>Ga0157373_10002802_pt1 | contig 13185 bp, 15 predicted proteins | sample C65metaG_FD_113460 | JGI IMG/M metagenome (GOLD analysis project Ga0157373, IMG submission 113460) | Corn rhizosphere microbial communities from Kellogg Biological Station, Michigan, USA - C6-5 metaG | ecosystem: Host-associated > Plants > Roots > Rhizosphere > Soil | place: USA: Michigan... | reverse complement strand
GCTACCTCGACAGTGACATTCAGGACGGGTTGATTGACGATCTGCTGAGATTTCAGAACTGGCACTACGTGCTGCCCACCAGCCCAGCCATCGTGGTGCTCGACACCCGCACCCGGCGCTGGCGCAGCGAGATGAACCTCAAGCAACCGTCGGGTTTGCTGGACTGGGAAGCACTCAGCGAACTGCAACAGGAACTCCTCGATCACCCCTCGGCCATCATCGTTTCGCCGGCGCCAATCTTCGGCGTCAAACTGATCGAAACCGTGCAGCGCGTCTTCAGCTGGTGCGGTTATCCCCTGCTGGTGGACGCCGAAAACTGGATGGCCCATCGCGGTGCGGCCCAGGTGATCCTGAACATTTTCCGACACTCGCGTACACCCGGTAATTACGTGGTGCTGTCAGGCGATGTGCATTATTCCTTCGTCTACGAAGTACTGATCCGACACCGCAAGGCCGGCCCGCGCATCTGGCAGATCACCAGCAGCGGCATCAAAAACGAATTCCCGCCCGCACTGCTCGAGTGGTTCGACCGCCTCAACCGCTGGCTCTACTCGCCACGCTCACCACTGAACTGGCTGACTAAACGTCGACGTATGCGCATTGTTCCGCATGTCCCGGAACATGCTGAAGCAGGTGAACGGCTGTGGAATTCGGCGGGGATCGGGCAAGTGTTCTTTAATGAAAAAGGACAGCCGCAGGAGATCTATCAGCACAACTCAAATGGTTCGCCGAAGACGCGGATGGTTGCGCCGGAGAATGACGACTGAAGGCTGATCGTTCCCACATTTGATCGGTGTCGCTCATGAACTTCACCCGAACCCTGATCATCGGCAACTCCGGTTCCGGCAAAAGCTGGCTGGCCGAACGACTGGCCAAGCACCTGCAAGTGCCGTGGGTCGATCTCGATTCGATTCACTGGTTGTCCGACGAACACAGCATCGCCCGCCCCCGTGCCGAGGCGCTGGGCATGGCACGGGTGGTGGCCAGTGAAGAGCGCTGGGTGATCGAAGGCGTTTACGGCTGGATCATCAGCGAACTCTTGCCCCGGGCAACAGCACTGATCTGGCTGTGCGTTGACGATGAGGAATGTGTTGCCAATGTTCGTCAGCGAGAGGCTCAGCGGGACAAGACTGACGAGTTGTTGATTGCGTTGCTCGACTGGGCCGGCAGCTATCGTACGCGCGAAGACTCCAGTGGATTTTCCGCGCATGAGCAATTGTTCGACGGGTTTGACGGTTCGAAACTCAAGCTCAGGAATCGAACCGAAGTCACAACATTCGCAAACACCGTGTTACAAGCCAACTAACTCACACTGTTTACCAAGGATACGTATGTTTGCACGGAGCAAATTAGTCCCCGAATTAATGGTCACGGACATCAAGAAAAGCCTTCACTTCTGGACATCCCTGATCGGTTTTCAAATCGCCTATGAACGTCCCGAAGTCGGCTTTGCCTACCTCGATCAAAACGGCGTTCAGATCATGCTGGAGCAATACAACCCGGCCGAAGGCCAGTGGATGACCGGCGTACTGCAAGCGCCGTTTGGCCGAGGCATCAACTTTCAGATCACGGTTGATGTCGTCGAGCCAATACTCCAGCGCCTGACCGACGTTGAATGGCCGCTGTTTCGTCCCTGCGCCGATGTCTGGTATCGCGCCGAGGCGGTAGAAGTCGGCCAGCGTGAATTTCTGGTGCAGGATCCGGACGGTTATCTGGTTCGTTTGGTGGAGAGTTTGGGGGAGCGGCCGTTTGCGTCCGTAAGACACTGAGCCAATGCCTGGGCCGTGTGCATTTCACCATCGAGCATTCCCACTCGGAGCATGGGAACGATCAAAAAACTTGGGTGCCGGGGGATGTCGAGTAAATCGGATCGGGATTACATCGATCACGGAAACGTCTTGAAGAATCTTCGGCGATACTCAGGACAAGCGCGGATGCATCGTCTGCGCAACGACCACTCGTAGGTACCACCTTGTCATCCTGTACTCATTTCTGTACGTTCTTTGCATCGAGCGAGGACTACAACATGCAAACCATCAACTACACCACTGCACGTGCACATCTGGCCGAAACCATGGATCGGGTCAATGAAGATCGCGCTCCACTGTTGGTCACTCGCCAGAAAGGCGAACCCGTGGTGATGATGTCTCTGGCGGAATACAACGCCCTCGAAGAGACAGCCTATCTACTTCGCTCCCCTGCTAATGCTGAACGCCTGATCAAATCGATCGGCAACCTGCGGGCAGGGAAAACTAAAACCAGGCAACTCATCGAAGAATGAATATTGAGTTCACTCCTGAAGGTTGGGAAGACTATCTGTGGTTCCAACAAAACGATAAGGCAGGACTCAAGCGAATCAACCTGCTGATCAAATCAATCCAGCGCGAGCCGTTCGATGGACTTGGAAAACCTGAACCGCTCAAATACAACTTGAGCGGTTGCTGGTCGCGCCGAATTACAGCCGAGCATCGCTTGGTCTATGCGGTCGAGGACGGTGAAATACGCATCGTGATGTGTAGATACCACTACTGAGATAAGTATCAGGCCGCGCTCACTGCCCGGCAAACCCCTCTCACAATCATCTCCACTTCCCGCTCATCAATTGTCAGTGGCGGCAGCAACCGAATGGTTTTGCCCCGTGTCACGTTGATCAGCAAGCCGTGGTCCCGTGCGGCGATCAGGGTCAGGTCGCGAATCGGTTGTTTGAGTTCGATGCCAATCATTAACCCCTGGCCGCGAATCTCCAGGATGTTCGGGTCGTCCGCCAATTCGATGCGCAATCTGGCGAGCAAACGTTCGCCCTGAAGTTTGGCGTTTTCCAGCAGCCCTTGTTCTTCGATGATCTCCAGCACGGTGCAACCCACGCGACAGGCCAGTGGATTGCCGCCGAAGGTGCTGCCGTGACTGCCGGGGGTGAAGAGGTCGGCGGCTTTGCCCCGGGCCAGGCAGGCGCCGATGGGAATGCCGTTGCCCAGGCCTTTGGCCAGGGTCATGACGTCTGGAACGATGCCTTCGTGCTGAAAGGCAAACCATTGGCCGGTGCGGCCGATGCCGGTCTGGATTTCGTCGAGCATCAGCAGCCACGCGTGCCGAGTGCAGCGTTCGCGAATGGCTTTCAGGTAACCGGGCGGGGCCATTTGGACACCGCTTTCACCCTGAATCGGCTCCATCAGGATCGCCACGATGCGCGGGCCGTGGGCTTGCTGCACCTTGTCCAGCGCCTTGAGGTCGCCGAATGGCACTTTGACAAAGTCCCCCGGCAACTCGTTGAAGCCCAGGCGTACGGCCGGGCCATCACTGGCGGACAAGGTGCCCAGAGTGCGGCCGTGAAAGGCGTTTTCCATGACCACTACCAGCGGTTGCTCAATGCCTTTTTGCCAGCCATACAATCGAGCAAGTTTCAGCGCGGTCTCGTTGGCTTCGGCACCGGAGTTGTTGAAGAAGGCTCGCTCCATGCCCGCCAGTTGCGTCAGTTTCTGCGCCAGCCGCTGTTGCCAATCGATGCTGTAGAGGTTGGAAGTGTGCAACAGCAGCCCGGCCTGTTCACTGATGGCCGAGACGATTTTCGGATGGGAGTGACCGACGTTGGTCACGGCCACGCCCGCCACCGCGTCCAGGTATTCACGACCGGCCTGATCCCACAGGCGTGTGCCCAGGCCCTTGCTGAAACTCAAGGCCAAAGGTTGGTAAGTGGTCATCAGGCAGGCGGCGGTCATGACATCAAGCTCCATCAATAGTCGGTGTTTTTGCAGTATGGTTAGCCACTTGAGCTGGATAAACGCTGCAACACTTCAATCATTTTAAAGCTGGGCTTGATAATGGATTTATTCCAGGCAATGACCGTTTACGTCCGGGTGGTGGAAAGCGGCAGCATGACCGCTGCCGCTTTGCAGTGCGAAATGTCCACCACCATGGTCGGCAATCACCTGCGGGCCCTGGAGCAACGCCTGGGTGTGCGTCTGCTCAACCGTACGACGCGGCGCCAACGGCTAACGGAATTCGGCACCGCTTATTACCAGCGTTGCCTCGAAGTGCTGGGGCTGGTGGCCGATTCCGAACGGTTGGCCGAGCAGGCCCTCGACGAGCCGAGTGGAACCCTTCGCATCACCGCGCCGCTGACGTTCGGCACCGAGAAACTGGCACCCGCCCTGCGTGAATTCACCCTGCTGTGTCCACGCGTCAAATTGGATGTGGTCCTCACCAATCGCCGTCCGGACCTGCTCGAAAACGGTTTCGACGTGGCGTTTCGCCTGGGCAATACCGAGGAGACACACCTGATCGCCCGTCCACTCCTCGACTACAGCCTGACCATGTGTGCATCACCGGAGTATTTGGCGCGCAAAGGCACACCGCAGAAACCTGATGATCTGCAACACCACGACTGTCTATCCTTTGCCTATCCGGCCGGGGATGACTGGCAGTCGGTGGAAAAACATTGGCGCCTGACCGGTCCCGAGGGAGAAGTGGCGGTAGCGGTCAATGGACCAATGTTGATCAACAGTTCGGCAGGACTGCATCAAGCGGCGCGAACCGGTATGGGCATCGTGGTGTTGCCTGATGCGTTGATGGAGCAAGATATCAAGGACGGAAAACTGGTGGCATTGATGCAGAATTACTTGCCGCCGAGCCGACCGATGAACCTGATGTATGCCCAGGATCGCTACCGTTTGCCAAAACTGCGCAGTTTCGTCGACTTTGCCTTGCAGAGATGGGGCAAGCACTAGCCGGCTCAATATGCCATCGACTAATCTCCTCGACAGGCGCGTCAGTAGATATCAGGGCGGCAGGGAGTGCGGAGATGGGTGAAGCGTCGAAAATCGAGCCGTTGAAGTTCAATCTGTCGGATTTGAATGAAGACATGCTGCACACCATTCTGGAATTGGTGAGCGACGGCATCTGGGACTGGAACGCCAACACAGGGTTCGTCTATCGCAACCCCGGGTGGTACGAGATGCTCGGCTACCCGCCTCATTCCCTGAATAACAACGTGTTGACCTGGGAAAACGTAATCCACCCCGACGATTACCCGCAGGTCATGGCGCTGTTTGACGACTACCTGAATCAACGAGCCCCTGGCTATCAGGCCGAGTATCGCTGTCGCATGCAGGATGGCAGCTATACCTGGATCGAAGACCGTGGCTACGTACTGGCACGCAATGCCGACGGCTCGGTGGCGCGGATGGTCGGCGCGCACCGCAGCATCGACGACAAGAAGCGCCTGTACGAAGCGCTTGAGCGACGCAACCAATCCCTTGAAGCGATCGTTGAAGAACGCACCCGAGAGTTGTCTCGCGTTAATCAGCAACTGCAAATCCAACTCGAAGAAAACCGCAAACTGGCGGAAACCGACACACTGACCTCAATCGCCAATCGCTATCTTCTGGAAAAAGCCCTGCCTCAGGAATGCGACCGCGCCCAGCGTTTTCGACAACCGCTGTCGTTGATCGCCATGGACATCGATGACTTCAAGAACATCAACGATCACTATGGCCACGCGCTGGGCGATGCAGCATTGGTGCAGGTGATCGATAGCGTGAAGCACTGCGTACGCGAGGGCGATCTGCTCGCACGTTGGGGGGGCGACGAGTTCATCCTGATCCTTCCCAATACACCACTCGCCGACGCCCGGACCCTCGCCGAACGTATCCGCCATGACCTCGCAAGCCTGCTGCCAGTGGGGGATTTTCAAGTGACCATGAGTTTTGGCGTGGTTCAGCGCTTTGACGAAGAACAAAAGACCGGGTTGCTGGCCAGGGCCGATCAGGCGCTGTATCGGTCGAAGATCGCGGGCAAGAATGTGATTTCCGGATGAACAATGCCTTGCATGTTCGCGATGTACTGCCCTCGGAAGTAGAGTCCGTACGCCTTTTTCTGGGGCAGAACGGATGGGCTCACCGCACAGGTTCCGCTGAGCATTTTGCGCAGTTGATCGCTAACTCCCAACGCACAGCCCTTGCTATGAAGGACTCCCGGATTATCGGTTTTGCCCGAGGCATCACTGACGGCCTATCAAACGGTTATCTGTCGATGGTCGTTGTCTGTGGACAACATCGACGTGAAGGTATCGGGCGCGCGTTGGTTGAACATGTCATGGGCGAGAACACCGACATTACCTGGGCTCTGCGAGCAGGCCGGGAAGGCGCTTCGGATTTCTTTTCAAGCCTGGGTTTTGAAACGTCGACCATTGCGATGGAGCGCCCGCGCCGTAAATAACCAACCCGCCAATTACATCCCCGCCTTCACCAACACCGGTTTCTCCTGATACCGATCCGGATAGAGCTTTTTCAGCTGCGCGACCTTCGGCAGATCGTTGATCACGATGTACGGATAGGTCGGGTGCTCGGTCAGAAAGTCCTGATGTTCCTCCTCGGCCGGGTAGAAACCGTTGTAGGTTTCCAGCTTGGTGACAATGGGTTTGTTGAACGAATGGGCGGCGCCGAGCTGGGCGATGTAGGCCTGAGCAACACGTTGCTGTTCACTGTTTTCCGGGAAAAGCGCCGAGCGATACTGAGTGCCGCTGTCAGGTCCCTGACGGTTGAGTTCGGTCGGGTTGTGAGCCACCGAGAAGTAGATTTGCAGCAAGGTGCCGTAGCTGACCTGACGGGGGTCGAAGGTGACTTCGACGGATTCCGCATGACCAGTATCGCCACTGCTGACCCGCTCGTACTGAGCAGTGTTGGCTGCACCTCCGGCGTAGCCGGAGACCGCTTTCTTCACCCCTTTGACATGCTGGAACACGCCTTGGACGCCCCAGAAGCAACCACCGGCAAAGACTGCCTTTTCGCTGTCGGCCTGGGTGGTTTCGTCGAGGGTGGGGGGAGGAATGATGACCGCGTCTTGCGCCGCACCGAAGGAGAACGCCAGGCATTGGCCGATGACGCCGGCAGCGGCCAGGCCCAACAGGGTGCGGCGCCAGGTGAATAGGGTTTTCATGAGGCTGATTCCTGAGTGAATGGAATGACGATCAACCGAACGTAAACGCATACGCTGACACTCCGGGATCGAGAAACTCGATGCTGAAGGTCCGATCCGTTACGCCGCCGGTTTGGCGCACCAATTGGTACAAGCGTTGTTCAGTCACACTGCCGCTGCCGTCGGGCGCCACGTCGGTACCGTGGGCATCGCCGGGGGCTTTTCCGTCAACCAACACTTTGAAGCGCACCGGTTTACCGTCAGCGCCAGGCCCCAGCACCAGGTGCAGATCGCGGGCATGGAAGCGGTAGACGATGCGACTGGCTGGCGCGCTTGAAGTCGCCCGTTCCGGGCCGACATTCCATTGACCGTCCAGGCTCCAGTCGTTGAGCGCTAATTGCGATGGAGCGCTATAGGCCGACACCTTGTCCGGCACCAGGCTGGTTTCAGGCACGAAATGCTCGGCACGCTGGTAGCCGACATAAGTTTCCGGTGATTGCACTTCGTTCATGTCCGGGGCCAGTTGAACACCCTCGGCGCTGGCATTGATCAGGCCGTCCGCGACCTTCGCGGCACCTGCTTCGCGCAGCAGTTGCTGGATCACCCGTTCCGATTCGGCGTACTCGCCCTCACCAAAATGGTGATAACGGATGCGACCTTGAGCATCGGCAAAATAGTGGGCCGGCCAGTATTGGTTGTTGAAAGCTCGCCAGACCTTGAAGTCATTATCGATGGCCACCGGGTAGTTGATGCCCAGGTCCTTCATCGCTTTGGTGACATTGCCTACGTCTCGTTCGAAAGCAAACTCGGGCGCATGGACGCCAATCACCACCAATCCCTGGTCGCGGTACTTCTCGGCCCAAGCCTTCACATAAGGCAGCGAACGCAGGCAGTTGATGCAGGAGTAAGTCCAGAAATCCACCAGCACGACTTTGCCTTTCAAGGCCTGCGCTGTGAGGGGTGGCGAGTTGAGCCATTGCACCGCGCCGTCCAGCGGTGGAAGGTTGCCTTCAATCGGCAGTGCGCCCGGCGCTTTGTCAGCCGCTTTCATTGCACTTCCCGAGGCTGGAACCTGCGCCATCATCGCCCCGCTAACGTTCGGTGATTTGCCGGCCAGCCGTCCCACCAAAGCCTGCTCGATACCGCCGGTGGACGCCGTCGAAATCCGCGCCAGAATCCCGGTGTCGAGCCCCAGGGCGATCGCCGCGACACCGGCCAGCATCGCGGCGCCCAGGCCTCGACGCAGCCACTCGCCAGCGCCGATGGAACGCTTCATCGCCGCGAAGACTTTACCGCCCAGCAGCAACGCCACCGCGAGGGAGGTTGCGGCACCCGCGGCGTAGGCCAGCAACAACAAGGTGGTTGCGATGCTTGCCCCTTGCAACGCGGCGCCAGTCAGCAACAGCCCCAGAATCGGCCCGGCGCACGGAGCCCAGAGCAGGCCCGTGGCGACGCCGATCAGGAACGAAGCGCCGGGACGCGGCCGTGCATCGGCGCCCGCGACTTCCGACAACCGGCTGCCAGCCGCCACCAGTGGCCGGGTCAGACGCTCGGCCAATTGAGGCAGCAACAGCGTCAGCCCGAACAGTGCAACGAACAGCAATGCGAGCCAGCGACCATATTGATTGACTTGCACCACCCAACCGCCGCCCACCGCTGCCAGCGAGGCGACGAGCGCAAAGGTCAGCGCCATGCCCGCCAATAGCGGCAACCCGCTCTTCATGAACGGCTGCCCGGTGCGAGCGAAGACAAAGGGCAGCACCGGCAGGATGCACGGGCTGACAATCGTCAGTACACCACCGAGATAAGCGAGGACCAGAAGCCACATAACATCGACCTGCAAAAGTGAGAGAAAGGGAGTACCCGCGGATCAAGTCGCCTGCGGCACAAAGGTCATCGCCAGGCCGTTCATGCAGTAGCGCAAGCCGGTGGGTTTGGGCCCATCGTCAAAGACATGGCCAAGATGACCGCCACAACGCCGGCAGTGGACTTCCTCACGCAGCACCCCGAAGGAGCGGTCCTGACGAGTGGCCACGGCCTTGTCCAGCGGTGCCCAGAAGCTCGGCCAACCGGTGCGGCTGTCGAACTTGGTCGCGGAAGAAAACAGCGGCAGGTCGCAACCGGCACAGGCAAACGTACCTTCACGATGCTCGTTGTTCAGCGGGCTGCTGTAGGCCCGTTCGGTGCCTTCTTCGCGCAGGATTTCGTACTGCTCGGCGCTGAGCATGGCGCGCCATTCGCTGTCGCTGTGAGTCACCTCGAACACCTCCGCCGCGCTGGCGTCACTGACCAGCGCGGAACTGGCGGCAAATTTTGGCAATACACCGATGACCAGGGCTGCAGCGCCTAGCCCGCCGCTTGCTACGAGAAACTGTCGCCGTGAAAACATGGTCGTCTCCGAAAATTCCAGGTGCCTGTCATGGAACACAGCCTAGGCTTGGGTTGATCGCCAAATCCTCACGAGAAGTTAAACAATTCGTGATAACTCAGGCCCCGGAAAACCCGCACAATGCGCTCATTGCGCCGAAGGATTGAGCTTGATGGAACAGACCAAACGCGTCCTCGTGGTCGAGGACGACCTGCATATCGCCGACCTTATCTGCCTGCATCTACGCGATGAGCAGTTCGAGGTGGTGCACTGCGCCGACGGCGATGAAGGCATGCGCCTGCTGCAGCAAGGAAGCTGGGACGCACTGATCCTCGACCTGATGCTGCCCGGCGTCGACGGCCTGGAAATCTGCCGCCGCGCCCGCGCCATGGCCCGCTACACACCGATCATCATTACCAGTGCGCGCTCCAGCGAAGTGCACCGGATTCTCGGGCTCGAACTCGGCGCCGACGATTACCTGGCCAAACCTTTTTCGATGCTCGAACTGGTGGCCCGGGTCAAAGCGCTGTTGCGACGGGTCGACGCCATGGCCCGCAACCTGAAAATGGACGCCGGCAGCCTGATCACGGACGGCCTCGCCATCGACCCGATCACGCGCGATGTATCCCTTGACGGTCGCCGCCTCGACCTCACGCCACGGGAGTTCGACCTGTTGTATTTCTTCGCCCGTCAGCCCGGCAAAGTGTTCTCGCGCATGGACCTGCTCAACGCCGTCTGGGGCTACAGCCATGAAGGCTACGAGCACACGGTCAACACTCACATCAACCGCCTGCGGGCAAAGATCGAAGCCGATCCGGCGCAACCGGCGCGCATCCTCACGGTGTGGGGACGCGGCTACAAGTTCGCGGCCAGGGAGGAGCAACCGTGAGACTGACCCTGACTCAGCGCCTGTCGCTGGTGTTCGCCGTGTTGCTGCTGGTGTGCTGCGGCACGTCGGCCTGGACGCAGGTGCGGTCCAACAAGATGCATGAGCTGGAAGTGGTGCAAGGGTTGTCGCGGGATCTGGCCCGGCACATCGCCCATGACACCGTGCTGATGGACGCCAAAGGCCTGATGCCCGACGCCGTGCGCGACCTGTTCAGCCAACTGATGCTGGTCAATCCCAGTGTCGAGGTCTATCTGCTCGACCCCGAGGGCCGGATTGTCGGCAGTGCTGCGCCCGAGGGTCGGATACGTCGGGAGCGGGTCGATCTGGCGCCGATCCAGCGTCTGCTCAAGGGCGATGCCCTGCCGGTTCTTGGCGACGATCCGCGCAGCGTCGATGGCCGCAAAGTGTTCAGCGCCGCGCCATTGCAGGTCAATGGCAAACAGGTGGGCTATCTCTATGTGGTGCTGTTGAGCGAAGAGCACGACCGCTTCGCCGAACGCGGCGCCACCAGCGCCGCCCTGAATACCGCGCTGTTGTCCATCGGGCTGGTGGCGTTGCTGTGCCTGATTGCCGGTCTCACCGCATTCGCCCTCATCACCCGACCTTTGCGCCGTTTGACCGAAACCGTCAGCCGGTTCGACATTGATGGTGCTCCGGTAACGCCGCCTGCATCCGCCCCGGTGGAAAAAGCCGCCAGCCACGATGAAATTGCCATACTCGACGCGACCTTCCGGCAGATGCAGGCGCGCCTAGGTGAGCAATGGCGGTCGTTGACCCGCCAGGATCAGGAACGCCGCGAACTGGTGGCCAACATCTCCCACGACCTGCGCACGCCTCTGGCCTCGCTGCACGGTTACCTGGAAACCTTGTCGCTCAAGGACGCCACGTTGTCACCCGCCGACCGCCGCCGTTACCTGGGCATCGCGCTGGATCAAAGCCGCAAGGTCGGTGGTCTGGCGCAATCGCTGCTGGAACTGGTGCGCCTGGAACATGGTTTCGTGCAACCGGTGCTGGAGCGTTTCTCGCTGACCGATCTGGTTCAGGACATTTTCCAGAAGTTCGAACTGACAGCCGAGGCGCGCCAGGTCGAACTGAAGGCCACCTTCGCACCCAATGTTTCGGCGGCCTGCGCCGACCTTGGATTGATCGAGCGGGTGCTCACCAACCTGTTCGACAACGCCCTGCGCCACACCCCGCAAGGAGGAGAAATCGAGCTCAGCCTGCGCCCTCAAGGACCGTTTATCGAAGTCACCGTCAGCGACACCGGCCCCGGCATTGCCGCCGAACTGCGCGAAGGTCTGTTCCTGCGCCCATTCAACATTGGCGGCGCACGGCGTGATGGCGGACTGGGGTTGCGGATCGTGCACCGGATCCTGCAATTGCACGGCCGCGAGATCCAGCTGATTGATGTTCCCGGTCGCGGCGCGACCTTCCGCTTTTCGTTGCCGGTGGATCAGCAAACGGCTGAGCAATTGGCGGCTCGGTCGATGAATCTGAATTCGCTGGGGAAATAGTCGACTGCCTGGGCTACAGCAACGGGTAATATCCGGGCACTCATTTCGGCAAGGACGCTGCGCGATGCTCAACACCCTGCAAAACACCCCATTGTGGGTTTACGCGATATTTCTGCTGCTGTGCTACTACGGTGTCAAAGCCCTGTCCCCGACCCGTGAAAGCAAAACTTCATTGCTCGTCACAGCGCCGATCTTGCTGGGCTGGTCCCTGTATTCGCTGAATCTGACGCTGAATCCGCAGCTATCGGTCAGTTGCTGGTTGGCCGCCGTCATCCTGGGCAGCCTCGCGGCGTTGCTGATTTTCCCACGCAAGGGCATCGAGCTGGATGATCCGCAAACCGGCCTGATCGTGCCGGGCACAGCAAAAACCCTGGTGCTGTATCTGCTGTTTTTTGCGGTGAACTATTACTTCGGCTACCAGGATGACGTTCACCCGGAAATGGCCGCCACCCTTGAGATGTTGCTGCTCAAGGCGTCGGCTTCCGGGTTTGTCTGTGGACTGATCAGCGGTCGGGCATTGAAACTTTATCGGCTGCTGCTGACACTTCAGGCAAAACGCCCCCAGATAGCCACCGGTTAAAAGTCGCTGTACCAAAAATGATGACCAGCCGCCTGTTCATCCGTGACAACGCCGCCTCGGTCCAATAGATTAGGCGGCCTGAAAAGGCCCTGTGCTTTCTCGCCTCAATCCAAGTTAAAAGAAGTAGTGAAATTTCAATGTCCGATTCCAATACCGCTGAATCCGTAGTCACCTTGTCGTCCAAAGCGGAATACGAAAACTCCATCAATCTTTCACAGCACGTGCCCCAGGCCAAGACCATCAGCGAGATGGTCCTGGACGCTTTCCAGTCCACCCGGGAAAGCGACCAGATCCGCGAGCTGCGCGCCGCGATTCGCCAGGCTCACGACAGCTTCGACGACGATAAAGCCTACGAATTGATGGGCGAACTCAAGCAGCTCAAGGACGCCGAGGCTGCCGACATTGCAGCCCTGGAAGACTTGAGCAGCAAATTCCCGATCAGCCGGATTCTCTCCAGCTTCAAGGACGACCCGGCATTTCAGGAGTTGGTCTATGGCCTCGCACTGAAAGTGCTGAACCAGACCCACCAGGCCATCAGCAACCCAAGCAGTGGCAAAAGCAAAGCGGCTCGCGCCAAGAAAGATGTCGAAGTGTTCACCATCAGCAAAGACGGCATCAGCGTGACGTTGCCGCTGCGCACCCCGCGTTCGCGACTGAACGTTGACCGTGAAGCGCTGGAGTTCCTGGGCTTCACCTTCGTCGGCGAAGGTGAAGAAGCGGAGCTGGAAAGCGAGACCTTCCTGGACAATGCCGGGGCCGAACAAGCGGTTAACCGCAAGAACATCATCACCGCGCTTCAGCAGCAAACCGCGTTCGATGGCTACAGCATCGCCGCGCAGTAACACGATCCATCAGCGGCGCTTCGGCGCCACTGACCCAAGAGCCCCGCCCTAGAGCGGGGCTTTTTATTGCCCGTGATTTT
>Ga0157373_10002798_pt1 | contig 13195 bp, 14 predicted proteins | sample C65metaG_FD_113460 | JGI IMG/M metagenome (GOLD analysis project Ga0157373, IMG submission 113460) | Corn rhizosphere microbial communities from Kellogg Biological Station, Michigan, USA - C6-5 metaG | ecosystem: Host-associated > Plants > Roots > Rhizosphere > Soil | place: USA: Michigan... | reverse complement strand
CCGCTCGAAGAACAACCCGCTCTACGTCGGCGACCCTGGCGTAGGTAAGACCGCCATCGCCGAAGGTCTGGCCCGCAAGATCGTCAATGGCGAGGTGCCCGACGTCCTCAAGGACGCCACCATCTATTCGCTCGACATGGGCGCGCTGCTGGCCGGCACCCGCTACCGCGGCGACTTCGAGGAACGCGTCAAGCAGGTGGTCAAGGAGCTGGAGAACCACCCCAACGCCATCCTGTTCATCGACGAGATTCACACGGTGATCGGCGCCGGCGCCACGTCCGGCGGGGCGATGGACGCCTCGAACCTGCTTAAGCCCGCGCTGGCCTCAGGCACGCTGCGGTGCATGGGGTCGACCACCTACAAGGAATACCGCCAGCACTTCGAAAAAGACCGCGCGCTGGTCCGCCGCTTCCAGAAGATCGACGTCAACGAGCCGACGATCGAGGACACGGTGAAGATCCTCAAGGGGCTGAAGAGCTACTACGAGGAGTTCCACAAGCTGAAGTACACGGGCGACGCGATCCGCTCGGCGGTGGACCTGTCGGCCAAGTACATCACCGACCGCAAGCTGCCCGACAAGGCGATCGACGTGATCGATGAGGCCGGCGCCAGCCAGATGCTGCTGCCCGAGGGCAAGCGGAAGAAGACCATTGGCGTCAAGGAGATCGAAGGCATCGTCGCCAAGATCGCCCGCATCCCGCCAAAGTCGGTCTCCAAGTCCGACACCGAGGCGCTCAAGCAACTCGAGACCGACCTGCAGCGCGCGGTGTTCGGCCAGGAAGAGGCGATTCACCAGCTCGCCGCGGCCATGAAGATGGCCCGCGCCGGCCTGCGCGATCCTCAGAAGCCCATCGGCTGTTACCTGTTCAGCGGACCCACCGGCGTCGGCAAGACCGAGGCCGCGCGCCAGCTTGCCTCGACGCTCGGCATCGACCTGCTGCGCTTCGACATGAGCGAGTACATGGAGCGCCACACGGTCAGCCGCCTGATCGGGGCGCCTCCCGGCTACGTCGGCTACGACCAGGGCGGCCAGCTGACCGACGCCGTCGACCAGCACCCGCACGCGGTCGTCCTGCTCGACGAGATCGAGAAGGCGCACTCGGACGTCTACAACATCCTGCTGCAGGTCATGGACCACGGGGCCCTGACCGACTCCAACGGCAAGAAGGTCGACTTCCGCAACGTGGTCCTGATCATGACCACCAATGCCGGCGCCTCCGACGCCCAGCGCAACACTATCGGCTTTGGCCGCGGCAAGGCCGAGGGCGAAAGCGAAGAGGCGATCAAGCGCATCTTCACGCCGGAGTTCCGCAACCGCCTCGACGCCGTGGTGGCCTTCAAATCGCTGACCCCGGAGGTCATCCGGATGGTGGTGCAGAAGTTCATCCTGCAGCTGGAAGCCCAGCTGGCCGACCGCAACGTCACCATCGAGACCAGCGACGAGGCGGCCGACTGGCTGGCCAAGAACGGCTTCGACGAACTCTACGGCGCCCGGCCGCTGGCCCGGGTCATCCAGGAAGAGATCAAGAAACCGCTCGCCGACGACATCCTGTTCGGACGGCTCGCACGCGGCGGTCACGTCAAGGTCATCCTCAAGGACGGCAAGATCGCCTTCGAGTTCGAAGCGCCCACCGCGCCGCCGAAACCGACGCAGGATGAGGCGGAGCCGGCGCTGGCGGAATAGGATCAGCACGTTGCGCTTGCGCCTGGGCCGAGCTTCCCCCTAAGCTCTACTTGAGGGCGCGTGGGGGAAACATGTTCAAGCGTTCGTGTGCGTTGGCGGCCGCGCTGTGGTTCGGTTGCGTGCCGGCCCGGGCGCAAGATACGCCGCCGGCGCCGTCGGCTCCCGCAGTCCTGCCATCGGAGCCTGCCACCGCTCCGCTTCCGCACCTTCCGGCGGGCACAGTCGTCCACATCAAGCTGCTCAAACCGCTTAGCTCCAAGACCAACAAGCGGGGCGACACATTCGAGATAGAACTTGCCGAGCCCATCGTCGCCGCTGAAGGCGTTCTGGTCCCTGCAGGCGCGACCGGACGCGGCGAGGTGATTTCCGCATCTCACAAGGGGATGGGAGGCCAAGCCGGGGAACTCGTTCTTGCCGCCCGCTACATCGATTTTGGCAGCCAGCGAATCCCGCTCCGCGCTTTCAAGATGAGCGGCACGGGCGGCGACGCCACTAACGGGATGAACTGGTGCAAGGCGATCTTCGTCTATTGCTCAAACGGTGCTTCCGAACTCGAAATACCGGCCGGCTTCGCTGCGGACGCTAAACTCGCCGCTGACCTTTCGCTGCCGGTGGTCGCACCGGCCCCCGTCCAAGACCAACCCGCCGAGGATAAATGAAGTCGCTCCTTCCGTGGGCCGCGCTGGCGGCCGTGCTCGCCTTCGCGCCCGCCAACGCCGAAACCCCGGCGCCCGCCGCGACCTCCGCACCGACCGCGACCCCAGTCGAGGCCGTGTCGGCGATCCCGCCTCCGCCAGAGGGCAAGGGCCAGGTGGTCTTTTTTCGCTCGCACAGCCTCGGCGGCGCGCCGTACGCCTTCACAATCAAGGACGGCGACCAGCCGGTGACGAAGCTCGGGGTTGGCCGCTACTTCGTCTATGTCACCGACCCCGGTGATCACCAGTTCAAGGTTCGCGCGGAGGCGAAGGACGAGCTCTATATCGAAGTCGACCCCGGCGAGACCTACTACGTCGAGCAGCACATGGTGATGGGGATGTTCTACTACGCGAACCTCGCACCTTCGTCGGAGTCAGCCTTCAACGCGATGAAGCTGAAGCCCGCGCCCGCCGCCCACTAGGCCTGCAGGGCGGCGGAAATCTGCTGGGCGAGTTCCTTGAGCTCGCCCATGTCCGCCATTTCGCCGCCTCCGTGCCGCCCGAGTAGCTGGCCCTCCCAGCGTGGGATGACGTGGAAGTGGAGGTGGTAGACGGTCTGCCCGGCCGGCGCGCCGTTGAACTGCATTACGGTGATGCCATCCGGATTGAGCGCGGCGCGGACGGCGCGGGCGAGTTTCTGGGTTCCGCCGATAACCCGCCCGAGCGTCTTCGGCTCGGCGTCCAGTAGGTTACGGGCCTTGGAGGTCTTCGAGATCACCAGGCAATGGCCCTTGGACTGCGGGAAGGCGTCCATGAAGGCCAGGACCTCGTCGTCCTCGAAGATCTTCACCGACGGGATCTCGCCCCGGATGATCTTCGCGAAGATGTTGTCGTCGTCGTAGGTCCCATCCAGGCTCATCGCGATCTCCTTGGCTGGCGTCTTGAGTAGCGGCTCAGTCCGCGGCCTTGAAGGGTGAAAACTCTTCCTCGAGCAGCTCCATGTCGTGCTCCACGGCCCGCCGCTCCTGATCGAGGTAGCGCCTGACCGGCTCGCGCAGGGCCGGGTCGGCGATCCAGTGGGCGGAGTAAACGGGGGTCGGCAGGTAGCCGCGGGCCATCTTGTGGGGCCCTTGCGCGCCCGCTTCCACCCGCGCCAGCCCCAGCCGGATCGCGTGTTCGATGGCCTGGTAGTAGCAGAGCTCGAAGTGCAGGAAGGGCACGTCCTCGATGCAGCCCCAGTTGCGGCCGTAGAGGCAGTCATCGCCGATCAGGTTCAGCGCGCCTGCGATCCAGCGGCCGTCCCTGCGCGCCATGATCAGCAGCACCCGGTCGGCCATCCGCTCACCCAGCAGCGAGAAGAACCGCCGGTTCAGGTAGGGCTGACCCCATTTGCGGCTGCCGGTGTCCATGTAGAAGCCGAAGAAGGCGTCCCAGTGATCCTCAGTCAGCTCGGCCCCGGTGAGCGCCACGATCTCCACATCGGCCTGCGCGTCGCGTCGCTCGCGCCGGATGGTCTTGCGGCGGCTTGAGGAAAGCGCGGCCAGGAAGTCATCGAAGGTCGAATAGCCCGCGTTGACCCAGTGGTACTGCTGATCCTGGCGCAGCAGCATCCCCTGCTTGCCCATGAACCGCCATTCGTCTTCGGTGGGAAAGGTGACGTGCAGGCTCGAAGCGCCGAGCCGCTCGCACAGCGTCAATGCGCCGCCCAGCAGCAATTTGCGGCCGAGGTCGCGGTCCACGCCCTCGCGCACCAGCAGCCTTGGCCCCGTCACCGGGGAGAACGGCGCGGCGCACTGGAGCTTTGGGTAGTAGCGGCCCCCTGCCCGTTCGTAGGCATCGGCCCAGGCCCAGTCGAAGACGTATTCGCCCTGGCTGTGGGACTTCAGATAGAGCGGCATCGCCGCCGCGATCTCGCCCGCCTCGTCCTCGACCGACAGGTGCTGCGGCGCCCAGCCGGTGCGCTCGATCGCGCAGCCGCTCTCCTCAAGCACATCCAGGAAGTCGTAGCTGACGAACGGATTGCCGCCGCCGGCGCAGGCGTCCCATGCCTCGCGCCCCACTTCGGTGATACGGCGGTGAACCCGAACCGCCGCCTTCAGCGCTGTCACGCCAGGAAGCCCTCAAAGATGAGGTTGTCGCAGTGGCCGCTGACCCGCTCCCAGTCGGCGTCCGAGCGAACCGTCCAGGCGATGACCGGCATACCCTGGGCGCGCAGCTCGTCGGCCCGCTCGCTCGGCAGCATATCGAGACCGAGCGCCAGGAAATGCGGCTTGGCGATCTCGACGTGCTCGAGACGGGCGAAGGCCTTGCGCTGTTCGGGCGCCAGGGTCGCCGCGCCGTTGTCGTTCCAGCGGTAGGAGTCGAGGCCGCGCAACACCTTCGGATGGTGGGCCGCGAACCAGGCGTGCGAGTAGGGATTGAAACCGATCACGCAGGTCGGACCGTTGTGGTCGATCAGCACCTCACAGACGCGCTTTTCCAGCGGCCCGACCTCGCCGAACGGCGTCTTCAGCTCGATGTGGACCAGCGCCCGGTGGCCGACCTCCGCCAGCGTCTCGGCCAGCGTCGGGATCATCTCTTCCGTTCCCTTCAGCCGCAATTCGCGAAGCTCGGCCAGGCTGGCGTCGCGCAGCTTGCCCTCGACCCCGCACATCCGCTGCAGCGAGCCGTCGTGGAAGACCACCGCCTCGCCATCGCGCGTCAGCTGGACGTCCAGCTCGATCCCGTAGCCGGCGGCGCAGGCGGCCTGGAAGGCGGACAGCGAGTTTTCCGGCGCGCCGCTCGGCGACCACAGGCCCCGGTGGGCGACAGGCGGTTCGAACAGGAGGTCCCAGGCCTCGCCGAACGCGCTGTTCTCCGGGCGGGCGCGGGCCTTCATCACGATATCTCCACCACGGCGTCGACCTCGACCGAGAAGTTCCTCGGCAGCCGATAGACGCCCACGGCGGAGCGCGAATGGCGCCCGGCGTCGCCGAACGCCTCCACCATCACGTCCGAGCAGCCGTTGAGGACGCTGGGGATATCGAAGAAGTCGGGACCCGCCTGCACGAAGCCGCCGAGCTTTACGACGCGGACCACCCGGTCGAGGTCGCCGTCGCAGCCGGCCTTCATCTGGGCGAGCAGGTTGACGCCGCACAGCCGCGCGGCCTTCTGGGCGGTCTCCAGATCGACCTCGACACCCACGGTCCCGGTGATCCCGCCGGACGCGTCCAGCGATACCTGGCCGGAAATGTAGAGCTGCGAGCCCGCCCGCACGAACGGGACATAGTTGGCAATAGGGGCGACCGGTTGGGGAAGCGTGATCCCGGCGGCGCTCAGGCGTTCTTCGACTTTCGACATGGCCGCTAGGCTAGCAAGCGCGGGCGGCGCACGGAACATACGAAAAGGCCCGGACCATCACTGATCCGGGCCGGTACTGGTACGCGGGTACTAGGTTTAGACGGCCTGGGCGCGCTCGGCGAACGCGGCGACGCGTTCGTTCAGGGGCTTGGTCGTCTCCTTCACGGAGTCGGTGACGATCTGGCTGAGCTTGCCGAAGTTGGCGATGTAGCCTTCCAGAGCGGACTTGGCCCAGCCGGTCTGAAGCTCGATGGCTTCCTGCAGGCTCTTGGCGCCGGCCAGCGACTTGGCGGCGGCGACCTGGTCTTCGATGGCTTGCTTGGAGAAGGCCATCGCATGGGCGCCGAGCGCTTCAGCGCCTTTGGTGGCGGCGGTGGCGGAAGCGACGACGGCTTCCAGGTTCTTCTTCGATTGAGCGTTCAGCTCGTTCAGCGCGGTCAGGGACTTTTCAACGTTGTCCTTGAACGCCTGATTGCCGGCCGCCGTGAACTGTTCGACGGTCGCCTTCAGCGTTTCGACGCCTTCAGTCATCGGGGTGGCTCCTTGGGTTTTGGCCTTGGCCATGAAATTTCCCTCTCAGCGGTGGGGGATTGCTGGGAACGAGGCCGTTGTTTCATGTTGCAGTGCAGCAGTCAACGATTTTTTGTGCAGTGCACAATCGCTCTTTCGGCGCCGCGGTAGAGCTTGGCCGCCTGACTGCGGCATTTCGTTCAAGCCCTGTTTACTTTAATTAAACGCCGATTCACCCATGGTATCGTGCCCGGGTGGTCAAGTTGGACCGCCCTTGTTTCAACGACGGACGCCCGCATGAAAAAGCTCGCCCGCCGCCTGTTTACCGCGTTCGGCCTCGCCGCCGCCCTCGTCACGGGTACCGCGGCGCCCACTCTGGCCCAGGCACAGGTTCTCCGCGTCGACACCTCCGAGCCGCGCTATGCCGCGATCGTGATGGACGCCAATACGGGCGAAGTTCTCTACCAGATGCGGGCCGACAGCCCCCGCTATCCCGCCTCGATCAGCAAGGTCATGACGATGTACCTGACCTTCGAGGCGCTGGCCGAAGGCCGGCTGCGGCTGACCGACCAGCTCGTCGTCTCCCCTCACGCGGCCGCGATGGCGCCGACGAAGCTGGGCCTGCGTCCGGGCCAGACCATCAGCGTCGACAACGCCATGCGGGCGATCGCCACCAAGTCGGCCAACGACATGGCCGTGGCGCTGGCCGAGCGGCTCGGCGGCACCGAATCGAACTTTTCCAAGCTGATGACCGTGCGGGCGCGTGAGCTCGGCATGAACAACACCCAGTTCGTCAACGCGTCTGGCCTGCCGGACACGCGCCAGATCTCGACGGCGCACGACCTGGCGATCCTGTCGCGGGCGGTGATGCGCGACTACCCGCAGTACTACAGCTACTTCTCCATCCAGAGCTTCACCTACCGCGGCGAGACGATGCGCAACCACAACCACCTGCTCGGCCAGATGCCGGGGGTGGACGGGATCAAGACCGGCTACATCGGCGCGGCCGGCTTCAACCTGGCGGCCTCGGCCGTGCGCGACGGTCACCGCCTGATCGCGGTGGTGCTGGGCGGCTCGTCGGCCGCTGCGCGCGACGACAACGTCGAGGACCTGCTCAACAGCGGCTTCAGCACCATCAAGCGCCGGGGCATGGGTGCGCACGTGACCATGGCGCAGAACATGTATTCGCCGGAGCTGTCCGGCCCCATCCAGCGCCCGCCCTCGGATCAGGGTGACGGCGACCAGGACGGTCTGTCGATCCAGCTGACCAACAACCCCGCCGCCAATCAGCGCTACGTGATCCAGTCGCAGATGCACTCAGGGGCACAGACGGTGCGGACCAACGGAGGCGACTTCGCCGCCCAGGTCGGCGCTTTCCGCAACCGCTCGCAGGCGCAGGACTACCTTGCCACGGTCAGCAGCCGCTTCGGCTCGGCCCTGTCGGCGGGCAGCGGTCAGGTGCTCGGTCAGTCGAACGGCTATTATCGCGTGCTGTTCAGCGGCATGAGCCAATCGGACGCGCAGTCCGCCTGCCGGACACTGCGCTCCCGCGCCCAGGCCTGCCTCGTCACCAACGAGTAGTCAGCGCTTCAGCAGACGCTCCCGCGCCGCATTGAGCTGGGCCGCCAGCCCGCTCGTGCCGCCCTTGTCGGGGTGCGCCATCCGCATCAGCCGCTTGTAGGCCGCCTCGATCTCGGCACTGGTGGCGTTTGGACCGACCCCCAGCACTGAGCGCGCTTCCGCCATGCTCATGCTGCCCCGCGGCTGGACCGGCGCCCTTCCCTGAACCCGGCTCGCAAACAGGCCGCCGAGCGACATCACCAGCAGCACCAGCCCGACCACCCAGTCGCCCCGCAGCGAGACGACCCCGGCCGCCGCGAGCAATAGGATCGACAGCACCCCGCCGGCCACGCGTACACCACCGCGGCTGAGGGACCGCAGTCCTCCCCTGCCCGCCCAGACGAGCAGGACCAGCACCGCAAGCACGGCAATCGCGATCATGAAGGCTCCGGCAGGCGCCTATTCGGCGGCGAACAACTCTTCGCCCGACCACTCCGAAAGGCCAAGCGAATGCATCAGCGAGCGCAGCTCCTGACGCGCCGCCACGTGGCTCAGCGACACCGCCACCGGTCGCACGGCCGGCGACAGGTCGGCGATGGTCAGGCCGAAGGGGAAGAGCTCGCGGTAGATGACCCGATCGCGCAGGCCCGGCCCCATGCGAAAGCCTACCCGCCGCGACAGCGCCTCGACCCGCTCGTCGAGCCGGCGGCGGTTGCGGGCCTCGGTGGTGGCCAGGCGATTACGCAGCACCACCCACTCCAGAGGCTCGCGCTTGCCGGTCGCCGCCCGCGCCTTGCGAGCCTCCCACACCGTCGCCGAGTAGAGGCTGGGCTTGAGGAGTTCGAGCGTCACCGGATCGACGTGGCCCAGCATGTCGAAGTCCACGAAGCTGTCGTTCATCGGCGTGACAATCAGGTCGGCCTTGGCGTGCGCAGCTCGCGAGATCGCGGTGTCGCCGCCGGGCGTGTCGATCAGGATGAAGTCGGCGTCCGACACGCGGGCAAACGCCTCCTCGAAACGGGCGAGCTGTTCGGCCACGTCGGCCTTGGCCAGCGCCACGCCGTCGATCGATGGATGCGCCTCGATCGGCATCGGCAGCTCGACCTTCGCATCGGCCACCCAGGCGCGGCGATTTTCGAAGAATCGGCCGAGCGACGACTGGCGCAGGTCGAGGTCGCAGATCGCCACCTTCGCCCCGGCGTGCATCAGCGCGCAGGTCAGGTGCACGGCGATGGTGGACTTGCCCGCCCCGCCCTTCTCGTTGCCGACGACGATCACCCCAGCCATGCAAGCCTCCGCACCCCGCGCGACTCAGAGGGAGCCGCACCCGCCGACGAGACGCCCGCATGCGTCCGGCGTCAACGCGAGCACGCGGGTTGTCCACAACCGCCTTGGCGCGGCATAAGCCGCCGATGCTTGATACCGTCCGCACCGTCGCCGATCTCCGCGCCCGCGTCGCCGCCTGGAAGGCCGCCGGAGAACGCGTCGCCATGGTCCCGACCATGGGCGCCCTGCACGAAGGCCACCTGTCGCTGGTGCGGCTGGGCAAGGCGCACGCCGACCGTGTCGTCGCCAGCATCTTCGTCAACCCGACCCAGTTCGCCCCGCACGAGGACTTCGACGCCTATCCGAGGGCGGAGGCGCGCGACGCCGGGCTGCTGAAGGACGCGGGTTGCGACCTCCTCTACGCGCCGACCGCCGCTGAGATGTACCCGGAGGGGTTCGCGACGTCGGTTTCGGTGACGGGCGTCTCCGAACCGCTCGACGGTCAGGCCCGCCCGCACCACTTCGGCGGCGTCGCAACCGTCGTGTCGAAGCTCCTGATCCAGTGCGACCCCGACATCGCGATCTTCGGCGAGAAGGATTACCAGCAGCTCCTCGTCATCAAGCGTCTCGCCCGCGACCTCGACCTGCCCGTGGAAATCATCGGCGGCCCCACCGCCCGCGATCACGACGGTCTCGCGCTCTCTTCCCGCAACGCCTACCTCTCGGCCGAGGAGCGGAAGATCGCCAGCGCCCTGCCCGCCACGCTCAAGGGCGTCATTGAAGCGCTCGCCGCTGGCCAACCCGTCGCCGAAGCCGAAGAGGGCGCCATCGCCCAGCTCCACACCGCCGGCTTCAACAAGGTCGATTACCTGGAAGTCCGCGACGGCGAGACCCTCGCCCGCCTCGGTCCGGGACCGGCCGCCCCCGGCGCCCGCGTCTTCGTCGCCGCGTGGCTCGGCAAGACGCGGCTGATCGACAACATGGCGGTCTAGCCTACCAGGCCCCGATCTCGCGCAGCTGCTTGGCCAGCTCCTGCGGCATCTCCACGCCGTCATCGCCCGCGAGATCCGGCGGCGCGTCTTTCGGGTCGAAATAGCGCCAGCCCTGAAACGCCCGGCGCGGCTGCGGCGCGGTCAGGATCAGCTCCGGCGCGAGGTCGATGCGGCAGGGTTGCGGGCCGCTATCGAGCGTGGTGATGCTGACGATATTCTGGCGCACCAGGATCACGCCCTTGATCACCCAGTAGAGCGAGCCGCCGTCCAGCAGCTCCTCGGCGCGTTTGGGCGTCTGGCGGGTCGGCACGATGGGCGGAATGCCCCGCCGGGCGCGATCAGCCCGCCAAGCGCGCAGTTCCTCGACCGAGTCCGCGCCCACGCAGAGCTTGATGAGGTGCAGCGCCATCAGCCCATCCAGGACGGCTTGCGGCGCTCCAGGAACGCTCGCACGCCCTCCTGCCCCTCGTCGCTGACCCGGCGCGCTGCGATCCGGCGGGCGGTCAGGTCCATGATGTGGTGGTCGATCTCGCGGCCGAACACGTCGTCCACGAGGCGCTTGGAGTCTTCGACGGCGCCGGGCGCGCACGCCATGATCTCCTTCACCAGCCGTGTCTTCACCGCCGCGACTTCACCGGCCGGGACGACTTCGCTCACCAGCCCGATCTTCTCGGCATAAGCCGCATCGAACACCCGTCCCGTCGCGAACAATGCCCGCGCCTGCCGAGGACCGATGGCGCGGATCACGTAGGGGCTGATGGTCGCCGCCAGCAAGCCGAGCCGCACCTCCGAAAACGAGAACTTCGCGCCCTCGACCGCAATGGCGATGTCGCAAGCCGCCGCCAGCCCCGCGCCGCCGCCGAACGCGCCGCCCTGGACGACGGCGACCGTCAGCGCCGGGATATCCCACAGCGTCTTCAGCATCGTCGCCATGGCGAGCGCGTCCTGGCGGTTGTCGTCCTCGGTCAGGTCGGACGCCGCGGCCATCCACTCGAGGTTGGCGCCGGCGCTAAAGGTCGCCCCCGCGCCCTGCAGGAAGACGATCCGAACGCCCTCGGCGCCTTGCATCGTCTCAAAAGCCTGATGCAGCGCGGCGATGACCTGGTCGTCGAAGGCGTTCTTGGTCGCCGGGCTGTTGATGGTGATGGTGGCGACGCCCTCGACCGTGGCCTCGATGTGCACAAGCGGGCTGTCGATATCGGTGTCGACGTTCTCGACGAAGGGGTCGGCGATGGGATTGGTCATGGGGGAAGGCCTCTCGTTGATCCATCGATAGCGCGTTCGCGGTCCCCTAGAAAGCCGGGCGCATGGCGGCGACTCGTGGGGCGCGCTACCGTGCCGTCGTGGCGAAGAAAAGCGACATCCCCGAAACCGCGCTGGCGCGTCTGTTTGCGCGGGAGCGCCGCAAGGGCGCCGCGCGCTGGTTCGCCGTGCCAGGCGGCTCGACCCTCTATGCGGCCGATGAACCGTCCGACGAGCTCTACTACCTCCACGCCGGCCGCCTCGGCGTCTTCCGCAGGCAAGAGGGTCAGGAGCAGCAGTTCCTGGGCGTCATTCGCCCCGGCGAGCCGGTGGGCGAAATGGCGTTGATCGCCGGCACGCCGCACTCGGCGACCGTCATCGCGCTGCGCGACAGCGAAATCCTCGCCCTGCCGAGGGCCGAACTGTTCCGCGACGCCGACCGCCATGTCTTGACTGAGCTCGCCCGGCTGATGGTCCTGCGCACCCGCCAGACCTCGCGGCCGGACGCGGTGGGCACGCCCTCGGTGTTCGGTTTCATCTCAGTCGACGACGGCCCGCCGATCCGTCCTCTGATCGGCCAGATCGCCGCCGAGGTGGAGAGGCTGGGTTACTCCGTGACGGTGGCGGGCGCCGACGCGGTCGATGCGCCGACCGAATGGTTCTCCAGGCTCGAAACCGCCCACGACTTCATCCTCTACTCGGCCGAGCACCACGAGGAGGACTGGAAGCAGCTCGTCGGCCGCCAGGTGGACCGATTGTTCCGGGTCGGTCACGGCGATCGCAAGCCGCCCGCGACGATTTCCACCTACGCTTCCGAACCCCTGCAGTCGCAGCAGCTTGTCGACCTCGTGCTGATACAGCCGCCCGGGCGGGGCCTGCCGAGCGGGTCGGCCGCCTGGCTGGACGCCACCAACGCCGCGCGGCTCTTCCACCTGCGGCTGGGCGACCCCAACGACCTCGCCAGGATGGCCCGCGTTCTGACCGGCCAATCGGTCGGCCTTGTGCTCTCGGGCGGCGGCGCCCGGGCCTATGCGCATGCGGGCGTGATCCGGGCGCTGCGCGAGCACGGCGTGCCGGTGGACTTCATCGGCGGCGCCTCAATGGGCGCGATGATCGGCGCCGGACTCGCCATCGGCTGGGACGACGCGGAGATGCAGCAGCGGATGCACGAAGCCTTCGTCGATTCCAGTCCGATCGGCGATATCGCCTTCCCCATCCTGTCGCTGAGCCGCGGCCACATCGTTGCCCAGCGGCTGGAGGAGCACTTCGGCGACCTGCAGATCGAGGACCTGCCGATTCCGTTCTTCTGTGTCTCGTCCAACCTGACGACCGGCGCCTACCACCTGCATCGACGAGGCCTGCTGTGCCGGGCGCTCAGGGCCTCCATCGCGCTGCCGGGCGTCCTGCCGCCGGTGACCCTGGGCAACGATGTCCTGGTCGACGGGGCGGTGATGAAGAACCTGCCCTCGGACCTGATGCACGCCTTCCAGCTCGGGCCGATCATTGGCGTCGACGTGAGCCGCGCGCGCAGCATCACCGCCGAGGACGTCCGCCACCCCCACGTCCTGCGCTGGCTGCTTACGGGGGGATGGCGGCAAGGCCCGCCGATCGTCTCTCTGCTGATGCGGGCGGCCACGGTCAGCACCGGTCGCGACCTTGCCGCCGCGCGGGCGGCCTGCGACGTGCTGATCCAGCCCAACGTGGACGGCATCGATATCCGCGACTGGCGGGCCTACGAGCCCGCGGTCCAGGCGGGCTATCTGGCCGCGCGGGAAGCACTCGCGGGCCTCTCAATACCGGTCACCGACCTGCACAAACGAAAGCCCATCGCGACGTCGTGACTCGGCGGTTTGCGACTCGGCAAAACCGACCCATATTGGAATTCCTGTTCAACAGCTGAAAGGAGGTGATCCAGTGTCTCATTGTCTCTCGCCGCGTGCGGAAACCGTGACCTGGGCCTCCGCGAT
>Ga0157373_10002796_pt1 | contig 13205 bp, 11 predicted proteins | sample C65metaG_FD_113460 | JGI IMG/M metagenome (GOLD analysis project Ga0157373, IMG submission 113460) | Corn rhizosphere microbial communities from Kellogg Biological Station, Michigan, USA - C6-5 metaG | ecosystem: Host-associated > Plants > Roots > Rhizosphere > Soil | place: USA: Michigan... | reverse complement strand
TTCAGATAGAGGCCGGAACCGCCTGTGATCACAGGGGTTTTCCCCCGGCTGATGATTTCCTCGATCACTGGCTTGGCCATCATCGCATAGCGTTGGGCATCCGCAGATTCAGTAGGCGGCAGCACTCCATAGAGATGATGGGGAACGACGGCCTGTTCCTCCCTGGCCGGCGCAGCACTGAGGATTTCCAGCCCTTGATAAAGTTGGAATGCATCCGCATTCACGATTTCCCCGTCATGCTTCAGGGCATACTCAATCGCCAGCGCGGACTTCCCCGAGGCGGTAGGTCCGCAAATGTAATAAGGAGTGACGACACTCCTGTCGTCTATGCCATGGCTAAAATCCATCGTCATGGCGTCACCTCGGAGGACGGATCAAAGAACTCAGGCATTGGCTAGGGATGCGTGAAAGAGGGGACAAGAGTGTCTACACTCATTATTTCCTGAAATGTGTGACACTTCTTAAAACGGGAATTTCCCGTTTCCGCCGCCGAGGCCTTTCATCATGTCGCCCAGCCCGCCAGCTCCGCCCATTTGCTTCATCATGTTCCGCATCTTGCCGGGGCTCTTCATCATTTTGCGCATCTCGCCGAATTGCTTGATGAGCTGGTTTACCTCCATCAAGGAGGTGCCGGAACCGGCAGCGATGCGTTGACGGCGCGAACCCTTGATGATTTCCGGCCGTTGGCGCTCATCCAGTGTCATGGAAAGTACGATGGCTTCCGTACGTTTGAGCTTCTTGTTGTCCAGTGCACCGCTCGGAAGTTGTTTCTTGATCTTACTGAAGCCGGGCATGAGTCCCAGCAGACCTTCAAGTGGGCCGAGATTCTGGATCATTTTCATCTGATCAAGGAAATCGGTGAAATCAAATTTACCGGCCTGCATCCGTTCCATGGAACGCATGGCATCCGCCTCGTTCACCTTGCTGGCTACCTGCTCCACCATGCCCACGATGTCGCCCATCCCCAAGATGCGGTCCGCCATGCGGTTCGGGTGGAATTCGAAAAGTTGGTCGAGCTTTTCCCCTTCGCCGATGAACTTGATCGGCTTGCCTGTCACGGCACGCATCGAGAGGGCTGCGCCACCGCGTGCATCGCCATCCAGCTTGGTCAATACGATGCCGGTGATGCCCACTGCCTCATCAAAGTGACGTGCGACAGAGACAGCCTGCTGTCCGGTGGCGGAGTCTGCCACCAGCAGGGTTTCCTTCGGCTTCAGGTAGTCGTGCAGCCGCTTCAGTTCCGCCACCAGTTTTTCATCGATTTCCTGACGACCTGCGGTGTCGAAGATCAGCACGGTGCCGGATTGCCGCTCGGCCCATGCCAGGGACTCCCGTGCGACCTTGAGAATATCCGTCTCGCCCGCCTCGGGTGCATAAACGGGCACTTCGATCTGCTTGCCCAAGGTCACGAGTTGATCGATTGCCGCCGGGCGATAGAGATCGCAGGCAATCAGCAGCGGGCGGCGGCCTTCCTTTTTCAGGCGGTTCGCCAGTTTGGCCGAGGTGGTAGTCTTGCCTGCGCCGTTCAGGCCGCAGATGAGGATTCGTGCAGGCGGGGTGAGATCCAGTGGCTCCTGATCGCCACCCAGCAGGGCGGTGAGTTCATCCTGGAAAATCTTTACGATCTGTTCGCCCGGCTTGATGGATTTCAGCACATCCTCGCCAAGTGCCTTTTCCTTCACCTTTGCGATGAAGTCCTTGGCCACGCTGAATTCCACATCCGCCTCCAGCAGGGCGATGCGGATTTCACGCAGGGCGTCTGCGATGTTTTTTTCCGAGATGCGGCCTACTCCGCGCAGGTTGCGGAAGGTTTTGTCGAGGCTGTCTGCGAGATTGGAGAACATGGGAAAGCTGGGTGGTGGTAAAAAATGTTACTGCCCTTCGGATAGATAGGCGGGATCGCGATCGATCTGGAAGGACCAGCGGAGAGGAGTTTCCGGTTCCTTGCCGGCGGAGTCCTTCCACGTCACCAGCACCTGGCAGATCGGCTGGCGCAGGCGGCGGTTCACCGTCCATGAGAGCTTCTTCGTTTCCGGGATGAAAACAGCGGGTACCTCACCGAAACCGGAGACTTTCATCACCAGCGTGGCGGGATTCAGATCCGGCACCTTGGAGAGATCGGCGGAGATTTCCGGCAGGCGGCTGTTGATGATGGCGCCGGGTTCAGGGCTAACAGGATATGGCGTGGTCTGTACCAGAGAGGTGGCCGCTCCGGTGGCCACGGTGGCGGAAGAGCCTTCCGTGTAGTTCGTGGCGAACTCGAAGATCTTATCGTAGTTGCCGAGAATCATGTAACGTGGAATGGTTTTGTTAGGCGTGCTGCGCTTCACCTTTCCTGGGATCACGGTGAAGAGACCTTCGTATTTCAGCTCATCCGCCAGTGCCAGCATCTCTTCCGTATGATAGCCGCCGGGATAGGCGTAGGTGGTCACGCGTTGACCGGGGAATTTTTCCTGGAGGAAGGATTTGGAATCTCCCATCTCCACCCGCAGATAGGCATTGTAAATATCCATGCCCTTTTTCTTGCGGCTCTTGAACTCGACAGGGAAGGGGTGCGTGACGGAGTGGCTGCCGATGGAGGCACCGTTTTTCAGCATTTCCTCGATCATTGGAGTCGTCAGTGCCTTGCCTCCACCATCCACGTAATTCTTGTAAAGATAGAGTGAGAACGGGTAGCCGAATTCCTTGAGGATCGGATAGGCATCCGTGTAGACGGATTTCCAGCCGTCATCTAGGGTGATGAGCATGCTTTTAGGTGGGATTGCCTTTTCGCCGCGCTTCCATGCCAGGAAATCCTCCAGCGAGATCACGGAAATGCCGAGCTGGCGGATCACTTCCATCTGCTTGCGGAATTTCGAGGTGTGCATCCGCATCGCGGTTTCCGGCTGGCCTTCCGCCAGATCGTGATAACCCAGGACGGCCACCCGCACTCCGTCATCCGGGATGGCCGGATCTTCTGCAATCGCAGCGGCAGGGATGGCTGGGGGAGCGGCCGGGGCAGCCGGTTCCTGCGCCACGGCGAGCAGGCTGGCGGCAAAGCTAAGAATCAGAGCGAGTTTCGTCATCGGTCGGGCGGAACCTAAGCGCAGCTTGCCCGGATAGGGAAGTCGCAAAAAAACGCCGGGATTTCAAAACTCAGGCACTCACTGGCCAGACAAAGAGGTTGTCGTTTTTCCCGGCGGGTGGAATCTTGGCTGTGTTGTCCGATCTTTTCACCACCCCTGCGGCATTGGCCGGGAAACCCAATCCGGCGGAGCCACTGGCAGCCCGGATGAGGCCTCGTTCCCTGGAGGAGGTGGCCGGGCAACAGCATATCCTGGCAGAAGGAAAGCTCTTGCGCCGCGCCATCGAGTCGGATCGCTTCACCTCGCTCATTTTCTACGGTCCGCCCGGCACGGGGAAAACCACGCTGGCCAGTGTGATCGCCCGCACCACCGGCTCCCGCTTTGAGTCGCTGAACGGGGTGGAGTCCAACGTTGCGGAAATCCGGGCAAAAATCGATCAGGCGCGGACATGGCGGGAACTGCGGGGAGAAACCACCATTTTATTCATTGATGAAATCCACCGCTTCAACAAGGCACAGCAGGATGTGCTGTTGCCGCACATCGAGCGGGGAGTGGTGCGTTTCATCGGGGCCACCACCCACAATCCGTATTTCCACGTCAATTCACCGCTCGTCTCCCGGTCCCAGATTTTTCAACTGGAACCCGTGCCGGTGGCGGATGTGGTGACCGTGCTGGAGCGCGCGATCGCTGATCAGGAGCGTGGCCTGGGGCATCTGCAACTGACTGCGGCACCGGAAGCGCTACTTCATCTTGCGGAGAAATCCGATGGGGATGTCCGGAAGGCGCTCACTGCGCTGGAGTTGGCGGCTCTCACTACTCCGGAAACGGAGGGGACCGTGTTGCTCTCACTGGAAGTGGCGGAGGAATCGATCCAGAGGAAGGCTGTGGTCTACGATGCAGATGGGGATGCCCACTACGATACGGCCTCCGCCTTTATCAAATCCATCCGTGGCAGTGATCCGGATGCAGCGTTGTATTGGTTGGCAAAAATGCTGCATGCCGGGGAGGATCCGCGCTTCATCTCACGGCGGCTCGTGATTTCCGCTTCCGAGGATATCGGTTTGGCGGATTCCAATGCTCTGCGGGTGGCGATGGATGCCCACCAGGCGCTGGAATTCATCGGCATGCCGGAAGGGCGCATTCCGCTGGCCCATGCTACCGTTTATCTGGCCACTTCCCCCAAGTCCAATACCGCCTACATGGCGCTGGGACGTGCGGTGGCGGATGTGGAAAGCGGGCGTACCCTCGCCGTGCCACCCCACCTGCGGACCAAGACACGCAAGAAGCTGGCCGCTGCCTCCGGGGAAACGGAAGAGAACATGCGCTATCTCTATTCCCACGATTATGAGGGAGCCTATGTGCCGCAGGCCTATTTGCCGGAGGGGCGGATTTACTATCAAGCGGGGGAGCAGGGGCTGGAGAAGCGGATCAAGGAACGGCTGGACTTCTGGCGTGCCCAGGCGGCCGGGAATTCCTGAAAACAGGCCCGGTTTTTCCACAGCTCTGTTCTTGTGGAAACGTAAAACGCGGCGCACAGTGACTTCCGATTTAACAATCGAATTCTCCCCATGGCTAGCGATCATCCGTTCCAATTGCTTTTTGAAACCTTCGGCCGTCTCCCCACTGCCCATGCCGAGTCGGTGAACAAGCAGGCATTCGAGCAATTGACTGAGGTGCTCTCGGTCCCGGTCGAAAAAACAGGACGCTGCATTCTGCTGCGTGCCCCCCGCGCTGGCCACGGCAAGACCCACCTGCTTTCCCGCGTGCAAAACCGCTTGGGTAACACTCATGAGTTCATTCCCCTTCAGGCGGCATCTGGCTACCGGATTGATGCTCCCTCGGTGATCGATGATACGCTCCGCAGGCTCGTTCGCGCCCTGCCTGCCTCCGGTGGTCTCAGCGTGCTGGATCTCGTTACCCGGCGTCTTTTTTCGCATGCCCTCCAGCCCTTGGTGAAATCCGGAGAGGTACCTTGTCAGGATAGGGAAGGGGCCTTGGCGGCACTCCAGAACAAGCCGGTGGAAACCTTCGATTTCCATCACCCAAATGCCGTGACCGCTCACTGGGCAAGGGAAAACTTCGAAGTGCTGGGGCCACGTCTGAGCCTCGAGCTTTCCCAGCGCAGTGATCTGCCGCTGCGGGAGGTTTCCTTCTGGGTAAATGCGCTGTTTCGTTTTGCTTCCACACCATTGGAGGATCCCACCCGTGCCCGCGTCCTCTCGGAGACGGTATTCACCCAAGCTCCGGTGGAGAGTGATGGGGATTCCATGGAACGCCTCAGTGCCCTGCTGGGTCTGCTCACCTCGCTGATGCGGGTGGTGCTGGTGGCGGATGATCTGGAGGGATTTTCCGCCGATGAAACGGCCGCCCTGCGCTTTGCCGCCTTCCTCGGTTCCCTCCGCCAATCGGCAGAACGGCTGGATGTGATTCTTTCGCTCAATCAGGACATTTGGAAGAGTGCCTTCGTGCCCCGCCTCAGCGGTGGCCTGGCGGATCGCCTTTCCGAGGTGGTGATCGAACTGGCTCCCCTCAAGGATGAGGACATGGTGGCTCTTCTGGAATCCCGTGTGCCGGGGAAAGGGCGGGAAATTCTTTCAAAAATCGACCTCGCGGATGCTGGAACTCATTCCCGTGGTCTGATTCGTGCTGCCGCTGCCTCATGGGGCAAGGAGGATGCAGCCCCTGCCGTCGTGCCGGTGCCTGCGGTCACACCTGTCCTGGTGGCTGAGCCTGCTTCTGCCCCGGTGGTGGAGGCTCCGTCTTTCACAGCGCCGCCCGTGGCCGCCGTTTTCAGCGCGCCTGAAGAACCCGCCTTTACTCCTTCTCGTCTTTTTGCGGCAGAGCCTGTGCCTGAGCCCGTTGAGCAGCCCAAGCCTGCCTTCACTCCGGAGTTTGCGCCACCACTGGAGTCTGCGTTCACATTCCGTGCTCCAGAGCCTCCACCAGCAGAGCCTGTTTCTGTGGAGCCTTTCTTCCCGCCTGCGGAAGCTCCCGCGCCGCGCCCGGCACCGGTATTCACCGCTCCGGCACAAGAAGTGCCGGTCGTGGTGGTGCCAGAGCCAAAGCCGGTCGTGCGATTGGAGCCGGAAGTGCCGGAATTCCGTCCATTTTCCACCCCATCGGAGCCACCTGCCATTGAGGTCGGCGGCCAGGAGGTTTCTCCCGACGCTGCCTGGCCTGCTCCGGCGTTTTCCGTTCCTTCGGAAAATCCCTTCGCTCGCTTTGTCGCACGGGAAGCGGAAAGCCCCGCCTTTCAATTCGAAAAACCGGCCATCCCGCCGCAAAAAACAGCCCCGGTCCCCGTATTCCAATCGCCTTTTCAGATGGAATCCGTCTCAGAGGCTCCGGCGTTCCAACCACCCGTTCAACCGGCTGCTCCTGCGCAACCAGCCGCTCAACCGGCGCAAACCTTCACTCCACCTCCGGCACCAGAGCCATCACCCTTCCAACCTGCTGCCCCTGCCGCGCCAGCCTTTGTTCCCGCTGCCATCGTGCCGGAGCCGGCAGCCGCCTTCCAGCCTGCTCCACAGCGGCGTGAGGAAGCTCCGCCAGCGGCGGCTGCTGCTCCTGCCGCATCAGATACCGATCGGGTGGATGAGTTGCTCCGGCAGTTCAGGGAGCGGTATGGCCGCGGCGGCTTGTGAAAAATTTCACAAACCCCTTGCCGGTAGCGCCTGTTTGGGTGCTTACTGTCACGGCAAACTTGCATGAGTACGACCACCGAATTCGAAGCTCCAGATACGATCGCTCGCGCAGCCCAAGCCGCTGACAGCTATCACGCGGAAACGGACGACCTGGTAGGTGATCGGATGGTTCTCAACATGGGGCCATCCCATCCGGCCACTCACGGGGTGTTGCGGTTGATTCTTGAACTGGATGGAGAGGTCATCCATTCCGCAGACCCCGATGTCGGTTTCCTTCACCGGGGAGATGAAAAGATCGCGGAAAACATGCACTACAATCAGTTCGTGCCCTACACGGACCGTTTGGACTATCTTGCTCCGCTGGCAAACAATGTGGCCTATGCGTGTGCCGTGGAAAAACTGATGGGCTGGACTCTGCCGCCACGTGGCCAGGCTCTGCGCGTCCTTTGTTGTGAACTCGCCCGTATTTCTTCCCACATGCTCGGTGTGGGCGTGTGTGCCATGGACGTGGGCGCGATGACCGTTTTCCTCTATACCTTCACCGAGCGTGAGAAGGTTTATAATCTCTGCGAACAACTCACCGGAGCGCGTTTCACCACTTCCTATACCCGGGTGGGCGGCCAGATGCGGGACATGCCGCCGGGCTTCGAGGCCTCCGTCCGCCAGTTCCTCGATGAGTGCTCCGTCACCATTGATGAAATCGGCAAGCTGCTGGACAAGAACAAGATTTTCCTGGATCGCATGGTCGATATTGGAATCATTTCCAAGGAATCGGCCATCGATTGGGGTATCACCGGGCCAAATCTCCGTGGCTCCGGCGTCGCCCGCGATCTGCGCAAGGACAATCCCTATCTCGGCTACGAGCAATACAAGTTCGATGTGCCGATTGCGGATGAAGGCGATTGCTACGCCCGCTATCAGGTCCGCATGGAGGAGATGCGCCAGTCCATCCTCATCTGCCGCCAGGTATTGGATACCATGCCATCCGGCCCGGTGAATCTGGCGGACAGCAAAAGCATGCTGCCTGCAAAGGAGCGCGTGCTCATGTCCATGGAGGAACTCATCCACCACTTCATCGTCGCTACCCAGGGGATCGATGCTCCTGCGGGTGAGGTTTATTTCGGTGCGGAAAATCCGAAGGGTGAACTCGGCTTCTACATCCATTCCAAGGGTGGCGGTGTTCCGAACCGCCTGAAAATCCGCAGCCCCTCGTTCTGCAATCTTTCCATCGTTTCACGCCTCCTTCCAGGCCACATGGTCTCGGACATTCCCGCCATCCTCGGCTCGCTCGATTTCGTGATGGGCGAGTGTGACCGCTGATTGAGTTTTTAAATTTTTTATCCCCGGCTTCATCATGTCCTCTTCCTCACTTGAAGAAACCATCGCTTCCCACGAAACGCCTGGAACGAAGTATTATCCACCGTTCGAGGTGACTGCGGAGCTGGAGGCTGAAGCGGATGGCCGTATTTCCCACTATCAGGCCAGCAAGCGTTCGGCCACACTGCCACTGCTGCACATCGTCCAGCACAAGTTCGGCTACATTTCATCGGAGTCGATTGATTGGGTAGCACAGAAGCTGGATCTGGAGCCGATCAAAGTGTTGGAAGTAGTGACCTTTTATCCGGGTTTCCGCCAGTCTGCTCCAGGCAAGTTCCACATCCGTGTCTGCCGCACCCTTTCCTGCGCGATGGGTGGCAGCTATGAGTTGATGGAAAAACTTTGCGAACTGACCGGCATTGATCGGTCGGATGCGGATTCCCATCACCACCCTATCAGTGTTTCCCCGTGCGGGAAGTTTTCCGTGGAGTTTGCGGAATGTCTCGCATCCTGCGGTACCGCTCCGGTCTGCATGGTGAATGATGATTTCCATGAATCCATTACGCCGGAGAAAGCTTCCGGTCTGCTGGAGAAATACGATTTCTAACTCTTCATCCCGTCCATGATCACCTACAAGAAACAGCCACATCCTCGCGAATACCGGCTCATTTTCAAGAATGTGGACCGTGAGGGATGGGATCCATCCATCGAGTGCTACATGCAGGATGGCGGCTATGATGACTTGAAGAAGGCAATCGGGATGCAGCCGAAGGACATTACCGAAGAGGTGAAAAAGTCCGGCCTGCGCGGGCGCGGCGGTGCGGGCTTCCCCACCGGCATGAAGTGGACCTTCATTCCGCCCAACAATACCAAGCCGGTCTATCTGATCTGCAATGGCGATGAGTCCGAGCCGGGTACCTTCAAGGATCGCTACATCCTGCACCAGGACCCGCATCAACTGGTAGAGGGTATGGTGATTTCCTGCTACGCAGTGGGAGCGCACACGGCTTTCATTTATATCCGGGAGGAATTCCCGGAAGCGGCGCTTATCGTTGAAAAGGCGATCGAGGAAGCACGGGCGAAAAATTTTGTCGGCAAGAACGTGCTGGGCTCCGGCTTCGATGTGGAAATCTATGTCCATCGGGGCGCAGGTGCTTACATTTGCGGCGAGGAGACAGGTCTGATCGAATCGCTGGAAGGCAAGCGCCCTTATCCACGGATCAAGCCGCCGTATTTCCCTGCTGCACTGGGCCTCTACATGTGCCCCACCATCGTGAACAACGTGGAGTCCCTCTGCCACGTGAAGCACATCATCCACCGTGGTGGAGAGGAATACGCAAAGCTGGGCGTCCCGCGCAACAATGGCACGCGCATCCTCTGTGTGTCCGGGGATGTGAAGAATCCCGGCTATTTCGAAGTGGAAGTGGGCAAGATCACCATGCGTGAGCTGCTCTATGACCTCTGCGGCGGTCCCAAGGACGGACGCGAATTCAAGGCCGTCATTCCTGGCGGCTCGTCCTCCAAAATCCTCAAGTGTGAGGAGGTTTTCAAAATCAAAAATCCGGATGGCACCACTCGTGACCTCGCCTTCTGGGATATTCCCATGGACTTCGACAGCATGGCTGCCTGTGGCACCATGGCCGGTTCCGGCGGTGTGATCGTCCTCGATAACACACGGAAGATGTCCTGGGTGCTCAATAACCTGAACGCCTTTTATGCGCACGAGTCCTGCGGCCAGTGCACACCTTGCCGGGAGGGCTCCACCTGGATGCGCAAAATTTCCGATCGTCTTGTGGCAGGTGCTGCCACGGCCAAGGATCTGGAGACGCTGGAAAGCATCGCCTATCAGATCGATGGCCGCACCATCTGCGCCTTCGGGGAAGCTTCCTCATGGCCGGTGGAGGCAATCATTGCCAAATTCCGCGAGGAGCTGCTGGCGGATACCACCGAGGAAGTCGCAGACCTTCCGAAAAATCCGGAAACCGAAGCGCAGGTTCGTTTCCTCCAACCCGTCTGATTTTTTCCAAGGCCCCATTGGCTCAAGTGGTGGTTTCTTTTTGGCGGAAGCCTTGCCGCTTGCTAAAGGCACGGTATGCTCGCATCCATGCAGAATCTCCGCCGCTCCGAAGTGCTGGCCCTGGTCTTCCGGGTGCTGCTGGGCTGTTGGTTTGCCTATAGTGGAGGTCGCCTGATTTTTGTTACCGGCTTGGACCGCTTCACCTATGACGTGGGAAACTACAAGCTGGTGGGCGCTCCCTGGGATGCGGTGATCGCCTACACCCTGCCATGGCTGGAACTGGTGGGAGGCATCTGCCTGATGCTCGATGTCCTGCGGCGTGGCGCCCTGCTGGCCATCACCTTTTTGGTGACCACCTTCGTGATTGCCATCGGCTGGGCATGGGCGCATGGGTTGGATATTGCCTGCGGCTGCCATGGCGGGGATGCCCGCATCACCTATTGGGCCAAGGCATTGGAATTTTCCGGCTATTTCCTCTTGCTCGGATGGCTGTGGTGGATGGAATCACGCCATGCGCTACGCAGAACGCCTCCAGTCCCGAATTGAAAAAACCGGCTCCCGCCTTTGTGTTGGACTTGATCCCCGTCCCGGTGAGGGAGGTGCTGCTGCTGCCCGCGATTTTCTGAAGCAGGTCATCGAGGAAACGTCGGAATACGCCGCCTGTTACAAGCCGAACATGGCCTACTTCGAGGCCATGGGCATCGAAGGAATCCGTCTGCTGGAGGAAATACTGGGCAGCATGCCGGGTGACATTCCGGTGGTGCTGGATGCAAAGCGCAGCGACATCGGCGAAACACAGAAATACTATGCCCAGGGCTACTTCGCCGGCTGGAATGTGGATGCCGTCACGCTGAATCCCTTTCTGGGGTATGATTCCATCGAGCCGTTTCTCAACTGGAAGGGGAAGGGCATCTACCTTCTTGCCGTCACTTCCAATCCGGGTTCTGCAGATTTCCAGCAGCAGATGCTGGCGGATGGCCGCTCGGTTTTTGAACTCGTCACGGCGCTGGGCGAGCGGGCTGTTTCCGAAGAGCGATTTACCGATGTAGGATATGTGATCGGCCTCACAAATTCGGCGGGAGTTTTGAAAAAAATACCGGATGCTCCATTGCTCGTTCCCGGATTGGGAGCGCAAGGGGGAGATCTGGATGCACTGGCGGAGGCGGGCCGTCTGGCACCCGATGTGATCAATGTTTCCCGGGGCATCCTGTATGCCGGGGATGACCAATCCTTTGCCCAGCGGGCCGAGGAGTGGTCGAAAAAAATCGCAGCCACTTACGCAAAGTAATGCAGGTTTTCCATGCAAGACCGCTTTTCGTCTGCTAGCGTGGGAACGAGTGCAAAACGACACTGATCCATTGCTGGCACCAGGGAAGGTGCGCTACTCCGGCCTCATGCCTCAGAAAGGCTGGCCGGGGCGCAACCTGCGCTTTTTCCGCCATCGCATTGTGCCCGGTATGTTCCGGCGAGCGAGGGGCGGCATGGTGGAGCCAATTCTGGCAGCGCCGGAGGAGGGGCGCGTCCGTGTCACATGGATCGGGCACGCTTCGTTTTTTCTCCAGTTTGCCGGGCATTCCGTAATTGTGGACCCTAACTGGGCAAAGTGGCATGGCCCGGTCAAACGGTTCCGCCAGCCGGGGCTGCCGCTCCGCAGCGTTCCAGAGGTGGATCTGGTGCTGGTCACTCATGCGCATTTCGATCACCTGCACAAGCCCAGCCTACGCATTCTCAAGGCTCGGGAAGGCATCGTCGTTCCCCGGGGCAGCGGTTCCCTGGTCCGCAAGCTGGGTTTCCCAGCCATCCACGAAGTTAAAATTTGGGACAAGATGTTGTTTGCAGAACTGGAGGTGATCCACACGCCTTCACACCACTGGGGCGCACGTTTTCTCCACGATACGCACCGTGATTACGGCGGGTACATCATCCGCGCAGGAGGAAAAAGCGTCTTCCACTGCGGGGACAGCGCCTACTTCGATGGCTTCCATGAAATCGGGAAGCGCCATGAAATCGATATCGCACTCATGCCCATAGGTGCCTACGAGGCTCCAAGCGGCCGGGATGTCCACATGAATCCCGAAGAGGCGGTGAGAGCCTTTGCCGATCTGGGGGCCAAGGTGATGATCCCCATGCACTACGGAACCTTCCCGCTGGGCAATGAACCGCATGAGGAACCGGTGGAACGTCTGCTGATGGAGGCGGATCGCCTGGGCATCAGTGACCGAGTGTTGATTCCCGAGGAAGGCGTGGGCATCGAATGGTGATTTTTCAAAATAAACGGAACAAAAACCGGATGGGCGTATCCTATGATCATGAAAAGACGTCTTGTCCTCGTGCTTTTGATGCTTATGCCCCTCATGGCATCCTGCGAACCCCAAAAAAATTCCATGTCATCTCCATCCAAAGATCCCGCTCCGACTCCGAAAATTCCTGAAGGCGCGGAAGTCGCCACCCTCGGGGCCGGTTGTTTCTGGTGCATCGAGGCCGCCTATCGCCAGATCGACGGGGTTTATTCCGCCACCTCCGGCTACATGGGCGGGCAGGTGAAAAATCCTTCCTATGAGCAAATCTGCGGAGGGGATACCGGCCATGCGGAAGTGGTGCAGGTGGTTTTTGATCCCAAAAAACTTTCTTACGAAAAGCTGTTGGCCTGGTTCTGGGATCTTCATGATCCCACCACACTCAATCGCCAGGGAAATGATGTGGGAACGCAATACCGCTCTGCTATTTTCTATTCTACCGAGGAGCAGAAAAAAACTGCTGAGGCTTCCAAGGCCGCTGCTGCTGCTCATTTCAAAAGTCCCATCGTGACCGAAATTACCAAATCTTCCGAATTCTACCCGGCGGAGAACTATCACCAGAACTATTACTTCGAAAATAAATCGAAGAATCCCTATTGCCGGTTTGTTATCGAACCCAAATTGAAGAAGCTCAAGCTGGATCACTGATGGGCCAAGCTGGGGAATAAGGATTTTTTTAAAAAATTAACTGAAAAAGCTTCGGATATCTTGACATTTTGAATTTTCTGAGGATCATGAGTCTCAAGAAATGGCGAGACCCCGCATGCCCATGACCAAACTGAACCGCCTTGAGGCCCGGACACGGGTGATCAAGGGGGCGGGGAATCTGACGTTCCTTGCGTTCTGCGTGGCCCTTGGCTTCGTG
>Ga0157373_10002794_pt1 | contig 13211 bp, 14 predicted proteins | sample C65metaG_FD_113460 | JGI IMG/M metagenome (GOLD analysis project Ga0157373, IMG submission 113460) | Corn rhizosphere microbial communities from Kellogg Biological Station, Michigan, USA - C6-5 metaG | ecosystem: Host-associated > Plants > Roots > Rhizosphere > Soil | place: USA: Michigan... | reverse complement strand
CCCTTCGGGATTCAGAAATGCTACCCAAATCAAAAAGATCAGAGCTCTATTGACTGAACCGGGTGTCCTAACTTTTGTAATTGGTCCTGTAGACGATTGCAGTTAGTGTCCGTTATAAAAATCTGCGTGTCTTCATCAGTGCAAACCCGCATTAATAAATTGCTGATGCGTTCTTCATCAAGCTTTTCAAAAACATCATCTAATAATAAAAGAGGAGACAGGCGTTTCTCTTCCTTCAGAATCTCCATTTCTGCCAGTTTCAATGCAAACAACAAGCTTTTCCGCTGGCCCTGCGAAGCGATATTTTTAAAAGGTTGCTCTCCTAATTGGAATAACAAATCATCACGATGAATTCCACCGGAAGTTCTTTGTAGCATTAAATCCTTCTGACGGTTATGCTTCAGCAGTTCACCAACGCTTACATGGTGCATTTCACTTTCGTACAGGAGAGTGATGTTCTCATACCGCTGGCAAATATCATTGTACAATTGCTTAACGATGGGAAGGAACTTCAATAGAAACTCCCTGCGCTTTCCGAAAATAAGGTTGCCTTCTTTTGATAATTGTTCGTCCAAAATATCCAGAACAGAAAGATCTCTGCCAAAACCTTCATTGAATGAACGGAGAAAGGAATTGCGTTGCTGCAAAATTTTGGTGTAGTTGATCAGCGATTGTAAATACTCAGGATCTAATTGCGACAGCAAAGTATCTATGAACTTTCTTCTTTCCTCGCTCCCTCCAATGATCAGTTGAATATCGTCAGGAGCAATGATAACGCAAGGGTATCGGCCAATGTGCCGGGAAAACTTTGCGTATAATGCATCATTTACAGAAAACTCTTTTTTACCTGTTTCCCGCAAAATGCAAACTGCTTTTTCCTCTTTATCATTTAAATTAAAATGGCCTTCAATTCTAAAACCTTCATGTCCACGATAAACATTCAACTGGTCTGTCCGGGAAAAATAGCTTTTGGTGAAACAGAGGTAATGAATGGCATCCAGCAGATTGGTTTTGCCAACTCCGTTGCGGCCGCAAATGCCAACAATGCGTTCGGTAAAAACAAACTCCTGATGAAAATAGTTTTTGAACTGGAAGATCGATATGGAATTCAGGCTAAGGCTCAAGGCTGATTTTTGTAAAATGCCAAAGATAATAGCCCGCAGAGAGCCGCAGAGATTTTTTCATAGAGATATGCAGAGGGCTTCCCGGTGTACCTCTGTGTTTCTTTGTGGTTCTCTGTGACCAAAATTCAAAATCCAGAGTATTTGAATCCGCTAAAGACTTTTCGAACTATGCTCAAAAAATTACGGAACGTAAAAGTGTGCGACAGCAGAAGTGTACGTTTAGTTCCTAAAAAATATCCCTAAAATTTTCGGAAGAAGCCAATTTGAACGCCTAAAGCAGGCTTTGCCCTTCAAACTCCGGTACCAAAACTTCCTAATTAAGCGCTGATTCCCTTATTTTTGCGGCTCAAATTTGGAGCCTTGGCTAAGTATACTAAAGAAACTTATTTGTACTGGTACGAGTTAATGCAATTGATTCGCCAGTTTGAGCTTACTGCAGAAGAGAAATACAAAATGGAAGGAAAGATCCGCGGCTTTTTCCACGCCTACGTTGGGCAGGAAGCCATTGCTGCCGGATGCATGACCGCCACTAAACCCGAAGACAAATTCATTACTGCTTACCGCGACCATGGACTTGCCATTGCAAAAGGGATGTCGGTAAATTCCTGCATGGCCGAATTGTACGGCAAAGCCACCGGCTGTGCGAAAGGAAAAGGCGGAAGCATGCACTTTTTTGGAAAGAACGAAAACTTTTTTGGGGGCCATGGAATTGTGGGAGCACAGATCGGGACCGGCGCCGGTTTGGCATTTGCTGAAAACTACCGTGGAACCGATAATGTGGTGCTGACCTTTTTTGGTGATGGCGCTGCCCGCCAGGGAATACTCCACGAAACATTCAACATGGCGATGCTTTGGAGCCTGCCTGTGATCTTCATTTGCGAGAATAACAACTACGCAATGGGAACATCAGTGCAAAGAACTTCTAACATTACCGACATTTACAAGATTGCGGACGCTTATGAAATGCCCGCTGATGAAATCGACGGCATGAGTACGGAAGCTGTTCATGAAGGCGTTTCAAGAGCAGTAAAAAGAGCAAGGGAAAAAGGCGGACCAACTTTGCTGGAAATAAAAACCTATCGTTATAAAGGACACTCTATTTCCGATCCTCAGAAGTACAGAACCAAAGAAGAGGTAGAAGAATACAAATCAAAAGATCCGATCTCAGCTCTTTTAAAAACTATTTACGATACCAAAATCGCAACCGAAGAAGAAATTACACAGATCAACGAAAGAGTAGATGCTGCCGTAGCGGAAAGTGTGAAGTTTGCAGAAGAGTCACCATGGCCGGACGATAGTGAGGTTTATAAAGATATTTATGTAGACCAGAATTATCCTTTCATTAAAGATTAAAATCCACCACAAACAAATAGTAATTCATGGCTGAAGTAAAACACCAGGTACGTCACAAATCTGAAAATGATCAGGTGATAGAACGTGCCAAAGATTTCTGGGCAAAATATGGCAAGATCACTTCGATCATTGCTGCTGCCATCATCATTTTAGGCGGCGGCTGGCTGGCTTATAAATACATGGTTGTTGCACCAAAAGAACAAAAAGCCGCAGATGCCATCTGGAAAGCGCAGGATTATTTTGCGCAGGATTCATTAGATAAAGCATTAAAAGGCGATGGACAGTTTCCTGGCTTCGAAAAAATTGCCAGTCAATACAAAGGTACCGATGCCGGTGAACTGGCTAACTACTATGCCGGTGTAATTGCGCTGAAACAAGGCGACAACAATAAAGCCATCAAATATTTGAAAGCGTTCAGCACAAGCTCGGATGCAGTGCAGGCAAGGGCTTATAAACTTTTAGGAGATGCTTATGCCAATGCCGGTAAAAACTCAGACGCATTGAGCAACTATAAAAAAGCAGCCAATGAGTTTGAAAAGGATAAGACCAATTCCTCAAACTACTTAATGATGGCGGCTTATTTTGCCGACAGGGTGATGAACAATAAAAAAGAAGCACAACAATTATACAAAGAGATCAAAGAAAAATATCCCAACACACAGGCAAGTGATGAAGCCGACAGATATCTTGCTCAAATGGGCATTTATAACGTTGATGAAAAATAGTTTTAATGGCTGATGTAACTAACAGCAAATTATTTGATTTAGACAAGGACATCCAACAATTAAAGGATGTCCTTGTTGTTTTGGTAAAGACCGAATGGAATGCAGAAATTACAGACGAGCTGGAAAGAGGCTGCCAGAAGGTTTTTGGTGAATACAATATCCAAACAAAAACAATCACTGTTCCAGGTGCTGTTGAAATTCCGTTTGCCATACAGCAATACGCTGCTAACCACAGTGCTCTTTCCGCTTTCATTGCGCTTGGTTGCGTGATCAGGGGTGGAACGCCGCATTTTGAATATGTTTGCCAATCGGTAACGCAGGGGATTACTCAATTGAATCTCTCTTTGTCGGTGCCTGTTATTTTTGGAGTGCTTACTTTAGATACTATGGATCAGGCCAGGGAAAGAACAGGTGGTATTCATGGACATAAAGGAGAAGAAGCTGCCATTACTGCTATAAAAATGATGATATTGAACAAGCAAATTCGGAACAGCAATCGTCAATCGTGATCCCGATAGCTGTCGGGAGGTAATTGAAGGTGATTTATAATTTCAGCGGTCGTTTATTCAATAGTTTTTAAAATGAAAGTCCAGATTTTCGTTCCCTGCTTTGTAGACCAACTTTATCCGCAAACTGCCATGAACATGGTTAAGATCCTTGAGAAGGCAGGTTGTGAAGTATCGTACAATCCAAACCAAACCTGTTGTGGGCAACCGGCTTTTAATGCAGGGTTTTGGGATGAGGCGAGAGATGTGTGCAGCAAATTTTTGAAAGACTTCGATCCGAATGCAATTACCGTTGGACCCAGTGCCAGTTGCGTAGGTTTTGTAAAAAATTATTACTGCAAACTTTTTGATAATTCCTCTGTTCACAATGAAGTAAAAGCAATTGGACAAAACATTTATGAGCTGACTGATTTTCTTGTAAACAAATTAGGCATCACCAATTTCGGTGCAAAGCTGCAAGGCAAAGCTACCTATCATGATTCTTGTGCAGGCTTACGTGAATGCAAGATCAAAAATGAACCTCGTAAGCTTCTTGCAAACGTTGAAGGTTTGGAATTAACTGAATTAAAAGATGTAGAAACCTGCTGTGGTTTCGGGGGAACGTTTGCTGTAAAGTTCGGAGCCATTTCAGCAGCTATGGGAGAACAAAAAGTAGAGAACGCATTGGCTACCGGCGCTGAATATCTGATATCAACTGACGCTTCCTGCCTGATGCATTTGCAGGGTTACATCGACGGTAAAAAATACAATTTGAAAACCATGCACATTGCCGATGTGCTGGCGAGTGGGTGGTGATCAGTGCCCCGCATAATAATCATATCCTCTTTCAGCCCAATAATCCGGCGGCTTTTGATTGCTGAAATAAATAGTTCCGATCCTTTTTAAATGCTTGATACCATATTTTACAGGAATGATCAAACGCAAAGGATAACCCTGATTTAAAGGAAGAGGTTTGCCATTCATTTCATAGCAAAGCAAAGTTTGAGGATGGATCATGCTGGGCATATCGATGCCTACATAGTACTGCTCGTCCGGAGTGATTAATCCCGTGTAGTTGAATTTTACTTCATCGTCCAGATGATAATGTTTAACAAAATCAGAAAAGGTAACGCCACTCCACCAGGTTTTCTGGCTCCAGCCTTCAATGCATTTGAAATCAAAAACAATATCTGTTTTGGGAAGTTTTTTAATATCATCTAAAGTGAAAGAAAGCGTATCGCCGTTTTTTTTCGCGACATGCAATCGCCATCCGGTACTATCCAATGGTGTTCTCAATCCATCGTTACCATTCACCCTGACTCTTTTTACCGCTTCAGAAATGGGGTAGGTTTTTACCAATCTTTCCTCACTAAACAATCCGCTGAAAACTTTTTCATTTGTATTTAATCCTTTCCGAAGTGTTTTCTGAACTCCGGCAGATCTTTCTTCGTGTCTTAACTGTTTCCATAAATAGAAGCCAATTGCAAATGCAGCAATAAAAAATATAAAAGCAAAAATGGTTTTGAATAACAGTTTCTTTTCGCTGATGATTTTTTCTTTCATATCAGGAATTTACAGGAGTTACAGGTGCGGTTTCCATTGCTGTTTCCGGCTCTTCCATTTTTTCTTCTATAGGAACGACATCAAAGCCGGTGACCATGCTTCTGAAATTCTTCCAGCCTGCAAGAATTACTTGTACCACATGTACAATAAAAAACAAGCAATAACCTATCGTCAACGCGAAATGTTCAATTCTTGCAGCTTCATATCCGCCGCATAACCAGACAAGCCATCCAAATTGAACCGGCTTATAAATAGCAAGTCCCGTAACAATGGAACCGAATCCCATTAATATGATACCAGTATAGGCAAAACGTTGTGCAGCATTGTATTTAGTTTGAGGCGGCAGCCCTTTGCGAATGTGCAGATCATGCAAAAAAACCAACCATGCTTCTTTAAATGATTTCCTTTGCGGTAGCAGAAATTTCCACTCGCCGGAAAAAGCCGTGTACAAAACATACAGCAAGCCATTGATAAAAAATAACCACATGAAAAGAAAATGATAGGCCATTCCTTCAGCCAAATGAAAGGGAACATGCAAAGCTTCGTAAAACGATTTGGGAAAGAAATTGATAAGCTGCTTTCCTCCAACTTTAATTGCATAAACATCGTTAGCCCAATAAATAAGTATACCGCTCCAGATCATCACTGCCAGCACCGGAAAGTTGATCCAGTGAAACCAGCGAATGGCCAAAGGATGTTTGGTGATGATTCTCTTCATAACAAGGACTGCAGCTCCCTTAAAGTTACATCAATCAGATGGGTTGCAGTTTACAGGTTTCATGTTGAAAGTCCGTTTAACCTGCGACCTATGATCTTAAAAAATGAACAGCCGGCCCACGACCTGCGTGACCGGCTGTTGCCCTGCACATACGAAATACAGAACTATATACGCAAGTCCGCAGGCAGTGGATGCGCTGCCCGTAAAATTTTTTATTCAGGCATTACCACCGTGTCAATCACGTGGATAACGCCGTTGCTTTGATACACATCGCTGATGGTTACTTGCGCTGTATTGCCTTTCTCATCTTTCAGCCAAAACTTTCCATCTTTTTGCATGATCCACAGCTTTCCTCCTTGCACTGTTGTCAGGGTAGCAGTTCCCTTACCTTTTTTGATCCACTTCATTAACTCTTTGCTATCCAGCCTGCCGGCTACAACGTGGTAAGTAAGAATTTTGGTAAGTGTGATTTTGTTTTCGGGTTTTACCAGATTATCAATGGTGCCGGCGGGTAACTTATCAAATGCTGAATTGGTTGGAGCAAATACAGTGAAAGGTCCTTTGCCCTGCAAAGTTCCCACAAGTCCGGCAACTCTTACAGCGGCTACCAGGGTGGTATGATCTTGTGAATTGACAGCGTTTTCAATGATGTTTTTTGAAGGATACATGGGAGCGCCGCCAACTTCTACTGTTTTTTTACTCGCCATTTTCATGTCCTGCGCCTGTAAGCACAAACTAATGCCTGCAAGCAGTAAAACTGCTAATGTGATCTTTTTCATTTTGAATGTTTTTAGATGATTTGTCCCGATAGCTACCGGGAGTAGGTTTGATGGAATAATTACGGTATCTGAAAACAGTTGGATTTAAAAAGAGAAAAAATTTTATTCTTGCATAACCAACTACAAACTATTAAACCACAAACTACAAACTAACCATGGCATACTGGCTCGTAAAATCAGAACCTTCAGTGTATAGCTGGGATCAATTGGTAAAAGATAAACAAACCGATTGGACAGGTATAAGAAATTACGCTGCACGCAATCATCTGAAGTCAATGAAGAAAGGTGATGAAGTTTTTTTCTACCATAGCAATGAAGGCCTGGAAATTGTCGGCATTGCCAAAGTTGCCAAAGAAGCTTACCAGGATCCAACAACTGAAGAAACTGCGTGGGTTTGCGTTGATTTGAAACCTCTCAAAAAATTAAAAGCTCCTGTTTCATTAGAAACCATCAAAAAAGAAAAGCGATTAAAGGATATGGCACTTATTCGCATTGGCCGATTGTCTGTTCAACCGGTTACTGAAAAAGAGTATGAATTGATCCTGGAAATGGCAGGAGAGAGGAAATAATTTTTTGCACCGGGTTACCTTTTGTTCATTCATAGAATTAATATTCATCTACACTATTTGCTTGCTCACGGTTGCCACTCCATAAGAATGATTATGCAAAAAATAATTTTTTGCATCCCGTAATTATTTAAAACTACAAATATGAAAATCAGATCAACTGCGGCATTAGCAGTAATGGCAATATTTTGCTTTGCCTGTAACGGCCTGTCAGATTCATCCGCAGTAGAAGAGCTTAGCAGATCAGTTGAAAAACTTGATAAAGTAGTTGCTTCTGATCAGCAATCAGACTCGATAGCAGACTTCAAAATTGGGGATACGCTATATGATCCTGATCAAATAGGGAACAGAACTCAGAAAAACCAAAATAATCTTCCGCCGAAACAAATTGATTGGGACAAGAAAATTGTAAAGACAGCAAGCCTTAATGCAGAAGTAAAAGATTATAAAACCTTTTCTCAAAAATTAAGTGAGCAGGTAAAAAGATATGGGGGATACATTAGTCAGGAAGAACAATCCCAATCTGATTATCAGATCCAGAATTCGGTTGTCATTAAAGTTCCTGTTGATCAATTTGAAGATGCGGTTAATGATCTTACAAAAGATGTTTCAAAATTGAATGATAAGCATATCTCTTCAGAAGATGTAACAACTCAATTGATCGATGGCAAATCAAGACTCGAAGCAAAGAGACAGGTTCGGCTTCGTTATCTTGACTTATTAAGGCAGGCAAAAAATATGGAAGAAATACTAACGGTTCAGAAAGAGATCAACGATATACAGGAAGACATTGAGCTAGTTAACGGTCGCATTAATACACTAAGCCATGCATCTGTAATGAGCACTATTAATTTTACTTTCTTTCAAATCATCGATGCCAATGCAAAAGCTGACAATGAGAAACAACCGAGCTTTTTGGATAAGGTGAAAGAAGCGTTTGGAAATGGCTGGTATTGGATAGGAGAATTGTTTATTGGCTTGATCAGCATTTGGCCCTTATTGACGGTAATTGGCTTAGCGATCTGGTTATTCAAAAAAAGACAAATTTCTTTACCAAAACAAAAAGTTTGATCCTACAATTTCAATTCATTCTTTCCAGGTTGTAATGGATATGTTCTCCCTTTCCATACAAAAACACCTGGAGTATTAACAGGAAGATTGATTGCAATCACCCACTTGTCTTTGTGATCATAACTAATACCAATCACACCGTTGGGATGCGGGATCTCTCCACTGATTTTTTCAATAGTGCCGAGGTGCGGTTCAATTTTTACCTTACTGAATCCGGGAGCAGCAGCATCAATACCTAAAACAGTGCGGAACAATTCAATATTTGGATGTGAGCCCCAGGCGTGGCAATCGGAGCGGGTGCGGTTAATGTCTGATATCTCGGCCCACGTCGTCATACCTTGTTTTATATTTTCTTTCCACACGTCCAGCCAGTTCAAATAATCATTTCCCAAACCTGCTTTAATCAACGAAAGATGCACATAGTACTTGAAATAGATAGTGGCTTGTGTCAGTGAGGTATCAGATAATAATTTTTTGGAAATAGCATTTACGTTTGAAGGCAAGGCAGTTCCCGTAAGTATTGCTAACGCATTCGTATGTTGTGAGTACAAATCCTTTTCAGGCGTATCAGCAAATAATTCCTTTTGTTCGTCCCAATATTTGGAACGGATGGTTTCCTGTAAACTTTCAGCATTTTTTTTATACAGGGCCGTATATTCTTTCAAACCAAGTCTGCTTTCCATTTCAGAAGCCAGTTGATAAGCCCACAACAACTGAAGATCAAGCACTGCAGAATTCCCATTTCTTCCAACAGGGGCAACACCTCTGTCCCAATTTTTCCAATTTGCCCAATCTGTAAAATTCCAGTACGGAGTGTTTATCAACGAACCGTCTTTATCCTGGTAACCCGAAAAAAATTGCAACACCTGTCGCACGCCCGGCAATTTGTTTTTTACAAATTCTGTATCAGGGCGGTACATCCAATAGTCGTGCAGCATGCCGATCCACCAAAGCGAAAAAGGAGGAATTTGTTGAGGAGAATAAGAAGGAAACCTGCTTAAGGTAATTCCTTCCGCCATTCTTGAATTGTCTAATTGTTCAATGGCATTTCTCATCAGCCGGTCATCGCCACCGTTGAACAAAGAAACCAAAGCCTGTATTCTTGTATCGCCGATATATTGCAATTGTTCATAGTAAGGACAATCCATGTAGGTTTCCATTGCACAAAGCCTTGCTGTTCTCCAACCAATATCAAGTACCGGTTGTAATACATCGTTCCCAGTTTGAAGTTTTGCTTTCATCTGAAAAGGATAGCCGGTAAAGGTTCCGTAAATATCATCAAGTATCAACGGTTCATCTTTTGTTTCAATTTTCAATTGTACATAACGATAGGTCCGATACCAGAGAGAAGTAAACGACTGGTGGGCTGAACCATTTGAAATGATCCTGTCTTCTTTACCAACAAAACGTTTGCCTTCAATTTCATTCCTGTTTCCTTTTTGCTGTTGCGAACGCCAGTCACTGTTATTGTTTTCGATTAGGTACAAAGCCTCGGCGTAGCTTAATGAAACGACCGCATATTTTCCCTTACTAAATAAAATTGATGGATAAGCATTGGTAAGAAAACCCTGATCTATTAAAACGGTTGCCGTAGTATTTGCAGGAATGGTTACTGATGTTTTCCCTGAAAGAAAATTGTTTGGCAGTTGAATGCCTTCTGCCTTTCGCACCTGTTGTAATCGCTGTGGTGTTAGTTCCATTTGCGGTATCGAACGCGGCACCAACATCCATCCGGTTGTCCAATCAAAAACACCTTTAGGCAAGCCTGTGAAAAGTTGTTCGGCAGGTTTCCAGCTGCTATCGTTGTATGCGGTTTGCATCCAGCCCGATTTGAATTGGTTCATATCCACCAACTCACCCGGACCAGTAACATAATAAGTGTAGATGATATTTACCGGTAAAGGCTGATGGCTTTTGTCGCGAATGCATTTCCAGTTTTTGTTGGTATTTAAAATTTCTTCTGCCGATGAATTGCCCTGAACAATAAATGCAGTGCGATAACTGATCTGAGCTTCGGGCCTGCTTTCTCCCTCATTCCAAACAATAGCGGCAGCAGTGTTTTGTCCTTCGTTCAGGTAAGAGGCAATATCAACTGTTTCATAGTTCCAGTGAAACAAATCGCCTCTTGCAGGACCAAGGGAAACCAATTGTCCATTGATAAAAAGCTTGTACCGGTTATCCGCAGAAACATGAATGATAAACTTTGATGGCTTAACAGATAGTGTAAAGCTTTTGCGAAAGAAATAAACGCCATCACCATGTGCCGGTTCATCGGGCACTGCTACCCAATAAGCATTCCACGGTTTTGTAAAAGATGATTCCTGTTGAGCAAATGTTGAAAGAAAAATCAAATTGACAGCAATGAACAGTGCAGCTAATTTCGTACGAAGCATCGTAAACTTTTAAGCAGACTGAAGTTACACTAAGCGCTTCAAATTGTAATTTCAAAAGAAAAGCGGAGTCTTGCTCCGCCGTACTATATTCTTCTTGACGATTGCAATTTTCTTGCAATCTCTTCTTCCAAAGCATCCGGAATATCAGAAGCATCATCGTCAATAGGAGCCAAGCGGCCTATTGACGAATCCCAGGTAAAAATATGTTCATTGCCATTATACTTTACGTTGTACCGTGTTTCTGTATTAAACTGAAAAGGCGATGCGGTTACTACATACGGCACACCATCTATTCTGATTTCAAATCTTTCCTCTGTCATAACTACAATTTTTAAAATAGCATGCAAATAAAATTCCAATTCAAGCAACCTCATTCGTAATACAGTTCATTCTAATTTTGCTTTATGAGCAAAAAGAAACTGGTAGTTCTTACCGGAGCAGGCATCAGCGCTGAAAGCGGCTTGAAAACATTTCGTGATTCAGATGGCCTCTGGGAAGGATATGATATTAACAAAGTGGCCACGGCAACTGCATGGAGAAAAAATCCGGCACTGGTACAGGAATTCTACAATATGCGCCGCAAGGGCGTAAAAGAAGCTCAACCCAATGCTGCGCATTATGCACTGGCGGAATTGGAAAATGATTTCGATGTTCATGTCATTACGCAGAACATCGATGACCTTCATGAAAGAGCCGGCTCAACTAAGATCATTCACCTGCATGGTGAAATTTTTAAAATGCGAAGCGAAAAAAATGAAGAACTTGTCTATCCCGTTTCTAATGATATTAAAATGGGAGATGTTGCCGAAGATGGCGGCCAGTTACGTCCTCATATTGTTTGGTTTGAAGAAGCAGTACCCATGATGGAAGATGCCGCATTGGTGACAAGACAGGCCGATTTGTTTTTAATCGTTGGCACTTCATTGGTGGTTTATCCTGCTGCAGGTTTGGTGAACTATGCTCCATGGCATATTCCAAAATTTATTGTAGATCGAAAAATTCCTTACACTTCATCATTACATAATTTAACTGCAATTGAAAAAGCGGCGGGAGAGGGAATGAAAGAGGTGAAGAAAATTCTTTTGAATCATAGGTAATCCAAACCCCTTCCTTTAAATTAGCTGAAACGAACTATTTTATGGAGTTATTAGATTACAGTGGTGGCGTTGTTTTCGTCCTGATCTTTTTTGTTGTTTTCGTAGGAATAGCGATTCTGTTTCTTCTCACTCAGTATAACACTCTTAAAGCCATACAGCCTCAAAACCGTGCAATGTCTCCCGGAGAAGTATGGTTACAACTAATTCCATTGTTTAACCTTGTATGGCAGTTCATCGTTGTTCAGCGTATTTCAGAATCCGTCAGCCGCGAATTATCATCCAATACTTTTTCATTTGAAGAAACAGAACCGGTACAGTTATATCAACAGGGCAACCGGCCTACCTACCAAATTGGCATGGCCATGTGCGTATTAAATATTTTGGGACTGGTTCCTTTAATTGGAATTCTTGCAAGACTGGGAGGACTGATATGCTGGATCATTTATTGGGTACAACTATCAGGCTGTAAGAACCAGATCCTTTCAAAAAATTATTCAGTTTCGCCGCCATCAGCTCCATAAAAACTCATTTCAATTCTTCAGTTCTTTCTTTGAATTCAATACCGTTCAATTTCAATTCCTGCAAAACAGGTTCATAAATTTCTTTAGCAACAGGAATGTGTAATCCCTTTGACTGAATGGTCCCATTCAAAATTAATTTCGCAGCAATGCCCAATGGCAATCCAACTGTTTTTGCCATGGCAGTATGAACATCATCTTCGCCGGTTAACAGCAAGGTGCTTATTGATTTGCACTTTTTGCCCAGCTTATCAAATTCAATTTCGTGCTGCATGATCACCATGTCTTTATCACCGGCCTGCAAAGCCAGTTTTTTTTCCAATGCAAACTGAAGGATCGAAGCAGCGCTGCATTCTCCTTTGTTAACCATTGTTTCTGCATCATCCAGTCCCAGATAAAAAAGTTGTTTCAACGTCAGGCTGGCATCATGCATTCTGTCAGCAAGTGTTGCAGCCGCATTTACTTTCAGATCATCTATATCAATTTGCTTCAGATCGCCCTGCTCATCCACCATCATAAACTCTTCAACTGTTTCTGCACCTTTTTCCTCTGCCTTCTTTTCCAGTTCAACAAGATTGACCAATTCGGCTAACAAATTTTTTGTGGAATCAAATTGTTCCCGGAGCTTTTCTTCCAGCCATTCGCTGAAGCCGTTATTGTCCATGTGTTCTTTGAATAACTGCGCCAGGCTCTTTCCATCAGTATCATAGGTTTGCTTTTCACTGGTAAGATTCACATCAATCACATTCTTCCAGCCATAGATAAAATCAGGATGGCGAAGTGTAGTACGGATAAATGTCCCGCATTCTTCCAATCCGT
>Ga0157373_10002792_pt1 | contig 13213 bp, 9 predicted proteins | sample C65metaG_FD_113460 | JGI IMG/M metagenome (GOLD analysis project Ga0157373, IMG submission 113460) | Corn rhizosphere microbial communities from Kellogg Biological Station, Michigan, USA - C6-5 metaG | ecosystem: Host-associated > Plants > Roots > Rhizosphere > Soil | place: USA: Michigan... | reverse complement strand
TTAAAACAAACTTTAGATTGTTGTTTACAATTCTCATTGTAAGCAATTGAAAATCCTGGAAAACAACGCCAAGATCCCGGCGCAGATAAGGAATTTTTTTCCAGTCTAATGTGCGCAAATCAAAGCCGACAACGGTTCCTTCGCCTTCTTTAAAATCAAGATCGCCATACAAGGTTTTTAAAAGACTTGATTTTCCGGTTCCGGTTTTTCCAACCAAATAAACAAACTCTCCACGGTTCACTGTGATGTTTACATCAGAAAGGATCAGGGAATCGCCCTGGTAAATGTTCACATGTTTTAATTCTACAATAGTTTCTGGCATAATGACTTTGTCTTGTTAAAGAATGGATTAAAATGGGCGTAAAGTTAATTGTATAATTATATTTTTTATAAAGGAAATATTATTCCTGTGTTAAAAAATAAATGCCTGTTCACTTTTTATAGTAAACGAACAATTATTGCCATTTTGGATTTTAAGCGGCTTACCATTTTATAAAAATATTTTTGCTAAAACTAAAAAAATAGTTGTTTAACTAAAATATTAGTTTATATTTGTTCTCAGAAACTAAATTTCATAAAATGAAAACATTAACAAAAGCCGAAGAAGAAGTGATGCAGGTGGTTTGGAAAAAAGGCAAATCCTTTCTCAGGGATATTGTTGCCGAAATGCCAAATCCAAAACCTCACCAAAATACAGTAGCAACGATCCTGAAAATTTTAATGGAAAAAGGATTTGTTGGCGTAGAAGTTTTTGGAAGAATGCATGCGTATTATGCTTTGGTAAACAAGGAAACTTATTCAAAAGGAAGAGTAAAATCGTTAGTGAAAAAATATTACGAAGGCTCTTTCAGCAATATTGTTTCTTCGATGGTGAAAGAAAATAATCTCAGCATTGAGGAACTGGAAATGCTCGTGAAACAATTGAAAAAAGGAAAATAGAATCACGCGCGATGCAGCAAATATTTTAACCGGTCTGACCTTCGGATCTGATCAAAAAAACATTTTATCATGATAACTCTTGCATGGTATTTATTGAAAGTCATTATCTGTTCCGGCATTTTATGCGGCTATTATTTTTTAGCATTAAGAAATAAAGTTTTTCATCGGTGGAATCGTTTTTATTTGCTGGCAGCGATCGTTATTTCGCTCATTGCGCCCGTAATGAAAATTAATATTTTTCAAAATAGAAGCGACGAAGGAACGGTGATCCAGGTTTTGCAAACCATCAGTTATGGGGATGAAGCTGTTGTTGAATATAGCAAAAACAGTGGCTTTCAAATCAGTACAGAAAATCTTGCAGAATCCGCATACCTGCTGGTTTCTGTCATTTTCTTAACCGTCTTTTTTGTTTCATTATTTAAAATAAAGAAGCTAAAGAAAAAATATGCTGAAACAAAAATTGAAGACATAAGTTTTGTCAATACCAATGAAAAAGGAACGCCATTCTCATTTTTCAAATCTATTTTTTGGAACAGCGCAATTGATCTTCATTCCACTTCAGGGCAACAGATTTTCAATCATGAAATAGCGCATATCAAAGAAAAACATTCTTACGATAAAATGTTTATGAATATGGTTCTCATCTTTTTCTGGATCAATCCATTCTTTTGGCTGATGCGTAAAGAACTATACATGATTCATGAATTTGTTGCTGACAAAGAGGCGCTGGAAGACAGTGATGTCAACGCTTTGGCGGAAATGATATTAGAAACAGTTTATCCCGGACAACATTTTTCTATTGGCAATAGCTTTTTTTATTCACCCTTAAAAAGAAGAATTATGATGCTCGCAAAAAATAAAAATCCTAAAGTAAATTATTACAGCCGCCTGCTTGTTTTGCCTTTGGCTGCCATTGTGTTTTTTGCTTTTACACTCAAAATAAATTCAGCAAATGAAATCAGTTCTTATAATGGAAAAACTTTCACCGTTGTGATAGATGCCGGACATGGTGGAAGTGACAACGGCGCTCATTCTGCCAATGGTTTGAAAGAAAAAGATATTACACTTTCGATAGCAAAAAAAATCGCTTCCTTAAACTCAAATGATCATGTTCAAATCCTGCTTTCAAGGGATAATGATCAAAGTATTTCTGTGAAAGACAGAGTTCATTTTGCGAAAGATCATGATGCTGATTTGTTTGTTTCGATTCATCTGAATGCAGCAGCAGATGAACAATTAAATGGATTTTCTGTTTTGATTGACAGAAATAATACTGAGAAAAATCAATTACTTGCCTCAGCATTGATCAATGAATTGAAAGAAACTTACAAAACCAACAATGAAATAGAAGTTGGAAACAGAGGACTTTTTGTTGTTGATTCAAACTCTTGCCCTGCCGCACTTATAGAATGTGGCTATCTTACCAATTCAAATGATCTTGCCTTTATCAGCAACAATGCAAACCAGGAAAAAGTTGCAAAAGATGTATTAGCAGCGATTAATAATTATGCTTCTTCAGAAGCGGATATAAAAGTTTCTGAATCGGTTTCCAATATTGAGCAAAAAAGTTCATCAGCTAATGACACAATTCCTCGAATGTATTATCATAATAAGAAAGTTACCGGTCTGCAAGTACATTCAAAATCAAATAAAGTTAGAGTAACTGAACCCGTCATTAAGGTAACGTATGATGATGGTACAACAGAAATGATTTCGAAAAACGAAGCTGATAAGCGTGGTTTTGTATTACCGCCGCCTCCTCCACCCGGATTACCGCCTTCTTATTTTAAATCAAAAGCATTATTTGTGATCAATGGAAAAATATCTTCAAGTAAAGAAGCTGAAAAAATTGACCCGAATGAAATGAAAGAAATAAATGTATTAAAAGATGGAGAAGCAATTTCAAAATATGGCGATAAAGGGAAAAATGGAGTGATTGAAATTACCACTGAAAATACTAGTGGTAAAGTGACTATGAATAACATCGATATTGTTGGCAAATCTCAGTCAGAACAAAAAGATACCACCCTTAGATTGCAGATAATAAGTAAAGTTTTTACAAAAACAGAAATTCCTGCATCATTTCCAGGTGGTAAGGACGCATGGCAACAATATATTACTCGCCAGATTCAAGCTTCTCTTGATTCATTTACAAATGCTGATTTTGGAACTTGTGTCGTAAAATTTATTGTAGGAACTAATGGTACAGTAATTGGTGCCCAGGCTATTACAATGCTAGGAACACATTTGGCTGAAGTGGCAGTAAATGCGATTAAAAATGGCCCGAAATGGATTCCTGCAAAACAGAACGGACATGATGTTGCAGCATACACTTTGCAACCGGTAACATTAAAAAATCCTGATTCAAAACAACCTTCAACTAATACAGAAGCCGATAAAAAATCTACTTCCGTCAACACAGCAAAAGTTCCTGATATGGTTTTTACTAAATTGGAACAAACAGCAACATTTCCCGGAGGCGAGGCTGCATGGTTAAAATATATTTCGGGAACAATTCAAAAAAGTGGGAATGAATTGATAGCAGATAAGAATAGTGAAGGAATTTGCAGAGTTAGATTTAAGCAAGGATGGGAAAGTAAGTGATGTTAAAGCCGTCACTAAAGAAGGTTCCGAGTTGGCTGAAGTAGCAGTGAATGCAATAAAAGAAGGACCAGATTGGATTCCGGGAAAACAAAATGGACATTATGTAAATTCTTTTCTGATACAACCGGTAACTTTTTCGTTAAGTGATAAGATGATTAAAAATGAACCGGAATAATATGTTGTACCAAAACTAACTGTGATTTTAATTCCATTTCAGCGTAATCTGAGCATTCAATCTTGATGATCTAAGTGAAGATTATTAGTACTTTCATTTCACTAGAAATTTTTTCATGAAAATTTTTAAACTCCTTTCTTGTTGCTTTCTTTTCATAATAATCTCAACTTCTTGTAATACTATCAAGCAATCTTCATATGCTAAAGACAATCTAATCAAAACTCAATTTTTCCTTCACTATTTTAATGATAAAGCTAAAGTATCAATTAGATTTTTCGGTGGCCATAAACCAGTTAATTCACCTCTAAATTATTATAAAAAGCGTACCCCTGGAGTACTGAAAGCATACTTAAAGAGAGAGTTGAAGCATTCCGGAAAATATAAACTTTTATTTTATTCCTATTCACCGGGCAGAACATTTGGCTTCTATTATATTGGGCTTCTTCATAAACATCTAACAATCGATAGTTCTTATGAAAAGAAAACTTCAATAAATAATTCTACTTTTTTTGAAAAAACAGGAGTTGAAAAAATTGATAGCTTTCTTCTCAAAAAATATATTGTTCCTTTAAGAGAAAAAGATTTGATATTTTATTGTTTTAAAAAAATCCTCTATAGCTTTAAAGGAGATTCATCTGTGTTAGAAAGCGATACTCATCACGAACTCATGACTTTAAAATCACTTTCTAACTATATTCCTTACAATAAAACAAATAAAGATTTTTTAGACTCAATTACTCTTGCTGCAGATTTATCTGGTTATGGTGCTCCTTTAAATGCATTGATAAAATTAAAGCGTGAAAACAAAGACAAACTTTATAGTGATATTTTAAATCAATATCTGTTTTCTGCTTATGCTGCTTTCGATGAGGAGGATTCCGTAAAGCAATTATTGTATGAGCAGCACACCTTTAAAGGGAATAATATTAAAAACCGATCCACAGATTCTATCAGCGTGGATAATCAATTCGCAATTCCAAAAATACTAAAAGAAGCAGACAGTCAAAAAGTTATCATGATTAATGAATCTCATTATGATTGGCGGCATCGTTACTTTGTTACGCTTTTATTGGATTCTTTGTACAAAAAAGGGTTTAAATATTTGTGTATGGAAGCATTGGATAATCAGGATAGTATTAATAAAAGAAAATTTCCGACAAGTGATGATGGTTATTATATTAAAGAGCCTTTTATGGCTAATCTTGCCCGCATAGCTTTAAAAATTGGCTACAAATTAATTGCCTATGAGGATACGACAGGTAATCTTGAAGAAAATTTATTTAATTCAGAAGTAGATAAACGGGAATTTTATCAGGCATCGAATCTCTATTCACAGTACAAAAAAGATACTGCTGCAAAATGGCTTGTGTACGCAGGATACAGCCATATTAATAAATTAAACTTTAGTGAAAGCGAACCTTCTTCAATGGCTAAATATTTTTATCAATTCAGTCATCTGAATCCTTATTCAATCAATCAAACTACTTACTGTGATATTTTTAGTTCTAAAGTTGCTTTTGATTCATTCAGCAATAGGGAAAATTATTATTATCTGAGAAATGACCAGATCAATGATTCCATACTTTTAAAACAAAGCGATTTGTATATCATAAATAATATTCACACTATTCCTTACGAGAACCTGGATACGTCAAAAGGATTGCAACAATATCATATTCATTACGATAGAAAGAAAAATGACAGTACGAAATATTTTATAGAAGTATTTGTACAAAAAGAATATTTTAAAAACCAAAAGGCAGTTCCGGTTTATATAAAAAGAAGTTCAGAAAATCATTTTGACAAAAACCTTTGGCTACCTAAGAACGATTATTATTTAATTATAACAGATAAATATGATAGAATTATTTATCGACGGGATTTATGAAAAAACCAATTTTTCTCCATCCACTTTTATCACCAACCCTTTCTTATCACTCGCTTCCACTCTTCCGATAATTTGCGCATCATCCCTATCTGTATAAATTTCCATTCTGCAGCCCATGTTGAACACCTGGTACATTTCGCGGTTGTCGGCATCGCTTGCTTCCCGGATCTTTTTGAAAATTTCTGGCGGTGTAAATAAATTGTCTTTTACCACTCTCACATTTTCAGGAATATATTTTAAACATTTCGTTTGTCCACCGCCGCTGCAATGAATTAAACCATAAATTTTATCGAAATGATTTTCCAAAATATTTTTGATCAAAGGAGCAAAAGTTCGGGTAGGAGATAGTAGTCCGGCGGCGTCACTAATCCTGCTTTTTCCAATATAAACTACTTCATCATGCAAGGCATTATCAAAAGTTTCTTTATAATTTTCTGCATAATGTTTATTAAGAATATCATGTCTTGCCGAAGTCAAACCGTTGCTGCCAATTTCACTGTCCTTCCAGTAGCAGGATACCTGATTATTTAAAATTCCAACCCAACTTCTGTTTTTATGAATAGAGATTACTTTTCACTAAGACCTGCCCTTGACTCATAAGGGAGGTCAACGCACTTATGTAGGGGGTATGTAGGGGGTATGTAGGGGGCATCCCGCGGCAAAGAAGCTAAAATTGCTTTAATCTGGAGTTGTATAAAGCGTAAACGCGAGAATCGCTTAACCCATTTTTTTTTTCGTGGCAGGAATAACACTTATATTTCATACTTCAGTGATAAGTGCCACGTACGTAAATCAGTTAAAATTCCAACTTACTATCTTCCGTTTTTATCAATAGAGATTTCTTTTCACTCGCTTCAACTCTTCCGATAATTTGCGCATCAATATTAAATTCCGATGCCAGTGAAACAACTTTTTCTGCGAAATCCCTATCTGTATAAATTTCCATTCTGCAGCCCATGTTGAATACCTGGTACATTTCGCGATTGTCGGCTTTGCTGGCTTCCTGAATCTTTCTGAAAATTTCCGGCGGTGTAAATAAGTTGTCTTTTACCACTCTCACATTTTCAGGAATATATTTTAAACATTTCGTTTGTCCGCCGCCGCTGCAATGAATTAAACCATAAATTTTATCGAAATGATTTTCCAAAATATTTTTGATCAATGTAGCAAAAGTGCGGGTAGGAGAGAGCAGTCCGGCGTCGTCACTAATCCTGCTTTTTCCAATATAAACTACTTCATCATGCAAGGCATTATCAAAACTTTCTTTATAATTTTCTGCATAATGTTTATTAAGAATATCATGTCTTGCCGAAGTCAAACCGTTGCTGCCGATTCCACTGTTGTAATTTTTTTCATACGTAGCTTTTCCGAAAGAAGCAAGGCCAACAATCACATTTCCGGGTTTGATTTTTTCATTCGAAATAATTTTTGATTTTGGCCAGCGGGCAGTCATAGTTCCATTTACCGCGATCGTTCTTACTACATCGCCGACATCTGCAGTTTCGCCGCCGAGATAATGAATATTGACGCCAAACGTTTTCATCAAATCAAAAAATTCCTGCGTACCATTTATTATTTGTTCCAAAACTTCACCGGGAATTAAATTTTTATTCCTGTCGATGGTAGAATTGAAAATAATATTATCATAAATTCCTACACACAAAAGATCATCCAGGTTCATCACTACTGCATCCTGGGCGATTCCTTTCCATACAGAAACATCACCGGTTTCTTTCCAATATAAATAAGCCAGGATACTTTTTGTTCCTGCTCCATCCGCATGCATTACGTTGACAAAATTTTCATCACCACCCAAAAAATCAGGATAAATTTTACAAAATGCGTTAGGAAAAATTCCCTGGTCAAGATTTTTTACAGCCGCATGCACTTCTTCTTTTTGAGCAGAAACACCACGTTTGGAATAGAGAGACATTGATTGGTTATTAGTTAATTAGTTGATTGGTTAATTGGTTAATTGGTTAATTGGTTAATTGGTTAATTGGTTATTAGTTATTCGCCGGTAAAAGTATGATTGAAGATTGAATTATCCATCTTCAAATTATTGATTTATCAATTAACTTGCAATCCCTTTATGAAAGTACACAGAGATATTAATCATTTACCCGAGTTTTTGAATGCTGCGATTACGATTGGCACTTTTGACGGTGTTCATTCCGGCCACAGGCAAATTATCAATCAATTAAAAAAAGAAGCGGGGATTAATGAAGGCGAATCAGTGATTATCACTTTTGATCCGCATCCACGAATGATTTTAAATGCAAAAAAAAATCAGGCACCTATCAAATTGCTGAATACGCTTTCTGAAAAAATTGAACTTTTGGGTAAACAGGAAATTGATCATCTGGTAATTGTTCCCTTCACTTTGGATTTTTCCAATCAATCTGCTGAAGAATATATTTCTGATTTTTTGGTGGCAAAATTTCATCCTAAGACGATCATCATTGGCTACGATCACCACTTTGGCAAAGACAGAACCGGCGATTATAAATTGCTTGAAAAATATCAGGAGAAATATCAGTACCACGTAAAAGAAATTCCGGAACACGTGCTGGATCATGTATCCATCAGCTCTACTAAAATCCGCGCCGCTCTGGAAGAAGGCGATATTAAAACTGCGCATGATTGTTTGGGCTATGATTATTTTTTTGAAGGAAAAGTGATTGAAGGAAATAAATTGGGAAGAACGCTTGGTTATCCTACTGCCAATTTAGAAATAAAAGATCCGAATAAATTAATTCTGGCTGATGGCATTTATGCCGTAAATGTGGCAATTGGAAAAGAAAATGAAACTTCTGATTCTTTCATTGCTGAATCGTTTCACCAGGGAATGATGAGCATTGGTTACCGGCCAACCATTGGCGACGATAAAAGAATGATCGAAGTAAATATTTTTGATTTCAAAGAAAATATTTATGGAAGAATCCTTCGTGTTTATGTAAAATTTTTTATGAGAAAAGAAGAAAAATTTGACAATCTCGAAGAATTAAAAAATCAAATTTCTATTGATGAAGTCAATGCAAAAAAACTCTTGAAGGAATTGTAATCTTATGTGGAGTAAAAAAGAAATGACGATATCTCTTGTCTTAGTAATACTTCCGTTTTCCGGAAAAATTTCCTTCAATTATCAATTCTTACTGCCAATTTTTACTTCTGTTCCTTCACGTGATGCAGCGTAATTGTGTGTAAAATTGCCTTTAAGTGTTAATAAAAACTTAATCGCAATTACGGTAATTTTTACTTTCTTTGCGGCTCAAAAATAACAAAATATGAAGTTAAAACGGATCTTACCATTATTAATTGCTGCTTTTTTGTTCCCGTTCGTAATGAACGCGCAGGTAACAACAAGTAGTATCACGGGTTTTGTGAAATCTGCTAAGGGGGAACCACTTGAAGGTGCTACGGTTACTGCGGTTCACGTTCCTTCAGGTACAAAATACGCTACCATCAGTAAGAAAGATGGAAGCTATACTTTGCCAAACACCAGAGTTGGCGGCCCTTTTACCCTTACCGTTGAATACATTGGCTATGCGCCTGCTGTTATCAACGACATTACATTAAGCCTGGGCGAACCTTATGTAGCTGATGTTACATTAACGCCTAAAGAAAATGTATTAAGCACTGTAACTGTTACTGCTTCCAGGAGCGCAGTTGCAAAAACTGGTGCAAGTACTATTTTTAATTCAAGACAAATTGCCACACTTCCGTCATTAACCAGAAGCGTTACTGACTTTACAAGGTTAACGCCACAGGCAAACGGAAATAATTTTGCCGGAAGAGATGGAAGGTATAACAATCTCCAGGTTGATGGAGCCAATCTGAATAACAACTTCGGGTTGAGCACAGACCTTTTGCCAGGCGGCGGCGCCAGCCCAATTTCAATTGATGCTTTGGATGAAATTGCGGTAAACATTGCTCCTTATGATGTAAGACAATCAGGTTTTACAGGTGCAGGTTTGAATGTTATTACTAAAAGTGGTACCAATACATTCCATGGTTCTGCTTATGGATATTACCGCGACCAGAGTTTTAACGGAACTCATGCAGGAAAAGTAAATGTAACTTCTACTCCACAAAAAAATAAAGTATATGGAGCTACATTAGGTGGACCGATCATTAAGAACAAATTATTTTTCTTTGCAAGCGCTGAATGGGAGAATTCTTCAGTGCCTAACTCAAATGTTTATGTTCCAAAAGGTTCCACTGCTTCAGGTTTGCCTTCTGCCTCACCGATCGATTCTTTGAATAAATTCAGAGATATTTTGAAATCAAAATACAATTATGATGCAGGTGTTTATGACAACAGGCCAAATTTTGTTACTAAAAACCACAAATTACTTGGGAAGATCAACTGGAATATCAGCGAAAAACACAAACTGGTATTGAAATATTCTGATTTCAAAGGTTCTGATCAATCACCTCTTAACGGAAGCAGTGTTCCAAACAGCGGTGCAGGTGGATTTTATATTACTGATCCGGTTACCGGAAAAGTTACTGGTCCTACTTCAAGGCTTCCAAACAATAGGAACAGTGCTGAATCAATCGGTTTCTCAAATTCAGACTATGCTACTGACCACGTAGTTCAAACTGCTACTTTGGAATTGAACAGTAACTTCACCAGCAAATCTTCTAACCAATTGTTGTTTGCTTACACTCATATCGATGATAAAAGAAACAGCCCAGGTGGTATTTTCCCAACCATCGAAATTTTCAATGCTGACGGAACCGTTGACGGAGTTACCAAAGGCAGAAACTATATGAGTGCAGGTACTGATCCTTTTACAAGGAACAATGAAGTGATCAACAATATCGCAGATATCACTGATAACTACACTTATTTTGCCGGAAAACATACACTTACTTTCGGAGGTACTTATGAATACCAGAAAGTAGGAAACGCCTTCATGGGTGGTTCTGAAAGCTATTATATATATAATACACTGAATGATTTTGTAACTGATGCACCTCCTGCATTTTTCTCTTACACTTATTCATTGGTTCCGGGTCAGGCAAAAGTATTTTCCGCTGACTTGAAATTAGGACAGTTAGGAATTTATGCACAGGACGAATATAATATCAATGAAAACTTTAAACTGACTTACGGAATCAGGGGCGATCTTCCTACTTATCTGCAAAAGCCAATTGAAAATCCGGCTATCACAGCTTTACAATTTCCTGATGAAAATGGTAATATGAAAAATTTCTCTACAGGAAAATGGCCCAAAGCAACCCTTCTTCTGTCTCCACGTGTTGGATTCAGATGGAAAGTTCCTGATCAGAAAGGCCTTATCGTACGTGGCGGAACAGGAGTATTTACCGGTAAAATTCCGTTTGTATTCCTTACCAACATGCCAAGTAACAGTGGTGTTTATCAAAACGGTGCTGTCCTGAATACTCCGGAACAACTTGCTGGTGTTACCTTCAATCCTAATCCGGACGCATATCTTTCTAAATTTCCTTCCACCGTTACAGCTAAAGCTCCCGGAAGCTTTGTATTGATCGATCCTAATTTTAAATTTCCACAGGTTTGGAGAACCAATTTAGGAATTGACAAGCAATTAGGAAATGGCTTTACCGCTACTTTGGATGTACTTTATACCAAAGACATGAATGCTGTAAAAATGCGTAATGCGAACCTGATTGCTCCAGCTGATAATTTAACCGGCGAAGATAATAGGGCTTATTATCCAAAGAGCCTTACACCCGATCAAAAATATGTTCATCCTGATTTGGCCGGAACTGGAAAAGGTGGAACAGTGATCATTCTGGAAAACACTAAAAAAGGATACTCATTTGCTACCACAGCACAAGTCTCTAAATCTTTCGCTAAAGGATTTTTCGGGTCATTAGCTTATACTTATACTCTTGCAACCGAAGTAAGTCCTAACCCTGGCTCTCAGGCAACTTCAGCATGGCAGTCTATCATCAACCGCGGAACACCAAATGACGTAGAATTGTATAACTCTGCTTATTCAATTCCTCACAGAATTGTTGCCAATGCTTCTTACAGATTCGAATATGCGAATCATCTGGCTACTACTGTTTCATTGTATTATGAAGGAGCTAACCAGGCAAGATTCAGCTACATTGTTGGTGGCGATTTGAACAACGATGGAAATAACGCATCTGACCTGATGTACATCTATGCAAAAGGTTCTGATGTTCCGTTTGTTCCTTTCTTAAACAAAGATGGTTCTGTAAAATATACTGTTGAACAACAACAGGCAGCGTATGATGAGTTTGTAAGCAATTCTCCTTATTTACGGAAGCACAAAGGACAATATGCTGAAAGAAATTCTGCATTAACTCCATGGTACAACCGGGTTGACGCACGTCTTTTACAGGATTTCTTCGTAAGAACCGGAAATACAACACATACATTGGAATTTAGTGTTGATGTGATCAACCTTCCAAACCTGATCAGCAGAAACTGGGGTATTCATGATCTTTATACCATTAACAACCCACTTTCTTTTAAATCAATTGTTAATGGAGCACCTACTTATAATCTTGCTGAATACAACTCTGCATTAGCTACTGATCCTTTTACTCAGGTAAAAACTTCAAGCACTACATGGGGTATTCAACTTGGTTTAAGGTACAAATTCTAAGACGACTTAAAGGTTAAAACATAAACGCCCTGGAAAATCCAGGGCGTTTTTTTTATTGAAGAAAAACATTCGTAAGTACTTTTTAAAAGCGGTAAACCAGGTTAAATCCTTTTGAATTATTTTGATAAAATGGAGAAAGTGAAATATGTTTCAGATTTTTATTCTTGTGGAACTGTGGAATTAAAATGCCGGTGGCAGTACCAATAATAGCAGAAACTACACAGTCACTGAAAAAATGATACCCTGATATCATGCGTTCATAACCCATTAAAGCAGTGAGAGCACCTGCACCCGTATATAGCCACGGCGTAAGTCTTGAATTGGGATTAAAATCCTGGAAAACTTTGGCGGTAAAGAAACAGGTCGCTGCAGTTGTGGCAACATGTCCTCCATAAAAAGATCGTTGACCTCCTTTGTCTAATCTTTTTTCCAATGGAGCTTTATCGCCATAAACAAAGGGACGACTTCTATAAACGAGGCCGGCTGTAAGCGTGTATAATGAGCCTGTTATCGCAACAGTTTCCAGGTACATTACCATTACCTGTCCAAATTTTGATCGTTCTTTTTTGTTTAAAAGCGCTCCTAAAACAGGAATAGCGTAACAACCATCAAAAAGAATATAACTGTCTTTATTCGCCTTTGCAGAATATTTTCCGGCAACCCACCGGTCAAAAAAAGGAAGATTATTTTTTGTTTTTGCCGCCAGTTCTTCCGGAGTAAGATCGTGTTTATTTTTAATCAGATCATATCCTAACAGGGTTACACCAACCGAAGCAGCGATAACCAGCCCATCTTTTACAAAGCTGGTATGGTAAGGAGAATTATCCTTTCCAAGATTAACTAATTTTGCAGTTGAAGGAACAGAAGTATCATTTTGATTTTGCTGTAAACTTTCCGCTGTATCGGTTTTCGGGGCGGACAAATCAGGATGAGCGTTCATAACAGCAGGAGATGAAACTGAAGTATCTTTCAGTGTTT
>Ga0157373_10002790_pt1 | contig 13214 bp, 10 predicted proteins | sample C65metaG_FD_113460 | JGI IMG/M metagenome (GOLD analysis project Ga0157373, IMG submission 113460) | Corn rhizosphere microbial communities from Kellogg Biological Station, Michigan, USA - C6-5 metaG | ecosystem: Host-associated > Plants > Roots > Rhizosphere > Soil | place: USA: Michigan... | reverse complement strand
GTTTAATTACATGGATGTTGTTCAATGGTATTTCCTATGTTGCAAAACAACAATGTGAGAGTTTCAACGATACGGGATTTTCGTTTTTTCGCTAAAAAATTGAAGAAGTTTTCAGTCAACTATTCTCTTTGCTTCGATTATTGATTAGAACAAAAGTATTTATTGAAATACTCAAAGTCAATCCCATAAATTAGGTAGATTTTGAAAAGATCGATTTATAAAAATAGATTCAAACATTTTGATATTATATTTAGTCTCTTATGGTGCTCAACCTATTTTAAGTCCTAATCGAAAGGACTTGTAAACTTAGTTTGAAAGACGGCTAAAAACAACTACATAAACATGTGGTTTACTTCTTACAATTGTTAGTTACATTAAAAACAAAAACCATTAACTATGGATTCTTAAACCTCTAGCATCATAATAACTGTTTGTCTAATGTGGAATGATTTCAACGCGCATTGTGATCTCACAACGATGTAAAGAATTTTATACGACTTCAATAAGACTCCAATTGTAAAAACTTTCAGAACTTTTTTATGTGGTCCTGTAGATATTTTTTGAAAACTAAACATGAAGGTGCAAAAGTGAATGGATATTTTATCTGAATCTTTACAGGTAATTTGAATGAGCGGAAGATTACTACCTCAGATTTGATTGAAACACAAAAAAGAATAGTCAAAGATCACGGAAAATGTTTGGCAGATTTTTAGATTGTTGTTATAAATCAGAATAACTTATTCCAACATAACACTAGTCAATATTGCATCATACACTTCTGTAGCCTGAATTTTTTCTTTGCCTAAACTTTTATTCGTTATGATTACAGGATAATATTCTTCAGCTATATTTATTCTTCCATGAGAGCCTTTGATCAAAGTTGCATCGAGCGGAATAACGTCCATCACATAACGAAGAGCAGCTTTTTTTCTGAGAAGTTTATATGCCGCACGAGCTTTCGAGCTCATAAACATTTCAACAGGATCATATCCCGGCTTCTTATGTATATCAACAGTGCGGGCATAATCGGGTGCTTTGCTATCATCTAACCAAAAATAATAAGTGAACCAACTTTCTTTATTTGCCATCAGCACGAGATCGCCTGACCGTTCATGATTGATATGATATTTCGCTTGTTCTTCTTTATCTAAAATCAATTCAATGCCATCTGTCTTTCCTAAAATACTTTTCACTTTGTTTGTAACAGAAGGATCATTGATATAAACATGTGCCACCTGATGATCCGCTACAGCAAAGGCTTTCGAAGCACCTGCATCAAGTAACTCTAATCCTCTTTCCACGCGCAGATTTAATAAACCATTTTTACGCAATACACGATTTATGTGAACAGGATTATTAACCGGTGAAATACCATATTCAGAAAGTAATATTATGGATGCATTTTTCTTTTCGTAAAATTCAACAAGCTGCCTCACTACTCCATCTATCTCGTTCAGGTCTTTTGAAATATTAGTAAAGTCAGGTCCGAATTTTTGAAGACAATAGTCAAGATGCGGTAAATAAATTAAAGTAAGTGTAGGATTGTAACGATCATCTGTGTACATAGATGCATCTGCTATCCATTGCGTAGATTTTATATTTGCTCCCGGTCCCCAAAACTGAAAAAGCGGAAATTGTTCGAACTTATTTTGCAATTCATCACGCAATTCTGCAGGATGAGCATAACAATCAGGCATCTTTCTTCCATCAGCTAAATAATTCGGTCTTGGTGTTACTGAATAATCAGCAGATGAATACATATTGTACCACCAAAACATTTGCGAGCATGTAAAATTTGCATCTGCTTTTTTTGCTCTTTCCCAAATTTTTTCTGCATGAACTAATTTGTTGGATTGTTTCCAAAACTTTACTTCACATTCTTCCCTGTCGTACCAACCATTTCCTACGATGCCATGTTCTGAAGGAAATTTTCCTGTGAGATAAGTCGATTGCACAGAAGTTGTCACCGCAGGAAGAACAGGTTCAATGAGTGACAAATTTTTTTTTGAAACGTATGTTTTAAGAAATGGTGTATGATCTCCGATCAGATTAGAAGAAAGACCAACTATATCAATAACAACAGTTTTATTCATGCTTTTCTTATAACTTATGACAACACTTTTTTTACCCAATCAAGTTCACGAATGATTGATTCCTGTAAAGGCAATTTCAATTCTTGCGGAAGTGCTTCCCATGTGTACGTTTCTATTTCAAGATGATTGGTGAATCGTTTTTGCTTTTGTTTCTTCAACACTTTTACAATATCATTTTGCGTTGATTGCAGCAAACCGAAATTATCTGCAAAAATAGGAACGTGAAAATGTGCACGCCACTCTATAACCGCAGTATTATTGTAATCTTGAAGTGCTTCGGGCAGATCAGGATAACGCAGCAATTCACCATTATCTTTCTTCGCAACTACCTGGTGTAAATAAACAGGTTCATCAAATTTTTCAAAAGCTTCTTTTATATTTTTTCGTTCACTGTTCATCTCTTTCTTTAAAGCCGCGCTGATCTGTATCTTACCAACTTTTATTCCTTTTTGTTCTAATTGATCAATAACTTTCTCATGCTCTTCAAATCCAATTGCAAAATGGCAAACATCATAACACAAACAAAGATGTTCTTTCAATAAATCTCTCGCTTTATCATCATCAATATTAAATTTTTTCGCAAGCCTTTTTATTCCAAGCCGCATAACATCATTCTCAAGCCATTCAATAAATTCATCTCCGGTTTCTAAAATGCCATCCGGTTCAGGTTCTATATCAAGATGCATTCGTTTTCCTTGCGATGATTGCTCAATCAAATATTCAACAACATCCAAAATATTATTTGTTGCTTTCTCTTTTGCATCTTTCAATTGTTCCGGCGAAAACCAATGCCGGTAACTCATTGGTGAAGTTGAGATGCCTCCATCCATTCCTTCTGGCAACAATTTTTTTAAAATATTAAACAGTCGCAAAGTATATTCAACACGCTCTTTCGTTGTCCAGTCAGGCGTGTGCACATTCTCCTTAACTCTTGTATGATGAAAACCGCCATAAGGAAATCCGTTCATCGTAAACACATATGCGTCTTGCTCGCGCAACCATTTTTTAAAATCATCGAGATTTTCTTCGTTCGATAAATCAATGCTCGCTTCGTTTGATAACCGAAGCCCGATACCCATTGCATTGTTGGGAGAAATTTTTTCTTTTATCGCAGGAAAGTTTTTCTTTAGTGCTTCAAAATGGTCTTTCCAACTTTCGCCTGCATGAATATTGGTACAATAAGTTAAATGACCAAATGATGTTTCCATATATCTTATGTAAAAATTATGAGCTCGACTGAATTGCCACTATTAAACTTCTCTTGCGTCGCACTCTTGTGCTGCTTGAATTTTTCTTCAGCAAAAAATAAAAGCTCCATCGGCATCTAAAATAAAAAAAGTGAGTTTATCTCTCTTAGATTTTCTTACCGTGCGAACACTTTACCCTTAAACATTTTCAATTCTTCTTCTGCTTTTATCAGCAAGCTTGTATGTATCTCGTGAACTTCTTCGCCGGCTCCGATATCTTTCAAAAGCATGATAGTTAATTGTCCTCCAAGATGTTCACGAAACTCATTCAAGCCTTGCAAAACAGGGCTATTATTTTCCTTTATCTCCATCAACGGATGTGTAATCTCAAAACCTAAATTGAGTAAAAGTTCAATGATGCGATGTGCTTTATTCAATGCAAGACGACCAGATAACGCAGAATACATCGTGTCGAGTGCAATGCCCATTGCAACAGCTTCTCCGTGCAATATGCTGAAATCGGATAACTGTTCTACTTTATGCGCACTCCAATGTCCGAAATCAAGCGGACGCGAAGAACCTTTTTCAAAAGGATCACCACTTGCAATATGTTTCAAATGAAGTTCAGCACAGTGCTTAATAAGATAATTCATCGCTGCACTGTTTCTCTCAACAAGTTGACTACTGTTTTTTTCAAGCCAGGTAAAAAAATCGGCGTCTTTTATCAATGCAACTTTAATTGCTTCCGCGATTCCCGAACGGCAATCACGATCAGATAAAGTGGTCAAAAAAATGTCATCATTAAAAACAGCAACGGGTGGAGAAAATGTTCCGAGAAAATTTTTCTTGCCGAAATAGTTGATACCATTTTTTACGCCTATGCCGGAATCATTTTGTGACAAAACCGTTGTTGGAATACGAATGTGTCTTACGCCACGATGAGAAACGGCAGCAGCATAACCTGCAACATCAAGTACAGCGCCACCACCAATCGCAGTAAGATAAGAATGACGATCTATTCCATGCACATGTACTGCTTCAACGATACGATTAAAAGATCGTTTATCATTTTTTGATTGCTCTCCACCCGGAATAATCAAAATATCTTTTATCAATTCAATTGTAGCTTGCTTTTGAAAATAGTTGTTGATCTGATTCAATAATTCTGGATGATTTTTAACAACACCATCATCAATCACAAAAAGAATTTTTTGTGATGAATCTTCAATATTCTCTTTTACAAATTCACTGAATAAATTATTGGAAGATGAAAACAGCGATGATGTAAAAAATACTTTATACTCAAAAGTTACACTGAATGATTGTTTGATATAATTGACTTTAAATTTTTCCATGAATATTACTCATCTGCTTTATTAGTTCAAAAATCAAATATTTAACATGATCTGACAGAAACAAAATATTTATTTACCAATTTTTTATCATGAAAAAATTTAGCGATCATGTCACCGCAAACATTTTACCCAAACCAATAGAAATCGGCAGCAGAAGCACAATAATTATCGCGAAGTAAATAGCATTAAACGCAGAAGCCCATGATGCATTCATCAGTATCAATCCTATAACTCCGGCTTTAACTGCTTTACCGATATTTTTTCCGGTAGGTTGCTGAATTGCTTTAATCAAAGGATTAAAAATCATCCATGCAAACAATAACAGGAAAACCACCGCAAAATAAATCCCGTTTTTGTTAATGATCGCGAAATAAAGAATAGAAGCGATCACCAGTATATAAAAAAAAGAAGCAGCATATAATAAATTTTTACTTCCACCATATACTTCGCCGCGACTGATCATTGTTATTGAAGCAATATATATTATCGGTATAAAAGCCAGCGCCCACCACTGGGATAATTGAGTGGTTAAGATGCTTATTCCCAACAAAAGATTAAGCCCTCTGCATAATCCCATGTTAACCGGACCTAATATCAAATGATGTTTACCCCATTTGTCATAAACAACTGCAGCGAAGGAAATAACACCTGCAATGATCCCTGAATAAGTGTTGCATAAAAAAGAAGCTGCAACTCCTATCAATAATAAAACAATTCCTAATGCAGCCGCTTCATTGATCCTTATATCTCCTCTCGGAATAGCGCGTTCAGGGCGTTCTATTTTATCAAGCTCCGCATCAAACACATCATTTAAAACAACGCCGCCACCATATAAACCCATCGTGGAAATACATAATAAAACGATGCATCGCCATTCATTTGTATCAAATGATTGACTAAATAAAATCCCTGAAATAGCAATACCTGCCAACACATCCGATATTGCCGTTATAATATTTGCAGGTCGCATTAATTGCAGGAATGCTTTTGCTTTTTTCACATTACTCTTTAGCTGATGATAATAGATGACTTATCAATTTTTGGTTGTTGCCCGCCGCGAAGGATTGTATTGCCTGCAAATTTTTTGCTTTGATCTACTTCTTTCACCGATGCAAAATCAGCTTCATCAATTTGACCGCTTTGCCCAAATGCTGTAATAGCATTTCGGTAAGTTGTCATATAAATATCTTCATCGCTAATGCCACGCAATTTCATAAGAGAAGCTGTTTTCGGAACAGCAAGCGGATCGCTGATTCCCCAGTCTGCGGCTGAATTTATCATGATCCTTTCCGAACCATATTGCTTAACTACTTCAACCATTCGCTCGTTGCCCATTTTTGTGAAAGGATATATAGTAAATGCTGCCCAGAATCCTCTGTCTAAAACTTCCTTAACTGTCTCTTCATTGTTGTGATCAACAATCACCATGTATGGATCAAGTTTATGTTCAATTGCAATATCCATACTTCGCTGCGTACCTCTTTTTTTATCGCGATGCGGAGTATGTATTTGCACCGGCAATCCAGCTTCTTTTGCCAATTCTAACTGCAGACGATAATATTTTTCTTCAGCAGGAGTTTGATCATCAAAACCAATTTCTCCAACACCAACCACACCTTCTTTATAAATAAAGAGTGGTAAAATTTCCATCACTTGTTCAGCAAGCTTTTCATTATTTGCTTCACGTGAATTCAAACCTATCGTGCAATAATGTTTGATACCAAATTGCGATGAACGAAAACGTTCCCAACCGATAAGGCTGCTGTAATAATCACGAAAAGTATCCAAACCTGTTCTCGGCTGACCAAGCCAGAAGGCTGGTTCAATCAGACCAACGATACCAGCGTCAGCCATAGCCTGGTAGTCATCTGTAGTTCTTGAAGTCATGTGCACATGCGGATCGAAGAACTGCATGCCTTTTATATTTTGAAGATCAACCGGATTAAATGTTTCAGCAACTTCTTTTTGTCGTTGCAATGGATCGTGATTCATAAAATTCATTTATTAATTTGAAGAAAAATTTTTTATCTCTTTTGCTAAACTCTTCCATGTAAGTGTTTTTTGCAGAATAGCATTATGCAAACCCGAAGCCTTATCTAAAAGAGTCTTTGCAGGTGAGTAATCTGTGTCAAAACATGCAAGCACCGCAGCTTTTTTTTCGGGTAAAGTTCCTTCATTGTATAACTTTTGTATGTCGGAAAAATTCTTCTCATCAACAAATTTTCCAACAAGCCGCCATAACTGCGGATCAACACTTCTGTGAGCAGCCCATCGCTCATGAGCATAATCAATAAGAATATTCGCTAAGTTTTTGTTTGCTCTTTCATCAAGTCCTGTTATACGGTCAACATTTTTTTCTGTAAAGAATGCTTTTAACACCATCTGATTCCATGCAGGTTCATCAAGATATTTTGCAGGATACGGATTTTGATACATGATCGCTTCTAACACAGTTGCAATATTGCTTCGTACTCCCTCGGTGCATCGAAACTTCCATGCACCAGGATAGGCAAGAAATGGAAGCGAGGAATATAAAGCAACCAGCTCATTCATTTCCGCAGCTTTAAAAAGTTCTTCAATTATTCTAACATATTGCTCCTTATTGCTGCTGTTCAATTTCATCAATAAATACACGCGACTTAGTCTATCTATTGTCCAACCCTCCAATGAAAAACCAGGACAAAGTTCTTTAACATTTTTATCTTGTCCTGATGTTATCTCAGTGATTGTCTTACCTGTTTTTCTCGGCACTGAAGTAAATGCTGTATTTAATTGCATAGAGTTTGCATCTTTATTAAGAAGCGATGATCTTTCTTTTAGCCAATTCCAGGCTTCTTCGCTGGTATTTTTTTGTAATAGTTCTTCAAAAAGGTCTTCAATCATAATTGATTCCATTTAAAAGAAAAGAAAAATATTTTTGCTGCGAATATCACCATTTATTTTGTTGCTTTTAACGTTTTACAATCTATTACCCCGATAGAAAGAGTATAACATATTGCTACTATTAAACAGAAATATTTCTTACAAAATTTCCGGAAGTGATCAAGGCAATCGAGAGTGTACATGATTTCATAGGTGCTATAAACCAATTTAGAATAAAACCGTTATCAAATTGTTCAAATATGACCTGAAACATACAACACAACTGAAATAGGTTAGGTCTAAAGACAATAACAAATTTACTTCAAAAATGAAGTATAAAAATTAGCGCTTATAATAAAAGGAAATTGTATATATGATCAAGGAATAATAATAGCTGAATAAGGAATAATTTTCGTTGAACAAGCGGCGGCTTGAGGATAAGACAGAAACTTTTTGGCAATAATATTTTATTTCTTTGTTGAAGATTTGGGGTAAATCAGAAAACATTATTTAATCAAAAGATAAACAAAAGGCTATCAACTTAAGATAGCCCTTTGTAAACCTGATGATGCAAATTTTACCATGCGTTTTGCGGTTCACGCTTAGCCTGGTAATTTGCATTGCTTTCCGCAATTTGGGTAAGCAATACATCCGCGTCTTTTTCTTCTGTTAATGTTTGATGCATCAAGTTAGCTGCATCATTATAACCAAGTGTTTTTGCCAGTTGAATCAACCCACCGTAAGTAGCTATTTCATAATGCTCTGCTTTCTGACCTGCGAATATCAAACCCACATCGCGCTGTGCAGAACCCGCATCTGTGTCATCAATGATGTCTGAACCTTCATCAACTATACCAGCCATTGCCGGACATTTGCTTGAATCAACTTCTTCCCCTATCATACTAAATACATTTTCCAATCTTCTTACGTGCTCCTTTGTTTGTTCCCAGTGATTGCGAAATGCATTCTTCAATTGGTCTGATGTGGCTGCATCTTCCATTTTGGGAAGTGTTTTCACCAGTTTTTTTTCAGCCCAATACATGTCCTTTAACTGATCAACAAAAAACTCGTGCAATTTAGAATCGGTCGATGTCGATGCACTCATTGTGTTAGTCTTCATAACTATAAATTTTAAATGATTAAAGAAAACTTTTGCAGCGTATCAGTTATAATGCTACACCAATGGTGCCATTCCACATCTTTTTGATAATTGTTTTTTTAATTGAGGGTTAATTTTTTTCTGACAAAAAATAATAAAAAAATTTAGTCTTCAATAATTCCACGTAGTGTTAAATTTTACCAGGATTATTTTTATAATATTTTCTTTCTAAAGGAAATTATTAATAAGAACAAAGCTGATAATAATAAATAAAAATGTTCACCTAACTTTAGGTTTATCCATTGCAAAGAAATTCACTTTTGTTTAATGCTTTTTCAAATCATAAAGAAGATTTGCCGATTCATTTACATACAGTTTTAACACCGGAAAAATTGACAATAAAAAAATATTTTCGGTAATTGCGTCAACGTTAATCAATGAAATTTTTATGAAACATCTTTTTGCTATGCTGCTGTTTGGTTGTATTTGTTCAATTACGCATGCGCAAGACTATGATTCCACTCCGCCGTATCAGAAGGATTCTCTCATTCCGGCCTTCAGCATTTTACAAACAGACAGTACGTGGTTCAATAAAGAAGCGTTGCCAAGAAACAAACCCGTGGTTATAATTTATTTCAATCCTGAATGCGGTCATTGCCAGTTAACCGCGCATGATTTTGATAAGAAGAAAAATAAACTAAAAGATGTCTTCTTTGTTTGGGTTACTTATGATACTTCTTTCAACGAAATAAAATCTTTTGCTAAAGATTATAATTTAGTGAACGAAAAAAATATCAAAGTAGGTCGTGATCCGAAATATTATGTGCCCTCATTTTACCGTGTGAAATTTACTCCGTTCATGGCTGTGTATGGAAAGAATGGAAAGCTTATTCAAACTTACGAAACGGGAACAGATCCGGATACAATTATAAAGTTGCTGAATCTTTAAGACAATAACTTTTGCAATAATCAATTGAAATAACACATAAGCAAAAAGAAAACCTGCACTCAAAAATCTGCAAACCGCAATCATCTCTTCCTCTATCTTTGCAGCGCTAAAATTTTTTTACCATCTATAAATTTTGCTTTTCATGAAAGTTACAGTCGTGGGTGCAGGTGCAGTGGGAGCAACATGCGCCGATAATATTGCCCGTGCCGCTTTATGTGAGGAACTTGTGTTACTTGATATTAAAGAAGGTCTTGCTGAAGGTAAAGCTCAGGATATGATGCAAACTGCCGCATTGCTTGGTTTTGATACACGCATTACGGGCAGCACAAATGATTATTCTAAAACTGCGGGCTCGGATGTTGTAGTTATTACTTCAGGCTTGCCAAGAAAACCGGGCATGACTCGTGAAGAACTTATCGGCACCAACGCCGGTATTGTAAGAGGTGTTGCTGAAAATATTTTAAAAAATTCTCCCGATGCCATCATCATTGTTATTTCCAATCCGATGGACACAATGGCCTATCTAACGTTAACTGCAACAGGTTTACCGAAGAACCGAATAATTGGTATGGGTGGTGCATTGGATAGTGCTCGTTTCAGGTACCAGTTGAGTCAGCATCTTGGTTGCAGCCCCGCTGACTTAAACGCAATTGTAATAGGTGGTCATGGAGATACAACGATGATCCCGCTCATTCGCTTTGCAACATGGAACAGTGTTCCTGTGACAAAATTCTTAAGTGAAGAACAACAGAAAAAAATTGTATCTGATACGATGGTTGGCGGTGCTACATTAACCAAACTCATCGGAACTTCTGCATGGTATGCGCCGGGCGCAGCGGGAGCAGCTTTGGTGAAAAGCATTGTAAGAGATGAGAAAAAATTGTTTTCCTGCTGTGTGAGTCTTAATGGTGAGTATGGACAAAAAGATATTTGTCTTGGCGTACCTGTGGTAATTGGTAAAAACGGCTGGGAAAAAATTATTGATTTTGGTTTGAATGAAGAGGAACAAGCAACCTTTAATAAAAGTGCCGATGCAGTGCGTTCAATGAATGATGTATTGAAAACCTTGTAGCATAGAAATTGTATTTAAAACCCGCATCAAAAAAAATGATGCGGGTTTTTTATTGCTGTAAAATTTCTTAACTTAATAGGGAAATGAACCACCTGCTGAATAAAGTTTCGAATGTACAAGAGTGCGACGCAACGAAAGTATCATAGATGATCTGCAGCCGGGTACAAAAAAATAAGCTACTCAACACTCTGCCCTCTATTATTTCTTCAAAACAAATTGCGACTATGAAAACTTTTTTACTCAACAACAAGAATTATTTTATTCTGGTTACAGTTGCTGCTGCATTATTCTCAAAAACTGTTGCGCAGCCCACAGTTGGCTTTAATAAAATTTTATCAGGTCTTTCCGCTCCCGTTGATATTAAAAATGCAGGAGATAGTTCAAAAAGAATTTTTATTGTGGAACAATCGGGAGCCGTTAGAATTTACAAGAATGGTCACTTGTTAAGCAAACCATTTCTTAATATAACAAAGCTTGTAAACTTTGAAGGCGAACAAGGTTTGCTGAGCATTGCATTTCATCCCGGTTTTGAAATAAACCGCACATTTTTTGTTTACTACAACAATAAAAACGGCAATGTTACCCTGGCTCGTTATAAAGTAAGTAAAAATAATCCTGATTCCGCTGCTTCTTCAACAGCCGTTATTTTATTTTCAAGACCAAAGCCGAATGGTTATAACAATCACAATGGCGGCTCATTACAATTTGGAAAAGATGGTTACCTGTATCTTTCTATTGGTGATGGAGGTGGTGGCGGCGATCCTTATCGTAATGGTCAAAACGGTAAAACTTTTTTTGGAAAAATGTTACGGCTAAATATAAATGTAAACACTCCACCTTACTATGCAATTCCATCAACAAATCCTTTTGTAAACGATCCGAATGTGCTTGATGAAATTTATCATCTTGGTTTACGCAATCCCTGGAAATGGAGTTTCGACAGGCTCACGTATGATATGTGGATAGGTGATGTGGGACAAGATTCACTTGAAGAAATTGATTTCAGGAAATGGCATTCAGCAGGTGCAAATTTTGGATGGAGTTGTTATGAAGCTACACACGTTTATAATACTGATACCTGTAAAAATAAAAGCTCTTATGTGCTTCCTGTTTTCAAATATCATCATGATGTAACGTGGGGTGGTGAATGTGTGATAGGTGGTTATGTTTATCGCGGTAAAAAATTTCCGCAACTGCAGGGTTATTATATATGCGCCGATCACCAGAGTAACAATGCATGGAAAATAAAATCGAATGGCACCGGTGGATGGAATGTTTATCTGCAAAAAGGAGCGCCTAACGGCATTGTTTCATTTGGCGAGGATGAAGCCGGAGAATTATATGCATCTACTAAAACAGGCGATGTTTATCACATTATTACTGTAACAAACTTTGTAGAAGAAGATCCGGGTATGAAAAACATTAATGCCACTACTTTTGTTTATCCAACTTTAGTTGACAATCATACTGTCAATATTCTATTAAATGATCATTACAACTTTGCAAGGATTATCGACATGAACGGCAACGAAGTAATGAAAAAAGAAATCGGCAACAGCACAGGAAGAATTTCTTTGCACCTTCCAAACCTGAGTGCCGGCACTTATATTGTTCAGTTGATCGGCAACAAAACGATGCAACAGAAAATTTACATCATGAAGTAAAATGCGATGGACAAAAAATCTTCTTCCTAAAATCACCCGTTAATTTTATTATGATGCCAGCACTATTGCCATGATTAAACTTTTGTTGAGTTGCACTCTTGTACTGAAATATTTCTATTCAGCAATGTAGCCGCAGAGAGACTATGTGTTTCTCAAGAGTTCTCCGTATCTCTGTACGCTCATTAATAAAAAAGCCTGCAAAATTTTCTGCAGGCTTTTATCATTTTCAAATTTTAATTACTCTTTATTCACTTTAATGCTCTGTTTAGTTTTATCAGGGCTGATAACATTTATAAAGTAAATTCCCCTCGCCAATCCGCTCACATCAATTCTTGTGTTATTACTTCCTTTCAACGCGTTCATTTCTTTATGTAATAAGGTCTTTCCATTCAATTCTGAAAGCTCAAAAATATATTTTCCGTTTTGCATCGCAGAGAAGTTTACTGTCACAGAATTCCTGGCAGGATTAGGATAAGCGAATGCCTTACTATCATTTGCTTTGGGCGATACAGCATCAGCACTATTGGCTGAAGAAAAAGCTGTTGATTCTTCACAGTCGCCATTAACATGGATATTATTGCTCACTACTGTGCATCCATTACTAAATGTTGCGGTTGCAGAATAAACACCGGGCTTTGTTGCAGTGAAATCTGTATTAATGGCATCGCTGCTTAAATCAAAACGCTGAATTCTTGCATTGTCTCTGTCTGCAACAAACAAGTAATTACCCCACAGAAAATTCATATAAGGATTGTTGAGTTGACAGGGCTTGTCACCGATTCCGTTTCCTCCGGCAACAACCGTTCCTGATGAAGCACCTTCTGCCCACATCTCCACATCGTCTTTTGCTTTATCGCTTATATACAAAATTGCTTTTGAACCTGTCAAGCTGGTTGCGGTTGTTGCAGAAGCATAGATAGGATTTTTAGAACC
>Ga0157373_10002787_pt1 | contig 13221 bp, 23 predicted proteins | sample C65metaG_FD_113460 | JGI IMG/M metagenome (GOLD analysis project Ga0157373, IMG submission 113460) | Corn rhizosphere microbial communities from Kellogg Biological Station, Michigan, USA - C6-5 metaG | ecosystem: Host-associated > Plants > Roots > Rhizosphere > Soil | place: USA: Michigan... | reverse complement strand
GACCAATCCACATCACGTCGGATTGGACGCCGTTCCGGTTCGGGCGCCCGTAGCTCAACTGGATAGAGCACCGGCCTTCTAAGCCGGCGGTTACAGGTTCGATTCCTGTCGGGCGCGCCATTGAAATCAATGGCTTACAGGGTTATTGCCCAGCATTCCGGAATTGCATCCGGAAATGGTTGATGCGGTTGCCCCTGCTTCCGGGCGTGCCAACCATTCTTTTGGTGTCAGGAACACCCCTACTGCGCGCTGTGTGCAATTTGTGTATAAAGCGAACCTGAGCAGGATGCTCTACAGGGGAACTTATGACGTCTGAGGTGGCTGTCCTGAACTGTTCCGGTGTGGCTCTGGCCGCCGACAGCGCAGTGACCGTTGGTTCGCAGAAGATCTACAACTCGGCAGTGAAGCTCTTCGCATTGTCGAAAGTAGCTCCGGTCGCAATCATGGTCTATGGCAACGCAGCGCTTTCGCGCGTGCCATGGGAAATCGTCATCAAGGAGTACCGCAGGACCTTGGGGGACAAGACGTTCCCTAAGCTGGACGACTACTCGACTGATTTCATCAACTACATCGAGACGAGCAAGCATTTCTTTGATGATGCTGGTGAGTCCGCGTGGCTCCAAGAGCGCATTCAGCAGGCCCTAAACCATATCTACACCGAAGGTATGGAACAGGTTGATCGGGAGTTGGAAGGCAAAGGGATCGAGAAGGAACGTATCCGCGACATCTTCGTCGAGCACTTCGACCGAGTGAGGGGTGCCGTCGACAGCGCAGAGTCGTTCAAGGTCCCGGCTAAGGTTCTCCGCCGGGTCACCCCGAAGATCAAGGGCAGCGCGGAACGCCTAGGCAAATACTTCTTCGGCGAGTTTTACGACGAGTTCGCTGAACGAATTTCGTCACTGTGTCTTGAGCTATTCAAGCGGAAATTCTTCCCTGGAGCGTCCTCCGGGATCGTGATCGCCGGTTATGGTGAAGAGCAGGTCTTCCCGGCAATCAAGACTCTCAGCTTCGACGGCGCCGTTCCTGGCTTCGCCCGCTACATGGTTGACGAGCCTCGGACACAGGCGATTGACACGGTCGAAATGTCGGCTTCCATCATCGCCTACGCCCAAGAGGACATGGTTGCCACGTTCATGGAAGGGATGAACCCCCTTCTGAGGGACTTCGTGGAACGGGAGCTAAACGCCCTCTTCACAACGCTTCCTGAAGAGTTGGGGAACGTCCTCAACGCGGCCACGGATGTAAGGGCGGCATTGAAGGTACTCTGCGACAATACTCGCAGTGGACTGGTCCAGGCCATTGAACGGCATCGGATCGATGAACATGTCAATCCCGTCGTGAACATGGTGAAGGCTCTGCCCAAGGACGAGCTGGCTGCCATGGCGGAATCGCTGGTCAACCTGACGGCCTTCAAGCGGCGGGTAACGGGCAGTCTGGAGACCGTCGGCGGTCCCATCGATGTATGCGTGATCTCTAAGGGCGATGGCTTGGTGTGGGTAAAGCGCAAGCACTACTTCCCGTCTGACCTGAATCTGTTGTTCCAACAAAACTACCTGAGAGGTGTTGAAAATGCCCGCGAAAAAAGCGGTTCGTAAGGGTCCTGGTGCGAAGGCCGGGGAAAGGCTCTATTCGATGGAGCAAGTTACCCAGGCGTTCCGATTGCCAGCCATGGAAGTAGGTGTAAAGGTTGCTGGAACTGACTCGCGTTCATCCAACATGGCTCGACGTCTCGTTGGTGAGGTCTTCGCACAAAAACAAGCAATGCCCGCGCACGCGGCATGAAGTGATGCGCCACGTACGCGGGCGATAGCAGAGGCGGCCTTGGGCCGCCTCTTTGCTTTAAGTGCTGTCATGGCCGGCCTACGCGGACGACTCTTCAACTATGGGCAGTGAGTGGTCGTACACATGGACCATCGAATCGGTCTTGTGACCGCTCGCTTCCTTCTTATTGCCCTTCGTATCGGTTACGCCGCGATGCTTCAGGCTGTGTAGACCGAACCGTTCGTCCTGGCTCAGGACCCCGTCCTTTACCGCGTTGCGCATCATGCGCCCCCAGGCAGTCTGCCAACCGTCCTCGGTCAACCGCTCCCCGTCCTCGCTGACGAACAGATAGCGGTCCTCGGCCCGGATCGGAATCACCCCCCCGTTCTTCTCCCATATCGCAGCCCGCCGCGCCCGTAGCATGGCGATGGCTTCCTCGGTTTCGGCACCCTTGCGCACCAGGTTGTCGCGGCTGCCCTTGCGCCGGTTCGTGCGCAGCACCTCGCCATCCACGTGAGCGTCGGTCAACGTGAGCACTTCGATGCCACGCAGACGCGCTTGGTAGGCTAGTTCCATCGCCGCCCACAGATACGCCGGCACAGCGCCCTTTGCGCGAGGTCCGCGCGCGCTGCATTGCTTGGCATAGGCCTGAACCCGCCGGAACAGGTCGACGGCCGGCATTCGATGGTCCGCTTTTTCCTTGACCTGCTTGATGCCGGCGGCCGGGTTCGTGGTGACATGGTCATGTTCCCGCGCCCAGCCGAACACGCGGCGCAGGTAGCGCAGCCAGTGGTTTGCCTTCGTCGGATAGCCGGGGATGGCCGGATCGCCGGGCTTGAAGCCGGGCCGGCCCTGCGCGATGACGTCGATCAGGCGACGGATGAACCCCGGCGTCAGCCTGTCCACAGCGGCCTCGCCCAATGTAGTGCCGTTCTTGAGCGGGTAGGCCTTGATCGCCCCGGCATAGTCCTTGTAGCCCGCCTGCGTTGAGGGCTTGAGTTGCGCAAATGCCAGGCTCTCCGCGTGCCGGTCGATCACGAACGCGACCGTACCTCGCTGCGCTTCGCCTTGGCGCGCTTCCATGATCGCGTGCAGGTCGGACATGCGCGCGGTGGGGCCGGCCACGGTCTTCTTTCGATAGCCGTGACCTTCCTCGTGGGGGTTGCGTACGTACCACCTGCCGCGGCCGGTGGGATCCCAGTAGATCCCGACCGGCAGCAAGGTGTGGTCGATGTGCGGCGGCAGGTTGGGTGCGGCCTTGCGCGGTCTAGCCATGATGCTGCTGTGCGTCCTTTCAGATCAGCGAAGCGGGGTAGCTCTCGTTCTCGAAAGCCGAGGTGGTGAGGCCAAGTGCCTCGTTGAGGGCGGCAGTGGTGGTCCAGATACCGCCCTGGCCGTCGTACTGCACTCGGATGTTCCGCAGCCTCGCCCAGCGCTCGACGGTGGCCAAGCGCGGCCGCTTACCCGGCCGACACAGCTCCTGCAGATCGCGGAACTGTAGAACTTCACCGATCACGGGCAACCTCCTTGCACGTTGGCGCGCGCGCGGGTGCGTCTACCTGCCGGCTCAGCCAGGCCGAGGTTGAACTGCAGGACGTTGTCGGACGCGGATGGTGCCGGCGCGGTGCGCGCGCTGCGCACAGGCTGGTTCAGTCGGCGCCAGTCGCGCAGGGCCGCCTCGGCGTCCAGGTGCTTGCGGGTGGACCTGCATGCGCACTCGACCAGGTGGCCACCACCGGCAGCGGGGCCGCGCAGGTCGTGGATGTGGCGCGCGCGGTGGCCGGCGGCGCAGTTGGGCAGTCCTTCGGGATGGCTGATCTGCTTCTGAGTCATGGCTTTTCGCACTCCGTAATGTGGGCTTCCAGCTTTTCCAGCAGGAAAGCGGCCTGCCTGGACCTGTGGCGCCTGTCGTAGTGGTTGAGGTGTGGCGGTGCATCACGCAGCCACTGCAGCGGCTGCAGCATCCAGCGCGGGTCGAACGGAAGCCGGCTGCGCGGATCTACCGGCGGCGCCGGCGGCATGCAGTCAGGGCCGGCCCAGTCTTCGGGGTCGCCACACACGGTGCAGGTGCGGTTCTGGAAAACGTGCTCCTTCTCCGGCTGCGGTACGCGCGGCTTTTCGAACAGAGCGCGAATGACCAGCCCACGCTGCGGGCCGTAGTAGACCTGTTCGGCGTTCGCTTCGGCCCAGCAGCCCGGGGCGAAGTCGTCCGCGTGGCGGTACTCCCAGCGTGTGACGTGAGCCGAGTAAAGCTCGGCCATCAGTGTGTCGGCCCAGGCGCGTACCTGGTCGGCGGCAACAGGGCCGCCAGCAGGATCGATCCGACGCATGGCGGCGACCACCGCGGCCACCGGCGACGATGCCTTGGTGGCGTCGACCACTGCGGCTGGGCCGGCAGGGAAGTTCATTTCACCCATGAGTTCGGCACTCCCTGGCCGAAGGGGCGGCCGCAGGTTCAAGTTGACGAGGTAGTGCCTGGTCTGGATCAATGCAGGCAACTGTGGCTATTTGGGGGAGCTCATGCAGTGCCTTGAATTCATCGGTTGGGCTCTCATGTCCATTTCCGCTGTGCTGCTCGGGCTGACTGCGCAGGCTGGGGTGACACTTATGCCGGACGGCAGCGTGGTGATGGGAAATGCGAAAGCGAAGTCCCCTGAGCACGGGAGGGCGCTCAACAGAAGGCGCTACCGTTGGCAGAAGTACGGCAGTGCGGCCGGATGGATCACGTTTGGCATCGGATCCCTTTGTCAGCTTCTTGTTGTGCTGCTGAAATAGGGTCCAGCATCCCGTGGCGCGCGATTCATCGCCGAGAACGTGCCGCTTCAGCGCGGTGGTGGGCAGCTGGTCAGCCATTGGCCACCCCGCGAATCGCCAGCACAGTCGCTTCGCGCAGCTTGTGCCCGCAGTCCAGACACTCGTAGAGCGACGGACCAAAATGGCGGCCATAGGTGCCGTCCGCTTCGGGCACGTCATTGATGCCCCAGCCAGCGGCACTCATGCCCGTGGCGGCCGTCTCAAAGTAGCGGTAACCGCTGGTGCCCTTGCACTTCGGGCAGCACTGTTCGCGCTCAGCCATTGCCCACCGCCTTGCTGTCGATCACATCCAGCACCGAGTTACGGCGTACCACGTCGTGCCCATCGATCTGACCGACCACGTTGACCACGCAGACGGCTCGTCGCAGTTCGCCCAGGTCCACGGCCTGCGCGGGCGGGACGGCGTTGCCCGGCAGCGGCGTGTCGAAGTGCAGGGCGTTCTTTGCCTCCTGCTTGGCCCGGATCTTGGCCATCACGTCGGCCTGGCTGATACGAGCCAGCTCTGCGTCGCCAGCAGCGTGCATGTCCAGGCCTGCCACCCAGCAGTAGCCGGCTAGGGTGACCATGACGCCGCCGACCTCCTGCGCGGGCTCGCCGACCGGGCGGCCGAACACGTAGTCGACCAGCGTGGGAATGCGCGCCTTGTCGTAGCCATGCGCCTGCAGCAGTTCCAACACCTCTTCCAGCAGGCGGTCGCCACGCTCGGTCATGTTGCTGTAGAGCGACGGCAGGAAGCACTGGCCCATCCATTCGGCCACGCCGGCCTGGAAGCTGCGCTCCACCGGCTGACGGGCGGCGCGCGCGTCACCTACAGCCGCCATCAGAATCGACCATTCGCGAGGTGTGAGCTTGGTCTTTACCTCAGCGACGTTTTCACATTCGACCGGCTGTCGGGCGGCGAGGGCGGCTTGCCACATGGCCCAATCCTGCGCAGTGCGCGCATTCGTGTAGTAGCCCTGCGCATCACGCTCGCAATCACCGCCGCGATACTCCTCAAACTGCGAACGCTCATCCCCCTGACCACCCGGGGAGGGCTGGGCGACCTTCTCCGCCTGGGCCGCTACCAGGGCGCGGGACAGCCAACGGATACGGTCCTTTGCGGCCGTCAGGTAGGCAATGGGCAGCATTACACCCGCCGCGAACTGGGCCATGCTCGGCCGCTGGTCACCGTGCATGAACACGGCATTGGCCAGCTCGTCATCGCTCAGGTCGCCCATTGCCAGCGCCGCGCGCTCGCAGTCGTAGCGGTTGCCGTGCGGGTCCGGCTCGCCAGCAGATGCCCAGCGAGAGCTCGGCGTCCCCAACTGCACGCATCCGCCGTGCTTAGCGGTCGCCAGGGTGGCGGGGGTGTTGTCGGTGGTCATGGTCGCGGCCCTCAGTCGGCAGAGCTGATGTGGAACGCGTCGGCGATCACGTCGAACACGCGGCCCAGCTCGCCGATCTGCAGCGCAAATCGAGCATCGAATTCGGCGCGGCGACCGTCATCGTCGGATCCATCGAGCTTGTCGAGAGCACCGTCGAGGAAGCGCAGCTTGCGGACGACCATGTCGTCGCCCAGGACGAAGGAAACCGAGTCTTCGAGGATCAGCGCCAGTTGGGTGGCCTGCTTACCGGCGTCCAGGTGCTTGTCGATCTCGTCGCAGCGCAGTTCCTGATGCTGGAAGCGACCGATGGCGCCGCCCGCAATGGGGTCCTCCAGCTTGCATTCTTCCCCCAGGGAGATGCCTGTCGGCAGTGGCTCACCGGCAACCCAGCCCGTCAGGATCGAGCGTGGCGCCCGCTCCGCGTTCAGTGGCATGGCCGGGAAGCTGCCCAAGAGGCCGCGAATGTCGGACATGACGTATTCGCCGGCCTTGCGACGTTCCTGCCATGCGGCCTTAGCCTTGTCGCGGTGCGGCTTCTGCATGCGGGCGAGGATCCGGCGCAGGCAGTGCTTGAAGTCGCTGGCCTGCAGCAGGATGCGAGCCGGTGCGGTCTTCCGAGCCAGCTGGTAGCCCTCGACGTAGGTGGCCAACTGTTCGCGCACCAGCTCGACTTTCGGCGCTTCGCCGGTGGGCTTCTTGGGGAACTTGGGTTCTTTGGAAAAATCGACAACGACGGAAGCGGTCATGGCTGCTCTCGATCAATGGCGGAAGTGGGTAGCCGACGTGTGGAAGTCCGGCCGGCGCGGAGCCCGGTTGCTCGGGCGGGCGGTTGCTCAGTGGGTGTCGTCTGCGGGCATCGGCGCGCGCTGTCGCTCTGCCGCGCGCTGCCGCATTTCCTCGCGGAACGCTGGCCAGTTCCGGACCAGGTCGCGCACGCCGCACCAGGCGAAGAAGACGACGCCTGTGGCGAATGGCAGGAGGAACGAGGCAGCACCGGTGTAGATGGCGCGCGCGAGCAGCGCCAGCAGCAGCAAGACGATGACGGCGCAGTAGAAGGGCAGGGCCAGGTGGCGCATTACTGGCCCTCCACTTCACTGATGAAGGAGCGCAGCTTTCTGCTGGAGGTGGCGGGCAGCGCCACATAGGCGCGGTCCACGATGACGTGATGCTGGCCGGCGTTCTCGCTGAAGGTGGGCGCACCATCGGCGGAAGCGAACATGACCATGACCCTGGCGCCCTTTGTGCGGCGCCAGCCAGACACGCTCCAGCCAGCCGGATCGCGCATTGCACGCAACCGCATGCCGCAGCCGGGGACTTCGATGACGGCGAAGTCTGGAATGGTGGTGGCCGTCATGCAGCACCGCCTTGGGCGCGCGCATCGAGGCGCGCGGCGGCAACGGCACCCGCAACGCTCTGGCCGTGCAGGAGGACGCCGGCAGCTGCGTGACCGGCCACGTAGCGAACCAGTTCGGGGCGCACGCCCCAGCGTCCAGCGGCGCGGCGCACGATGCCGGCGGCGGCTGCCGCGCGCTGCACGGGGGAGTGGTTGGCGATGACGGCGCTCATGCGGCGGCGTCCTGGCTTTCGCCGCGCAGCTGCTTGGCAGCCGCGATCAGGGCGCGCGCTGCGGCGGTTGCCTCGTCGGCGGTGTAGTAGATCCGGGCGGCGCCGAAGTTCTGGACGACCTTCCCGCTGACCGTGTCAGCCTTGGCGGTGCCGGGGGCGGTTTCGGTGTTGAGGGCCAGAGTGGCCATGGTTGATCTCCTGCGCCGCGCCCCGGGATGGGGCGGTCTTCGGTGACGGGATCAACATTAGCCAGGGGCTATTTATTCGTCAATAGCCTAAAGCTATATTTTTTATGAATGGGCCAGGCCCGAGGGAGGAAGGGGCCGGCAACTCGCGACCACCCCTGCAAGTGATACGGCAGCGCCAGGCTGGGACACTAGCCCTGCAGTGAAGCTGCTTCCAAATTCAAATGCGTGATGAGCGTCTCATTTTTTGCGACGGCAGATTCAAGCTCGGGCTTTTTTTGCCGAAAATTGTCGTGAATCCGACGAACGGTAGGGCGTTGTAGGAATTTTCCTACACTAGCTTTTCGTCAACGTTGTTACGCTTCGCACCACGCCAGGACGGCGGTACAGGGGGAATTGATGAAGTACCAATTCGTGGATCACGTCACAGCTGAGCTGTTTGATGTGACCAAGGGCGCATGGCTTGCGCAAATTGAAGCCAATTCTGAGAACGTGAGCTCGACGTATTACAACGCGGCGTTGGAGTACACAGAACGCACTGCGCACGGGAAGTTGAAGATGACCGACGCAGGCGGTTGTCTCTGTGCGGTGGTAGAGGAGGGGTCCGAATTTGCGGCTGCTCTCCTCGTAGTGGGCCACGCAAAGGCTAAGAGCGAGGTTCGGATGCTCGATGTGTATGTCCAGCCGAGCCTCAATTTGGCCGATGCCCCCCAGCCGGACTACGCTTCTCTTGCTTGGATTGCGGCGACGGCTATCGTTGGCTGCTTGCAGCTTACGTATGACCGTTTCCCATCACGACAACTGAAAATTCACACTGCCATTCCGCTCGATGCGCAATTTATGAGCGGTGTAGCGACGGCGATTCTGGGCGTGGATTCACTTTCAGGTTTGTACGATGTCTCTAGCCACGGCACTTGGCTGATGGTGGTCAAGAAGGATCAACAGCCAGGGTTGAAGGCCGTTGCTAGCTAACCTGAACGAAATCCGTTGACACGAATTATTTGTTCAGTTACCCTAAGTGCCGCCGAAGGCGTACACCCCCCAATTTTCGGCGGATGGGATCACTATTTATGAGAGGAATTGCTATGGCTAAGTTCAGTAACGGCCACCCGGCCCTTGCGGGCTTTCTCGCCATCAAGGACGAGTTGACTGAAAGCCTTGCACACGCATTCGAAGCACGCCTGCATGACATGGGCGAAGACGTGAAGGGAGTTTCGTGGTTCTCTTCCGTTGCTCTGGCGTACGTGGAGCAGAAGCGAGCTGCGTAATCGCGCCGCGCTTCGGTCTGAAAAAGCCCCGCTTCGGCGGGGCTTTTTTGTTGTCCCCAATTGGGACAGTCGTAGGAATTTGCTCGCTACTTAGAACTTCCGCAGCCCAGCGTGGATCAGCGCCTTTCCTAGGATGCTTACGTCGCCGGGATCAGGTCTGTATGCCGGGAAGTCGGTATTGACGCTCACTACGTAGAGGCCATCGCCTCGCTTCTGCAGCATCTTGATCTGCGTCTCTCCACCGATGTTGATCAGATAGTAGTCGTCACCATCGAAGTAGTCGCAGCTTGTGTCGATCCACACAACGTCGCCGTCTTCGAGCTTTGGCCGCATCGACGGCCCGCGGCCGGTGATGAGCTGGATGCGGCCAGGCTGGGGCAGGTAGCCGAGCTTCCTGCGCACTTCCCATTCGGCGACCTCGATGGTCTTCACTACCTCCGGGTAGTCTTGGTTGACCATCCCTGCGCCCATTCCCGCACCCCCTTCGAACAAGTCGAAGCGAACATAGCCGGGTGCCGTCTCAGTCTCTAAGACCTCTGCGACTGCAGTGGCTGATCCGTCGTGCGGCGTATCCATCCAGCCGGTCTGAAGGCCAAGAGCGGCCTCAATCGCGCGTGCTGTGCCTCCAGACATGACCCTGGGCTTGCCCGTCGCGGCGTTGGGGCTTCGGTTGACCCACTGACTCACCTGGGCTGGATTTTTGATCCCCGCAGCATCGGCGAAGTGGCGCTGCCCGCCCTTCGATGCGATCAGGGAAAGCAGATTCTCGTGGCGGATATCGTCAATTGGGCGCATCCCGCCATTGGATAGCGAAAGGCTATTCAAGCCAACGAGCTTTTGGCTATTGTGTTCGGAATAGCCGTAGGCTAACGTGTGGCTCATGGACCTACTCACCTACATCTCCGATATGAGTCGCCGTGCCGCTCTCGCAGAGGCGTGCGGCACCAGTCCCGAGTACCTGTGGCAAATAGCCACCGGCTGGCGAGGGAAGCGCCCCAGTCCGAAGCTTGCCTTTGCAATTGAGCGTGAGTCGACGCGGCTCGGGCCAGCGACAGTCCTCAAGGAACCGATGATTTTTGGTCATGCGGGGCAGGGCGGCATCAAGCAGATCGCCCAGATCGTAGATAGCCGCATGAGCAAGCGCGCGCTGCGCGAGAAGCTTGGCCTGAGCACCGACAAGCTGTTGGCCAAGGTTCTGCAGCTGCCGGTGGAGCAGGTGAGCGCTTGGGCGGATGAGGACATGGTCCCAGCCTTGCCGCAGGTGATGAAGCTGCTTGGGCTTACCGAGCAGCAGGAGCCAGCCAAGCCGGCAAACGACGATCCCGATGCAGACCGCATCGCCCCAATTGAGGTGGCCTGAAATGCGTGTACCCGACAAGTTCAACCCGAGGCTGTGGCTCCGAGATTGGTTGAGTTGTCCTTCTCTTTCGGAAAAGGAAGAGCGCAGGGCCGCTGAAGCGGCCGCTGCGCAGATGTTCATCGCCCTTGAGCGTGGTGCAAGAACGAAATGCACAGACGTTCTCGCGGCACTGCTCAGCCCTATGCAGGTTGCTTCGACAGAGCATCGAAAACAGGAGACCACTGATCGCCAAGCTCCTTCAGCGGAAGCGCCGCTGGGGTGTTCTGAAGGCTCTCCGTGAATTCCAGCAAGTCCTGTTTGTACTGATCTCCAAAGCTCGACGGAAGTGCGCCGTTGTCCGACATGGACTTCGCAAGCGCTAGTGCGGCGATTTCCAACCGCGCAATTCGAGCATGCAGTTTTTCCAGGATCTGACCCAGGTTCGCCTGTTCGTTCATGTCGCCCTCCTTGTGGGCTGTGTTGTTGGCACATCCAGCGTAGCGCAAGGAGGGCGACACCCGTCGTCCGTGAGTTGTTGATCTCCATGGCGCCCATCGTGCGCCGCCCCTGAGAGCCTGTCATGAAGCCCAAGCCCCATTTCCTGCCCAAGCGCCAGACGGTGATCTACGGATTCACCGAGCAAATGCTGCGCGACACCGGCTCCAATCGCCGCAGCTTTGCGATGGCGGTGGCCGATACCTACCTGTCCCTGCTGGGCGAGGACGACCGTGAGGTTCCGTTCCGCATCACGCTCGGCGGCGATGGTGACGCTGACAAGAAGCACAACGGGCAGATCCTGGGGCGCTACCTCGACGGTGTGGTGAAGACCCTGCCGGCCGACCTTGAGGACGCATGGGTGCTGAGCCTGCCGGAACCATACCGCAGCAGTTGCGAGCGTGAGCTTGCAAGGCGCCGCGGCATCCTGCCGATCCGCATGGATGCCATCGAAACGTCAGCGGATACGACCGGGGTCGGCCAGCTGATGAAGGATTTCGGCGACCTCTGCGCAGCGATCAGTCCGGCCGTCGCTGACGGGGTGATTGACGAGAAGGACCGACCGCACGGGCACAAGATCATCAACGAGTGCGATGACATGGTCATCAGCGCTTTGACCTTTCGCAAGGCTGTGATCCGCGCCATGGGGCTGGAGTTGGTGCGATGAACCATCCCGCTCGCTCAACCGATCCCAGCACCAGCCACGAGGCCGCACGCCACGTTGTGGACAGTGGCCTCCAAGCCGACCAGCAAGCCGTTGCACTCGCGGCGGTGAAGCTCGCATCAGGCCTGACCAGCAATGAACTGGCTCAGCGAACGAACCTCGACCGCTACATGCTTGCTCGTCGGCTGCCAGAACTGGCGGAAGAGGGCCTTGTGTGGCGTGGCCCGAAGAAGCCCTGCGCGGTGAGCCGCCGCAGCGCATGCACCTGGTGGGCCGTTGCGCCGGGCCAGACGTATCCGATGGCGGTCTGACCCATGAGCATTTCCCTGATGACGGCCGCATGGCGTCTCGATCTGCCAGCGTCGCCAAAGCTGGTGCTATTGGCCCTGTGCGACTGGGCAAACGATGAGGGCGCCAGCCTGCATCCGTCCGTCAAGGCGGTGGCGATCCGCGCATCGATGAGCGAGCGCAATGCCAAGCGGGTTCTGCACACCCTGATCGAGGCCGGGTGGCTCTCGGTGGTGGGCAATTCGCTGGGTGGAAAGCCCGGGATGACGCGGCAGTACCAGCTCAACGCCGCCGCGATCGTGCGCGGGTCGCTCAACCCCACGGGTGACAACTTGTCACGGGTGACAAATCAGGCAGGGACGGGTGACACCACGGGTAAGGGACGGGTGACAAATGAAGCAGAGACGGGTGACACCCGTGTCACCCAAACCACCATAGATCCATCAGTAGAACCACCAAAAGCAAAGAAGCGCGCAAGCGCGCCGTCTGTCGTCGCGGTGGATCTCGATTTCTCGACCTGGCCCAACCCGCCTTCGCCACAGGTCCTCGGTGACTGGCTCCACCTTCGCCGCCAGCGACGCGCGCCGGTCACACCGACGGTGCTGGAGGCCTTCGGGCGCGAACTGCATCTGGCAGCGGCCCTGGGCTTCTCCGTCGATCAGTGCCTGGCGAAGTGCTGCACCCGCAACTGGCAGGGCTTCGAAGCCTCATGGCTTGAGCGCGACCTACCCAACACCAACCGAACCTCTGGAGCCGCCCATGGAAGCTATCGCGAGTCTGCTGCCGAACGAGTCCTGCGCCACGCTGCCGAAGGCGAGCGAGAGGAACAGCAGCGCCGTTCCGACCAGAACCGCCGAGGCATCGGCCAAGCCAGTGCTGTCATCGACGGTGACGCGCACGTTGTGGGTTCGCATGGCTGAGGTCTATGGCAGCCGATGGACGAGCAGCTATGGCGATAACCCCAACCAGGGTGCTGCGCTGACCTGGGCCAAGGGCCTTGCCGGCCTGAGCGGCGAGCAGCTGGCCGGCGGCCTCAGCGCGTGCATCGCCTGCGCTGATCCGTGGCCGCCCACCCTGCCTGAGTTCCGCATGCGCTGCCTGGGCATTCCTTCGTTCGCCGCAGTGCGCGCGGACAGCGCCAGGCAGGACGGCTTCACCCGATTGGTATGGCAATACCTTGACGGTCACCGCTACCGCATGTCCAGCGCCGAGCACGCCGACCGACTGCTGCGGGAGGCCTACGACCAGGCGAAGGAACACGTGATGCGCGGCGGTGAGCTGCCGGCCGCCCCGGTAGGCGAGATCCAGCAGGAGCGCCGCGATACGGCTCCTGCTACCCGGGAGCAGGTGCAGGGACACATGGCGGACATTGCCCGCGAGTTGGGCCTTTCGGCATCAGAGGCGGAGGCCATGGGCGCTTACGGCGTGCTGCAGGCGGGCGAAGGATGAGGCAGGACCACGTTGAACTGGAAGTGCG
>Ga0157373_10002785_pt1 | contig 13227 bp, 14 predicted proteins | sample C65metaG_FD_113460 | JGI IMG/M metagenome (GOLD analysis project Ga0157373, IMG submission 113460) | Corn rhizosphere microbial communities from Kellogg Biological Station, Michigan, USA - C6-5 metaG | ecosystem: Host-associated > Plants > Roots > Rhizosphere > Soil | place: USA: Michigan... | reverse complement strand
CTCGCCCTCAAACAGGCCCGAACCCGCGTGCGCTTGCGTGTTGAACAGCAGGCCGATGGCAGCCTTAAGGGTTACGGCTTCTATACCGGCAAGAATCGCGACTGGGAGATGGTTGATGTCGTGCAGTTCGCGGCACGCGATAGCCGGTTTGTTGCAGACCTTGGCGAAGGGGTTGAGCTGGTCTGGACGCCTGCCGTGGATGGTTCCGACATTCTTGGTATTCCGGCACTGGAGGCTGCTCCGCAGGCGCCGCATATCTGGGTGTATCCACCGACGAAAGCGGCGGAGGGGATTCTGGTGAATCCGGTTTATCCGCCGGAGTATCGGGATTTCATTCTGGTGTTTCCGGCGAATTCCGGGGTCCGGCCGCTGTACATCGTAGTCAACACCTCACGTAAAGGCTTACCGTCAGAGGGGCATAGCTATCATAAACCTCCAGAAGCAGAAGAAATTACTGCTTTTCCCGGTTTGAAAAAAGCACAGAAAATGAACCCTATACAGGGAGGCGGCGGACTTCGGGAACGGTGGAAGGATGCAAAAGGCAGGAGAATTTATGAGTGGGACTCAAGGCACGGAGAGTTGGAAGTTTATCGTGCAAGTGACGGAACTCACCTAGGAGCGTTTGACCCTTTTACAGGAGAACGACGCGGGGATCCGAAAGATGAAAGAAGCATCAGAAAAAAATACTTGTGAGGTTGATGATGGGACTAAAGCTGAGACTGGAGTGGTATGACAAGCACACTCAACTATGCGAGGGCGAAGAGTACTCCAAGGATTTAGGCGACGATGAAACCGTTTTGAATGCCTTGGGCATCCCAGTGGAAAACAACATAAATAATGGCGGCTTCAATGTAGTCGAAAATTGGACGCCTATTATCCAACCTTACTTTCAACACAATATTTTCCTTACGGCTTACAACTATCAAATCTCGTTTGACTACAGCGACGTCTGCTAACTGACCTTATGATCTACAGAATCGAAGCCTTCGATCAAAAAACGGAGCTTCTGGTGTTCGAGGCGCAGCTTCCCGGAGGATGCGACGACCAGATCGCCGCCGTTATGGGATGGACAACAGAACAGCAAGGTTGGGAAGGCTACGATCTGACGAGTGATCAGATCGCCGCCTTGGAGAAGCTATTGGGAAGGACGGTCTTCGATCCGACTTATCTCTTCCAACTGAGCTGCAACGTTAATTAAACGGCCCTTTGCCAATTGATCCTTAACAGGAACAATCAGCCCCGCTGACCCCGCCCCGGATAATTCAGCACAAACTGCACATGCGCCTTCACCCCGGTGGCCAGTGTCGCGTCATCGGCGGTGAAGTAGGGGCTGTGGTTGTTCGGCGCCTTGCTCATGTCCTGGCCTTCCGGCGTTGCGCCGAGGAACACGAACAGCCCCGGCACTTTGCGCGCGTAGTAGGAGAAGTCTTCGCTCGGCGACAGCGAGGCGGGCAGGCGCTCGACCTTGCCCGGTGCTGCCCGTTCAAGGGCCGGGATCATGGCTTCGGTCAGGGCCGGATCGTTGGTGGTTACCGGCGCATTGTTCACCAGCAGCAAATTGGCCTGGGTCTCGTAGGCGCTGGCGATGCTGTTCACCAGCGGCGGCATCTTTTTCAAGATCGTGTCGCGGATGTCGGCGTTGTTGGTGCGGATGGTCCCGGTCATTTCCACGGACTCGGGAATGATGTTGGCCGCCGAACCGCCATTGATCGTACCGACGCTGATCACGCCCATGCCTTGGGTCAGGTCGATGCGCCGACTGACCAGCGTCTGCAATCCGCTGATGATGCCTTGGCTGGCGACAATCGGATCGACACCGCTCCAGGGCGCCGAGCCGTGAGTCTGCTGGCCCTTGACCGTGATGCGGAACGAATCGCTGCTGTTGAGCACGGTTCCGGATTTATAGAACAGATGCCCGGTCGGATAACCCGCCATCACATGCACTCCGAACACCGCCTCGACCTTGGGCGAATCGAGCGCGCCATCGCGGATCATCGCTTGCGCACCGATCAGGGTGTCAGTCTGGAATTCATCAACATCGGCCGCGCCTTCTTCAGCCGGCTGAAACAGAAACACCACCGTCCCGCGCACCTGATCGCGATGCTCGGCCAGCACCTTCGCGGCGCCCAGCAACATGGCGGTGTGGGTGTCGTGCCCGCAGGCGTGCATCACCGGCACGCTCTTGCCGAGCCGCGTGCTGGTGGCCTGACTGGCGAACGGCAGGTTCGTCATCTCCTTGACCGGCAAGGCGTCCATGTCGGCGCGCAACGCCACAACCGGCCCTGGTAATCCGCCTTTCAACACCCCCACAACCCCCGTCTTGCCAACCCCGGTACGCACTTCAATATTCGACGCCTTCAGCCGCTCGGCCACCAGCGCAGCGGTCTTGAACTCAAGATTGCCCAACTCTGGATGCTGGTGAATCGTGTGGCGCAGGTCGATGACATCCTGATTGACCGCGCTCACGGCGCCATCGACCCAGGGCGCATCGGCGGCATGGCTGGCAGTGGCAACAAACGAAGACAGAACGGCGAGGCAGAGCGAGGTTTTGCAGAAACGGATCAAGGCGGGACTCTCTCTTATGGTTTTTATTGGCGTCAGAGGGTATGCCGCGATGCAAGACGGAACAAACGAGTCTGGCCGGTAATCGCACGGCTTTTGGTTTTTCGTGTTTTTGCCTGAACGCGGCGTTCAGCGGATTGTTTTCCATCGCCTGATCCGCTTCACTGTGGCTCTTTTGCCTGAGCGGAAATCAATCATGGAACGATGCGAAGCACTGGTCATCGGCCTCGGCGCCATGGGCGCGGCCACGATGTATCAACTGGCGAAAGCCGGGGTCAACGTGGTCGGCATCGACCGCCACCATCCGCCGCACGCGTTTGGCTCCAGCCATGGCGACACCCGCATCACCCGGTTGTCTGTGGGCGAGGGCGCGCAATACGTGCCCATCGTGCGCAACTCCCACCGCATCTGGCGCGAGCTGGAGGCGCTGTCGGGCGAGTCCCTGTTCGAACAGACCGGTCTGCTGGTGCTGACCTCCAGCCCCGACTTCGATCCCGCCGACGAAACCGACTTCACCCTGCGCACCATCGCCCTGGCGCAGACCTACGGCATCGAACACGAAGTCCTCGACGCCGGCCAGATCCGCCAACGCTTTCCGCAGTTTGCCCAGGTGCGCGACGACGCCATTGGCTACTTCGAACCCGAAGGCGGTTTTGTACGGCCCGAAGGCTGCATCGACGTGCAACTCAGACTGGCCGAACAACACGGCGCCACGCTGTACAAGGGCGAGACCGTGACCCACATCAGCTCGGACGAACAGGGCGTCACCGTCACCACCGACCAGCGCACCATACGGGCGAACAAACTGGTGGTCACCGCCGGCAACTGGGCGGGCGGCTTGCTCGGCGCGCCGTTCGACAGACTGCTCAGCGTCTATCGGCAAAAACTGTTCTGGTTCGAAACCGAGCCCGACGCGGAACTGGTCGGCCACTCACCCACGTTCATCTTCACTCACGGCCAGGACGACGATTTCTATGGCTTTCCCGCATTGCCGGGGGAGGGCAGTTTGAAGGTGGCGACGGCGCAGTATCACAGCACATCCACGCCCGAGACTCTGGATCGCACAGTCTCGGCCGAGGAAGAACGCGAGATGTACGAACAGCAGGTGAAGGGGCGCATTGCCAGGCTGACGGATCGGGTGGTGAAGTCAGCGGTTTGCGCTTACACCGTCACGCCGGATCGGCATTTCATCATTGATGAGCATCCACGGTTGCAGCACACGTTGGTGGTGTCGGCATGCTCCGGGCACGGGTTCAAACACTCGGCGGCGCTGGGGGAGGCGTTTGCGCAGTGGTGTTTGCGGGGGGAGAGTGAGCTGGATCTTTCGTTGTTTTCGGTGGGGCGGGTTGCGAGGGAGAGAAGTAAAGCGAGTGACTGCTATCGGCCAAAAGCGGACGTTCAGGAAAGACGGTATCTTTCAAAATGCAGCGGTCGAAGCAAGCGACTAATAACCCACTGCGACCATCCAGAAAGGTTCAATTGGCAAAAGCCATATTACGGCACGATCATGAATCTAGAGGAGACTAATTCTCTACCTCTGAACCTAATAAAGCTCACATCGGGTGTGCATCATGTTGGAGGAGAATCGAACAGCACGCCAAAATGCTCTATCACTGCCGTCAGAAGCCTTCAGAAGGGATGGTTCATAGTCCGATTGCAGTCCGGCTAAACGGTACAATTCTCTGTAGGTTTCAGCTCCGAGCTCTTGATTACAGGGAGCGCAAAGCGTCACCAAATTTCTAAAACTGGTTTCTCCTCCTTTTGAATGAGGCCTGACATGTTGAAGAGTCAACTGCTCCCGTCCTGTGCATAGGACACATTGATTATTGTCTCGATCAAGTATTCGCTTCTTGAACTTTCCTCGAAAAGTACGCCTTCTAATAGATGGAGCAGCTATCTCAATATCAGTGAAGGAACCATATGGGGAAATAAGACACTCACGTTTTTTGAGCCAGTGACTCATGTGTTCTCTGGCAAAATCAGAGCTCACTAGTGCCCAGCCTTGAATGCACGTCCAGTCATAATAGGTACGTTCGTCGTCAACCCACATGTAATTAAATCCAAGTTCCTCCAAAGCAACACCAAACTTCTCCCTGCTCACTTGCGACGGTTTACGAAACTCAAGTCCATCAGGGCCTGGTTTACTGCCCAGAGTATCAGTTGAAAAATAGGCATAACCTCCACATACCAGCTTTAAATCAAATGCATAGGAAGCGCTCATTCTTATGATCTCCAACTGTTTAAATGGGCTAAAACCATGACGAAATCGTGTCGAAATTAATTTGGCTCGTGACTTAGCGCTCAGAGTCTAGAATCACTGCAACTTGAAATTTTTAACTATCCAAAGAAAAATATTTGCTCTTCCTCAGGATCAAATAGATCATCAGATACAAGATAGCATCGAGCTTTTTCGAAAACCAAGTTTCGATCAAAAGAGTTTTCAATGTTTTCGTGGTCATCATCACCAACAGATCGCCATTGAGTACCGTAGTAAAATTTAAAAACCAGCAATGCGAATGCAGTGGGTGTGAGCACTCTTCTTACAGGCCATCTATTTTCGGAATGAAAGCCAATATGAAAGTGCGAGCAAGGATGATGAAGCTTTTTACGTTGCGCTGGTGCGTTCTCGTAACGCAATAATGGCACACTCCCAACGCCGGTCTTATCCGATAGCAATGATAAAAATTCTTCGTGAGTTAAAAGGCCAGCTTCTACCATTTCATGCCGACTTCTAAACCAATTATTGTACTCATTAGAGTTCGAGGAGTACGGGTTCGGATAGAAGGCATACCGAACATTGCCTTCGCCCTCGATGCTGAACTGAAAGAATGAATAGTCAATGAGCAAGATATTATAATGCGAAAGTCCAAGCCCTTTGTTGTAGACGTCGATATAGTTAGACGAGCTAGAAAGGATTAGATCCCGAAATTCTGCATTAACTGGGAGCGGGCTTGGGTTTGAAAAAATCTCTGCAACACCCAGCTCTTGTGCAATTCGCCAAACTTGATGAATACCAGATCTTACATCCTCCTTATTCATCTTTTATTTCCTGCCCGACGAGTAAGTCGTCAATTTCGTTATCCGTGAACCCCTCGTCACGAAGGCGGTCAATAAATTCCTGCCGGATTTGTCTAGCTCGGAGAGTCTTTTGACTGGTGTCGCGTTGAATGAGGTTCATTTTTGAAAGATCTGGCATATTGAATCGCAGATAGGGAAAGTCACCAGACGCAGCATCAATTTCATTCCCAATTGCAGATGTCGCTCCTCCACAGCCGGAAACGCGGAGCCAGGCCTTTGTTCGAGTGAAAGCAACAAATAGCTTATTACGCTCGCTTCGTCGTCCTAGCCAGATCGCGTCGACTCCGACAACATAAACCACAGACGCTTCGTTACCCTTAGCTCGATAAACCGTAGATAGTGTTATTTTATCGGATATAGAGAATGGTGGTTCGGAATAGGGGTCAGCATGAATATTGTTTGTAGCAATCCCAGCCAAAGAAAAGCTCTCTGACAACTTCTTAAAATAACCTCGAGCATTTCGATCGTCCAGGGCGATAACGATTATATCCTCGGGGGAAAGACCTCCTTTCAAAAACGAACAAGCATCATTTACAACCCATTCCACCTCCCCCTCAAAATTATTGGCCGAATGATATTTGATTAGGCGTGGCAAGTCCTCCCCTTGCAAGGAAACAGGACTATTGCCTTCGGGGCGCATAATTTCAACCCGTTTGCCAGTTTCAAAGTTGTCGGTCTGGACTATATATCCTACATCTCGCCAGTGATCAGGACTCTCAAGGAGCTGCACTATTTCGGAGTAAATCCCGAAGCCCATGGCGTGAGCAGTTACTAAAATCTCACGCTGATTACGGTAACATTTACTCAGTACAGTATCGTTAACTGCTCCTGGCGGAAGGCCAGCGGCAGCTCGATCAAGAGAAATGCAAGGTTCATTATTCTCGTCAAATCCGAAAAGCTCCTCTGAGGATGGCATTTTCACATTGAGAATGTTTTGCAGTTCATCATATGCCCAAACTATATTTTTTTTATCACGAACACCTTTTGTTAGCTGAAAGCATAATTGATAAAAGGCGGCTGGAAAGTCTTGCCCTTCATCAATAAGGACGTGATCATAATAAGGCTGCACACTCCCGGTTGCGACCAGTTCAGAACAAGCATGTTGGAATGGATCTACCCCGACTGGAGCCGAACTTCTCGCAGCGCTAAAATTCATAGGCATTCGTCCAGCACGGCGGCTGGCATCTGAGTATGCGCCAGGAGCGTTTGACCCGCCCCATCCGTGTAGAATATTGATTTTTGACCAGTCGGGATCTACTTCCGTGTAATGCCGGAAGAATTTTGTAATCATATTCTGAATTGGCGATCGCAAACTTTTTGTGAAAAAAGTAACCAAGATTGTATCGTTTGGTTTAGTCATGTGTAGGTGAGCGGCTTTCATCGCCAAAATCACCGTTTTTCCTGATCCTGCTAAGCCTCTAATCCGTTGTGGACCATTGATGGTAACAAGGGCGGCTCTTCGCTGCTTCTGATCAAAGTTGGCAATTTCAGCTTCGAGATTGGATAAGGCAAAAGCTACCTTATGTTGCTCGGGATTATCAATAATTCGACTACCGATACGAGTGAGGGCTTTTGCACCCTCAATTACTGAGCGAGCTTCATGCATTTGCTCAAGACTTAGAGGCGCTTCGACTTGTAGATCTTCAAGTAACGCTTTTAGTGCAGCATTGGAATTGATTACATCGCAGTCGCCGCCTTCAAAAATCCGATCAGCCATATCCGAGTCACAAAAAATAACCGGAGTTATTTCTATCGCAAGCGATGCTCGTGTGCGGCGTAGCGTTTTACTCTTTAAAAGTCGACCTATTAAAATGCTGCAAAATTGATTTAGAGACTCTCCAATTTCAGAAATCTTAGGCGTGGGCAGTTTCTCTGCTTGAGATGCGCTTACAAATCTTAGTGCGATAATTCCATGCATCCCACTTAAAAGAAGTGCGTCAGGCTTATGCGTAACAGTCTCGTAATCGGAGTAGCTGGGGAAGTCATAATAAAGAACCGCATCCGATAGTTCTAGTTCCGAGGTAGAAGCTTTAACATACGTAATAAATTCTCTAGCTAAAGGGTCGCTATTTATCCGATCGCTTGTTACAAGTATGTCGATATCCATTTCTTAGCGCTCTTTGCCTTGAATTAATCGGATTAGTAATCTCAGAAAGATAATGACTTTGAACGACCCTGTCTAGTTTAGAAAGAAATCTGTGCTTTCATCGCCATGCCATCAGCTTAAGCATGCCGGCTTTCCGATGGTGCGTATTGTCGACGCGGATGGAATCCTCCATGACTCGACCGAAAACTCCATTTGAAGCGTCCATAAATGCCATATCGAACCGCTTATTAGGGTTGAGAATGAAGCGTGAGGGGATCAGCTTCTAGGACGTATGCAACCGTTGCGCATGCCCGCTTTTTGCTGATTGCTGATTGCTGATTGCTGTTTGTCGCAGAAGGCAGTATCCGCACCATCGGCTACGTTCGTCGATTGAACAACGGCATCGATGGCTCGGGCCGTCGAACGTCAGGGACCTGAAACCTGGGTCGAGAGCTACCCGCTATGACAAATAGCTCTGGACCAGGCGGCATTTCTAACGGAAGCCGCTAGCGAACATTCACGCTACGCCTGCTAGCGGAATTCGCGCGATGGACTATCGTTTGTGCCAGCAAATTGGAATCACGATCTGAAGCGCAGGTGATTTCGAGCCATTAAGGATGGGCTGCGGTGTTTTCAAAAGCTGATGGCTCAGTACACCCGCTGCTTAAACATATTCAGGACGAGCAGCTTAAAACGGAAGGTTTACGATATGTCTAGATGTACAGCACCGGTACATGGTCATCGTTCGGCAAGCGCAAGAGCAGCGTGTCCCGCATGTGGCGGCGGATATAGCGGGTACGGATCGCGATCGTATTCATCCTCGTCCTACGCATCATCCTATTCGTCCCCGTCTCATGGAGGGGGTGGTCGCAGTAGCGGCGGTTCATCCAGCAGCGCAAAGCCGCGCTGGTCGAAACCCGGTTCCTCTGTGGCTTACACCTCCGCCGAGGTACGAACACTCACGCCGGTACGCGAAAATGTCGAAAGGCGTGCGACAGTACCTGATCTACGTGACGTCTTTCTTTGTCACGCCTGGGACGACCGGAAAGGATCCGCGAAGGAGCTGCATGACTTGCTTGAGTCTCTCGGTGTTTCCGTTTGGTTCAGCGAGAAAGATGTCCTTCTGGGCACTTCGTTACTGCGTGAAATTGATAAGGGATTGGCTAAGTCGCGAGTAGGAATTGTGCTAGTCACCCCTGCTTTGCTGCGTCGCCTAGCAGCCGAAGGCATCGCCGACAAAGAGCTTTCTGCACTCCTCGCAAGGGATCTGCTGGTTCCCATCATTCACGACACAACATACGAATCGCTGCGCGAAGTTAGTCCTCTACTCGGTTCGAGAAGCGGCCTGAGCACTGCTGAAGATACGTTTGCAGATATCGCGGCCAAGCTTTCCGAGTTGGTCGCCCCGTAGCTTCACTGTCCATGCTTACGGCTTTACTTACAGACCCGTTATCATTCTAAGGAGTTGAACACATGAGTATCAAACCCGGCCCCAAACCGATCGCTGAATCCACCGGCAAAAAGGACCAGCGCCGTCGTGTTACTGAAGAAAACAAACCTAAACACCCTGATCTGGAAGTACATAAACACAAAAAAGGTGACTGACCTTAATAGCAGTGAGAGGGTGGGGGCGAGTCACGTAGGTTAGGCCGCTTCTGGTCGATTACCGCCCTTTGTGACCGGCACCTACTGGCCGGAAGCAGCCGGATATGACCGACCGCTGCTGGCCGAACTGCGACCACCGCTCGTTCTGACTGATCCATCCTTGTCCTCCATCAACATGGAGGACACGCCATGAATACCGCTACTAGATCCCGCCATCAGCCTTGGAACAAGGGAAAGCTTGTCGGGCAGAAAGCCCTGCTCCGAGTCAGAGATATCTGGGCCATCCGGATCAGACTCCAACTCGCAGAGAAGACACGTGATTTGGCGCTTTTCAACTTGGCCATCGATAGCAAACTGCGTGCCTGTGACTTAACCAAGCTGCGAGTCCGAGACATCGCCCATGGGGAGTATGTGTCCTCACGGGCCATCGTGATGCAGCAGAAAACTCAGCATCCAGTGCAATTTGAAATCACTGAGCAAACTCGAACGGTATTGGAAGCTTGGATGCATCGGGCGCGTCTTCGAAGCGAGGACTTTTTGTTTCAGAGCCGATTGCACGACTCAGACCATCTTTCCACCAGGCAGTACGCCCGAATAGTCAAAGCGTGGGTGACCGCTATTGGCCTTGACCCAACCATGTACGGTACTCACACGCTACGGCGGACAAAGGCATCGTTGATCTATCGCAGGACGAAGAATCTGAGAGCTGTCCAACTCCTGCTTGGTCATACGAAACTCGAAAGCACTGTCAGGTACTTGGGCATCGAGGTCGATGATGCTTTGGAAATGGCAGAGCAGACAGAGGTTTAACCAACACTGCGACGGTCTGGGCCAGACCGTCGCTATCCGGCCAACAGCGGTCTCTTGTCGATGTCCGCATTGATCCGATAGTAGCTGCTCGCGTATGGACGCTTTCGGCCGAAAGCGTCTTTCCACAAGGCCGAGCATTCAGCCGGGGTTATAGCCACCTTGCCTAACGAGTGGTGGTCACTGGATCACTCACTCGCAATTTCTGCGAAAAAAAGAGCGTTACTGCATCCAATCCGAACGCCGCCGCGTATACCAAGCACGGACAGAATCTCCTGGCCGATCTTCCTCACAAAGGATCATCACGATGAAACGCATTTCGATCAAAACGCAATTGATTGCGGGCCTTCTGACCTTGGTGGCAGGTAGCGGATTAGTGTTCAACGCTGCGCATGCTGCATCGATGAGTCACGACAGCGTCATGGTCGGCGGTCAAAGCATGTTGCCGAACAAGGACATCGTCGACAACGCAGTGAACTCGGCCGATCACACCACCCTGGTCGCCGCTGTGAAAGCTGCCGGTCTTGTCGACACCCTCAAGGGAAAAGGACCCTTTACTGTGTTTGCACCAGTCAATTCGGCCTTTACTGCTCTGCCCGCAGGAACCGTCGATACGTTGCTAAAACCGGAAAACAAGGCAACCCTCACCAAGATCCTTACTTACCACGTCGTGAGCGGCAAACTGGACATGGCCACTCTTGCCGAAAAGATCAAGGCCGGAGGTGGCAAGACCGAACTGACCACCGTCTCGGGCGGAAAACTGTGGGCAATGATGAATGGTCCGCACAACATCACCATCAAAGATGAGAAGGGCGACGTCGCCGACATCAGTACTTATGACGTATACCAGTCGAACGGTGTGATACAGGTCATCGACAAAGTCCTGATGCCGAAAAGTTGACCGGCGTCGCCGGTCGATTTCAGCATGACCGGCGAGTCCTCCGAGGAGCCCACCCGTGAATGGAACAACCGCGCGCTGTGGGCTAACCTCTGGCTGCAATCGACTTGTAGAACCTCACGATCCATTCGTTTGGAGAAAGGCTATTCCCATCGCCGACACTGACCAACTCAAACACCTTCTAGCCCAGTGTTCCTTGGGTGACCGACGCGCTTTTGAAGCGCTGTATCGTAGCGTGAGTCCGCGTCTGCATGGCGTGGCGCTGCGGTTCATGGGGCGCCCAGATCTGGCTGAGGAGGTGCTACAGGAAAGTTTTGTGCGTATCTGGAACAATGCTTCACGCTACCAATCGCAACTGTCGGCGCCGATGACCTGGATGATCAATATCACGCGAAATCAGGCCATCGACCAATTGCGAAAGCGTCGCGAACGTCCCCTGAGTGACCTCGACGCGCAGATGCTGGTAGACGACAGCCCCTCGGTACATGAACAGTTGAACAGCTCCCGTGAGACCACTTCATTGAATCGGTGCCTAGATGAGCTCGAAGGGATGCAACGTCAGTCAATCACCATTGCTTATTTTGAAGGGCTTTCCTGTTCAGAACTGGCGGAGCACCTGTCGGCACCGCTCGGGTCGGTAAAGTCTTGGATCCGCCGAGGGATGGAGCGTTTGCGCAGGTGCCTTGAGTCATGAACTACCAAACTCCAAGTCTTCGTCGCGCACTTGCCGCAGATTATGCCATTGGGTTGATGCCACCAGCCGCACGCCGGCGCTTTGAGCAGCTTTTACTGGAGGACTCGGAACTTCGCGCAGAACTTTCGCAATGGCGGGAAAGCCTTGCGAGCCTTACCCAGTCTCTGCCTGAATCACCTGTACCGGATCGTGTATGGCGCGGAATTACGGCGCGTATAGATCCGCAAACAATGCAGTTGCCTGTAAAGCGACCATTCTGGAGCTGGCTCTGGGTGACGATTGCAACATGTTCACTGGTAGCAGCGGTAACGCTGAGCGTTATCTATAACCGTGACGAAGTTCGCTACAGTGCAACGTTGCGTAGTGCCGACGCACAGTCGTGGATGAGCATTGAAGCGCACGAGAATTATCTAAAAATCAAAACGCTGGCTTTGGTGAAGATAGAAAAGAATCGTAGCTTGGAAATGTGGGTTATTCCTTCAGATGGAAAGCCTGTTTCGCTTGGGGTGATTCCCCCAGGCGGAGACGGGGAGATCAAGTTGGGCGGTGCGCAGAAAGCGTTTATTGGTGAGTCAATCACGTTGGCCATCAGTCTTGAACCCGAGGGTGGATCGCCAACAGGACAGCCGACTGGTCCTGTGCTGTATCAGGGCGTGCTTTCGGCTCTATGACTCAGGGCAGCAAACCGTTAATTTTCGTGAGTAAACGGCTCACTGATCGGTCGCCCAGAATTCTGCTTCAACGCAACGCGCTCATGAACATAAACGGCAGCTTTTGGCCGATAGCTGCCATTTACTGTGGCAGCTTCGGCTGGCATAGTTTTCTTAAGCCGTCATGACTGAGGGGTTGGCTTTCAGGTCTTCACCTCAACATGATCCAACGCCTGATTCACCGCCAACTCACTCAACATCACCAACTGCGCAATTCCGATCGCAGTCTTGCGATGGGCAGGCTCCAGCGTGGCCGCAAAGTTATTGAGCATTTCACTGGCCGATCCCAATGATTCGCTGGCGTTGGCCAGGAGTGATTCGGTGTTGTACGCCGGGTTGGCCATGTACATGGGGTCGTGTTTGTGGTGGCTGCCCATGATGCGTTGTTGTGGGGTGAGGTAATGGTCGAGCGCGCGTTCGGCCGCTTCGTTAAGGGTTCGAGAATCGGGGAATTTGTAGGGAGATACCGGATCGGTTTCCGGTGGGTTCGGTGTTGGCTTGAACATAGATGTAACTCCAGGGTGAGAAAGTGGAGCCATCAGCCTCGCTACCAAACGAGGGTGGTGGCCATACGGAGGTTGGTAGACCGGTCACCTGGATACCCGGCGCGTCCGAAGACGCCCTACGCATGGCCACCATAAAACAGCGGACGAAAGAGTCCCTGCAATCCGGCGTTGCGATGCGACAGGTAATCCGGGCTACCAAACCCGATCACTGTTTTTCAGTGACCCGGAAACGATAAAACCCGCACCCCAGACGCACAAGCCGGCGGATTCTGGCGTAGTCG
>Ga0157373_10002783_pt1 | contig 13233 bp, 8 predicted proteins | sample C65metaG_FD_113460 | JGI IMG/M metagenome (GOLD analysis project Ga0157373, IMG submission 113460) | Corn rhizosphere microbial communities from Kellogg Biological Station, Michigan, USA - C6-5 metaG | ecosystem: Host-associated > Plants > Roots > Rhizosphere > Soil | place: USA: Michigan... | reverse complement strand
GATCGGAATGTCCAGAGAGAAGGCAATAACAAAAATGCGAGCAGTGGTATCGTTCTCTTGAGGACGTCAGCGACGCTGTAGCCCATTATGAAGCTGACCATCTGAAACGCTGGCGCGCGCACGTCGATGTCCGCTTCATATGTGTCCACGTACGTGCCCAGAACTGAGAGCCGGTTCGCGCCCTGGACGGGGATGTCGTCGGGCGCGTTTCGAAACATAGCCCAGACGTTCAAGTAGTCGACGTTCTGCGATCGGAGGAAAGTAATCAAGGATTCCAGATTGATCCGGCAATTTGACTCCAGGCGGTTGTGAGAAAAAGCGCTCGGGCTGCCAGCGGAAATCGCTGTCCAATCGTGATCTGAAGTTTCTTCGTCTGCAAGATCGCTCTCTAGTTCATCCGTTTCGGGTTCACCGCGTTCTATCGGTTTGAACTGCAATGGAAAACTGAACGACTCCGCGAGAGTGCGTTTCAGTAGTTCATCGTCGCGTACCGGCACGTGAAGCGTCAGGGAAACTTTCGCGCCGCCGTGCTGATCCACGTACAACTTGAGCCAGGCTTTGTTTGATGGCGGCTGCTCTTCGTCATCCTGCGCCTGGGCGTGCAGAGGCGCGGTGAATAGCAGGCATAACAGTAGAACTGGAAAGACGAAGCGACGGATTTTCATTCTCGGATACTGCCGATCAAAGGTTAAGGCTTGTGTACTTCAAAGGCGTGAGTTTCGACCGATGGCAGGGCAAGACGGCCTGTACGTTTGTAGCGCTTTTGGTGGCTTCGGGTCAAGAAAATGGTTCAGCGCCGAAGAATTCAGCGCTCGCCTTTAAGTATGCGGGCAAATGCTTCAGCGTTTCCCATCGCGTCATTCACTGGGTTGTGATCGTGTGCGGTGATTCGGAGACGTTTCCATTTTTGAGCGCTGCGGAAGTCGCCGCACAGACCGGCGTAAAAGTCACCGATGCGTCGCGCACTGAAGCCAAACGGATTGTGGCCCAACGTCTCATGAAAGCCGACACAGATCCACATGAAGTCAAACGCAGGATTGTCGCTGACAAATATTGGACGTCCGGGAAACTGTTTTAGCCATTCGTCGAAGCGAGTGAAGACGTCCGTCGCGTCGAAACTTTTGCCAGTACGTTTGGGCATCGCAGGATTCGATGGATCGGGCACTGCTTCCCAGAGCACACCGTGAAACGTCTGTCGCGTTTCCAGTTCGACTGCACCAAACTCCGTCATCACGCCCTTGCCCGGACATGGTCCATCAGCTTCAGTGTCGACAAATATCAGCGCCATGCAATGACCTCTCCTTATGCTGGACCTAAACACTCTGCCACGTATGTTACACTGCGTCGCATGGCAACAAAGAAATCAAAACCTCAATCCTCAACTCGCAAGAAAACTGCAGCACCGCGGCGCGGTAAAAAGGCGGCGGCAAAGGCTTCCAAGTCAATCGCGAAAACTAAACGGAACAAGAAGAATGACGACGAGGAGCGCCTGAGAAAACGAATGGAACTCACATTACGAGCTTTTAGAATGACCTACGAAAGTAATCAACGAGGTACATTCCGGCGCATAATGTGACAACAAACTAGACCTTCTCACAATTCGAGATACTCAAATGGCGTACTTCACCTACGACACGACAAAGAAGTACAAAAGGACACGGAGACCCGGTAGTAATTCTTTGTGCCTTTGTGGCGGAACTTCAGTAGTTCGTGAGTATTTCTTCCGGCTTGAAGCCCATCTTGCCGAGGCGCTCGCGGGTTTGGGCGATCATTTCACGTGAGCCGCATATCAGCGCGACCGGTGAGGACAAATTCGGCAGGACGTTGTCCAACAACGACTGCACGTACCCGGTTGGACCAGACCAGTCGTGACCATCAGGACGCGAAATCACCTGGCGTAGTTCGATTCCAGCGTTCTCCCAATCCTCAGTCTCATCTCGATAACAAAAATCATCCGGCGTGCGTGCGCCGTAAAGCACGATCAGCTGACCGAAATCATCTTTACGTTGCAAAACGTGCCGCAACGCTGAACGCAACGGTGCGACTCCCGTTCCCATCGCCACAAACACCAGATCGCGCCCTTTCATCTCATCAAGCTTGAACCCATGACCAGCGATACCCAGCAATTCAATCTCCTCGCCGGATTTCATCTCGTAGATCGCGGAGCTGGCCCCAACCTTCTGCTTCACGAGCACCTCTAAATCCGGATCGTCAGGCGCACTCGCGAAAGCAAAGTAAGCGGGCTCTTCTTCCGGAACTCGCAGTATCGCAACTTGCCCGGGCGTGAACTGAAACGCCGTAGATTCACCAGAATCTTTCGGTCGAAGATCGAACGAGCGCGTGATCCGCGCCTGCTGCCGAACGCGTGTGATAACGAGCGGTTTCTTCATTTCCATCGGGCGAGCAGTGTAGCAAATCGGGATCAAGTGCTAGAATCCTCTCGACCACCTCACCAGCAGCAGGCGACCATGAAAGACCAACGACTCATCACGATCCTGGCCCTACTGATCTTCGCCGTGTCAGCGCACGCACAATCCGGACGGCGACAGGCGAAGCCTCCTCCGGCCGCGCCAATTCCAACTCCCACTCCCGAACCAACTCCGGTACCCAAGAAGGACGAGAAACCAGCCGAACTCGTGTTTTTTGTCGGCACTGATCGCATGACCGCACCGGGTCAGATTCCACTGTCTTTTCACACCGCGGCGCAGCTCGGCTGTGCGGACCGGTTGCGGTCGAGGTCTTCCGCCGATGTTGAGGCGCCTCCACGTGATTTGAGTCGCGGCGAGGCGATTCAAAAAGCAAAGGCATCGAAGAATACCTACGTGATCCTGCTCACGCTCAGGTTCGACGCGATGGCAGCCTCGTACGACGATATCCAACTCGACTTCGTGGTCTTCGCGCCCGAGACGGCAAAAGTTGTCATTACGGGACGGAGTTATATAAACAGCAGCCGTACAGGTCCGGTAGTTGTTGGTCCAACCAGCCGAATGCCGCAAGGTGTATTTCGCGAACAGTGGCTGAGAAAATCAGGTGAAGACGCCGCGGACAGGATTTTGAAGAAACTGAACGTCGGCACGCCAGTACCAAAGTAGGGCCACAAAAAGGCACAAAAGCAGAATCAGTTCTTAGACGACAACCTCTTACTCCTGGTAAAGCCGCTCGATCACATCGCGATACTTCTGATCGATAACTCTTCGCTTCACCTTCAACGTCGGCGTGAGCTCGCCGCCCTCTTGCGTAAACTCATTCTCGAGCAGTGCAACTTTCTTAATGCGCTCGTACTTCGCCAGGTTCGGAGTCAACGCATCGATCTGTCGCTGCATCAGGTCGAGGATTCGCGGGTGGCGGCAAAGCTCGCTGCGGCTGTTTACTTGAATGCCTTTCAACTTACAGTACGACTCAAGTTGCTCCCACACCGGCACGATCAGCGCCGCCGGAAACTTGCGCTCCGCTCCAATCAACACCACCTGGTTCACAAAACGCGAGCCTTTGATCGCCTGCTCGATAGGTTGCGGTGAAATGTATTTTCCGCCGGACGTCTTGAACAATTCTTTCTTTCGATCGGTAATCCGCAGAAACCCATCTTCGTCGAGCATCCCGACGTCGCCCGTCTTGAACCACCCATCGCTCGTAAAAACTTTGCTTGTTTCTTCAGGCTTGTTGTAATACCCGCGCATGATGTTTGGACCACGCACTTCAATCTCACCGTCTTCTGCAATTCGAATGTCGACGTTCGGAATCGCCTTGCCGACAGTGCCCACACGATTGTCCTCAATCTGACTCGTCGTGATGACAGGCGAAGTCTCAGTCAACCCATAACCCTGCACGATCGGAATCCCTGCGCCGATGTAGATGTACGAGAGCTCTTCGGGCAGTGCCGCGCCACCCGACACGAGCAGTCGTATCCGCCCGCCAAAAGCTCTTTTCCACTTTTCAAACACCAGTTTTGAGGCGATCGAGTGTTTGAGTTTCAGGAACGGCGGAATCGGGCGATGCGCGAGCATGTAAACGGCGGTCTCACGCGCGACTGAAATGGACCACGCCATCAAAGCCGAAGTCAGCTTGCCGGCCTCAGCAGCGCGTTCACGCATGCGCGCGTAGATCTTTTCGAAGATTCGCGGCACGCCGACCAGTATCGTCGGTCGCACCTCGCGCAGGTTTGGACCAATTGTTTGCAACGACTCCGCAAAGTAGACTGCCATGCCCTCGTGCAGGTACATGTACATCGCCTGGCGTTCGAAAACATGCGACAGCGGAAGCACTGACAATGCGATATCACGCTCTCCGAACTCGAGATGCCCGCCCGAATCGATCAAATTTGAAACGAGGTTTGAATGCGTCAGCATCACGCCCTTCGGTTCGCCAGTCGTGCCTGAGGTGTAGATTATCGTCGCGAGGTCATCAGGCTTCGTTTGTTCCGCGGCGCGCGCGATGTGGCCAGGCTCGCGCTGCTCGAGCTCGCGTCCTTTTTCCTCGAGTTGAGCAAGCGTGAGTCCGTTCTCGGGTGCAACTCCTTCAGTCTCGAAAAAGATTACGTGCTTAACCTCCGGACACTCACCAAGCGCTTCCTTCAGCTCATCAAACTTCGCACGGTTTTCGATAAAGAGAACGCATGCGCCTGAGTCATTGAGGATGTAGCGAACCTGAGGCGGCGTCAGTGTCGGATAAATCGGAACGTCGATCGTGCGGGCAAAGATCGATCCGGCATCAGTCAACGTCCACTCGACTCGACTCTCCGAAAGCAGTGCGACGCGATCGCCCGGCTGCACGCCAATCGCATGCAGTCCCGCGGCGATCGATTGCGCGCGCTTCATCATCTCGCCTGACGACATCTGAATCCAGCGACCGTCCTTTTTGTAATTCAACGTATCGGGTCGCTTGTGTTTGCGAGCGACTTCAGTGAAGACGTCGACGAGCGTCGACGGTACGCCAGGCCCGTGCGGGCGAGCAGGCGTGCTCGCTTGCACTTCAATGTCCAGTGGCGCGCGTGTCACTGCGCCTTCACTCCATTCAAAAAAATGTCGACCACCTCATCGGCCATCGGCGCGAGCTTGTATCGACGCTTCGAAAGAATCCAGTTGGTCGCCATTTCATCGAGCGCTCCGAAAAGGATCTTCGCGACAGTTTTCGCGTTCAGGTCGGAACGAAAGACGCCTGCTCGTTGTCCTTCTTCAAAAGTTGATCGGATGAGCGCAAGGTATTCTGCAAAACCAGCCGCAGAAAACTCCTCCATAAATTTCGTCGAGCCACGCAACTCCACCTGGAAGACGACTGCAAGATCCCGATCGGCGCCGAGTCGTTCGAGGTGGAGCGACGCGATCTTCCGGAGCTTTTCACGCGGATCGGCGACGTCTTCCACCTGCTTTCGCGCGGCGTCAAGCGCTTCTTCAACGCTGCGGTCGAAAATGGAATGGAGAATGTCTTCTTTACTCTTGAAGTAGAGGTAGACAGTGCCGTCGGCAACGCCCGCTTCGCGTGCGATGTCGGCAACCTTCGAATTGAAGTAACCATTGTGCGCAAACACACTAATCGCGGCGCGCAAGATAGCTTCACGCTTGTCGCCCACGGCGTTGCGAACAGGGTTGAGAGTACGAGCAGATCGCATCGGTCGGTACTGAATGATGCCTCACTCAGTTTCGTTTCGCAATCTACTCCCGGGTCGAATCGTGTAAATCCTTTGTAAAAAGTTTCGTTGACACTGAATGACGCTCTCACTAAGATGGCGCCAACTTGAACATCCCCGAAACATATCGAGTTTAATCACACAAAACATAGGAGAACGCTATGCGGACCCCCGTTCCTGGCAACTTCCCCCGACTCCAGTTTTTTGCCACCAGCATTATTCTCGCTCTGCTAATCGCTCCAGCGGCGATGGCCCAAACGCAAAGTACAACGGGCACGATTCAGGGCACCGTCGTCGATGCGAATGGCGCTGTGGTCCCTGGCGCTAATGTTGACATCAAGAATCTCGATACAAATCTTTCGAGAAGCTTAACGACAGACGAAGATGGCCGATTCACTGCGCTTGCCTTGCCGCCGGGTAACTATTCGGTGACGGTCTCCAAACAGGGCTTCGCGACTACTGTACTGCCAAATGCCACACTTACGGTGGGCCAGGCGCTAAGCATTCCGTTTTCGCTGAAGATCTCGCAGGTGCAGGAAACCGTCACTGTTACCAGCACACCTACAGTCGACACCGTAAAAACGGAAGCCAGTACGACACTCAACGAGCAGACCGTCAGCACCACCCCGATTCTCGGAAGAAAGTTTGAAGATCTCCTGACGCTGACGCCGAATGTCAGCATCACGCAGGGCCCCGACGGCGACGAGATCAATTTCGCTGGACAGCGCGGGATCTTCAATAACGTCACTCTTGATGGAGGCGACTACAACAACGGGTTCTTCGGAGAGCAGCTCGGCGGCCAGCGCGCCGCTATCGACATCACGCTCGAAGCAGTTAAAGAATTTCAAGTTGTTGCTACCGGCGCCAGCGCTGAGTTTGGACGCACAGCGGGCGGCGTCATCAACGTGATTACGAAGTCAGGCACAAACGACATTCACGGCAGCGCGTTTTATTTCCAACGCCTGGAAGCTTTGAGCTCAAACACGTCGGATGGCAAACCGCTCGAGGGATTTCATCGCGAGCAATACGGCGCGACCGTCGGTGGTCCATTCAAGAAAGACAAGGCTTTTTACTTTTTTGCGTTTGAGGGCATTAGAGAAAATTTGGAGCGCGCGAATCTGAGTGAGCCGGTCGGAGATACGCCTTGTCCAATTGCTGCTCCGACGATTATTGCGAATGAGGGATTGATTGCCGGCAATGAAGATTGTCAGAGGCTCTCGTTGATCAACTTCTTCAGGGCGAGTCGCAATCAGGAAGAAGGACTGCCCGTCATACACAAGATCAACAACCAGGCATTCTTCTCGCGAGTCGATTTCGATCTCACCAGTGCAAACCACCTTTCCGTCTCGTACAACTTCGACCATTCGAAGAATACGAATCAAACGTTCGACGTGCCGACATATGGAAATTCTGCGAACGGAATCGAAGGTCCTTCAAAGATCAACGTGATTCGCGCGAACCTATTCACCACTATCTCGCCGACAATGCTGAACGAAGGTCACTTCTCTTACAGTCGTGAGCTGCGACCTCGCGCGGCCGTCGACTCAAACGTGCCGGCAGACACGGCAATGGGATTTGCGACGACTTTCAGATTTGGTTTTCCGTTCTTCCTCGAACCAAATGTAGATGAACTACTCTGGCGCACGCACATCAAGGACAATTTCTCGATTATCAAGGGCGATCACAACCTCAAATTCGGCGGCGAATGGCTGCACACGCTCAACGATCAGGTGTTCCGCGGCTTCTTTACCGGCCGTTATATCTTCGACAGCACAACCGGCTTTCTCCGTTATTCATCGGCGCCGGCTGCGAATGGCTTTGGACCAAACGTAGGCGAGTGCTTTAACGGCGCCGGTGCTTTTACCGGATGGATCACGCAAGGCGCTCCTTTTAATCAAACGTGCGGGGTTGGAAGTTCCGTTGGTGGTCCACTGCTTCTTTACTTGCAGAACGGTATCCCGACAGGCATTGCCGGTGCGCCGCCTCCGGGTAAATCAACCATCAAGAACGAAGATCTCGCTCTGTTCGTCCAGGACAAGTGGCAGCTTAGACCAAACTTCACATTGAACTACGGCCTGCGTTGGGAAGCTCAGATTTTCCCGGAGCCGGTCGTACCGCCAAGTGAAACTGTCTATGCTTCGTTGTTGTCGAATCCGACATTTCCGTCTGACGGCACGCTACACAGTGCGAAGAAACAGTTTCAGCCGCGCCTCGGCTTTGCGTGGGACATTTCTAACCAGGGTAAATCCGTGCTGAGGGCTCACGCCGGTATCTTTTACGGACGGCAGAACATGTTGTCTCAGGTCGGCTCGATCACTGACAACGGCGTGCAGCAGTTTGGTATCGCATGCGGTTCGTCGTTCGGTTGTAGCAACGGTCAGGGCTTGCCAGTGTGGCCCAACATCGTGAATGTTCCGCCGTTGGGTGGTCTTCCTTCATTCGCGTCGATCCGCGTGTTCAGCAAAGACTACGCCAACCCGAGGATCTACACCGCGAATGTTCAATTCGAGCAGCAGGTTGTAGAAGACCTGTCGGTGTATTTCGACTTCACTCATTCCAAGGGCGTTCATCTCACTCGCTTCATCAACCTGAATAGAGTTGGACTGTTTCCGGGTTTTGGCGACGTATTCGTGACGAGCGCTGTCGGCCGGTCGGTATTCGACGGCTTCACAGCGGGAATGAGAAAGCGGTTCAGCAAACGATATCAGTTTGAGTGGAATTACGTGCTTGCAAGAGACAAGGACGACGATTCGAACGAACGCGATCCATTTACAGATCGTTCCTTTGATCCGTTGAACCTGAGTCTCGACTACGCGTATTCCGATCGCGACATCCGTCACAAGTTCAACTTCTTCACGTTCGTTGAAATGGGTTGGGGATTTGACGGAAACTTCCGCGTGCAGGCACGAAGTGCTCAACCGATCACGCCCGCTGTCCGCACGGCGACGAACCGGAACACGTTGCGCAAGGACAACGAGTATTTCTCGTTTGACTGGCGCATTCAGCGGCCGATCAAGCTCAACGAACGCTTCTCGATAATTCCGATTCTCGAGATGTTCAATACCTTCAACAACACGAACAACGTCAATCCGCTTGTTACACCGGGACTGTTCAACTTTGACGGGTTCCTGCGACAAGGCGTGGGCGATCCGCGGCAGTTGCAATTCGCGGTGAAGTTTACTTTTTAACGAAGGTCGCTGTTCGACGCGAGCGGGGGCAAGCCCCTCTTCCTGACTTGTTGGTTTTCTCAGTGCTGAAAGCCTTCTGCAACCGAGAGAATTGACAAACCTGCTTCCTGACTTGTTGGTTTTCTCAGTGCTGAAAGCCTTCTGCAACCGAGAGAATTGACAAACCTGCTTCCTGACTTGTTGGTTTTCTGGTTTGCTCACACTGGGAAGATTTTGAACTGAGAAAAGAACAAGTAAGGAAGAGGGGCTTGCCCCCGCTAGCGTAACGCGATGCATGAGTAGCAAACAGGTGCAAGAGTAGGTCGCAGACACAGCAGTACCTGCTCCTGTTTCCTGCAGCGTGTTCCTGTCCTCAAGCCACCTTTATCCAAAATCTCTCATCATAGGCACCGTCACTCAGATTTTCTCGCGCGGTCTCCCCCGCATTTGAGTCGACCAGAACTACAAAAGAGATCACATCTCGATCTCGTTTCGAACAAAAGTGCGGGCTGGTTTTTTGCGGCGCCTACGGCCGTTTCATCTCGACGTGTGCGCGCACTAATACATAAAGGAGACTTCCCATGCACCCTGTGTCGCGTTTCGCACTGTTCCTGCTCCTGTTCTTCAGTCTCGGCGTCGCTTCAACTTCAGCTCAATCAGCCGCATCGACTGCTGACGGTTGGGTCGTGCTTTCAGTCGGCGAATACACAACGCTGAAGCGCTCGGCCTTTCCCGCTGAACCGGAGCCGGCTGCGCCGCCCGTCGAAGCAACACTAAGCCGCATCGACTACAACCTGAAAGTCGACGGCGATCTCGCGACTGGCGAAGCTCGACTCACTGTCGACGTGATCAAGAATGGTTGGGTGCGCATCGGAATGCCCGATGGTCTGATCGTTCGTGATGCGCAACTCGACGGACGTCCAGTGAACCTTGCGATGCGCACCAGGGACAAAGGTCCAGGTTGCGCGGATCTGTTGTTGTCAAAAACAGGACGCTCGATCGTGACGCTGAAGATCGTCGCGCCAGTCACGACAGTTGCAGGAACAGACATTCTCCATCTTCCCGTCAGCAATTCGGCAGTTTCACACGCGGCAATCGAGTTGACTCGCAATGGCGTGGACGTGCGAATAACGGGCGGGTTGCTGCTCGAGCATTTGGAAAATGCGAACGGAAGCCGCTGGGTCGCGAATGGAAAAGGCGGCGAACCACTGACGTTTGCGTGGCGACGCAAAGTCGACGACGTGCGCGCGAACCAGCCGCTTCGCTTGCGTGGTTCGATCACGCAGTTAGTAGGACTCGGAGAAGATGCGACGCAGATCAACGCAGAAGTGCAGCTCGAGGTGGTGCAGGGACTCGCCAACGAAGTGCGCGTGCGGCTTCCGGAAAACTTAACCGTGAACCAGGTTTCGGGCGCGATGGTTGCGGATTGGGACGTCGTCGCGAATGAGCTCAAAGTTTCATTCATCGAGCCCGTGCAGAAGTCTTCGCGCTTCACGTTGAGTGGAGAGTTGCGCATGGCGCGGGACGGCAAGTTGACTATTCCACTTATTCGATTGCCGAGCGCAGAACGCGAGACTGGAGGCGTAGGCGTTGAAGTCCTCGGCGCCGGCGAAATAAAAGAGCGCCAACCTGTCGGACTCGACGACGCCGAAGCCGGCGAGTTGGGCCAACTGATCTCCAGCCGCCAATCACCTTCGCTGATCGCGTTTCGACTTCAACCCGCGGACGGTAAATCCGAAAGAACTCTTTCGCTGAACGTCACACGCTACACGCCGCAAGCAGTACTCACCGCAAACATCGAAGAAGCCGAATACAACACTCTGATCTCGGCTGACGGAAAGATGCTGGTTCAATCGCGGTTTGCCGTGCGAAACAATCAACGGAATTTTTTGAAACTCACCCTGCCTGCTACCGCTGTGCTCTGGAGCGCATCGGTAGGAGGACGTCCCATTAGACCGGGACGCGCACCCGATGGTTCATTCTTACTCCCACTCGAAAAAACTCGTTCCGGCGATGACGCGCCCGCTTTTGTGGTCGAGGTCTCCTACCTCGATCGCACAGCTTCATGGACCGACAAAGGCCGCGCGCGAGTTTCCCTCGTAGCAGTGGATCTGCCGATTTCAAAATCACATCTGCTGCTGCATCACCCTCCACTATTCCGCCTGACGCCGGTGCCCGGAGCGTCCGGAAGCTTTCGTGTCGCGACTCACACGCCGCCGGAATCTCCCGCCCTGCGTTCCGACGCACCACCATCCTCAACTGAACCTCAGCGACCTGACGACGAGATCTCCGTCGACCATCCGGAGACTAAAGAGCTCGTTGCCAAGCTTCGCGACACATCACGCGGCTCGAGGCCGGCGCGGAACCGGCCTCTGCGCGTGATCTTTCCACACTTCGGTCCGTCGATCTTTCTCGTATCGGAGTTGACCGATGAGAACCAAACACCGGCTATCGAGTTTGATTTTCAACGTGACAGAAAGAGAGGCGACCGATGAAACCAGTAATTCTGATCCTGCTGATGACAGTCGTGGCGGTGGGCCAGTCGAGGCATACAACAGTCGTCACACCACTGCCCGCGCCGGGCTCGCCGGGGACCGTCACGATTTCACTCAGCGAATACGACCGCCTCGTCGAGCTCGCAACGCGTAAAGATAAGTCACCCGATCGCGCCCCTCTTCCGTTCGTCTTGTCGCGCGCGGTTTTCAAACTGCGCGTCGAGAAGCAGACGCTCGTCGGTACTGTCGACATCGACGGTTCGCTGCTCGAAAGTGGACCAGTGAAAACTCCGCTGACGAGTGGTTTGACAATTCTCGAAGCGAAGCAATCGGGCACTGCGTTGCCGTTGTTGCAGGAAGGAGCAAATCATTCAGCCATCCTGATTGGACCGGGTCCATTCGCGGTGTCGCTCGGAGTTGCCGCTCCTCTGACAATTGAAGCGGGACGCGCTTCGTTCACGTTGCCTGTGCCACTCGCAACCAGCGCGATTCTGAATCTCGAACTGCCGGGCAATCATGCAAACGTGCGCGTCGAACCTGGGATGGTGACGACCAGGACAACGGCGAATGGTCAAACCGTGATCGAGGCCTCGCTCGAGCCGGGGAAACCTGCGCGGATCTGGTGGACCACGCGCGAGATCGCGGCTCCGGTCGCGCAGCGCGAAGTGCGGTTTCTGTCAGACGTCAAGCAGGTGATCTCGGTTGGTGATTCGCAGTTGCGCGTCACTGCGCTTTGCGATGTGACAGTGGTCCAGGGTGAAGCCGGCGAGTTCACAATGTCTTTGCCGGCGGGGTTTGAAGTGACGGCTGCGACCGGAAACACGCTCGACGTGACCGACACTTCGGCAGACACGTTGACGCTGAGAGTGCACGATCCCGCCAAGCGCAATCATCAATTTCTCATCGCGCTGGAACGCACGAATCGCGACACGAAGATCGAGGCCCCTTTGCTCGGCTTCACTTCGGCGCAACGTGAAACCGGCGAGGTGCTGGTTGAAGGAATCGGCTCGATGGAGATGAAGGCGACAGAGTCAGGCGGATTGCGCCGCATGGATGTGAAAGAAGCCAGCGCGATAACCCGGTCGCTCTCGCGGTTTCCACTTCAGGCCGCGTTTCGTTACAACCGTCGCGCCGCCGACGCACCGAAACTGGAGCTCGAATGGGACCAGTTTGCCGATGCGGACGTGCTTTCGGCAGTCGCCGAACGAGCGACAGTCACGACGCTCGCAAACATCGAGGGAAGATCGCTGACCGAAGTCACGCTACGAGTGCGTAACCACGCGCAGCCGTTTATGAAAGTTGATCTGCCCGCGGGCGCACAACTCGTTACCGCGGAAGTCGAAGGCGAAACGGTGAAAATCGTGAAGGACGATGATGGAAGTCGCCGTGTGCCGCTGCTGCGTCAGGGATTGAATTCGTCGAAGGCTTACAGCGTGTCGTTCGTGTATACGAACACGGGATCGCGTTTCGCGAAGAACGGAACGTACGACATGGGCCTGCCGCGATTGGACGTTCCGGTAAATTTGTTGACGTGGGAAGTGTCGCTGCCCGATCGATTGGAAGTGAAACAATTCGGCGGCAACGCGTTTGCGGCTGAACTGTTTCCTGCTGCGGCGCAAAATTTTTTGATCGACGGCGTGGAGAACAATGAGTACGAAGCGAACGTCTGGACTGAAACGGATCTCAGCACGCTTCAGCCGGGGCAAGTTGGCGGCATCATCGTCGATCCGAATGGCGCTGTCGTGGCTGGCGCTGAAGTAACGGCGGTTAACACGCAAACAGGAACGAGGATGACGACGAAGTCGGACGGAGAAGGTCACTGGATCATTTCGGGCTTACCGGCTGGCGCCGTGACTCTGAACGTCAATTCGCCTGGATTCAAAAGGACGCAGCAGGAGTTTCAGTTGCAAACGTCGCGGCCGGTGCGAATGGGAATTACGCTCGAGGT
>Ga0157373_10002780_pt1 | contig 13238 bp, 11 predicted proteins | sample C65metaG_FD_113460 | JGI IMG/M metagenome (GOLD analysis project Ga0157373, IMG submission 113460) | Corn rhizosphere microbial communities from Kellogg Biological Station, Michigan, USA - C6-5 metaG | ecosystem: Host-associated > Plants > Roots > Rhizosphere > Soil | place: USA: Michigan... | reverse complement strand
CGCTTCATATAACCTGCGAGCCGCATCGAGCCCCTGGAATGTCCAGAGCCGGGTAGCGGGAAACTGCCACTGGTCACAGAACGTCATCGCTTCGGCCAACAGGCGCCTGCCTGCGCCCTTGCCTCGGGCGCAATCGTCGAGAATGAAACAACGCAGGATCGCTTCACCGCCTTCGCCTTCACCGTCAATGGCAATCGAGCCGACAATGCGCTCCCCCTCCAGGGCCACCCAGACTTCATTGCGTGGGTTGTGCAAACGTCCCATCAGTTCGGCCATGTCCGAGGCCACCAGACTTTCGAAGGGCTGGCCGAAAGCCGAATGCCTGGCGTAGTAGTCCGCATGCATCTGCACAATGCGGCCGATGATTCCGGGGCGATAACCGCGGGCAATGTCCAGCAGTTGCGCCGGGGATGACAGTTCAGTACCGAGTCGATGTGCACGCAGCGCGACAGCATAGTGGGCGATGCCTTCACGGACTGTCCGGCGTTGCTCCTCGGTCAAGAGAGACATGGCCGCTTCTACCTGCTGCGTGGCGAAGCGATCGATGGAACGCAGTGTATCGGCTCCCTGCGCAGTGAGTCGCAGGTGCTTTGAGCGTGCGTCAGCCTCATTGGGAATTTCTTCGAGTTCACCCGCTTCGATGAGCTTGCGAACCATGCGGCTCACACTGGACTTTTCCAGGCCAAGGAGCTCGACCAGCTCGGCGGCCGTCAGCACCTGTCGGTTCCCGATCTCGACGATGGCATGCACGGACGATGGCGGATACGCCGTAGCCGCCAGCGTGGCGTTCATGAATCCCAATTCTCGCACCATGAGGCGCGACGCCGAACGGATGTGGTTGATCGCGCCTTGCGGGAAATGGTCCATGGGATACGCCTCAGCAGAAACATACAGTTAGTTGTATAGCACAACCAACTTAATCCTGGGCATGAGGAGAGGTGGGTTTCATTCGAACTCTATTCCTGGCAGGTCGGCGCAGGGAATGGACGCACGACCTGACCGACGCTGCGCTGCCGACAGGAACTGGATCTTCAGGGCACGGCCTGACACGCCGCCCCTACTTCAACTCCACCAGTCGGAGCGACTGCGCCCCGTCCAGCGACAAGTGAATGGTTGCCGCCCGGCTAGGGAAATTCGGCGCATCGTCATCGGTATTCTCCATGACCGGAATATCGATCAACGTCTGCTCACCCGTCGGATCGCTGACCAGTTTGGCATCCAGCTTGTCGATCGAACGCCAGCTGTCACCACCGATGCGAATCACATCCAGCACGTTGTAACGCTGCTTGCCCTCTTCGTTTTCTTCAGGGTTAAAAACCGCCAGGTATTGGCTGTAATTGTTGCCCATGCCAAAACCTTCAATGGTGAACACCGCAAGCGTTACTTCGCTGTCTTCCCCGGTATCCAGCGTCTGCACCAGCGTCGCTTCAGGGTAGCCGGTGGCGTAGCTGTCCTTGAGGAGTGCCACCAGATGCCCGACCTGCTCCTCCAAAGGTTTTGGAAGGGCCTTCGGCTCGGCGGCGTGAGTCAGGGTACAGGCGAGGAACAGACTGGCAGTAAGCAAGTGCAATTTCATGAAAGAGAAAGTCCGAAGTACGGGAGGTGAGCGCAGATAGTAGCGCATCAACAGCATGGTTGATTAGCTACCACTCCCCACAGAAGACTATTCCCCAAGGAAGGTCATTCAACTCGTCGACGCCGGCACAAACACCGTTTCACGCCCTTTGCGGCCATCTGTCACGATGCGATTCACCAATTCATCCTGGATATGAGCGTACTCAGATAAAGAAAGTCGCAAGCGAGCTGCGTTGATCACCTGGGAGAAGATTCGCGTGCCGTTCAGGAGCACTTCCATGGTGATCAGGGTGCTGATCAATGTCCCGGGGAGGCAGTCTGCCTTGACGCTGTAGGTCAGGGGCCGCTTGCCATCGAATTGCTGGAGCACCATTTCGATGGCTGCCATTTCACTGTTGGCTCCGTGACTGCCCGCGACCAGATTACTGGGCTCTTCCCTGCCACCGAGACCATGGCCGCGCAGATGAAGCCATTCCTGATCGTCACGGGCGGCATAGCGCGATGCCGACAGCGACCCACTTTCGATCAATCCCACGGCTCGCCTTGCGTCTTCGACAGTGACACTGCTCAAGGGGGGCAGCAGGCCGAATGCCGTACCGTTAGCCACGGCGATGAAAAACTTCGCCATGACGCTGCCTTGAGACTTGCGCTTGTCGGCATTGCGGCCGGTGCCCACCAGCGCTTGTTCCAGCGACATATTGCTGTAGCCCGACTCATCAACCGCCCATTGGCGATGGTTCCAGTCGGCGGCGATCTGGTGCATCGAAGGCTGTTCGCGCTCAAGCCGCATTGTCATGTGGAAACCGCCACCTTTGCGCTTGGCCTTGAAGATCTTGCGCCAATGGTAAAGGCTGGAGTGAGGTCGATTTCTCATCAAATACCAACCACGCCCCTTTGAATCAACAAGCCGGCCGAGTGCACCGGTTCCGCCGGGTGTCGGATGGAAATTGAACGGCGGAGTCACCCCTTCCGGCGGATCCATCTCGCCCAGCCCTTCGATTCGAACCTTACCGATGGCGATTTTCGGCGTGACGCGTGCGACATGTTTGATCGTTGCGCTGCTCGGTGGAGAGGCGCTTGGTAGAGAGGCTGAACCATCGTCCAGTAACGTATTGCAAAAAGGGCAATACATGAAAAGATCGCTGACCGGATAGCGGCACTTCTTGCAATTGGACACGGCACTCTCCTCCTTGGATGCGTTGAAAAAGGCTAGCACCAGAGTCGATTCCCAGCACATCAACCGGAAGAAAATAACGGTTTTGTTCAAGTGCGCTCAGCGGCGGCACATTCTACTTTTAAGGGAGGTTGCCCAGAGCGTTGGGGCAGTTTTCATGGGCATTGAATGTGCCACCGCCATCGCGAGCAGGCTCGCTTCCACAGGTTTCGTGATGGATTCGATTTTCCTGGGAAACTCGAAGAACGTGGGAGCGAGCCAGCTCGCGATGGCAGTGGATCATTGCGTAGGAGTATCACGTCGACGCTCGATGCCTCAACGCCAGGGTCATACGCTGCAGCAACTCGCTTTCCGAAAACGGCTTGTGCAGGACCGGGTAACCGGCGAATTCGCCCGGCACTCCGCTGGTGCCGTATCCGGTGCTGAACAAGAACGGGATGCCGCGATCGCGCAGAATCTCGGCGACCGGAAAAACCCGTTCGCCGGCCAGGTTGACATCCAGGATGGCCAGGTCGATGTACGCCGTGCTTGCCTCGTCCCGCGCCGTTGCGAGCCGTGCGACCGAGGCCACGATTTCGCAGCCCAGGTCTTCCAGCATTTCCTCGATCAACATGGCAATCGCGCCTTCATCCTCGACCACGAGTACCCTGACTCCAGCGAATGGAGGCATGCCTAGGCTCCGATCAGAAACGAGAAGCGGCAGCAAACGCCCTCCGGGGCAAAGGTCATGTCGAACTGGCCTCCCAGGTCGCGCTCGATACAACGCTTCATCAACCGCGAACCCAGCCCTTCCCGCTCCGGCCGGGCCACGGGCGGCCCGCCCTGCTCGCGCCAATCCAGGGTCAACAAGGTACCGTTTGGTTGGGGCTGCAGGTCCCAGGACACTGAAAGCGTCCCCGTCTCGACGGACATCGAGCCATATTTGAGCGCATTGATCGCCAGCTCGTTGAGGGTCATCGTGAAATTGAGCGCCACCCGGGTGCCGACGTCGATGGTCGCGCCCTCGACCGTGATGCGGTCGGGCTCGAGCCCGAAGACCGGCATCAGCACTTCCTTGGCCAGTGCGTCCAGAGGTGTGTTCTCCCAGTGCCGCTTCGTCAGCAGGTCATGAGCCCGCGACAACGCCAGCAGCCGGGCTTCGAATCGCCGGTCGCCGTCCTTGGCGTCTTCTGCGTTGCGCGCGGTCTGGGCCGCCAGGGATTGCACCGTGGCCAAGGTGTTCTTGACCCGATGATTGAGTTCGTCGATCAACGTCTTCTGGCGGTTTTCCGCCTGCTTTCGCTCGGTAATGTCCACCAACATGTTGATCGCGCCCACGAGGTTGCCATCGGCATCATGAAGGGGCGTGGGATAGGGGTTGAACGGCACACGGGTGCCATCCGGTCGTTGGGCAATAGCCTCGGCCCCCCGAATCGCCCGGTTCTCCTTCAACGCCACGGCCATTGGGCATTGGTCGTGGGGAAGCGGGCTTCCATCGGTGTTGAACAGCTTCCAGGTCACGCACCACAGGTCGCCCAACTGGGGCGTGCGCCCGGATAATTCGACAGCCGCACGATTGTAGAACGTGATCCGGCCTTCGGCGTCGGTGGTATAGACAGCAGCGGGCAGTGCTTCGAGCACATTGCGCATGTGCCGCTCGCTCTCGCGAACCTGGTTTTCCATTCGCTGCGCGAGGGTGACGTCCTGGAGCACCCGCACGCCATAGCGGAATTCGCCGCTCGCATCGCGTACCGACGAACTGTGTATGTCGAGATAGACGATCTCGCCATCCAGTTTGAGCGCGCGCTTGCGCAGCACGTAACTGTCCATTTCGCCGGCAACCTGGCGCGCGTACAAGGTCGCGTCCTGCTCGACGCTGTCCGGGTGGGTGTAGTCCAGGAATGTCATTGCCAGCAGTTGCTCGCGAGTACGGCCCAGCATGTGGCAGAGGGCATCGTTCACTCGGAGCAGGCGACCGTCGACGTCGGCCTCGGCAATCCCGATGGTCGCCGCCTCGTAGGTGGCTGAAAGCCTGTCGTCGCTCTCCTGGCGCGCAGCCTCGGCCGCATGAACGCACGTCACGTCGATGGTGAAACACCGGGTGTTGAAGAGTTTTCCGTCTTCGAACCGACCATTGGAAGTGATCGAGACATACTTGATCGAACCGTCCTTGGCCCTCAAGCGCGCCGGGTAGTTCTCCAGGCAATCACCGCTGCCCAGTTTATTGAGAATGTCGCCGATCACCGGCTCATCGACATGAAACTCGGTGATAGGACGACCGATATATTCCTCTTCCGAGTAACCCAGCAGGGCCAATTCAGCCTTGTGGGCACGCAGGATGATGCCCTCGCCACTGACGATATGCAGGCCCACGGCGCTGTTCTCGAAGAAGTCTTCAAGGTCGGCGCTCTTGCGCCGAAGCTCCTCGGCCATGGCGTGCTGTGCAGAGATGTCCTGGAAGCAATTGATTGCCCCTTGAATGACACCTCGCCGGTCTCTCAGGGCCCGGATATTCATGAGTGCCACGAACCGCGACCCGTCCGGGCGCTGGATGAGGATTTCCTGATTGCGGGTCACAACACCGGTACTGAGGGCCGAGGCCGTCGGACTATCTGCAAACGCCAGCGGTGTACCGTCGGTCAAGAACAATCGATGGGAACCGCAGAAGCGATCACCGTTCACGCCGAGCTCCGGCCTGCGCCCCCACAGTTCGGCCGCCTCACTGTTGTATCTGACGAGCCAGCCCTCGCGATCACACAGATACACCGCACCGGGAATGGCCTCGAGCGCATTTTCGCCAATCGAAACCAGGCTTTCGTACTCGCTCGGAGCCAGTGTTTCCCTGGGAAGTTCTTCAACGTTTGACATCAGTGATCCTCGATCCACCTGGCTAACCTGCCCTTGCTGTCCATCGCCCCATGCATGTATTCGGGCCGGCAATCCGCCTCGAGCAACGCACTCTGAATTCAGGTGGGGGTCTCTTGCATGCAGCTACAATGGATTCTAGATCCTTATTCGTCGTACGAGTTCAGGTTAACTTGATGCAATAGCCCTTGTATCCGGAAAACCAAACAATGCTTGAGGTGCTTGCACCATCAGCGCCTTCATCAGCGATGCCGAACACCCCAGCGCGCGCAACTGCCCCATGACCGTCTCGAAGCCGACGGTTCGTTCATGTTGCGTATGCGGCCAGTCGCTGCCCCACACCAGGCGTCGGGGGCCGAAGCTCTGCGTCAGCAAGGCCAATGAGGCTCGGGCGAACTCCAGATTCTCATGATCGGTCCCGGCCAATCGGTAGATGCCGGACACCTTCATCCACAGCTGTCCGCTCAAACCCAGCTCCAGCAGCTCGGTAAAACCAGTTTGCTCGATGCCCAGGCGCGAATCCGCTCGTCCGAAGTGATCGATCACCAGCCTGATGCCAACTGGCATCAGTTGGCGAATCAGCCCCGGCAGGTCCGCCAGATTGCGGTGTAATTCGACATGCCAGTCCAGCGCAACCAGATGGCCGAAGAAATCTCGCCAGGCTGCGTCCCGAAAATCAGGCAGGTCCTTGCCCATCAGATTCAAGCGCACACCGACCACCCCCAGCCGGGCCATGCCTTCCATCACCGCACGGCTGATGCCAGGCTCCAGCACCACGACCCCGCGCAATTGCTGGGGAGCCTGCTGGAGCGCGGCCAGTAGATAGCTGTTATCCGTGCCAAGAAAACTGGGCTGCACCAGCACGCCATGGCTCAGGCCATGGGCTTGCAAGTGGTGCAGGTATTGGCCAAGCGTCGCGTCATAGTCAGGTGTGTAGCGCCGCTCGGCAGCCAGCGCCAGCCCACGACTGAACACATGGGCATGGGAGTCGATGCCGGTGATTGGCGTAGAAAAGGTATCAGGCATGGGCGCTCTCGTTACCGTCGACCGTGGCGTTTGCCGGTGCAGTGGAGGCTTCAAGGTTGCGTCCGCGGGTTTCCGGCAGACACAGCGCCGCGAGCACCGCCACGCCATAAGCTATCCCGGCGTCGATGCCGATGGCTGAACCCAGGGACATGGAATCGCTCATGTGGCCGACCAGGAAGGGAAAGACCGCCGAGAGTACCCGGCCGAAGTTGTAGCAGAAGCCCACACCCGCGCCACGCACATCCGCCGGGTACAACTCGTTGAACAGCGCCCCGAGGCTCGCCGGAATGCCAGCGGCGAAGAAGCCGAGCGGGAACCCCAGGAACAGCATCTGAGTGTTGGTCAGCGGCAGGAATACGTAGCACTGCACAGTCACGACACAACATAGCGCGAACAGCACAATGTTCTTGCGACGGCCAATGCGATCGATCAGCAAGCCGCTGACCACGCAGCCACAACAGAAGGCGAAGATGATAACGGCCAGGTAGCCACCGGAATTGAGGACCGACAGGTTGCGTTCGGTCTTGAGGAAGGTCGGCAGCCAGGTCATCACCGCGTGATAACCACCATGTGCGCCCAGCCCCAGCAACCCACCAAACAGCGTCACGCGGATCAGTTCAGGGCGAAAGATGCCAGCCAGGGATTTGAAGAAGCTCTGCGGGATCGCCTGTTCTTTTTGCAGGCGCTGGAAACTGTCCGGCTCCTCGACGTTACGCCGGACCCAGATGATCAGGAACGACGGCAGCAGGCCGACGATGAACATCACCCGCCAGGCCATGTCCTGGGGCACGAACGAGTAGATCAGCGTGAAGACACCGACCGCCAGCCCCCAACCCACTGCCCAGGCGCTTTGTACCGTGCCCATGACCTTGCCGCGGTACTTGGGATTGATGGTTTCGGCCATCAGCACCGCACCGGCGGCCCATTCGCCACCAATTCCGAATCCCTGCAGCGCCTTGACGATCAGCAACTGGTGAAAGCCGGTGACGAACGCGGACAGAAAGGTGAAGAACGAGAACCACAGGATCATCCATTGCAGCGTGCGCACCCGGCCGTAGCGGTCCGACAACGTGCCGCCGACCCAGCCGCCGAGAGCCGAGGTCACCAGGGTCACGCCGCTGATCAGCCCCGCATCGCCCTTGGACAAGGCAAATGCCGCAATCAGCGCCGGTATCGCCAGGCCAAACATCTGTACTTCCAGCGCGTCGAGCGACCATCCGCCGAAACAGGCCCAAAACGTTTTGCGCTCCCGCGCGGTGACTTGGCGATACCAACTGAACATGATTTTTATCCTTATAAGCAGAACGAAAGGCAGCCGAGAGCGAACCGCGCCGCTACAGGGCCAGTGTGGGCAAACACAACGGTAAAAGCCGCGGCGACGACTCGCCGCCGGGTGACCCGCTAATCCGGCAGGGTCAACGGATTTCCACGCTGTAGCGGAAATGCTCGGCATGCCCGCGGGAGCGTCGCCACTCCAGCGGGTTGCCGGCGTAGTCCCGCGCCAGACGCTCGATCACCACAACCGGGCTATTGACCGGCACTTGCAGCAAACGGGCGTGAACGTCATTCACCGATTCGGCGGTGAGGGTTTCTTCGGCATAGGCGACAACCTGACCGCAGGTTTCTTCGTAGATGGGATAGAGCAGCGGCCCTTTCTGGCTCAGGTCGATATCGAGCAGCGATTGAAAGCGACTGCGCGGCAACCAGATTTCTTCGGCGAGCACTGGCTCGACGTCCAGCAGACGCACACGAACGATGCGGATCACCGGTGCGTCGACGGGCAATCCCAGCGCCTGTGCCACCGCCGACGGCGCTGCCACTGGCTCGATGGACAAGATGCGGCTCTCCGGGACCCGACGTTCGCCCGAGGCGCTTTGAAACCGGAAGAAGCGGAACAACGAAGACTGGAACTGAGGGCGGCGAATGAAGGTACCGCGCCCCTGCTGACGCTCGAGAATGCCCTCGCTGACCAACGCATCGACCGCCTTGCGCACGGTACCGGTAGACAATTGGTACTCCGCCGAAAGGGCGGCCTCAGTGGGAATCGCTTCTCCCGGACGCCAGCGATTATTGGCGATCTGTTCAGCCAACTGGTCTCGTAGACGTTGATAGAGCGGCAGGCGGACATCGCTGGAAAGGGCTTTCATCGACTTTATTCACCTTGTTATCTAGTCATATATATGAATATGCGCCGAGTATTTGCCGAGCCAGCGACGTTGTCAAGAATGGTCTCGGTATAGGGCTGACGAATGGCGAGTACACTACGCCGGCCCCCCATAACGGATCGGAGAAGCTTGATGAGCGTCGACTGGCTGAACTTCACACCTTGGTCATCCCTTGCAGGCGGCGCATTGATCGGCTTGGCCGCCAGTCTGTTGGTGGTCGCCAATGGGCGCATTGCAGGCGTCAGCGGCCTGATTGGCAGCCTCTTGCAACGCCGCCGCGAGGGTGCGAGCGAGAAGGTGCTATTTCTCCTGGGGTTGCTGGTCGCACCGCTTGTGTGGGGCGCGTTCGCCTCGGTGCCACCGATTGAATTCCAGACCGGTGGGGTTGGGCTGGTTGCAGCGGGCCTGTTGGTGGGCATTGGCACCCGCTATGGCTCGGGCTGCACCAGTGGGCATGGGGTGTGCGGCATTGCACGGCTCTCGCCGCGTTCGATGGTCGCCACGGCGTGCTTCATGCTCTGCGGCTTCGTGACGGTGTTTGTCCTGCGCCATGGGTTGGGAGCCTGAACATGCTCAAGTTGACCGCGTTCATGGCCGGCCTGCTGTTTGGCATCGGCCTGCTGCTGGCAGGCATGACCAACCCGACCAAGGTGTTGGCTTTCCTCGATTTGGGCGGTGCCTGGGACCCGTCCCTGGCCTTGGTGATGGTCGGGGCGATTGGCGTCGCCATCGGACCGTTGACCTGGGCGAGCCGGCAATCGCGCTCGCTGCTGGGAAACCCGATGCAGTTACCGGTCAAGCGTGAACTGGACAGACGCCTGATCGGCGGCAGCCTGGTGTTTGGCATCGGCTGGGGCATCGCGGGCATCTGCCCCGGCCCCGCCATCACTGTCCTGCTGACCGGACACTGGCAGATCATCGTCTTCACGTTGGCCATGCTGGCGTGCATGGCCGTGTTTTCTGTACTGGAAAACCGACCACGCCCTTGATCAATGACCCGCGTGACGGGGCAATGCCATGGAGATCAGCGCGGCGAGCAAGACAAAGCCGCTGGAAATCCATAGGCATGCCTCCAGCCCATGAGCCTGATACACCCAACCGGAAAGCAGCGTGCCGATCAGCCGGCCCATGGCGTTGGACATGTAGTAAAAACCCACGTCCAGCGACACGCCGTCCTCCTTGGCATAGGACACGATCAGGTAGCTGTGCAGGGACGAATTCACCGCGAACAACGCACCAAACACCGCCAACCCGCCGAGCAGCATGGCCTGTTGCGGCAGTCCGCTGCCCAGGCCCAGCGCAATAGCCATCGGCAGGCCCGCCAGTGCCAGCGCCCAAAGGAACGCGCCACGCCCGTCCGGTACATGCCCTCGTTTTTTGCCAGTGATATAGGGCGCGAACGACTGCACGAGGCCGTAGCCGATCACCCAGGCGGCGAGGTAACTGCCGACCTTCCAGAAGTCCCAGGCAAAGACGCTGCTCAGGTAGACCGGCAAGGCCACCACGAACCAGACGTCGCGAGCGCCGAACAGGAACAGCCGCGCCGCCGACAGGATATTGATCGCGCGGCTCTTGGACAGCAGGTCGCGGAACCTGGGCTTGGCTTTCGCCTTGCCCAGGTCCCTCTTCAACAGAATCAGACTGCCGATCCAGATCAGCCCCAACACGCTGGCCATCGCCAGCAGTGCGCCCCTGAATCCCAGCGACGCCAGCAAGGCGCCACCGAGGAAAAAACCAATACCCTTGAGGGCGTTTTTCGAGCCGGTGAGCATCGCCACCCACCGGTAGAGCGTGCCCTGTTGCCCGTCGGGCACCAGCAGCTTGAGGGTGCTTTTGGCACTCATCTTGTTCAGGTACTTGGCGATCCCGGACAGGGCCTGGGCCGCCATCACCCAGGGGACCGTCAGCCAGACCGTCGGCACCGTCAACAGGAGCAATGCCACGACCTGCATGCCCAGGCCGACGTTCATGGTGCGATTCAAACCCAGCCTGGCACCGAGATAGCCGCCCACCAGGTTGGTGATGACGCCAAAGAGTTCATAGAACAGGAACAACGCAGCGATCTGCAGCGGGCTGTAGCCCAACGCGTGAAAGTGCAGCACCACCAACATGCGCAAGGCACCGTCGGTGAGGGTGAACGCCCAATAGTTACCCGTGACGAGCAGGTATTGCCGCACTTCCGGAGCGAGGGCCGCCAGTGCCTTCATGGGTGCCCGGCCAGACCGACCATCCGCGCCAGCTCCACAGTGCGATTGGCATAGCCCCACTCATTGTCGTACCAGGCATAGAGCTTGACCTGGGTCCCGTTGACGACGAGGGTCGACAGCGCATCGATGATCGATGAGCGCGGGTCGGTCCGGTAGTCGATGGACACCAGGGGCCGCTCTTCGAAACCGAGGATGTCTTTCAATTCGTTCTCGGAGGCGTCCTTGAGCCATTGATTCACTTCTTCGACAGTGGTGGCTCGCTCGACCTCGAAGACACAATCGGTCAGCGAAGCATTGGCCAGTGGTACACGCACGGCGTGTCCGTTCAGGCGCCCACGCAACTCGGGAAAGATTTCCGCGATGGCGGTGGCCGAGCCGGTGCTGGTCGGGATCAGGCTCATGCCGGAAGCGCGGGCACGGCGCAGGTCCTTGTGGGGTTGATCGAGCAGGCTCTGGGTGTTGGTCAGGTCATGGATCGTGGTGATCGAGCCGTGGCGGATGCCGAGCTTTTCGTGGATGACCTTAACCACCGGCGCCAGGCAGTTGGTGGTGCAGGACGCGGCAGTGACAATGGGATGCTCGGCGGGTTTGAACAGGTGGTGATTGACCCCCATGACGATGTTCAGCGCACCCTTTTCCTTCACCGGGGCGCTGACCACCACACGCTTCACGCCTTGGTCGAGGTAAGCCTTGAGCACCGCGACGGTCTTCATCTTGCCACTGGCTTCGATCACCAGATCGCAGGCCGACCAGTCGGTGTCGGCAATGGCCCTGTTGGCCGTCACTTTGATCCGCTTGCTCTCGATGACGATGTCGTTGCCGTCTGCATCAGCCTGGTGGTTCCAGCGGCCGTGCACGGAGTCGAAGTTCAACAGATGCGCATGAGTGGCCGCATCACCGGCCGGGTCGTTGATCTGCACAAACTCGAACTCGGGCCAATGCCAGGCGGCCCGTAGCGCGAGACGACCGATCCGGCCAAAACCATTGATGCCCACTTTGATCGTCATGTTGTTCGAAACTATATGCGAAAAATCGAATATATGTTTTCCCGTATGTAATGGGAACCCCCACGCGCCGGTATTGCGAAGGCAAATTGGGAGAGCGGTGGATCAGGTAGTTCAATGTTGAATATGCCGCCGCTATCGCGAGCAGGCTCGCTCCCACAGAGGTCCGGTGTCGTGCATAAGTAGTGCATGCACCGCCGATCCAATGTGGGAGCGAGCCTGCTCGCGATGACGGTGGTTCGGCTTGCATCCATGTCGAATGTATCACCGCCTTCGCGGGCAAGCCCGGCTCCCACAAAGGTCTGTATCGCACATGCACCGCCGACCCAATGTGGGAGCGAGCTTGCTCGCGATGGCGGTGGTAAAGTGCACGGCAATCGAATGAGAACCCACTTTGAGAGGCCCAGGGTGTCCAACCTCCATCTCTCGTCATCCGCATCGATAACAGCATGATCGAAATCACTGAAGTTTCCATTGCCCAATTGCGCGCCGCGCTCGAATCTGGACAGACGACAGCGGTAGAGCTGGTCCAGGCCTACCTCGCCAGGATCGAGGCCTACGATGGGCCGGACACGCCCACCGCCCTGAACGCGGTGGTGGTGCGAAACCCGGAAGCGTTGAACGAAGCACAGGCATCCGATGCCCGCCGGGCCCAGGGCAAGACGCTGGGTCCGCTCGATGGCATTCCCTACACCGCCAAGGACAGTTATCTGGTGAAAGGCCTCACCGCCGCCTCCGGAAGTCCGGCCTTCAAGGACCTGGTTGCCTACCGCGATGCCTTCACCATCGAGCGGCTGCGCGGCGCCGGGGCGATCTGCCTGGGCAAGACCAATATGCCGCCCATGGCCAACGGCGGCATGCAGCGTGGCGTGTACGGCCGTGCCGAGAGCCCGTACAACGGCGCCTACCTCACCGCGCCCTTTGCCTCGGGCTCTTCCAACGGCGCCGGCACGGCAACGGCGGCCAGTTTCGCGGCATTCGGCCTGGCCGAGGAAACCTGGTCCAGCGGGCGCGGCCCGGCCTCGAACAATGGCTTGTGTGCCTACACGCCTTCACGCGGCGTGATCTCGGTGCGCGGCAACTGGCCACTGACGCCCACGATGGACGTGGTGGTCCCTTACGCCCGGACCATGGCCGATCTGCTGGAAGTGCTGGATGTGGTGGTCGCACAGGACCCGGACACCCGAGGCGACCTGTGGCGCCTGCAACCCTGGGTGCCCATTCCAAGCGTCGACGCCGTGCG
>Ga0157373_10002778_pt1 | contig 13241 bp, 13 predicted proteins | sample C65metaG_FD_113460 | JGI IMG/M metagenome (GOLD analysis project Ga0157373, IMG submission 113460) | Corn rhizosphere microbial communities from Kellogg Biological Station, Michigan, USA - C6-5 metaG | ecosystem: Host-associated > Plants > Roots > Rhizosphere > Soil | place: USA: Michigan... | reverse complement strand
CATCTCGCTCCGGGCGGGCGTAGGCTTCGATCTCTGCGATGGTCTTGCTGTCGTAAGAATTGCCGGCGTGTGTCATCACGCCGCTGACCTTCACCCCACTGCCCTGAAGCAACCGGGCGATCTCCACCAGCACGGGCGAATCAGGTGCGATGCCCGAGCGATGGCCGTCGCAGTCGATCTCCAGCAGCACCTCGAACGCCTGCTCACGGCCTTGGGCGAAATCCGCCAGCAGGCGCGCGCTGTCGAGATTATCCAGCACCAGTTTCAGCTCGGCGCCCAGCTCCAGCAGGCGTGCGGCGTGGGCGAACTTGTTGGGTGCGATGCCGACGCCATAGAGGATGTCGGTGAAACCTGCAGCAAAAAAGAAGTCCGCTTCACGCAACGTCGACACCGTGATCGGCCCCCGACCACCGGCAAACAAACGCTCGGTCACCTTAAGGCATTTGTTGGTTTTGACGTGAGGTCGCAACGTGACGTTGAACGGTGCAAGGGTGTTGCGCATGCGCAGGATGTTGGCGTCGAGCTGGTCGCGATCCAGCAACAGCAAGGGGGTTTCAGGTAGGTCAGCCATTTGTGCTCTCCGGTAATGAGGCTATTCTAGACCGTCAAAACCGTTGCGAACGTTAATCTCATTAACTCTATGATTCATTAATTCTTAATGTCAGACGCACTGGAAATTCGTTTTCTGCTGGTGATCCGGGAAAGCAAGAGCCTGTTGGAGGCCTCGCGAAAACTGGGCCTCACACCTTCCGCGGTGTCTCAGCGGCTGCAGCAAATGGAGAAAAAACTCGACGTCCGGCTGGTGGACCGCTCGGCGCGTCAATTGCGTTTCACTGATGAGGGCGAGCTGTTGTGCGTGCGCGGCGCCGAGCTGCTGGTGCAGTTCGACGCGCTGATGGAAGAGCTGCATGAACGGCGTCGGGGCTTTGTCGGCAAACTGAAGATCAACGCGCCGTTCGGCTTTGGCAGGCAGTACGTCGCCCCTGCCGTGGCCGAATTCAAGCGCCTGCACCCGGAGGTCGAAATTGCCCTGACCCTGTCGGACCAACCGATGGTGGAAGCGGCCGATCGTTTCGATGTAGTCATCCATATCGGCCAGCTCGGCGCGTCGAATCTGGTGTGCCGCACACTGGCGCCGAACCGACGTTTCATCTGCGCCTCACCCGCCTTCATCGCCGAGCACGGCCCCATCGACACGCCAGAGCTACTGCCCGATCTACCCTGCATCGCGCTGCGGGAAAACAACGAAGACGTCACCCTCTGGGCGTTCAGCCGAGGGCGAAACACCCGGAGCGTGCGCATCCAGCCCTCACTGAGCAGCAACGATGGCCACGTCATCAAGCAATGGGGCTGCGACGGGCTGGGCGTCATCCTGCGCTCGGAGTGGGATGTGGCAGATGCGCTGGCAGACGGCACCCTCGTGCGCTTGCTGCCAGGCTGGAAGTTGCCCGACGCCGATGTCGTGGCACTGACCCATCAGCGCGACGGGCTGCCGGAACGGGCGCGCAACTTCATGCGTTTTCTGCAGGACTCGTTTCGGCCTGAGCCGCCGTGGCGTGCTCGTCGCGTAGCCAGCGGCGATTGACGCCATGGATTTTGTCGAGGGTGCTCGGGCTCACTTACGAGGCTCGCGATCCCGCAGATAAGCCGCCATGGCAGCGAAACGCTGGCGGGTTTCCCATTCAAAGATGCGATTGACCAGGGGGTCGAGCACCCAGCCCAGCCACCTCGGACGCAACTGCACGTTGAAGGTGTAAATCAGCTCCGAGGACGTGGCGTCGATGTCCCGATGGCGCATCGATGCCGCCCACCAATGGAAGCAACCCGAAGGCTCGACCAATACCGCAGCCGCGACCTGCGCAGGCCGGTAATTGACGAAGCGGGTGCGCATGGCGAACAGGCGTTTCCAGCCGCGCCCGTCATTCACCGTGATCGCGCCTATATAAGGGTGGCTGCCACCGCCCTCCACCGCTGCGTGGGCTAGCAGCGTGTCCCATTGCATGCGCACTGCATGGTTGTGGAAGGCCTCAAACGCGTGCGCTGCGTCACACGGCATGATGAAGACGATGCGGCGTTGCATCATAACGCCTGCTCGGTAAGTTCGGACGTGATGCCCCAGCGCTCGAACTCGGCATCGAAATCTTCCAGTTTGAGCAGCCCCATACACGGCAAGGCGCCGGTCAGGGGAAGCTCGCCGCTGGCCAGTTTGCAGGCCAGCAGCACGGTCGCCATGCACGGGATTTCGGGGCCGTTGCCGTCAGGGGCGGTCAGCTGCCAGGTCAGGCGACGGCGCTCGCCGTTTTCGGCGGTCCCCAGCACTTGCACTTGCATCGCGCCAAGGTCGCTGCCAAAGCGGTCGAGCATGAGATCGGAAAACCGGTTCAACCGGGCCGCCCAGCGACCGATCGGCATCGGCACCCCGCTTCGCCTCACGGCGGCCGCCAACCAGAGCGCGAGGTGCTGAACGCGTAGTTCCAGCGCAGCATGAAACTCGACATCGCGCACGCCCGGATAACGCGCCGGGAACAGCGCCAGATCAGGCACATCACAGGCTGCGCCCCAGCGTGGCGCCATGCCGGCGAAGGTGAACCGGCGGATATTCTGCCAGCCGTATTGCCGCCCCCAGGCGCCGTCATTCCAGCGAGAAAACGCCAATCCCGCATAACCAAACACCGCACTGATGGTCGCAACGCCCCTCGCTGCCTGCTGGCCGGGCGCGATGACCGTGCGAATGGAATCGATGCGCGCAAGCGAGCGCGACAGCTGATCCACCACCGCCGAAGACAGCCCCGGCACACTGCTCGCGCCCGACACAGCGAGCACACCCGCCGCCTTTGCCGCTGCATCCACATGAGCGGGAAAATCGGCGACGAAATCCCGACCGTCTGCCAGATCCAGGTAATGGGCACCTGCTGCGCAGGCGGCCAACGCGACCCGATAATCCTGCCCCTGATAGGGCCCCGCGCAATGAACGACCAGACCGGGAGCGGCCGCAATGAGACGGGTCTGGAAATCGGCTGAGTGAATGTCCAGGGCCAGGGTGCCGATGGTCTGGCCGGAGTCAAAGGTGTGAACGCTCGCTTCAGGCTTGCGGCTGGTGGCGATCACGGTCAAGCCTGAAACCTGGGCCAGGCGCTTGCAGATCCGCGCGCCGAAGTTGCCCAATCCACCGATTACGATTACGCGCATGACTCATCCCTGAAGGCGACTGCGAAGCGGCGAGAGTATAGGGGTGGGTTGGGGAGTTCAATGGAGCGCGCAGCTAAAGCAAAAGTCAGCTGTACGCACTTGGCTTCGCCCTCCTTTACAGCACAAACCTCACCCGCCGACTCACCACAATCAACACCGGCGCCGCCGCAAACGCCAGCACCAAGACCACCAGCGCCAGCAGATTCCCGTAAGCCATCCCCAACGCCATCGCCCCCAGAATGAACAGCGGGTGCACGTAATACACCGCCGAAGACATCTTGGCCGGTGTCGTGCTGGTGGACGCCCGAACGTGCACGAACGGCAGCAAAAACAGTGCAGGCCCGATGATTACCAGCGAGAACAGAAAGTCGAAATTCAACTCGGTGTCAGCGCGCAAGACCAGGTTCAGGTAGGCCTCTGACAGGATCAGCGACAGCCCCAGCACCAGCGCGGTCCAGACGCCGAGGCGGGTGACTTTTTCGGTCACCTGATGCCGGGCGAACAGGTAGCCAATGGTCATGAACGGGAAGCCCATGAAGACAAAATTGCGCGCCGTGTAGTCGTTCTGATTGAAGTGCTGCAGGAAGGCGTTTGGCAGTTCGTAATAGACCCGGGCGTATTGCAGGAAAAGGCCGATCACGAAGGCCGACAACGCCAGCAACGTGAGCAGCGTCGTGCTGCGCGATCGCAGCACGTACAGGATCAGGCCGCCGCCGAGCATCCCGGTCAGGTACCAGAGGTGGAAATAGCCGATCACCAGTTTTTTCAGCACAGCCAGGATGCCGCCGACGCTGCCCAGGGTCGCAGGCTCCACGTACAGGGGGCTGTAGATCAGCATCCAGAACAGGTAAAGCCACAGGCCGCGCTTGAACCAGGTCGCGAAGCAATGGCCCGCCGTCAGCGTCTGGTAGAGGTAAAAGCCGTTGATGATGAAGAAGGTCGGCACCGCGACCCGGAACAGGCCGTTGCACAACAGGTAACCGAGGGTCGTGTCATTGCCGCCGAAGATGTGGCAATGCAGCGCTACCACGAAGACCGCCAGCAGAACCTTCAGCGCATCGAGATTTCCATTCAAGACTTTCGGCATAGGTTCGAGGTTTCCCAAAGAAAGGCACAGGCCAAGCTTTGCAAACCTCTTGGCCATGCCCGTGAGCATAGCCAACTGTAAAGAAAGTGAGACATACAGCGCTCAGATCCCTATCAGGCTACGTCCACGACCTCCCCACTCCAAACGCTCTCGATCCGACGGGCAATCACCAGACAATCACCCGTTCCCTTTGCGCTCACCACCTCCTCCCCACCTGCCGCCCAGAACGCACTGCGCCCCGCGCACGCCCAGCCGCCGGAGGGGCCGCCGTGGTTGGCCATCAGCACGCCCATGGCATGCGCCTGGGCATAACCCTGCAACAAAGCGCTGTCCTGGGCATAACCGTTTTCGCTGATGAGCACGCTGGTCGCGTACACGCCCGCTCCGGCATCGGCAGCCGCGCTCGCGTGGCTGGCGTAGGTGAAATCGGCGCAGACCGACAGCGCGATGGGCTCGGACACGATGTTCAACAGCGCCCCACCACTGCCTGCGCTGAACACCGCGTCTTCCCCGGTGTGCAGGTGCTGCTTGGTATAGATCGCCTGTTCGCCATCAGCAGCAAACACCAGTGCGCCAATCAGGATGGCGTCGCTGCCCGTTTGGCGCAGTGGCAGGCCGACGACGTTGGTCATACTCAGGCGTTGCGCTAGCTCGCGCAGTGGCTGCAGGCATGGCGCGTCCGGGCTTTGCGCAAGCTCGCGGGCCAGTGAGGGTTCGTAGCCCGTCAGGGACAATTCCGGGAACATCAGAAAGTCGACCCCGTGCTCAGCGGCGAGGGTCATGACGTGCAGATGGCGTTCGATATTGGCGTCGAGATCGCCCGCGATCGAGCAATATTGGGCAGCGCAGAGAGTAAGGGGGGTCATCGGCGTCAGATCTGAAAAAAGTGGCTCAGTAAAGCATGGTTCTTTGTAGCCAGGGCACTGCCCGCCCCTCTGCAGGTCCAACCCGCAGACGCCCGTTCGGGGTTCACTTCATCCCTCCCGACAGGCACCGTCAAACCTTCCGATTGCGGAGATCCAGCATGGCGACGTTCGACAGACGAGGATTCATCAAGGGTGCATTGGTCATCGGCGCAGGCTCGGTGGCGTTGCCTACAGGCGCGGCTGCAGCCAAGGCACTGGCGGCGCCGCAAACGCTGTTGCTCAAGCGCAATGACTGGGTGCCGAACAACCCTCGCTTGCCGGTGCTGCATTACACCGGCGTGATCGGCGACGGCGATATCGCCGCGCAAATGGAGGCGTTGTTCACGCGCAATGGCTGGCCTGCGCAGTGGCGCAACGGCATTTACGACTACCATCACTATCACTCCACTGCCCACGAGGTGCTGGGGTTTGCCGCAGGTTCCGCGCGGCTGATGCTCGGCGGCCCGAGCGGCCATGAAGTCGAGGTGACTCAGGGCGATGTGGTGCTGCTGCCAGCGGGCACCGGCCACTGTCGTCTCCGGGCCAGCAGTGATTTTCTGGTGGTGGGTGCTTATCCGCCCGATCAACCCTGGGATATCTGCCGCGAGGCGCCCACCGAGGCCATGCTGCAACGCATCGCTACGCTGCCATTCCCCGAGACGGACCCGGTTTCCGGCAACCAGCCGCCGCTGACACAGTATTGGCAGAGGGTGTGATCGCCCCTGTGAATCACTCCTTGTGCCGATAAGGCGCCAGAAACGGTGTGACCGCCAGCATCACCGCGCTCACGCCGACCATCAGCCACTGCGACACTGCAAAGCCACCCGTCACGTCGCGCAGATAGCCCATCAGCAGAGGCCCCGCTGCCGCGACGATGTAGCTGAACAGCAGTACAAAGGCGTTCCAGGCGTTGGCCTCCTCAACGTTGCGCGTGTTGTCCAGCGGCAGGGTCATCCCCAGAGTAAACGCGCCGCCGGTGCCGAAGGCCAGAATCGGCACGGCAATGAACGGCATCGCGTCCGGCGCCAGCGCAAGGCTGAGGGTTCCGATCAGCGCAATGCCAGCGCTGATCGCCAGTGCCACGCGGCGGTCCTCATTGCGGCTGAGCAGGCCGAACACCGGGTTGGCGATCATGAAGGCCAGGGTGAAGCTGGCCAGGATCAAACCGGCCATGGTCGAGGTTCTGCCGTATTCCACGAACATCGGCGCCACCCACGAGATGTAGGCGTAGAACACGATGTTGTTGCTGGCAAAGAACAGGATGATCAGCCACGCCGTACGATTGCGCACAGGCAGCGGATAACGGCGGGGCGACGCGCTGCCCTGCCGGGTTGAAAGCCCCTGGCGTTGGATGAACCACCACGCTGCGACGGCGACGATCGCAGGCACGACCCAGACACTGGCGCCCAGCCGCCAACTGCCCACTGACGCTGCAACGGGGCCGGTGATCGCCGCCGCCACTGTGCTGCCGAGGGCCAGTGCCGTGGCGTAAACGCTCATCAACAGCGCGGCCTGACGCGGGTAGCTGGCCTTGACGAAACCGGCGAGCAAGGCACCGGCCACGGCGATCCCGGCACCGATGCCGACGGTGGTCAGAAACAACGTCGCGATCGATCCGGCAAACCCGCGCAAACCGGTGGCGGCAAACAGCACCGCCAAGGCCACGAGAATCACCCGATCGCGCCCGAACCGCCGCGCCAGCCAAGGCGTAGGCAACGCCAGCAAACCCATGAGCAAGGTCGGAATGGCGGTCAGCAAGGATGCCTGGGTATGGGATAGCCCGAACGCCTGAATCATCCCCGGCAACAGCGGCCCGACCGAGACGATTGCCGGGCGCAGGGTCAGCGCCACGAGCACGATGCACAGGATGGCGATCAGCAGCGAGGGCTGGCTCTTTGGCGGCGCCAGCGGTGCGCACAGGTGCAGATGCGGCACCGCTGGCGAAGGGTGTGCCGGGACAGGCTCGGCGAGGGGAATGCGCGTGGTCAGCAACATGATGCATGTCTCCGGAAACGGCCGGCCCGCGTCGTCGCAAGGCCGGCCAGGGTGCCTGTGATCAGCCGGCGTAAGCCGGGTAATCGGTGAAACCCGCTTCGCTGCCGCCGTACAACGTCGCCGGGTTCAGGGGGTTGAGGGGCCAGCCGTTGATGATCCGCGCAGGCAGGTCCGGGTTGGCAATGAATGGACGGCCAAACGCGATCAGGTCCGCCAACCCTGCCTCCACCAGGCGTGCGCCGCGCTCGGCGGTGTAGCGGCCGGCGTAGATGATCCGGCCACTGAACGTGCTGCGCACGTCACGGCGGAATGCCTCTGGCAGGTCGGGGGCATTGTCCCAGTCGGCCTCGGCGATGGAGACGTAGGCCACGCCTGCCTGTTCCAGCACCTTGATCGCTTCGATGTAGGTGCGGTGCGGATCGCTTTCCACCATGCCGATGTACACGCGGTCCTGATCGGTGGTGGTGAACAGCGGCGTGAAACGCACACCCAAACGTTCTGCGCCAATGGCCTGGGTGACGGCTTCGACGATTTCCCGCAGGAAGCGCAGGCGGTTTTCCAGCGAGCCGCCGTACTCGTCTTCGCGATGGTTGGCGTGTTCGGAGATGAACTGGTTGACCAGATAACCGTTCGCGGCATGGATTTCCACGCCATCGAAACCGGCGGCAATGGCGTTGCTCGCCGCCTGGGCATAGAGCCTGACCAGCGTCTTGATTTCCGCCACGGTCAGGGCGCGCGGCACGGAGGGCGCGACCAGCTCACCGGTATTGGCGGCGGTTTCGATGAAGGCTTTGGCGTTGGTCGCAGCGATGGCCGAAGGCGCCACCGGTGCGCCGCCGTCCGGTTGCAGGGCCGGGTGAGAAACGCGGCCTACGTGCCACAGCTGGGCGAAGATCACCCCACCATCGGCGTGCACGGCGTCGGTGACTTTGCGCCAGCCTTCGATCTGCGCCGGGGTGTAGATGCCGGGGGTCCAGGCATAGCCTTGCCCGCGCGGTTCGATCTGGGTGCCCTCACTCACCATGAAGCCTGCCGAGGCACGTTGGCGGTAATAGACAGCCATCAAGTCCGAGGCGACATCCCCAGGCTGAGCGCTTCTCTGGCGGGTCAGCGGCGGAAAGGCAATACGGTTTTTGAGGGTCAGGCCGCCCAGTTTTACGGGGGTAAACAGCGATGGGTAGTTCATGTTCAGAATTCCGAAAAAATGCAGAAAAAGGCGTCGAGCCTGATGATGAATACGTGTCGGGGTGCGGCCCCCGATCAAGGGGCCGCGGGTGCAATCACTTTTTGATCAGCACGGTTTTCGGGTTGGTGAACAGCAGGCGTCCTTCATGCCCGCCTTCGGTGCCCACGCCCGATTGCTTGTGCCCGCCGAAGGGGATGTCCACGCCCTGGGTGTGAATCTCGTTGACCCAGACCATGCCGGTTTCCAGTCGGTTGGCCACGGCCACCGCAGCCCGGGTATCGCGTCCCCACACCGAGCCGCCGAGACCGAAGGGGCTGTCATTGGCCCGCGCCACCACATCGTCGACGTCGTCATAAACGATGATCGGAACGATGGGGCCGAACTGTTCCTGCTGGACGATCTTCGAATCTTCCGGCGGGTTGTCCACGACGGTCACCGGGATGAAGTAGCCGGGACGGCTGTCATCGACCTCGCCACCCAGCACGATCTTCTGGCCGTTGGCCTTGATGTCGTCGAGGAACTCGCGAACCTTGTCGAACTGCATCCTGTTCTGCACTGGGCCGACCGTGACCTCAGGGTCCAGGCCATCGCCGAGCTTTTGCTGGCGGGCGTAGTCGACGAAGGCTGCGACGAACTCATCGTGATAGGCGCGATGGATGTAAAGACGCTTGATGCCCACACACCACTGTCCCGAGTTACCGACCGCGCCCCAGAACAGTTGCGGGATCACCGACTTCCAGTCCGCATCCGGCAGGACGATGGCGGCATCGTTGCCGCCCATTTCCAGGGTCAGGCGCTTGACGGTGCCGGCAGCCGACCGGATCACATGTTTGCCGGTTTCGGTGGAGCCGGTGAAGCTGATCTTGGCGATGTCAGGGTGGGCAGTCATTTGCGGGCCCAGCTCGTTGCCGCCGGAGACGATCGACAGCACGCCAGCGGGCAGCACTGATTGGGCGATCTGGCCGAAACGCAGGGTGGTCAAGGGGGTGAACGGCGACGGCTTGATGACCATGGTGTTGCCGGTCAGCAGCGCCGGAGCAACCTTCCACAGCGCCAGCAGCACCGGGAAGTTCCACGGTGTGATCGCGCCGACGACACCCAACGGCGTGTGGTGCAGCTCAACGGTATGGCTGTCGTTGTCTTCGAGGATCTCGACCGGAATGCGCCGCGCGGCAATCTGGCGAATCCACGAAATGGCCTGATCGACTTCAGGTTCGGCCATGGTCTTGAGCGGTTTGCCTTGCTCCTGAGTGAGCAACACCGCCAGTTCATCGCGATGTTTTTGCAGGGCGTCGGCGTAGGCGATCAGGTACTGCTCGCGCTCGTCATAACTCAGCGCCGACCAGCTTTTGAACGCGGTTTTGGCCGCCGCGACCGCCTGATCGAGCTGTTCGGCGCTCGCCGCCGGTGCGTGGGCCAATACGCGCCCCGTGGCCGGATTCATCACTTCAAAAGAGTTCTGCGCCTCGACCAGTTGCCCGGCGATACTCAAGTAATAAGAGCCGTCGAATACATTTGTGGACACGGAGGTTTGCAATACAGTCGCCATCTTTTGATTCTCCAGATATTGAAATAACAAGAAGCGTTAAACAGCGTGATGGGTATTTACGGGCAACACTTATCCTCCAGCTCCACTTTCAAGGAGCTGATGGGTGTACTTGGTTAATGCTTAGTTCGGGGGCATCAAAACGTTGTGGGTCAGCGACAGGGCCTGTTCAAAAGGTCTGCCCGTGGCGGTGATCTTCGCCATCACACTGGCGCCCAGCCAGAGCGAATACAGTTCAAGGGCAATGTCTTGCGGATCACCCTTGAGGGTCAGCGAGCGGTCTTCCTCTCCCCGCAGCAGCGACGCGGTAATGCAGCCGATGATGCTCGTCGTCCCACGTTCCAGGGCCTGGCGCATGGGTTCGGACAAATCCGCGACCTCGGCGCCGAGCTTCACCGCCAGGCATTTGCCCCAATCGCCGCCGGTCTGGTTATCGATCCATTGCTGCCAGTAGCGGTCCAGTTTCTGAGCCTCGGACAGATCCGTGCGATTGAACAGCGCATTCATGCCGTGCACATAGATTTCGAAATAACCGTCCAGCAATGCCACACCGAACGCATCTTTCGAATCGAAGTAATGATAGAAAGAGCCCTTCGGAACCTGCGCCCCTTGCAGCACTTCGTTAAGCCCTACAGCGGAAAAGCCTTTCTTGCTGACGAGCAACTTGGCGACATCAAGAATGGTCTGCCTCACGTTTTTGACTTGGGCAATGCTCATGAACTTTCCCTCTCAGTAGACCAGTCGTCTAGTGCGTTGAAGCGGATAGTAGGAGCCGTGCCAGACCTTCACAATGTCGAATCCGCAAGGATTCCGGACATCGACCGGTTGCCGCCATCAAGAACGTTGCCAACCCGGCCCTTGCCCCTGACAATCGCGCCACACCCGCCTGCTCCGGAGATTGTTCATGCACAGCGTTGCGCTGGTCGTTTACCCCCGCTTTCAATCCCTTAGCCTGTCCATGGCCTCGGTGTTTGAATGCGCGAACCTGTTGCGCGGCGAGCAGGCGTACGAGTTTCACCTGGTGTCGCCCGACGGCGGCGCGGTGACGTCGTCCCAGGGGTTCTCCGTCGTCAGCACGCCGATGAGACCGGAAGGTTACGACTCGATCATCATCAGCAGCTTTCTGGAGCTGGACGAACCCGACTCCACACTGCTGACCTTGGTGCGCAACGCCTCGGCGCAATCGCGGCGGGTGGTGTCCTTGTGCGTCGGCGCTTTCGTGCTCGCAGAAGCCGGCCTGCTCGACGGCAGGCGCGCCACCACTCACTGGCTGCACGCCCCGGCGTTCAAGCAGCGCTACCCGCACATTCAACTGGAAGAAGATCGCCTGTTCGTGGTCGACGGGCATCTGTGGACAGGCGCCGGCATGAGTGCAGGCGTGGACCTGGCGCTGGCGATGGTCGAGAGCGATCTGGGGCCGGATCTGGCCCGCAGGATCGCGCGAAAACTGGTGATCTATCAGCGCCGTGGCAGTGAGCAGTCGCAGCTGTCAGCGCTGCTGGAGCTGGACCCCAAATCCGATCGCGTGCAACTGGCGATGGCCTATGCCCGCGAGAATCTGACCGATGATCTGTCGGTCGAGGCGCTGGCGGCCGTGGCTCGGCTCAGCCCGCGCCAGTTCAGCCGCGTGTTTCGCGAGGAGACCGGGCAGACGCCGGCCAAGGCCATCGAAAGCCTGCGTCTGGAAGCGGCGCGGGTGATGATGGAAACCAGCCGACATCCCGTTGAAGTCGTGGCCAAGGAAACCGGATTCGGCGACCGCGAGCGCATGCGCCAGGCCTTTCTGCGCGCTTTCGGCAAGCCACCACAGGCCATGCGCAACGAGCTGTTCAATGCCGCTGCCGGCCACGGCGCGTCAGGCCTGTGAGGTGGGGATCAACCCGGCTTCGCGATAGCTGAGGATCAGTTCGTCGAACGCCGCAAGCTCACCCCGAGTGCGGGCAATCAATTGAGCTCCGGCGACGGCGGTGTAGATCGCACGGGCACGTCGTTCGCACTGCTGCGCGCTGCCGACGCCGGCATCGGCCAACACCTGGTTCAGCCAGCTGACATTGGTGTCGGCGAAGGCCCGGACCTCAGCCTTGACCTCCTCGGGCAGGTCTTCATGCTCGGCGGCCATGAAGCTGGACAGGCACAGGCGATTGCCGTCTTCCAGTGAGGTGCGGAAGATCGACGGGTAGATCGCAAGGCTCTGAAACGGGTCAGGATTGGCCTCACGAATCGCGCTCAACACCTCGGCCGTGTCCTGCCAATAACGATGCGCGACCGCTGCACCCAGATCGGCCTTGCTGGAAAAGTGGTAGTAGATACTGGCGTTCTTGATCCCGACCGCCTCGCCGATACTGCGGAAATTGATCCCGCTGTAACCGTGCATCTGCGCCGCCGATTTCGCCGCCGCCAGGATGGCTTCACGCGCGTTTTCGCTCACGTCCGATTCCTAAGCCTGAACTCAACGGCGCGATTCTACGCTTGCATTCAGCAACCTGCCAACTGGTAGGCAGGGGTTGACAGGCAGAATTTCAGCGCGCATCGTTTACCTACCAACTGACAGGCAGGTAGCTCACCATGACCACTTCCAATCCGCAATTTGACGTGTCCACCCTCCCGCTGATGAAAATCCATGACTGGTTCGATGGCCCCTACCCGGCCCGTGTGCGTATTGCTTTGGCCGAAAAAGGCCTGCTCTCGCGCACCGAGTTCGTCTCGGTCAACCTTTGGACCGGCGAGCACAAGCAACCTGAGTTTCTGGCCATCAATTACTCCGGCACGCTGCCGGTGCTGGAGCTCGATGACGGCACGCTGATCGCCGAATGCACGACCATCACCCAATACCTGGATGTGCTGGACGACAACCCCGTGCTCACCGGTCGAACCCCCGTCGAGAAGGGCCTCATTCACATGATGACCAAGCGCGCCGAAATCGAATTTCTCGATGCCGTGAGCACCTACTTCCACCACGCCACGCCGGGCCTCGGGCCGCAGGTGGAGCTGTATCAAAACGCCGAATGGGGCCAGCGCATGCGGGACAAGGCCGTCCGGGGCATGCATTACTTCGACAGCGTGCTGCAGCAACAACCCTTCGTGGCCGGTGAGCAGTTTTCCATGGCCGATATCGCGCTGCTGGGCGGCATGATTTTCGCCTCGCTGGTCAAACTGCCCGTGCCTGAGCAGTGCCAGGCGCTGCGAGCCTGGCACGCCCGCATGCAGGCGCGGCCGAGCGTGCAGCAGTGGCGAGCGATGGTCGATCAGGGGGCGCCGGCCTGAGTTATCGATCATTCTCGGCGCAGATAAAAAATGCATCCGGGGCAACGTCTGTCGTTGCCCCGGATGCGT
>Ga0157373_10002776_pt1 | contig 13252 bp, 9 predicted proteins | sample C65metaG_FD_113460 | JGI IMG/M metagenome (GOLD analysis project Ga0157373, IMG submission 113460) | Corn rhizosphere microbial communities from Kellogg Biological Station, Michigan, USA - C6-5 metaG | ecosystem: Host-associated > Plants > Roots > Rhizosphere > Soil | place: USA: Michigan... | reverse complement strand
CTCGCCTGCAGCTCTTGATCTTGAGGTGCACGCCCCATCGAGAGGCCGAGTGGAGGTTCTGCGCAGTGGGCAACTCGGCATGGATGGCGGCGGGCCCACGGAGCAGGGCCGGAGCGAGGGCATGCTGAGCCATAGCGAGGCACCGATCGAAAGGGGCAAGAGCCCTTGGTTACTTGGGGCTTTTCCAAGTGACCCGCTGTAAGAGCGGAACCATAAGCCGCCGTGACCGCAGAAACGGATATACACACAAAAAACAAAACACAACTCGGCCGCCTCGCTCTTGATCCAAAAGCCGCTACGCATGTGTGTACCTGAAAACAGCATCACGATAGCTCCGAGCATTTACCACTGACGCCAGCCCTTCGGCGGGGGGGGGCAAAGCGAAGTCTTCAAGGTCTCCTATACTGGATCGTTCCGAGAGTTTCCCTACCCTTCACAGCGAGGAGAACGCACATGACCATTCGAATTGGCGACGAAGCACCGGATTTCACCGCCGAAACCACCGAAGGCACGCTCCATTTCCATGAATGGATTGGCGACAAGTGGGCCATCCTGTTCTCACATCCGAAGGACTTCACCCCGGTCTGCACCACTGAACTTGGTTATATGGCCGGGCTCAAGCCGGAGTTCGACAAACGCAACACCAAGATTGTCGGTCTCAGCGTCGACCCGGTCGGCAACCATCAGACCTGGGCCAAAGACATCGAAGAAACCCAGGGCCATGCGGTCAACTACCCTATGATCGGCGACGAGAATCTGGTGGTGGCCAAGCTCTACGACATGATTCACCCGAACGCCAGTGGCGGCGCTCGTACTGCCGTGGACAACGCCACGGTGCGTTCAGTGTTCATTGTCGGCCCGGATAAAAAGATCAAGGCGATGCTGGTCTACCCGATGAGTGCCGGGCGCAATTTCGATGAAGTGTTACGCCTGCTCGATGCTATCCAGTTAAACGCCAAACACACGGTTGCCACACCGGTGAACTGGCGTCCGGGTGAGGACGTGATCATTCCTACGTCGGTATCCGACGACGATGCCAGGAAGAAGTACCCGGATGGCTTCAAGACGGTGAAACCTTATTTGCGTACGGTGGCGCAACCGAAGTAATGGTCAGTCATTCATCCGGTCTTCAATCGCGATGCCTTTTGCGCGCATTGCATTGATCTGCTCGGCGCGGGTGCCAGGGAGGTTGAGCATGGCTCCTGGCGCAGCGCCGAGACTTCTACAGTGTTCCAGGGCTGAGAATGCACGGGGAGCCTTTACCTGCCATGCCGTCTTCATGCGTCAAAAACTCTCGACCGTCAGGTACTTTCAGAAAGTCGCCGACAAACCCCGCCTTTACAGACGTCGTCGGCAGTCGAGCCCATGCCATTGCCAAGGTGCTTCGTTGCCCGGTGCAAGGCGCTGCGCCGGGACGTGGGCCAGCATCCTGGTGCGAGCTGACGTCCAAGCGTGAAGCTATTTCACATGGATAGAATTCACGGGACTGACGTGCTTGTTGTGGCGTTATTTTGACGCCATCTCCCTAAAATGAAATTTCGATTTATTATTGTGACGGACCATTGACGTAATAGCGATGTGCTTATAGGCTCAATTTAGCCGATAAAGATTCCTTCAACCGACAAAAGAATAACCCCCTGCGCAAGGAGGCGGTGTTATGCGCTCAACACTTGTCATTAAATTTGTGTTGTTGTCAGTGATCCTGGATGGTGCAGCCGTTGCTAGTGCTCAGGCGACCAGTTTGGCCTATGAAATTAGTCGCATAAGCAGCGCTTGCGAGGAGTTAGGGCCTCAACTTTGTACTGCTCTCAAAGATCACGCGGGTGGCACACTGTTTACTTTTGGAAAGGGCCTTGGCTTGCCTTCATCGATCACTGATATTTACGTCGATGATGCCCATTCTGCGAAAGTTAACAGTGTCAATCATCGCGCTGACTCAGGCGTGGATGTATCCGTCAATTCTTCTTCCCGCGACGGATTAATGGCGGCGGTTGACAATAAGAAATTCAAAATTGATTCATCTCTCCAGGATAAAAGTCTGGTGGGGGCTTCGGATATCAACCAACACAATGCAGTACCGCTTTCTGCGGCAGCATGGTTATTTTCTTCCGCATTGATTGGTTTTATTGTGGTCGCCAACCGACGGAAGATATAGCGGGTTGTTAACGTTTTAGGTAATAAGGGTTATTTAGACGGTCACTCTGGTGACTGGATAGACACACAGCTTTATATATGGTTTTTGCGGATGATGTCTGTCATTGCAATGTAATTGTTGATATCAGTTAGTTGCGCTGGCAAACGTAGTCATCGTCAGGGTGACAGTGGCGCGGTTGAGCCGGTTCAAACGGGCATGATGTAGTTAATATTGGCGCGAAATACGTCGGGGGCGATTTGCTTGCTCCAACCTATTGTTAAATAACACGATTATGCTGTTTTGCACTAACGTTCCGGTTTCAGGTGTGTTGCATTGGCGGAATTGACCGCCCGCAAGCTCAAGGTGATTGCTGTTTAGTCGTTTCTTTGGCGGGAAATAGGCTAGAGTGATTTGACAAGGTTTTTTTTGTTCTAAACTCCTTGCATGGCTACTTAGACGGAGGGATCCCGATGTTCCGTTCATTGATACCTGTGCTCTGCGCGCTGGCCGTTTGGCCCAGCATTTCCAATGCCGTCGAAAAGGACGGGGCTTACCGGCTGAATCAGGGAGATAACCTTTCTATTTCCGTTTGGGGCGAAGACAAGCTTAAACAGGATGTACGCGTACTCCCCAATGGCAGCATTACCTTCCCGCTGGTAGGGCGAGTCGATGTTGAGGGGCTTGATACCACCGCTGTCGAGCAGCAAATCGCTGCCAAGCTTGAGAAATTCATACCTGATCCGCAGGTGAGCGTAGTCGTCACCGGCACCGAAGGTAATCTCGTCTACGTTCAGGGCAAAGTGCTGAAGCCTGGCACCGTGCATATGTCAGGTCAAACGTCAGTGCTGCAGGTAATAAGCATGGCGGGTGGGCTCGACAAATTCGCCGATAAAGACGACATTAAGGTCGTGCGGCTCAATGGGGCTAAACAAGAAATCCTGCGCGTCGACTACAGCGAGTTGATGTCAGGGAAAGACATGACCACCAATTTTCTACTTAAAGCCGGCGATACGCTGGTCGTGCCTTAGCCTTGCGCGAGGCACTAAGGATTATCTTGCTTGAATTTCGAACGACCGGGATTGCGACGGCAATCCTGGCTTTGTCGTGTTCGGACATGGCCTATGCTGCTACTTGGCAATCAGCTATAGCAGTGCCTTCGACGGTCGAGTACGACAGCAATCCACTGCTGCTCACGAGTGATGAGAAAGGGGTGACCCGCACCATCATCGCCCCCGATTACAGCCTCGTGGGTACTTCCGGACGGGATGAGTTCCAGTTCGGTCTCGGATTAAACATCGTGCGTTCGTCGGATACGTCCGTCGTTTCGGACCGTGAAGATCCCAGGTTAAACCTAGGGTGGCAGCGCGCGACCGAAACGGGTGCTTTTGGACTCACGGCGAGATATGAAGAAAACTCTACGCTTTCCACGGTGGTTCAGGAAACCGGCGTAGTTGCCTCCGATGGCACGCAAAAGATGTATTTGGTGGGCGGCAACTGGAGCACTGCTCTCAGCGAGCGAAGTACCCTGGTTAACGAGACTGACTACACTCATATCACTTACGATGTTGCTTCTCTGACCAACTATGACGAGCTGGCGACCCGCTTCAGCTGGAACTATGCATGGAGTGAGCAGGTCGAGCTGTTCACCCGTTTGGGCGTGAGGCGCTATGAGCCGGAAAAGGGGTCTGCGGTGGCTTCCTCGAACAGCTACACCCCCACGGTCGGCTTGAATGTCGAATTCTCCGAGCGACTTAAGGGGACGGCCTACGCGGGTCTCAACCAAGTCTCCGGCACAGGTAGCGGCCCCAAAGGCCAGGGCGGTTTATTGTTGCAATATGCCGGTGAGCGTATTGATACCAGCATCGACGCCAGTCGTAGCACTCTCGCCAGTGGGGACGGTGGTTTCGTCGAGGTTGATGCCCTGAGGGGGACATGGAGCTATGCCGTCGACGAGACCCGACGCACCGGTCTCGATGCCTCCTGGCAAGACGCCAAAGGCCGGACGCCGAATACCCTGCGAAATTACAGTGCCTGGTTTAGCCAAGAACTCTCGCCTTTTTGGATTGCACGCCTATCCTACACATACAAACAACGCCAGCAAGATGGCTTGCCGGATGCCACTGCAAACGTCGTCGGGCTGACGTTGACCTATAGTTATCCCGGTCTCTGAAATTCAGCTGTGTGAGAAATATGGCCTCTGAATACGAAATGTCGTTCAACGACTACCTAGCTATCATCAAGCACCACGCCCTGCTGTTGATCGTGAGTTTCGTGGTCATACTCGGCGTGTGCATAGCGGTAGCGATCTCTCTCCCGCCGACCTATGAGTCATCCGGCACGATTCTGGTGGAGTCTCAACAGATTTCGCCAGACCTGGTGGCGGCCAACAACAATACCTTTGCCGATGAGCGCATCGAAGTCATTCGCCAGCGCGTGATGACCCGTGAACATCTGGAAGGGATCATCGACAAATACAATCTTTTTGCTTCGCAAAGCCGGCAACTGAGCGTTAGCGAGAAGATTGAAGAAATGCGCAATGCGATTGTGGTCTCCCTGGTCAGTGCTGCGGTCAAGGGGCGCGGAGAGGTGACGATTGCTTTCCGTCTTTCCTTTGAGCACAGGCAGCCAGAGGTTGCGAACAAAGTTGCCAAGGAACTGGTGACGCTGTTTCTGGATGAAAACATCAAGCAGCGTACCGAACGCGCCAGTGAAACGACAGAGTTCCTGACGCAGGAGGCGGACAAACTCAGGGTGGAACTGGAAGCCCTCGAGAACCGGTTGGCGGACTTCAAGCAGGCACACAGCAACGCGCTGCCCGAGCATCAAGAGCTGCGCATGAATATGTTGACGCGCGCCGAAACCGAGCTTAAAGAGGTCGACCGTGACTACAAAACTGCCCGTGAGGACTTGCGCTTCAATGAGCTGGAGCTTTCCGCCGCGAATGCCGGGCTAGCGACCAGGCCTGGAACACCCGGTGCGGCAGTTGATAAACCACAGGATCTCGCTAGCCTCAAAGCGGAGTACATCCGGTTGCAGTCGCTGTATACGCAAGCCCACCCCGACGTGCGTGCCGTCAAACGCAAAATTGCTGCACTTGAGGCTGGCAAAGGTGCTGGTTCAGCGGCTTCGGTCAATCTGGACGTTGCCAAGGCCCAGGCGCGGATCACCGCAGCAGAAGCACGTATCAAGTCGTTGGCCGATCAAAAGCAGCAAATACTCGGAAAAATAGCCGAATACGAGGCACAAATTATTGAGACGCCGCAAGTCGAGCGCGGCTTGGTCACGGTGATGCGTGACCATGATAATGCTCGTAAAAAATATGAGGAGATTCGCACGAAGGAAATGAGTGCGAAAATTTCCGAAAGCCTGGAGCAGGAAAACAAAGCCGAGCGTTTTGTTCTTCTGGAGTCGCCGCTGATGCCCGAGAAGCCGGTACGGCCGAACCGTAAAAAAGTGGTTGCCATGGGTTTCTTGCTTGCCCCGGTGGGTGCTGGCGCGCTGGTGATGTTCCTCGAGATGATAAGTCAGCGTGTGCGCGGTGCCCAGGCCTTGGCCAGCGTGCTGGGTAGACGCGTATTGGTTTCCATTCCCTACATTCACACCAAGGCTGAACTGGCACGCCGCAGGAAGTGGCGAATGCTATTGATCGTCTGTGGAGTCGCGACAATCGCGATCTTTCTGGTGCTCTTGCACTTCCTCTACATGCCTCTGGATCTTCTGATGTTTAAAGCTCTGGGCCGGTTTGCGTAAGGAATATAGCCATGGAAATGTTCAATCCCGATACCGAAAAAACCGAGCAACAGACCTCGTCAAAAGCCATGACACCGACCGCGCAGTCCACAGGTCTGAATGCACTCAGTTATGTGCAAACCAAGGTTGTACCTTTGCGACCAGATCACCTTGAGCGCAACCGCATTGTGGCTTACAACAAAAATTCGAGTATGAGCGGGGCATTCGATCTACTGCGTACACAAGTTCTAAAAACCATGGAGGAAAATGGCTGGCGCACGCTCGCCATCACCTCGCCGACACCAGAGGCAGGCAAGACGGTGTTGGCTATAAACCTGGCGATGAGTATCGCGCATCACACGACCAAGACGGCGTTGTTGGTGGACTTCGACTTGCGTCGTCCGAAGGTGGGTGAGTACCTGGGTCTGCCGATGGATAAATCGCTTAATGAATTGTTGGCAGATGAAGCTGAACTGCAAGAAGTATTGGTCAATCCGACCTTGCCGCGCTTTGTGGTTCTGCCGACGCGCGAGCCGATTCCTCTTTCCACCGAGGTGTTGTCATCGCCTGCAGTCAGCCATTTGATTGCTGATCTGCGCGAGCGCTACAACTCACGCATCGTGATTTTCGACTTGCCGCCGTTGTTGAGTTCGGATGATGTGATTAACGTCCTGCCCAGGTTCGACTGCGTCCTGCTCGTTGTCGCTAACGGATTGAACAGCAGGAAAGAGATCGAGGAAAGCCTGCATCATCTTGGGACAGCCAATCTGATTGGCACGGTGTTGAACAAAGCCGAACCCGAAAACCGCTCTTACTACTAGAGCATCACCCGCAGGAGGTCGGCGCTATTGGCTAGCGCCGACGGTCAGTGCCAAGGGTACTTCTGCTCCCAGCTCCAGGCGTGCGCCACTATCTGTTCAAGTGAGCCAAATTGCGGTTGCCAGCCAAGTAATGTGTTGGCCCTGCGGGGATCGGCCACAAGGCGTGGTGGATCGCCCGCGCGACGTGGCGCTTCGCTGACAGATATATCCTGGCCGGTCACGTCGCGCGCGGTATCTATCACTTCCTGTACTGAGAAACCTTGACCGTTACCGAGGTTGAACGCCGTGCTTGCACCTCCTGCCAGCAGATAATCCACGGCAAGCGCGTGAGCGGCAACAAGGTCGACAACATGGACGTAGTCGCGAATGCAAGTGCCGTCAGGTGTGTCGTAATCACGGCCATAGACGGTGATGGTTGCGCGCCGTCCGGAGGCTGCTTGCAGGATCAGGGGCAGCAGGTGGGTTTCCGGTTCATGGCGTTCACCTAACTGTCCTTCAGGGTCTGCTCCGGCGGCGTTGAAGTAGCGCAGGCACACCGATTTCAGCCCATAGGCGCGGTCGAAATCTTCAAGCATCTGCTCCACCATCCACTTGCTGCGCCCATAAGGGTTGATCGCGGCTTTGGGATGCTCCTCGTCGATCGGTACATACACCGGGTCCCCGTAGACGGCGGCGCTCGAGGAAAAAATGAAGTGTTTAACCCCGGCGCGAACCATCGCCTGGAGCAGCGTCAGGGTGGCGGCGAAGTTGTTTTGATAGTACTTGGCAGGTTCAGCGACGGATTCGCCCACCTGTATAAAGGAGGCGAAGTGGAACACGGCATCAAAGTGGTGTCTCGCAAACAGGGCGTCCAGCGCCTGTTCGTCGGCTATGTCCAGTTCGACCAATGTCCCGCCCCTCAACGCGCTGCGATAACCCGTTGAGAAATTGTCTGCCACCACAAGATCGTGACCTGAACTCAGTAGCTGCTTCACCATGTGCGAGCCGATATAACCCGCGCCACCCACCACCAAAAATTTCATCCTGATCTCCGATTTCCTGGGCACTATCGCTGTGCAAGCTACTGCCTGTCGAACTTGATTGTAGTCGGCCATCAAGGCAGGTCGCGGGCAGCTTCTTCATTTGCCCCGCAATGCCAAGTGTGAGCAGTGTCAAGCCTTGCGACTCGCTACGTTTGGAACGCCAAAGGACAGAATATTTCGAACACGTTGCAGCGAGCGCGCCAATTGAAGCTACCCTCTGAGGAGACATTTGGGCATCCTGCGAGGATAATTATCAAATGAAAAATCCTGCCAGAATTATCGATTACTCATTAAAAATATTTAAAGCGGAATGGCCAAATTTAGTATTGTGGTCATTTCTGCTATCACCGTTGATTGTTAGAACGCTAGCAAACTATCAATACTCTAAAATTGATTTATTGGTCGTTTACACCCTTGGCATGTCGGTGTTGTGGCTTTTGGCAATTAGATTTGTTTCATCCAGTCAATTCAAGGTTCACATTATTCTGCTGCCGTTCTATTTGGTAGCAGCTATTGATCTGTTTTTGGTGCTGAATTTCAACTCGAGATTAACAGCTGCCTATATATATATTGGTTTGACAAACTATCAGGAGGCCAGCGAGTTTCTGCCGACCTATTGGCAGCCCATTAGTGTCGTTTTGGTGGTTTTCATATTGTGCTATGGGGCTGGATTAATAGGCCTGCACAAGCGTGAGTTGTATAAAAACAAAGGTATTTTTGTTTTGGTTGTTAGCGCCTTGTTAGTGGGGTATGGGGCGTATTTTTATAAAACCGTCAAACTTAATTCATTCGGGAAATCTGCAGTCATGGACCTCCTGGCAAAAGATCAAAGCACGCCAGTAGGTTATTTGTCACAAATTGCCTTGACTGCAAACTTGTATTTGGGGACGGAGAACCTTATCAAGCGCCGTCGGGAGTCTGATGTAAAAATAATCAGTATGTCGGATCAATCCAATATAGAAACCATTGTTTTTGTCATCGGTGAGTCATCACGGCCGCAGAACTGGTCCCTCTACGGTTATAACAAGGAAACAACCCCGAATCTCGGTAAGCAGGCAGGGCTTTTCAAGTTTAATCAGATCTGCACGACAGCCCCCTATACCTCGTTTGCGGTTCCTTCAATGCTGAGCCTTGAGCCTATATCGGATTGGGACGCCATTGCGTCGACAAAATCATTGGTAAGTATATATCGCGCCGCCGGGTACATGACCTATTGGTTGTCTGTGCAAGAGGTTGATAGTTTTGGCGGAATAATTCCACAAATAGCCGCAGAGGCACAATACCGTCAGTATTTTGAGAGAAGCTATGATGGGGCATTGATTTCAGAGTATGAAGAAATACTAAATAAAAGCGATACACAAAAGAAAGCCATATTCATTCATGTCAAGGGTAGTCATTTCGAGTATTCACGCCGATACCCGGAAAATTTCGATAAGTTCAAGCCTTCAACAGACAACTTCAAAGACAAAATCACCGCAGAATATGACAATAGTATTTTGTATACGGACTGGCTATTGAGCACCATTATTGATCGGTTGAAGTCAAGCAAAAAACCATCTGTCTTGTTTTATTCATCGGATCATGGTGAAAACATGATGGATGACAGTCGAGGGCTCTTGGGTCATGGTATTGGCAATAAATATGATCTCCCGGTTTCGGCATTTATCTGGGCATCCGGTAATGTTTCAAACCCGCAATCGCTCAAGCTTTTAAAGTTGAAGGCGAGAGAGAGTCAGAAAATCAGCATTTCCTCCTTGTCGCATACGCTTTTAAATATCACAGGGGTTTTCACGAGCAGGTATAAAAGTTCGGAGGATTTATTGAGTGATGATTTTGTATCGTCGAAATGTCCACATTTGCTCGGCGCAGGCTATGTTCCATCGTTTGATTTTGACGCCCTTTAAACAGCCCTCGCGGAACAACGCCGCAGGGCGTTGTTCCATCAGGTTGAAGTTGGCTGCGCGTCGCCTAAGGTTGTGCTTGCGTGACGCCTTTTTTCAAAAACAACCAGTTCGACGCCTGCAAGCCGTCGAACTTGATTGTATAGCGGCCATCAAGGTAGGTCGCGGGCAGCTTCTTCATTTGCCCCAGAATACCGTGGGTGAACAGTGTCAAGCCTTGCGGTGCCTGGATGTTTAGCGTGCCCTCGAGTGGCTCAACGTAAAAAGGTATTTTGTCGTCGTCCTGGGGGATGGCACGGGTGCCTAACGAAATCAGTAAATCCTGCGATCGGCTCAAAGGCGAGTCGTCCAGACTTTGCACCACCACACTGGCATTGGCGGTCTTCACTTGAACCTTAATGTTGCCAAGGCTGATCGACTCACCGCCGATCCAGCCGGTAGCGGCCTGGGTGCGCGGCGTATTGATGGTGTAGACGCCTTGTTTCCAGTTGCGCTTTAGCTCACCGGTGTCGGTCGTGGACTCGCTAGCATTGGCGTCCAGCAGCGACTGGTCAGGGTCATGAAATTCCTTTGCATTGCTTGGGATAACGCTCTGTTGCAACCAAGGCAATTCCGGCGTCTGTGGCATCGCGATTTCCAGCTTGCCTTTCTCCATGGCTGTGCGCAGGAGAGCAGAGTTGGCCGGTGTGATCATTTGGTTGAACAGGGTGGCTGACGACGGCGCGAAGACGTAGGTCGTTGTTGCTTCGCGAACGTCTGCACGGCGATAAAGCAAGGCGGCGGCGGGCAGGGTGGCCAGCATTGCTGGGTCGTTATAGGCGTGCCAGTTGTTGGCACTCATCCCTACGCCCCCCATTGGTTCCTGGCTGTAGGCATATTGCATCAGTGCATCCCAGCCTTGGTGGCTGGCGGTGCCGGCGATATAGAGTGGCAGCGAGTGACGGTCTGGTATCGGGAAGGGCTCATTGTTCCACTCGGTGACAGTCAAGGGTTTGCCGATGACCTGGCCGGCGGCAATCCAATTCACTATGCCGTCGCTGTAGAGCGGGTTTTTCTCGACCTGTCCCGAGCCACCGTAGCTATGGACATCGATTACGTCGCCGGCGGTAAGGGCCGGCAGGGAGTTCAGGCCATTGCGGCCCCAGCTACTGGTCGTGGCGATGGGGACCTTCACGCCTATTCCACGCAGGTGTTGAATCATGTCGACGTTGAAACGTCGCTCCAGATCGTTAAGGAACATCTTGGAAGGGCCTGGCTCCCAGGATCGCCAGGTCTGGTCTGCAGACAGATTGTGCTGTTTGGCAAAAGCCTCGGCCTGCGCCATGTAGACGCGGTTGTGCTTCGGCAAATTCTTGTCTGGCAGCAGGGCGTTGCCAAAGTGGTTGGTGACGTCGTTTTCGTTGGTAATCAGTACGGCGGCAATTGCCGGGTCGTCTTTGTAGGCGAGACCGGTATAGCTGTTTACATGGGTCAGGTAGGCTTCGGTAAAGCGCTTCATGGCTTGCTGAATGGAGAGATTTACATAGGAATAGCCCTTGAGATAGGTGAAATTCTGTTCTTCTTTCGGCAATTCATCGAAGCCATCAATGTTGTCCTTTTCAGTAAAGACTCGCTGGACGTGCAGATCGAGCCACACATAAATGCCCTCGTCTTTCAGGCACTTGATCCACCAGTCGATTTTTTTCTGCGATTCCGGGCTCAGTTGCTGGGTGCTGCGCGTGACCCTCCCGTCGCCAAAGATGTTTGGGAAGACCCATGGCGAGTCATGGTGGTGCAGTCGTACAAGATTGAAGCCCAGTGCAGACAGGCGTTTGGCCTGCAGCTTGATTGCATCGTCTGACGTGAGGAACAGCGCGTAAGCCGAAAGGTTGGTGCCCCAGAAACGCGCCGCCGTGTTGTCGGCAAATAGCAATTGCTCGCCGGAGGCTTTGACGAAGCCGCGCTTGCCTGCAGGTTTTTCCTGAGCGTTGAGAAAGGACAGGTCGACCGGCGAGGTTTTCCAGTCGAGCTTGTCAGTCGGCCAGCTCTTTGGGTCCGACAGCCCGAAGCGCTCGGTAGTGGTTGGGCCGACCGCCACATCGCCAGAAACGCTCAAGGTCGCTGTGAAATCCAGGCGGCCAGGTTTGATTGTGTTCTTGAAGAAAAAAGCACGCACCTCGGATTTACTGCCCGGTTCCAGGTACACACTCGCCAGTGCGGGCTCGAAGCGCATTTCGATGCGCCGCCCTTGTGCATTGCCCCAGGTCCAGCCGCGGTTGTCGGGTAGCAAAGTGGGTTCGCCCATTTCTCCAGCGAAAAGAGCGGGGTCGAATTCGAAGACAATGCCACCACCTGAAATGCCCGACTTCCCGCTGTGTGCATCCACGGCAAAGTTCCAGGTTAGCTTCTGCTCGTTTTGCTTCTGAATCTGCGCAGTCAAGTCGAAATCCAGCGCTTTGTTTTTGCCTGCAAGGGAGTATCGATAAGGGGCGTTTACCTTGAACTCGGTCTGCAAATACGTCCAGTCCCAGTTGCGCCCAAAGAATGAGAATGTCGTAGCAACTGCCGGACTGCCACCACGCTCCAGCATTGGCAGGCCGTTGCGCTCATCCACACTGACGACCCAGTCCGACGCCCAGATACGAAACGGCCAAATAGCCAAAAACAGCAGGAGCAGTATCTGGGGGCGGCGAGACAACTGGATCATGGGGTCTACCTGAGTTGGAGATGGGTACTCGCCGAGACGGCCGTCGAGGTGTGCTTGAGCCTGCGTGCCATCTGAGCGTAGGCCACGCACAGTCCAGCTACCGACCAATACACCACAGGGATGACCGTGATACTGCTAACGGTAACGATGGTGATCAGGATCCCGACCAGTGTCGCCAGAAGTGCACGTCCGAGTCGGCGCGCCTCATCGTCTTCGTTGGGGAACGAACGCATCCCCTTGCGGATGCCCTGCAGAACACTGGCGAAAAAAACCACGAAAAGCGTCAAGCCAATCAAACCGAACGACAGCGCTATGCCGATATAGGTGTTCACGATATCGATGATCCCCTGACCCTGGATCATGGATTGCATTTCCGGTGTGCTGCGGAAATCGAAAGAACCCAACCAAGGGTTGCGCTGGATAACGATCAAGGCGTTATCAATCAAGCGCTGCCGGTAGGTGATATTTTCGACTTCCACCGTGCCGATAAACGGTAGCAGATCGAGCACTTTTTGCCCGCCCGGCACGATGGCCAGCAAGGGCAGGGCGAGCGCCCCGGCGGCCGCCAGCAGCATCAGGCGTTTGATCGCTTTACGGCCGGTGCCGATGAACACGACGATCATGACGGCTGCCCCGATCCAGGGGCCGCGCGACAGCGGTGCGAACAGACCACCGGCGAGCAACAGTGCGCCGAGGCTGCGCTGCAATTTGCTACGTACCTCCTCCTGCAAGTACAGATAAAAGCCGATGGCCACGCTGATGACTAAGCCCAGCGCAATGGCCTGGCCGGTAGTGGCGCTGGCGCGTAATGAGCCATCACGGCTCAAGTAGCCGGGATCCCATTGCATGCCCATGGCGTAGACAACCGCGCTGTACAGCTGCCAGTGCTTGGCATATTCGAAGAGACCTATAAGCGACAGCACCATGGCGGCGAGTACAAAACCGAACAGAGCGTCCTT
>Ga0157373_10002775_pt1 | contig 13253 bp, 10 predicted proteins | sample C65metaG_FD_113460 | JGI IMG/M metagenome (GOLD analysis project Ga0157373, IMG submission 113460) | Corn rhizosphere microbial communities from Kellogg Biological Station, Michigan, USA - C6-5 metaG | ecosystem: Host-associated > Plants > Roots > Rhizosphere > Soil | place: USA: Michigan... | reverse complement strand
CGAGATCATGTCGGTCACGCGCTCCTTCGGGATGTCTTCCCAGTTGAAGTGGCGCACGCGGGGGGAGGATTTGTCGGGCATCGATCGTGGGATTGAATGTGAACCGCGAACCGCGAACCGCGAACCGCGAACCGCGAACCGTGACAACAACTGCAACAGCGAATGAACGGAAACGGCCGGATCACCTGCCTGAAACGGCCGGATCTGTCCGTGACGAGATCTGTGTTCCGCGCGCCGAGGCTGGCCTCTACACCCCCAAAGGTTCTGAATTGATTGAACTGCCTCAGGACTCTCCCAGGCGCATGGAGACTGAAGCGTAGAGGAGAGGACCAGGCCTTTTTGCAGTTCCAATCCGGCCGTTTCCGTTCATGCCCCTGTTGCAGTCGCCGCGAAAGATTACTCGCCGAACACCACCTCTTCCTCTCGCCGGTCCAGCCCACCTCGTCGCTCCCGATCCGACCGTCGGCGCGCGACTTCGAGGCCGGTGATGCAGGCCGCCAGCCATACGCCGCCGGCCGCGAGGCCGCTCACGACATCACTGAAGTAGCGCGTGCCGAGATACAGGCGGCCGAAGCAGATCGCCAGCACCAGCACCGTGAGCGCAACCACCGTGAACGTCGTTGCGCGGCGGCTCGGCGAGGCAAGCGCCACGAAGTAGCCGATCATTCCATAACCCACCAGCGCCTCCAGCGCCTGGCCACTTGGCGTCCCGAGCCCGGCGGTCACGTACTCATGCGAGAGAAAGTGCTTCACGATCGCATCGAGCACCACGCTGCCGATGATCGCGCCAAGCCAGCCAGCGAGGGGAAGCCAGCCGCGGCGTCGCACGAGCATCAGCCCGATGGCGAGCCCGGGCACGACCATGATCGGCACTCGTCCGAGCCGGCTCACCACGGTCCAGACGGCGTCGGCGGCCGGCGTGGCCCCCTCGCGCAGCGCGCTCGCCAGCGCAATGTCGAACTGCGGCACCGCCTCGCGTGCGAGGAGGGCGCGCGTGATCGCGGCGAAGATCACCAGTGCCACGAAGCTCAGTCCGAGACCGATCGTGAGATTGAGGCCCAGGTAGTCGGTGGGACTGAAGCGCCGAAAGAGGAAATGACGCGCGCGTGGCGAGTGCGCGAGGAGCCAGCGCATCGGCGCCGTGCTGAGGATGCGATGCCATACCGTACCCTCGGCGCGCCATGCCGCGTCGCTCTCCTCTACCAGCCAGCCGCCGGCCACGGCCACGGTGGCCAGCACGGCGAGACCGACGGTGACGACCAGCGCCGCGCGCACGAGGCCGTGGCCGAATGCCGGTGGATGCTGTCCGAAGAACCATCCCACGCCGCAGAACACGGCGGCCCAGATCGCTGCACCGCTCAGGTTGTAGAGGGTGAAGCGTGCAAGGCTCATCGATGACAGCCCCGCCATCGGCGAGATGACCATGCGCGCGAACGGGATGAATCGCCCCGAAAGAACGGCTGCGCCACCGTGGCGATCGAAGAAGTCGCGCGTGCGCGCGAGTATGCGTGGATGCACGCGTCGCGAGTGGCGCTCGAAGAAATCGCCTCCGCGCCGCCCGATCACGAACGCCGCCGTGCTGCCCACGGTCGCCGACGCCGTGGCGACGAGGAAGACGATGGCGAGCGAGAGCCGGCCGTGCGCCGCAAAGGCGGCCGCGGTGATGAGCGTGGTGTCGGTGGGGAACGGGATCGCGAGCCCTTCGCCGGCGATGAACAGCGCGACGATCAGGTATCCATAATCGGCGACCAGTCGCCCGATCTGCTCCGTCATGCCGCCCGGCGATGCTCGTGACCGCGCGACGCGTCGATGAAGCGTTCGCGTGCTGCTTCCACTGCGGCGAGCGAGAGCGCCAGCCACACCGCGCCGGCGGCGTAACCACCCACGACGTCGGTGAAGTAGTGCACGGCGAGCACGAGCCGGCTCAGGCCGATGGCCAGAATGACGAGCGCGGCCGTTGCCGTCACCGCGGCGCGCGCCGCTGGTCGGTGCACGCGCCGAAGCACCATGTAGGCGAGCACGCCGTAGCCGATCATCGCGCCCATCGCGTGGCCGCTGGGATAGCTGTAGGTGGGGTCGCTCAGCTGCTGCAATGCACCGATGGGACGCGTGCGATGCAACGTATGCTTGAGCAACGCTTCCACCAGCTTGCCGCCGCCGAACACGAGCGTCCAGCCGACGGCGACGACACGCCAGTTTCGCCGGTGCAGCGTGAGCAGCACGATGAGGGCGAGCACCGTCATCACGAGAGAGGTGCCGAACCGGCTCACGACGTTCGCGGTGGCGAGCCCGGTCGCCGTGCGCCACGGTGCGAGCAGCACCAGCACCCGGGCATCGAACTGCGCGAGCTTGTCCTGGTCGATCACATTGTCCGCCACCTCGCCGAACAGCCACAGCGCCGCGAGCGCGATGACCAGGCTCAGGGCAAGTCGGACGCCGAATGCGGCCGTGGCCGGTTGCGTGCCCGCGTGCTCGCCACGCAGCAACGCGCGCGAGACAATGGCAACGAGCGCGGCCGTGACGGCCGCCGTGCCGAGCAACAGGAAGGACGCGAACGAGAGCATGGGATGCAAAGATGCGCACCGTGCAGGAAGCGCGCTCCCGCGATAACGTTCGGCATGACACGCACACCCAGAACCGCCGTCGCGCTCCTTGCGCTGGCCGCCGTGCAGATGGCGACCGTCGCCCGACCGCTCTCGGCGCAGGACTCGAGCAGCAGGCGGGTCATTGCGCCGTTCGACACCCAGCACGTCCACAAGACGCTCTTCACGTGGCGCGACGCCGCGCTCGCTGGTGGGTTCACGGCGCTGACGATCGCGATGTTCCCGGTGGACAAGCACATCGCCGGCCAGCTGCAGAACCCGAACACCCAGGCCAACCGGTTCTTCGACAACTACGCCACGGGCGTGGAGTTGATCACGTCGCCGGGCGCATTCATCATCGGCGGCGGCATGTACGCCATCGGCCGTTGGGGCGGCCACCCGAACCTCGAGGACCTTGGCTGGCATGGCACCGAGGCCGTGCTGATCGCATCAGCCGTGACGGGGATCCTCAAGGGCACGCTGGGTCGCGCGCGTCCGTTCGTCGTGAACGACACCAACCCGCACGACTTCAAGCTCGGCGGCGGCTTCAGGTCGAGCGACCGGCAGTCCTTTCCGTCGGGACACACCACCACTGCGTTCGCCGCGGCGGCGGCGGTGACGAGCGAGATGCGGCGACTGCATCCGGAAACGGTGTGGTACGTGGGACCGGTGCTCTACGGCGGCGCGACGCTCGTGGGGCTTTCACGGATGTACCACAACAAGCACTGGGCGAGCGACGTGGTGCTTGGCGCCGCGATCGGTACATTCAGCGGCCTCAAGGTAGTGCGCTACTCGCATACCCATCCGGACAACAAGATCGACCGCTTCATGTTGCATACGTCGCTTGCCACGATGCCGAACGGCCAACTCGGCCTGATGGTCTCCCTGCCGGCACCCACGTTCGACGGACCCTGACACTCGCGGCGACCTCGAGTCGTAGGACCATCCATGATACAGGCCAAGGTGGTACAGACTCCCGCACCGGCCGCACCAGCGGCGCCAGGCGTCACCATCGTCACGCCGCAGGCGCTGGCCGGCCCGCCCGCGACGGCGCAGGAGGTCCGCGCGCTCAAGGCACAGCGCAGCGAGCTCTCCGATCAGTTGAATTCGGCGACGGGCCGGCGTCGCGAGATCGCGCGGCAGCTTCAAAGTGCAACAGGTGCAGACAAGGCCGGCCTCGAGCAGCGCCTCGGCGTGCTCGATGCCCGCATCTCGCGCCTGGAGACGAGCATCGACGAAGTTGGCCAGCAGCTCGCTTCGGCACCCGTGGCCCTCGTTGCGAGCACCGAGCCTGCCGGTTCCTTTCGCCCCACGACCTCCATGAACGCCGTCCCCATCCTCATCGTCTTCACGATCTTCGTGCTCTGCCCCGTGGCAGTCGCCTGGGCGCGTGCCATCTGGAAGCGCAGCTCGCAGCCGCGCCCCGTAGCCGACCGCGATACGGTGGGCCGGCTCGAGCGCATGGAGCAGGCGATGGACGCCATCGCCATCGAGATCGAGCGCGTGTCCGAAGGGCAGCGCTTCGTCACGCGGCTGCTGGCTGAAGGGAAGACCGCGATCCCGATCCCCCCCGTCCACGCGGAGCAGGCCGAAAAGGTTCGCGGCTGACTGCTCGGCGATCTACGCGCCGGCTCAGACTTTCCAGCTCAGCAGGGCGAGGTCGCGATCGGAGAGCTCGTGCCAGTCGGCGGGGTAGCTGCGCACGCGACGCACTGCACCTTCACTCCAGAAGATGAGCGAGCGCCCGCGGCGCCGGTCGTAGTTCGAGAACGGCATCTCATGCACCTGCCATCGCGTGCCGTCTTCGTCCACGAATACGCGCATGTGCCCCTCAACATTTCCGGAGGGGATCACGAATTCGTCGGGCTTTGACGGTTTGGACATCGGACTGCCTGGGGAAAGAAATGCATGACGTGCGGCTGGACCGGAACGGCCGAGCGCGCACGAACGTCGCAAGGTGTATCGTGGCGGAGGGTGGGTCAACGCCGCGGCGGGCAACGGCAGGATACGGGCCGGCTTGCCGTCTGTTTCCCGACGTCGGGCTCCTTCGAGAACCAGCATGTCGCCCTTCGTCGACCGCTTCGCCTTTGCCTCCGGCGAATATGCCAGCTACCGACCGCACTATCCGGACGCGCTGTTCGATTGGCTCCGCCGTCGTCTCCCGAATGCAAACTGGGTATGGGACTGCGGCACCGGAAGTGGCCAGGCCGCCGGAGCGCTGGCGTCCACGTTCCCACACATCGTGGCCTCCGACCCGAGCATCTCCCAGCTTGCACACGCTGAACGCACCGAGCGTCTGTCATATGTCGCGATGACGGCGGAAACGTGCGCGCTAGCCGATGGCTCGATCGATCTGGTCACCGTGGCGCAGGCCCTTCACTGGTTCGACCGCGACGCCTTCTTCGATGAGGTGAAGCGCGTGCTCGTGGCTGACGGGTTGCTTGCTGTCTGGAGCTACGGGCTTGGCAGCATCGAGCCCGGCGTGGACGAGGTGCTCCGCCACTTTCATGACGTGACGGTCGGACCGTTCTGGTCACCCGCTCGGCGGCTGGTGGAGAGCGGCTACGCGGGGATTGCGTTCCCATTCAATGAAGAAAAGGCGCCGGAGATGCGGATGCAGGCGTCATGGACGCTCGAGCAGCTGGGTGGTTACCTCTCCACCTGGTCAGCCGTCGGAAAGTGCAGGGCGGTGACAGGTATTGATCCGCTGCCCGCGCTGATGCAGGCGCTCACGGAGCGCTGGGGCGCGCCACAAGTGGCGCGCCGGATTACGTGGCCGTTGCGGCTCCGGGTCGGATCGCCCCGCTCGCGGGGGGGCTGACCACGTTCGCGTGGCAAAGCGCGAAAAATCTCGCACAATGCCACAGTTCGCCGCAGGACGCGTCTGGCCCATTCGACCGAAGCGATCGGACGTAATTCCCGAACGCATCCTCGGCGCGATGGTGTGGCGGACAGCATGACCGGAGTGTGACAGCGAGCACAAGTGGCCCCGGCGTTGCCAATGGAGGGGCGTCCCGTTGGGCGTCATGTGCCCGGGATCCAGGCCGAAGCAGCTCGCTTCCTCTCGCTCCTCTCACGCTTCCTCCGATGCGTCTCCGCTATCTCGTTCTCGCGCTGTCCGGTGTCGTCGTGGCCTCGAGCGCCTGCTCGACGGACGCCACGTCGCCGGTGTCTCTCACCGCGCCGGAGAGCGCTGGCTTCTCGAAGGGTTCCTTGAAGCCGTCGGACGACGTCGACGACGATGTGTACACCTTCACGGTCGATCCCCGGCGCGACAACTACCTGACCTTCGGCGCCCACTCGCTCTGGCTGCCCGCCCACTCGGTCTGCGATCCGGCCAGCTCGACGTACGGCATCGGCACGTGGAACGACGCATGCTCGCCGCTCACCACGCGGATCACCATCACCGCCAAGGTGCGTTCGACGTCGCGCGGCCTGCCGCGTGTGGACTTCCAGCCGGCGCTCCGCTTCAACCCCACGAAGACCGCGTACCTCACCTTCGCGGTGAAGGGCAAGAAGGCCAAGGAAGCGGCCGGGATGCGCATCCTGTATTGCCCCTCGAGCGCGGCGAAGGACTGCGTCGACGAGGCCCTGACGGATCCGTCGCTGGAAACGGTGCTGGATCGACCGATGAAGATGGTCTATCGCCGCATCAAGCACTTCAGCGGCTACCTCGTGGCGGAACGGGGCTTCACCGAAGACGCGTACTCTTCAGGCTCGCTGTACTAGCACATTCGCCGTGCCGCCCCGACGGCGGGGCGTGACGTGGGCCGGCGCTGTCTCACCCTGAGTGCGACACGTCCGGCCCGCGCGCTTGTACCACCTCTTTCCTCCTCGAGCAACCGGTGACCTCGTCGTCCGACGGCTCCGTCCAGGCTCGCGCGCTCTACCCGCTGCTGGTCGACCCGGCAGGCGGGGATGCGTCGGCGCGTGCGCTGGCCGAGGAGGCTCGCGCCCTCGATCGGCTCGGTCGCCGCGCGGAGGCGCGCACCCTGTTCGAGCGCGCACTGCACAGCCTGGACGCGTCGTCCGCCTCCACCGCCTCGGCACTCCTCCGCTGGATCGCGCGCAGTCACGAGGTGGACGCCGACTATCACGCCGCGGCGGATTGCGCCGAGGCGGCCGTGGCCATGGCGGAAGCGAGCGCCGATCGCAGCGCACTGGGCCATGCACTGAATGTCCTCGCGGCGGCGCACTGGCGGCTCGGCGACCTTGATGCAGCAGAGCGCATCTTCCACGATGCGCTCGTGCGCGGCACGAGTACCGAGGATCCCCGACTCTACGTCGACGTGACCACGAACCTCGGTTCGCTGGCGCGCGTGCGCGGCGACACGCGAGGGGCACTGCGGTTCTATCATGACGCGCTGACGCACGGCCGTCGCCATTCCCTGCTCGACAACATCGTCGGCACGCTGAACAACCTCGGCATCGTGAACCTCGAGCTCGGTCGCCACGACGAGGCCGAAGCGGCGTTCACGGAGGCGCTCTCCATCGCCAACGCCCTCGGCGGCATGTCGATGCGCATCCAGCTCGAGGTGAACGTGGCGCTGCTGGAGACCGAGCGGCGCGACTTCAGCGAAGCACGGCGCCGCTGCGACCACGCCATGGAGCTGGCGGCGCACATCGGAGACACGCGCGCCTCCGGCGAGGCGGAGAAGATCTACGGTGTCATTGCCCGCGAGACGGGGGACCTGGTGGCGGCGGAGGCGCACCTGCAGCGCGCCCGCGCGCTGGGTGCGAGTGCGCACGACCTTACCCTGGAAGGCGACGCGAATCAGGAGCTGGCGGAGAACTACCAGCGACTCGGCCGGCATCGTGAGACGCTGCAGGCGCTGAACGAAGCGTATCGCTGCTTCGCGGTGCTCCGCGCCCGCCACGAGCTGCCGGACGTGGGACGTCGCATGTCACGCCTCGAGGGCGACTTCCTGGAGGCGGTGCGGAAGTGGAGCGACGCCATCGAGTCGAAGGACGTCCATACGACGGGACACTGCGAGCGCGTGGCCGACCTTTCGGGCGCACTCGCCGCCAAGGCGGGAGTGGACGAGAGCTTCCTCTTCTGGTTCCGCATCGGAGCCATGCTGCACGACGTCGGCAAGCTGATCGTGCCGGCCGAAGTGCTGAACAAGCCGGGACAGCTCGACGAAAGTGAGTGGGCGCTGGTGCATCAGCACCCGATGGCGGGCGTGGAGATGCTCGCCGAGATCCGCTTCCCCTGGGACGTGGTGCCGATGATCCGCGGTCACCACGAGCGGTGGGACGGGCGCGGCTATCCTGATCGCGTGGCCGGTGAAGACATCCCGCTCGCCGCGCGCATCCTCGGCATTGCCGACGTCTACGACGCGCTGACGACGGAGCGCAGCTACAAGCGCGCCTTCTCGCATCTCGAGGCGATGGAAATCATGCGTCGAGAGGCGGGGAAGCAGTTCGACCCGCACCTCTTCGCGCGGTTCGAGGAGCTGGTGCGCCGAGGCGCAGCCACGTCACGTCCACTCAACCGGCGCGTCACGCCGGTCCGGCGCGTTGCCGTGACGACGGGGGCCACCGACGCCGAAGAAGACGACCTGACGGGCGCGCTCATGCGACGCGCCTTCGTGAACGTGACGGCGGCCGTGCTCGCGGAGCGTCGGCGCGCCGGGACCCCGGTCTCGTTGCTCGTGGCCGACGTGGACCAGTTCAAGCTGGTGAACGACACCTACGGCCATCTCACGGGCGATGATGCGCTGCGCCTGGTGTCGGGAGTCATTCGCGAGCAACTCAAGCCCGGTCAGTACCTGGGGCGCTACGCCGGGGACGAGTTTGTCGTGCTGCTGCCGGGCGTGGACGCTGCCGCCGCGGTGTCGTTCGCCGACCAGCTGCGACGCGCCACGTCGGCGACGCCCGTGCCGGTGCGCGAGGACGGTGACAAGGTGCTCACGGTCACGCTCTCGATCGGCGTGGCGACGGCGCCGCTCCACGGCGACAGCTTCGAGTCGATGTTCACCGCTGCCGACCGCGCGCTGTTCGAGGCCAAGCGCGAGGGGCGCGACAAGGTGGTGGCGGCAAGCGCGGCGACTGACGGTCCCCCGCAGCTCGTGTTCTCCCGCTTCGTGGGTCGCACCACCGAGCTGCGCGCGCTCGCGTCGGCGCTGGACGACAGCACGCACGGCTCGCCACAGCTGCGCGTGGTGATCGGCGAGGCAGGCGTCGGCAAGTCCACGCTCGTGCGCCAGCTGCTGCCCGACCTTCGCCTGCGCGGCGTCGCGATGGTGACCGGGCGCGTACTGGAGAGCGAGTCCCGCGCCGCGTACGGACCCTGGGCCGAGCTCGTGCTCGCGCTGCAGGAGCTGGGGCTCGCACCTGTGGGTCCATGGCCGCTGCTCGAGCGGCTCGTGCCCGCGCTCCGCACCGGTGCGCCCGCATCGCCCGTGGCGCCGCTCGATCCCACGCAGGGTCACCAGCTGCTGCAGGAGCTGGTGCGCTTCCTCCGCGCCGCGTCGGAGTCGCGTCCACTCACCCTGTTGCTGGAAGACATGCACTGGGCTGATGCAGCGAGCTGGGATGCGCTCGAGTACGTGATGGCGCAGCTCACCACGGAGCGCATCTTCACCGTGCTGAGCCTGCGCAGTGAGGAGGCCGCGTACGGCATGGTGCGCGAGCGTCGCCAGCGCCTGTCGCGCGACGAACGATCGCGCGAGCTGCACGTCGAGCGGCTCGATGCGCGTGAGGTGTGCGAGTGGCTGCAGGGTGCGCTGCATCGCTCGGAGCTGGGTGACGATCTCCTCACCTTCGTGCTCCAGCGCACCGAGGGTAATCCGTTCCTCGTCATGCAGCTGTTGCGGGCGATGAACGAACAGGGCGTGTTCACCAACACGGGGAGCGCCTGGGTGTGGGCGATTCCCGCATCCCTTCCGCTGCCGACCGGCATGGCGGACCTCGTGGCGCGCCGGTTGTCGCGGCTCTCCGCCGAGGCCTCGAAGATCCTCGTCACCGCGGCGGCCATCGGCCGCACGTTCTCGCTCGCCCTGCTCGCCGATGCATCGGGCGCCGAGATGGACGCCGTGCTCGATGCGGTGGACAGCGGCCTCGCGACGTCGGTGCTGGAGCCGGTACACGAGCTGGACGACGACAGCTATCGCTTCGCGCACACGTTGCTCGTGGACGCGGTGCTCCGCACCGTGAGCCCGGCGCGTCAGCGCATGATCCATCGTCGCATTGCCGACCTGCTCGCGGCGCGCAGCCCGGACGCCGTGGACGCCGTGGCGTGGCACTATGCGCGCAGCGGCGACGGGTCGCAGACCTATACGTGGTGCCGCAGTGCGGCGGAGCGGGCGATGTCGCGCTACGCGCTGGACGATGCGACGCGATTCCTCGAGCTCGCCCTGGAGCATGCGAGCGCCGACGACCAGCGTATTGCGGCGCAGGACGAGCTCGCGCGCGCCGCCGAACTGTCCGGACGCTGGGACGAAGTGGCGCGCTGGTGTGACGCGATGCTGGGCAGCCCGTTGCTCGCCGCACAGTCGGCGCGAGCGCTGCCGGTACTCCAGCGTCGCCTGCACGCGCTGGTGCGCGTCGGTCAGGCCGCGCCGGATACCGAGGCGGCGTGCCGCGACCTGCTTGCCATCGCCGAACGTGAAGGCACGCGCGCCGACGTGGTGCAGATCCGCTCGCTGCTCGTGCAGGCAATGGCACGCATGGGCCGCACGCAGGAAGCGGTGGACATCGCCACCGAGTCCGTCTCGCTCGCCGAGGCGGGTGGCGACGACGCGCTGGTGTGCGAGGCCATGCATCGCCTGGGAATCACGCTCATCGCCGGGCGGCCCAGCGAGGCGGTGGAGCTGCTGCTGGGGCTCGTCTCGCGCGCGCACACCCGCCGGGATCGGGCGATGGAAGCGCGCGCCTTCCTTTCACTGGGTGTGGCCCGCACGCGTGCGCGCGATGACCGGGGCGGCGCCGAGGCGTTCCGTGCCGCGCTCGGGGTAGCGCGCGCCGCGCACGCACTCGACATCGCCGCCAGTGCGTCGATGAATCTCGGGGTGCTGGAGCTCCGGCGCGGCGACTTCGCCGCGGCCCAGGAGGCGTGCAAGGATGCACTTCGGCTGTACACGACGCTGCGCAACAACGCCAACCGCCTGGCCGCACTGTACAACCTGGCCAGCCTCGAGCGCGAACGCGGCGACGCCGAGTTGGCGCTCAGCCTCTACCGCGAGACGGCGGCGCTGGCGGAACAGCTTGGTGCGGTGGACATCGCCATCGGCGCGCACGCTGGCGCCGGGGTGGCGGCGCTGCGCCTCGACGACGTGTCGGCGGCGCGACTGGCGTTGCGCGCGGCTGAGGCGGCGCTGGGTGACCGGGCGGACTGGTGGTTTCAGGGTCGCGAGCTGCTGGAGTCGCTGGCGGTGCGGCTGGCGGCGCATGACGGACAGCTCGTGACGGCGCGGAAGCGCTTCCACGTGGCGGTAGCCCGACTGGAGCTGATGGAGGTGTACGCGGCGGCATGGATGGTGGCCGACTGCGGTGCCGAGCTCGCCGAGCGGGACGAAGGAATCTGGCGGGTGGTCGAACGCTTCATGGCGCACGAGGCGGTGCAGGAATTCGTACCGCTGGCAGCTCGGTTCACGGCGCTCCGTGACCTGGCGGAGCGTCCCACGGGTGCCCACGCCGTGATCCCGCCTATGCGACTGTCATACGATCAGACGGCAATCGCCTCTCGTTGACAGCTTCCCGTCCTGATGACCGAATCGGGACACAATTCACCACAATTCCGGCGATTCTTCCCTGCAGGATGCCACTATTCTGGCGATTTGCACGATTCTGGTCCGGTGCGCGGTCGGTCATGAGGTCGGATGCGGCTGGACAAGGTGGCCGATCGACGGCTGGACAGCACCTGCGCGGGGACAGTCTGACGGGTGTAAGCGGACTCGGCGAGTGGTCCCGGCATTGCCAAAGGGTGGGTGCCTGTACTTTCACCCTTATTCCTACCCCAGTGAGCCCCAGGCTCGAGAGGTTCCGAATGCGATTGCCGATGATGGCGCGCTCGCGAGTGTCGCTCGTCCCGCTGCTGACCACCGTGGCGACCGCGAGCTTGATGCTTGCCGGTTGTGCTGGCGACGCGACGTCACCCAGCGCGGCCCAGCCGAAGACCTTGTCCGCGATGCGGACGTCGCCGTTCGTGCCTACCGACGCGCAGCGCGCGCTGGTCGGCGTGGCGGACGGCACCTACACGTATGAGATCGACCCGAGCCAGGCCCAATCGCTGTCGTTCGGCGCGAGCCACCTCGACATCCCGGCTGGCGCGGTCTGCGACCTGGCCACCTCGAGCTATGGCATGGGCACGTGGAACGACAGCTGTACGGCGCAGACGGAACCCTTCACGATCACGGCGGTGGTGCGTAACGCGGCCACCGACCACCCGAGCGTGGAGTTCCAGCCTGCCCTGCGGTTCAGCCCGCAGTCGAACGTCAACCTGTACATGTACGTCACGGACCAGGCGACGCTCGACAACACGCGGCTGATGTACTACTGCAACGAGACGGGATGCATGGACGAGTCGCAGACGGATGCCGACCTGCGCTCGAACGTGGACGTGGAGAACAAGGTGGTGTTCCGTCGGATCAAGCACTTCAGCGGGTACGTGGTGGCGGAGTTCAGCGCCAGCCCGCTGTCGCTGGACATCTCCCTCGGCTTGTAAGCCGGGCGAATCCGCTCTGATCCTTCGCGAACCTTGATTCCTTCCACGGGTGGTGCACGAGGACGTGCGCTGCCGTTCAGGAGCCTACTACCATGCTGCGTTTCCTTCTCTTGGCGCTCGGCCTGAGCATGTCATTCATGACGGTCAGGAACAGCGCATCCATGTCGCGGTCGTACAACAACAACGATTCGTCCGTTGCCCCGATGAACTCGCACCAGCCGTCGACCGACGACAGCGGCCGTCCCCACGGCGCGGGCCGCTCGGGTTACATCGTGGCCTCGAGCTGAGGTCAGTCGTCCTACCGCAGTACGGCCCGCTTCGGCGGGCCGGACGGTGCCCGGCGGCCGCACTTTGCGTGGGCCCCCGGGCACCGATCGCTCCGGTCTCTTCCCTTCCCGATCCCGGCCTCCTCCTCCCGTGGCATCGTCCTCCGACAACACTGCGCGAGCCAGTCATCTCCGCCTGGTAGAATCGCCGGCGGAGCATCCGTCGACGCGCGCGCTGATCGAGGACGCCCGGGCGCTCGACAAGCTGGGGCGCCGAGCCGAGGCGCGGGTGCTGTACGAGCAGGCGCTGCGCAGCATCACCACGCCGTCGCCGTCGCTCGCCTCGATGCTCCTGCGCTGGATCGCGCGCACGTACGAGGTGGACGCCGACTACAAGGCGGCGGAAGACTGCGCGGAGGCCGCCGTCGCGACCGCCGAGCTGGGTGACGAGCGCAACGCACTGGGCCACGCGCTGAACGTGCTGGCCGCCGTGCGCTGGCGGCAGGGGGACCTGGACCACGCCGAGCAGCTGTTCCACGAGGCGCTGGAGCGCGGCACGAGCACCACCGACCCGCGGCTCCAGGTGGACGTGATGACCAACCTGGGAACGCTGGCGAGCATTCGCGGCGACTTCCGGGAAGCGCTCCGGTACTACCAGGATGCGCTGGCGCACGGCCGGCTCTATTCGCTGCTCGACAACATCCTCATCGCTCTGAACAACCTCGGCATGGCGAACAT
>Ga0157373_10002773_pt1 | contig 13254 bp, 11 predicted proteins | sample C65metaG_FD_113460 | JGI IMG/M metagenome (GOLD analysis project Ga0157373, IMG submission 113460) | Corn rhizosphere microbial communities from Kellogg Biological Station, Michigan, USA - C6-5 metaG | ecosystem: Host-associated > Plants > Roots > Rhizosphere > Soil | place: USA: Michigan... | reverse complement strand
GTATCCGCTGCCGTGAATGTCGCGCGCCATCTGATCAATAAAGTCACGCGTCTCCTGGACGGCATCCACCTTGCCGTTTTCATTAAAGTTGCGGGCCTGCAACTCGATGATGCCCTTTACTACAACTGCTAGAACGATCGTGAGCAGGGCAAGGGTGATTAACATTTCGATCGCGGAAAAACCGCGCTCGCGATCACTTGAGTTGCCGCTGTTTTGAGGAAATTCGGTTCTTATCATGGCCATGGATGGATTCCAATTAGTCGATTGTGCGAAGGTTGGCCGGTATAACGAATTTCAGACCGCCATTAACTGTCGCATTGGACGGGCGCGCTCCGATCACGATCAGCCGGTCGTTGGCGCTCATCTTGATGACATTCCAACGCACGTCATAAACCATCTGTTTCCCACCTGAGCCACAACCCGTGTACCGGATTGCATAGGGATAGCCGCTGACCGGGTCGGTTGGAACACTTGCAAAAGCTTGCGTCCAGTCAACTTGCCCGTTTGCGGTAAGCCTGGCGCCATTACCGCCGTATGCTCCGCTGTTGCCGGATCCCAGTACCGCCGGGTTAGTGGCAAAGTTGGTGGTCACCGGGGTCGGATAAGTACAGTCGGTGATTGTGAGGGGCGTCGTCGCCTGCAGTCCCTGCGCGGTAATCTGCTCCAGCACGTGCTCCGCGATCATCGTGGATGAAGTATCGGCGCCGGCAGTCTTGTTGGTGTACATCGCCGTGACCAGAAGGACCAGAAGCCCTCCAAGTCCTATCAGCAGAACCACCATCGAAATCATCAACTCGATGAGTGAAAAGCCGTGTTGACAGCTTCGAATTCGATTTTTTCTCGGTATCTTCATATTTCTAATTGAGCGCGATCCAGGACGTGCTCACAGTTTGATAACGCCATTCCCGCACACGCCCGGCAGGATTTACGGTCACCGCTTCCCACATTCCGGTTGCCTGGTTCTGTAAAAAAACCTCAAAGGCAATCGGTTGCAGAGTTCCGCCGTTGTTGTATGTATACAAGCAAGTGCCCCCACCATTTGTCGGAGGCGTCGCACTCAGATAGCAGGGCAGCCCGCGTGGTCCGAAGCTGACGACAGCGGTATTAGAACCAACCCAGGTATTCTGATTAATCGCCACCGCTCCTGCCGTAACCCCAGGCAGGAACTGGCTGTACAAATTAGCCGTATTCGGCGCCGAACTTGCCGCCTTCACCACAACCGAATTACTGAAAACAACACCCGGTTCGGAAATGGGCGTTCTGGAATATGTACCGGTCGCCCCGCCTTGCTGGTTTAAATCAATGAATGCGTTGAAACCCCCGCCATAGAGAGTTCCTGAGGTTGCGTATACAGGTTCGTAGTTGTCTGCGGTGATTGCGCGGATACGCGCAGTCTGTAGCAGGTTGGCATACTGGCCGCCCGCCGATCGCAGTCGATAAGTGTTCGTGATGTTCATGACCAACGGAGCAGACATAGCTACCATCACCATCGCGATGGCACACACCAGCAGCATCTCGACCAGCGAAAATCCGTTTTTCGAACTCTTCCTCGTTGAACTCATGCGGGTCATCGCTCCAGCCAGCTGAGGCGCAATGCCTCCTCGCCAGACTCGTACTCAGTAAGCCTATTCATCATAGGCAGAAGCGGGAAGCTAACCTACGTACCTCAAGTCCACTCACGGAAGTAACGGCAGCCGGGGATGGGAAAGATCAAAGCGGACACCCAATTGCTGCCGTATTTGCCGTCAGGTAATCAAGCGCTGATTTACTTCGTCTGAGAAGGACGGAGGGGCGGGACTTCTAATTGCGTTCGCCGCTAGCGAAATCGTTGCGACGGCTCTTCATCGCTCGATCGGCCGGCGGCCAGCATTGCCAGGCGCTTCCCGGGAGTGGCTCCGCAAAGGAATTCTGAAAACAACAGAGAATAAACGGCTATAAATATCGTGGAAGAAGTGATCAGTAGTGCGGCCGACAGCGGCCATGCCGGCAAGCCGCCCATTACGGCTAGTGAACTGACGGAAAATAATAATACTGCGCACACAAGCACAAGCGTGTCCAAACAAATCGAGAAGCTGGTGAGCGAAACGGTAAGGAACCCCCAGCGAACTTGTAGTCCGTCCGGAGCACGATAAGCATCGATCCCCAGGTCCTCAAATGTGATCGCCGGCCGCGGCGGTTCCGGCGAAAGCATCAACTGTGGATCCGGCAATCCAAAAATTGTGTCGCGTCCGGAAATTGCCGCAGAAGACAGCATCTGGAGAAAAAGCCAGTCACGCATGGCGCGCCGCATGCGCGGCGGCAGAGCATCGAATTCAATTCCGCTCTGGCCATTCGCATCTGCCCATGCGACTCGGCCGCGAGTCTCCACCCGGACTCGAGGCGACAGCAGATCGAAGCGCAGGTTCACCTCTTGCCCGGGCTGCATCGCAGCGACAGCCTGAATGGCGACACCGGTTTCGGTGAGATCACGCACAATACCGCCGTTGCCTTGGTCGAGCTTTACGTAGGCCAGCGAGCGCAGAGTATATCGCGGGTGTTGACGGCGACGCGGCCCGACATTGGCCTTGAAGTCAACCGCATCCGCACAAAACGACATTAGTAAATCGTAGCCAACGGGAACCGGCCCGCCACAGTGTCGGATTTGGTTCGCCCCACCGCGGCAACCTGGTTGATTAGAATCTGCTCTATGCCTAAAGCCAGAAAGAACGCTTTGATTACCGGAGCATCGCTGGGAATTGGCCGCGAGCTGGCGAAACTCTTCGCAGCCGATCAATACGATCTTGTGCTCGTGGCAAGAGACGCAAATCGGCTGGCGCAATTCGCAAACGAATTGCAGCAGCCATTTGGAATTAATGCCAAATGTTTCCCATTAGATCTTGCGGCGAGCTCGGCTCCGCAGTTTCTCTTCGATCAACTGTGGCGGGAGAATATCGGAATTGATGTCCTTGTTAATAACGCAGGCTTCGGGAAGCTCGGAGCATTTTCGGCAGTCTCCGTCGAAGACAGTCTGGGACAGATTCAACTCAACATTGTGGCGCTGACGCACCTGACCAGGCTCTTCGTGAACCCAATGCTCGAGCGCAAATCAGGAAAGATCCTCAACGTAGCGTCAACCGCTGGATTTCAGCCTGGCCCCACCATGGCCGTGTATTACGCGACCAAAGCCTATGTAATTTCCTTTTCTGAGGCCATAGCCAGTGAGGTGCGAGGAACGGGAGTGAGCGTTACCTGCCTTTGTCCGGGCGCTACCGACACCAATTTTCAGAAAGTCGCCGGGACCGAAGAGACTACGCTTTTTCGGCGCCTTCGCCCCATGAACGCCGCTACTGTCGCCAGAGATGGATATCGCGGGCTGATGAAAGGCAAGCCATTGGTCATTTCCGGTTTCCGGAATTGGCTGCTTACCGAATCGCTGAGGTTGTCACCCCGGAGGTTAGTGACCGAGGTCTCGCGCAAGATCCTGGAATAGGCTGCGCTGACGATCTATCCAAATTATTGCGTGACCGTAAGGTTCACCTGCGTGCTGTGAGTCACCGAAGCGGCGGCAACGCTGATCTTGAGGTTATAACTTCCTGGCGGAGTTCCCGGGCTGCCATTTCCTACAATGCTTCCATTGCCTTGGAGTCCTCCGCCACACGAGAAACTTCCGAGCATGAGTAGCATGGTTAAGAATAAGTAGCGATTCCGTTTCTTCGCGCGCGGTTGACGCCTCCACATCCAGAACATTCCCGTCATCGGCAGGGATATCAGCCAGGTCGTGCTCGTTTTAGTTGCGGGCGTAGGCGCCGTAGTAAGTACCGTTACCGTGATCACTGAGTCACCACTTCCCGCCTGTACTTGAGAAGGATTGAAAGCACAAGTCGTCAATGCAGGAGGGTCGGCGCATGCGAAAGTCACGTTGCTGGGGAACACGCCCGACGTGGGTGCAACATCCAGAGAATAGGTCGCGGATTGGCCCGATCGAATGGACATGCTGGGTGGCGTAATTGAAAGCGTAAAGTCGAAGCTCTGACTGGGCAAGGCTGTGAACGCAACAGGCACTGAATGCGAAACAACTAACGCGTCGCTGCCAATGGCGTTCACATTAAACCCATAAGCCTGCGACGTTCCACTGCTCACGGTCAGGCTAAAAGGAGTGCCAGTGTCGGACGGCGTGGCAGTCGGCGGATTCACCACACAACTCGGCGGAGCTCCGCTTCCGCAGCTGAGCGCGACCGCGCTGTTGTAACCGCTCACTGAGGTCAGGGTTCCGTCGAATGTGGCAGGCGAATTCACGTGAGCCGTAAGCGACGGGTTCGTGATTGCCAGAATGTAGTCTGGGACGAAGTTCACGCTCAAAATCAGTAGTTGGGTCTTGGTTGTTCCTCCCGGGCTGGTTGCGCTGATCATGATCTGGTAGGTGCCCGGTGGACTGGTGATTGATGTGGTTATGGTCATTGCAATCGAAACCGGAATGGAACTTGTCGGCGCAACGATATTGGAGGGTTGAAACTGGCATGCCGTGCCCGAGGGCAGTCCTGAACAGGAGAGCGTCACCGACCCGCTGAACGCTCCCGCCCCTGAAACTACCAGAGAAACCGGAGCGCTATCCGTTCCGGGAGCCACATTCACCGAAGCCGGTGACGGCGCGGACAAGGTGAAATCGACGACATGCAAAGCCACCGGGACATTGTGTGTGATCTTTGCAGAATCGGTCCCGACCGCCTGCAAGTTGAACAAGTAATCTCCCGCGCCACCACTGGCGTTAATCATGAACGCCGATCCTTGAGGAAGGGGTGTGATCGACGCCGGATTTGCAGAGCAGGCCTGAGGAGTGGGCGTGCTTCCTGCCACGCAACTTAGGATCGCGCTGCTGCCGTAGCCGTTCCGCGCGAATATGGTGCCCGCATAACTGGCCGTTTGTCCGGCAAAGATCGTCTGGGGGTTGTTTCCGATGCTCAGTTGGAAATCGGGCGTCGTGACCAGGTTCCATTCCCAGATCCCGCGACCGAAAGTCGCCGCCCGCAGCAACTTTAATCCGCCAGAATTGAAAATCTGTAGCGCAGTAACAGCTACATTAGGCAGAAACCCAGGTCCGGCAGCGGGGGCCACCTCGCTCCAATTGGCCGCGCCGGTTCCGCTGGCGAAAACTCCTATGTCGGTGCCAACATAAATTGTTCCGCTATTAGCCGACGGCCCGGAATCTATCGCGATCGAATCCACGGGAGCATCCGGCAGGTTTGAGGTGAAGTCAATCCACGAAGCCCCTGCGTCGGTCGTCTTCCAGACATGCGAAGTGTGGAACCCCATGATGCCAACGTAAGCGGTCTGCCCGCTGCGATCTGAGATATCGATAGCGATTGCGGAAACCGGAAATCCTTGCGAATTGATCGCGGAAGTGCGGTTCGTCCATGCGCTCGGGCCGCCATCGGAATTCGTTGTAACCCACACCTGGCCCCCCGCCGGTGACACCGAAACCAGCGGCCCATCCCCGTTGGTCCCCGCATAAATCACTTGCGAGTAGCTGTTCGAGTCAACCGGTCCGCCGGCGGCGATTGTCCGCACTGAATTCGTTTCGCCTCCACTGCACAGTCCGGTACCGCCAGTTTCAAAATCTGGGCTCAGAACTGAGAAATTTCCGCCCCCGGAACTTCCTCGCCATGTCTTGCAAGTCCCTATCAGAAGCGTGTTTGAACTCGCCGGATCGAAAATTAATGGGAGATCGAAAGGACCGGTGTCCCCGCCTACCGAGTTGCCGTCGGCAATCTGATCGTTGGCGAAATCCTGCGAATGACAGTTGATTCCATTCATACAACGAAGCACGTTCACTCCAGAAACCGAATCGGGTGGCGTTGCCAGTAGCCATTCGTTGTCATTACTCGGGTTGATTGCGGTTGATCCTACATCGCCCGCGCTCACGTTGACCCAATTGCCGCCGCCCTGTGAAAACCCGGTCGCCGGTGCTCCATTCTCCTGAGTGCCGCCAAATACAAGATTTGAATCCGTCCCCGACTGGGCCATCGACACAAACTGCGTAAGTGGTCCAAGTGTTGCATTCAGACTGTCGAACTGATTGCTCAGCCCACAACTGCCGGTGATCAAGCCCGTGAATCCATCGAGTGCCCGATAAATCCCGCCATCATTCGCAAAATAAATCAACGCCGTTCCACCACTAACCAAGAAATCAATCGCATGTTGCCCCGGATGCACCTTTGCAATATCGCTGCACCCATAGACATGAGTAAGGTTCATGAAAGTGTTGTGGCCAGTGCCGCTGCAATTCGGTACGGCATTGGTAATCGTGCACTTGTACAGATTGAGCGCTCCGGCATAAATGTCGGTTGCGGTTCCGTTGGGGACCGCCGCAAGTGTCAGACTGTCTGTACCCTGCTCGGTTCCGCAGCCGCCTGAAAGGTCACCGCAGTTTGTAATTCCGGAGTCATTGACCTGCACCCACGAAGCGCCGGCGCTGGTAGTCTTCCAAATTCCTTGATCCAGTTCATTCCCGTCCACGTACCACACATACATTTCGCCCATGTTCGACGGACCTGGACGACTCGGAACAACCGCAATCTGCCCACGATAGATCGAGCATCCGCTAGGCTGAAAGGCTTGCGCAGGACAGGCAGCAGCACTCAGTCCACTTCCGGGCTGAATGGCCAGCCTGGTCCAACTGATTCCATCTGATGAGGAGTAAAAGCCATGGAATCGAATTGCCGCGAAAAACTTTCCTGCAGCCGCGTTATATACAACGGATGTTACCGAGGCAGAACCGATGCTCACGCCTGAATCAGTTGCAGTCGCCAGGTGCCATGAAATGCCTGCGTCCGTCGAATAGTAGAGTCCACGATTAACGGCTGCAGGAGTCTCCAACCCTTCAATAATTCCTTCTGAAGCTGACCCTGCCGCCGCAACGACCAAATTTGTATTAGCGGTGCTGAATGAAATTTGGCTGAATCCGAGTCCCGCAAATGGATGCAGTCCGCTCGCGTCCTGAGATTTGAGCGTCCAACTCTGCCCGCCATCGCCAGAGCGAAGAATTCCCAGCCCGTAGTACGAATCCGCTGAACTGTTGGTCTCTCCCGTTCCAAGCAACACGACGCTCTTGTTCGGGTTTGGATTCGAGGTTTGCGGCTGCACGGCTACGGCTCCAACAGCCAATGTCGCCTGGTCGTCAGTCAAAGGCATCCAAATGACGGCACCCGGACTTGGGCTTAACGTGCCCGCATTGATGGATTTCCACAACCCGCCGTACGCTCCACCCGCAAAGACTGTGTTCCCGGTTCCATCATTCGGATCAATCACAACCGCACTGGCCCGGCCTGACACCCAGTTGTAGTCCTGCAAACCGATGCCGCTCGCATCGGAGGGAAGCGGCATAGGTCCCAGCGAATTCCAGCCCGCGCCCGATCCGAATGCAGCCGCCGACTCGGCGACCCGCATTTTGATTTTTTGCGCAATGGCTCTTCCGCGAAGGTCTGCCGCATTCGCTCCCGGCATTGTCCTGGCCCGTTTCTGCGATTGTTGGCGAGCGGCTTTGCGGATGCGAGCTGATCCGACGCCCTGATCCGTTCGTTGGCCGAATCCCGCCGCACACATATATATGGCGGACAAAACTACGACACACCCATTCCTTACCCGCGCGATCACGCGATGCTCCGTTTGTGGCCCGCAAATTCCTTCTGTCGGAGGCGCATGATTCGCGCCACGATTGATCCAACCCTTCGGTTGTGGGAAATCGCGATCTCCTGCAGGCTGGTTCCGCGTCGCAGTTCCTCCGAGAGTCGAGCATCTTCTTCTTCGATCCACGGTTTGCCCGCGTTCTGAGGCAACGAATTCCGGGTCCTGCGTTTGTGGTCCTGAATCTCCAGGGCATCGACAGCGTGCTGAAGAGCGCGCACGACCTGGGGATTTTGATATAACGATTCGTTCGGCAATGACTGACCGGTCTCCGGGTGCAGGCCATCCGCAAGCTTGCGCACGATTTCCATTGCTTCCTGAAGTTCCATACCTGATCCGGCGCGGGTAATCCTAACGACTATGCGATTTTTGTTCTGTGACGAGTGAACATTCCGCCTGTGATCAGGAACATCCGCGCCGAAGTGGATTCCCCCCCAACGTCAAAGCTCCGCGACGCCGTCGCACACCGCGTCAGGCGCAAGCTCAGGCAGGTTAAACTCTTCCTATGGATTGGCAGGCGTTCTGGCTCACCATCCGGCTGGCGCTCACGGTCACGGCTCTTCTGGTCGTGCTGGGATTTCCGCTTGCTTACTGGATTGCTTTTTCGCGATGGCGTTGGAAATTTGTCATCGAAGCCATCGTGGCCCTGCCGATTGTGTTACCGCCCACAGTGCTCGGCTTTTACGTTTTGATTGTGCTGGGCCGGCAGGGGTCGATCGGCAGGTGGTGGCAGGAGATGACCGGTCACACCCTCGCTTTCACATTCAGCGGACTGGTTATCGGATCAGTTCTATATAGTCTGCCATTTGCGGTGCAGCCCTTTGCGTCCGCCTTGGCGTCGGTGGATCCTCGCCTGCTGGCTGCCTCGGATGTTTTGGGCATCTCGAGATTCGGGACTTTCTGGCGCGTCATGGTCCCTTTGTCGATTTCCGGGCTGGTGACTGGGATCGCGCTGACGTTCGCTCACACCATGGGAGAATTCGGGGTCGTACTCATGGTGGGCGGTAACATTCCCGGCGTGACCCGCACTCTCTCCATCAACATTTATGATCAGGTTCAGAATTTGAATTACGCAGGCGCCAATACGACGGCATTAGTCCTGGTTGTGATCGCATTTGTTCTGCTTTCTCTGGTCTATTCATTGAATCGCAGATTCTGGAATCTGGGGCCGCGGACTTGAAAACGACTGCTCCCAACTTGACAGAGAACGTAATATCTCAGCCGTCTAAGTCGGCACCGACAGGTCTCGATCTTTATGTTCGGAAATCATTTTCATCCTTTACTCTGGATGTTTCGTTTGCCTTGCCTGCCGGCATCAGCATTCTCTTCGGCGCATCGGGAGCCGGCAAGACTACTTTGCTTGACTGCATCGCCGGCCTCACCAAAGCCGACTGCGGACGAGTTCAGATCGGCGAGCGCATGGTATTGGACTCAGAACGAGGCATCAACGTTCCTGTCCGCGACCGCCGGGTCGGCTACGTTTTTCAGGACCTCGCACTCTTTCCTCACCTTACGGTCGAAGGCAACGTTGCTTATGGAATCATGGGTGTTCAATCAGAAGAGCGTTTACAGCGTGTTGCCCGGACGCTTGATTCGCTCGGCATCGCTGCTTTGCGGAATCGCCGGCCCGCACAACTCTCCGGCGGAGAGCGCCAGCGCGTCGCCCTGGCTCGTGCGCTCATCACTGAACCTTGCATCCTTTTGCTCGATGAGCCCCTGGCTGCGCTCGATTTGCCGGTGCGGATGAAAATCGCCGACGACCTGCGGCGCTCTATCCAAAGCCTTCCAATTCCCGTTCTCTATGTCACCCACAGTCGCGATGAAGTTTTCATGCTCGGCGAAAAGCTGTTCGTCCTCGAGAACGGCAAGCTCATTGCGCAGGGCACACCACACGAAGTGCTTTCCGCGCCGCGTGGGGAAACGGTCGCACAGCTTGCCGGCTTTGAAAATATTTTTGACGCTGAGGTTATGGCCCTTCACCAGGATCGCGGCACCATGACTTGCCGCGTGGGTTCAGCCCGGTTCGAATCGGCACAAGTGGAACTGGAAACTCCGCTGGTCCGCGCCGACGCCGGATCGCGTTTACGCGTAGGCATCAGCGCTGGAGACATTTTGCTTGCGACTTCTGCTCCTGTAGGCCTGAGCGCGCGTAATATCCTGCCTGGCCGTGTACTGTCTTTATTCCAGCACGACGCCATCGTGACCGCTCGCGTGGATTGCGGAGTCGAATTGTCCGTGCACTTAACGCTCGGTGCTCGTGATTCACTTGCTCTCGCGCCAGGACGGCAGGTGTGGGTGATCGTCAAAACGCATTCGTGCCATTTGCTCAGTTCCTAGTCGCAGGCTCGGCATTAGAAGGCCACGCTTTTCGCCTCCTCGATCTTTGGGATTTCAATCACTCCCACCCATTGCCCGTGCCTTCGCTCCACATAGACAAGGGTTCCACCGAGGACCGCAGCAGCAGCCTCCGGCCCAAGGTCCACGTGGTAGCCGAAGTAGCGCGTCTTCCACTCTTGCCACAACTGCCAGCGGTCAAAAATCGTGGGCGCCGGCTGATATTTTGTGGAAAACACCAGCGCAATATCGAAACGTTCGCGCTCGTCCGCCGCTGCCAGCAGTTGTTCTGCGGTGAAATCTTCGATCCTGACCACCTGCACCGGCCGCGCAACATAACCGAGACTCGGTCGCGACAGCTCATCGCTCGCCGGCCACGCGGTCAACACTCGCGCATGCGGCTGCCGCAATTCGATAAAGCCTTCCGCGCCCTGATGCAGCCGAATGTAATCGCGATACGCGAGATTGTCTTCCGGCGAAAATCCGTAGGGCGGGTTGACGAAGAGCGCCGCGACAAATGCTGCCGCTACTACCGCCAGCACCGCCTTCCATGCCGGCAGCCTGCGCCAGATTGTTGACACACACACCACTATAAAGAGCGGAACGATGGGCAGCATGTATCGGGCAAGCACCGCGCCTCCAACAACCGAGAGCGCCAGCAGATAAATAACTGCGATTGCAAGAAAGGAAAACTGAACTTGGATAGCGATCCTTTCGCGCATCGCCACGTCGCCAGTCGTTGGCCATTGATCGTCACCGGTGAATCGCCCGCCCCGAGGCAATGCTGGAAACTTCATCGCCAGTAAACATGCCAACGTCAGCACATACAAATTCAAATATCCGACCGTCTGCCAGATTCTCAGCAGCAATGCGAGGGATATCCGTAGAACGTGAAAGTTCCCCTGCACGTTGTAACGAAAGAACTCAGGATTGCCGAAAACGAATCCGGTTTTCGCATAGTGGTAGGCGTACCAGAGCGCCAGGGGAACGATGGGAATCAGCAGGAAAAAGCCATCATGGAACTCGCGCTGTTTTAATCGTCCTTCAGCAATACGGGCAAAGGCGCAGCTCTCCGCCGTGCCACCTTGCCTGTTTACTTGACCTGAGGGCAAACTCTCCTCACGAGATTCAGCATCTTCAGAATCCAAGAACCTACATCTCCGGCGATGCCGATCGAGAAAGACACGACTGCCCTCCCACACCATCAACCCCAGCGGCACCAGAATGGCTGTTTCTTTTGCTACTGCTGCCAGCGAAAACCAGATCGCCATCGCCAGATTTCGACGCTGCAAATAGGATTCCAGGGCCCAGAACACCAACCCGGCGGCTGGCAGATCAACCTGCGCCAAAGAACTCTGCGCAAAAAACACCGGATAAATCGCTGTTAATATCGTGCTCGCGACCGCCACGGTCGAATTCGAAACGGTCTTCGCGAGGCGAAACAAACCGGTTAACGAGAACGCAGCCAACAACAACATGGCGCAACGCGTCACCAATTGACTTTGCCCGAAGAGTTTCCAGCTTAGCGCCAGCCAGGCCATCACCAACGGAGGATGCGCATTAGAAGGAGTTGAATAAGGAATCAGCGATCCGGCCAGCAGATCGCGTGCTGCGGGAATGTAATATCCAGCTTCGTCCCAGAAATACGGCAGACGCAATAGAGGAGCATGGGAAACGATCAGCAGGACAGCCAAAACGGCGAACAGTGCTGCCGTGTTCAACCATCGGTATTGGGAACTGTTGGTCAGAACTGGTTGTCAGACTTTAATGCACTGGGCCGGCAGCAGTCGCCCTGGGATCAAGCTTGATCTCACCAAACGTGCTCTCGTAGTTCGACACGTTCTGCTGCAGAATTGCCGCCAGCGCCTTGGCCTGCTGCGGGCTGAGATAAATGCCCTGAAAATTTCGCACTTCCACTTGATTTTCGGATTGCTGCTGCATGGTGCCGAAAACCAGAAAAAAATCCCAGACATTCACTCGAACCTGCACGCTGTTGGCGTAGGTTTCCCGGTAATCAGGAGTATTGGTAACGGTAAAATTCGGCTGCGTGGGGATGATCATGGCGCACCTAGTGTAACTGAGCCGGAGCCTGCGCTGCCGGTTTGCTGTGATTTAGAATCAGATCAGGCCGGGATGGCGGAATTGGCAGACGCGCTGGACTTAGGATCCAGTGCCGAAAGGCGTGCAGGTTCAAGTCCTGTTCCCGGCACCAACTGTGAGATCTCTCGCGGTAGCGGGATTTCGGCACCGGCTTCCCGCTTCGCACCAGACTTCAACCTACCCTGGATTCAATCCAGTCTTGTAACTGAATAACTTCTTACATTCGTCGCGCAGAAAACCGCCAATCACTGGTACAGAGTGATTGCCCTTCTCGAAGACGAACTCGCAGGGGATGAGGCACGCTCGCCACTTGTATTGTTCCGTCCCGCGCTTTCGACCATAGGCGGCGATGTCTTCCTGTGAGACTCCGTACACGACTGCGCCGATTCTCGCCCACACGCAGGCACCCGCACACATGGCGCAGGGTTCATGCGTGGTGTAAAGCACGAAGTCGGTCAGGTACCGGCCATATCCGCTCGACACGTATTTAAGCGTTTCGAGCTCCACATGCTTGATGCTTGACCCCGAAGTTTTTACCCGGTTCCCCGCGTTGGCAATGACCACTTCGCGCCCGTCAGTTACGCGGGTGATCACAGCGCCGATGGCATAATCCCCGCGATCACGGGCACGCTTGGCCTCCGCGATTGCCAACTGCATGAACTTCTTTTTTGGTCTGTAGGAAGCAGCGATCATGCCGGGATCATACCGTTCTGCGAGGGCTATTGAAACAGCGCAATTTCAGCGCATTCAGGCATTGGTGAAAAAATCTCTGTATCGCCCATTGACTCTGCGAACGGGTTGTTGGTGTATCGCCTGATTACAACAAGTTGACTTTCGTTACACCTGTTACGGACACAATCGTGGGATCTGCGAAAGTGGACCTCGCTATCGCCAAGCCAATGAGCACTTTTTCGCTACTGCGGTAGCACCTGAAACCGGGTTCGCATGCCTGCGGAGAAATGGCCGGGCATGTGGCAGTGAAGTAGCCACAGGCCGGGATTATCCGGAACCATATCGGCAATCGCGCTCATCATTGGTGTGAGCATGATCATGTCGGTGCGCATGTGATCTATGACGGCGGTTTGCCCGTGCCAGTGGCCGGTATGAATGTCCCAAGTTTCTTCGTCGTTTGGATTTGCAAAAACGTACCAACGGACACGT
>Ga0157373_10002771_pt1 | contig 13256 bp, 12 predicted proteins | sample C65metaG_FD_113460 | JGI IMG/M metagenome (GOLD analysis project Ga0157373, IMG submission 113460) | Corn rhizosphere microbial communities from Kellogg Biological Station, Michigan, USA - C6-5 metaG | ecosystem: Host-associated > Plants > Roots > Rhizosphere > Soil | place: USA: Michigan... | reverse complement strand
GCCTACCCCATGCTGCCAGGCGCCGCGCCCGCAGCAGCCTGCGCCTCGCGCCGTTTGCAAACACTTGCACTCTACTTCTATCCACTACAGGCATGAACCCAATGGGGCGTTGTTTGCGTTGGTCTACTTCAGGCGGGACGGACTGTACAAGAAACCACGAAAGGAAGAGAAGAAACAGAGGTCCACCTCAGTGTTCGTCGGGTCTCTGCATCATGCAGGAGATCACGTGAGCTGGTTGAACGCGAGCAGCATCTTTTCGGAATTGTGGGGCGAGGAGCCCAACAGCAGCTGATCCAACTGGCGCCGATCGCTCTGCACGAAACGATGCATCTGCGGTTGCGGCGGATTTGGGTACCGCTGGTAGAGGCGCACGGAGTCGCGCATCGTCGCTGCATCTTGCCACACACTGGGAGTTGGCTCCAGTGGATGTGCATACGCTTGCTGCTGAGCCAGCGGACGCTGCTCCTTGGCCTGTATCTGCTGCAGTTGCAGCCACCGCTCAAGAGCAGCTTGCGTGGAAAATGGCGGCGGCTGTGGATGCTCCAGCATCTGCATCTGCTGCGTCTGCTGCATGAGCAGCTGTCTTTCGAGTTGCATCTGGAGCAGGGCGTTGGCTCGCTTCAGGTGTTCGGTCTCGGCCGCGTACTGCTTCAGCTTGGCTTGGCTATGCTCGAGCGTGTGATGTTCATGCTCATACCAGCCGTAGTTTCGCTGCTGCTGCTGCTGCTGCTGCTGCTGCTATATCACCTGTTCCAGCATCTTCTGCCCTTGCTCCTTGCGGTTCACGGCACCCGAAGAGAAGTTCGGGTGAGCCTGAAAATACTGCTGATGCGCTAGCATGGAATGCGACGTGGAGGGTGACGTGGATAGGTGCATCATCAATGGCACGGGGGGCAGCGACTCTCCGAACCGGTCATTATTGAGCAGCACAGGTTGAGTTTGCAGCTGCTCCTTATCCGCAGCCAGTTGCTGAGCCCCGTGTTTGCGCTGTGCGGTCGGCTCGACTCGCTGAGTCTTCAGGAGAGCGGGCTGCGCCACCAGCTGTGTTGCAAGCCGCTGCGACTCCTGCTCGCGGATCACAGCCGCTTGCATGCGCAGAGAAGCGAAAGCTGCTCGATGCGGATCGAGCAGCGCCGACTTCGGCGTGCGGATATCGACTCCGCCAGCTGCAGCGGCGGCACCATTCGGCGAGGCCTCCAGCATCTGCTGCCGCCAGCAGCACGCCTTCATCACTGGTGAGATGGGGTCGGCCGCCAGTGGCTGCTTGGTTGGCTTGGCCGGGACGTGCGGCGAGTAGATCAGCGCACCGAGGAAGGGCGGCGAGCCGGAGTCAGGCGCCTTGTGGAAGCCAACGGAGAGGGGGCCTGACTGCCCCGGTCTCTGTAGCAGAGTCAACTGGTGCGAATTCGAATAACGCAGTTGCGCCGGGGATATCATGTGCACATTATCGATGCATGGACGGACCTGCGCATCCCTGTCAGTCGAAGGAAGATAATTCAGGTGGAAGTTGTGCTGTGGGCTGCTGTGCACAGAGAAGTGGGGCTGTGCCTGCAGTGACTGCTGTTGAAAACTGGCCGCGCTGGACAGCTCCAGTTGAGCTTCACCTGTGCGCAACATGCCAACGTCACCGCTGCTGCTGCAGCTGCTGATCGGCTGATGACAGATGCTGAGCTGTGGCGCAATGTTGGGGCTCGACGACGACGTCACACCCAGCGGAAGCTCTTGGGTCGTGATGAACTGTCCGGGCGGAGGCAGCTGCCCAAACACAGTAGGCGGGTTGTTGTAGATGCTCATGCTGGAGAACGGGTCGGGATGGAGGGAATAGGTGCCTTCGACGCCGGCGGCCGACGATGATGCGTACTTCGAGCGCTTGGGTGGCTTGGAGCCAGAATCATCGACCTTGCGCTTAGCACGTACGGCTGATGCAGCGCCCGCCTCGGTGGGGCCCATGTTGCTCCACTGGGTCTTCTGCAACGCGAGGGGGTGCATCTCAACGGCCGTTGCCACGAGGGGTGTGCCAGGCAACGCACTCATGGGCAGCGAGCTCGCCAGCGATGCTCGAGGGAGCGCGAACTGATGCTGCGGCTGCTGTTGATGCAGGGGGCGTTGATGAATTGCAGGTTGCTGCGGGTTGCCAGTGGCGACGACATTCTCCGAAAGGCATTGAGAGGTTTGACATTGTGCTCTCCGCTGCGCATTCTCAGACTGCAGACCCAGTGGCGACTGGATGGCACCGATGCCAACTGCGCTGCTGATAATCGGCAACGCCTGCGCCTCCTTGAAGAGTGTGCGCTGCTGCTGCTGCTGCTGCTGCGGCGGCGGCGACAGCGGAAGCCGCAGGTGTGTGAAATACGCACGCACACCGAACAAGCCAGGCGTCATGTCCTTCTCTTTGTTCTTGGCAGGTGTTTGATACTTTTCGCTCACCCCAAATGTGTTCCTCTTGCTCGAGGCGGCCTTTCTGCTGAGAGCCGAGTCCGGCCCAGAAGAGCGTGCTGGAGCAGAAAACCGCTCCCAGCCCAACGCCGCCTCCGCGCTCTCTTGCTGAAGGCAGGGCTGCTCGGCCTCGCCACCGGCAATCTCGGCCTCGCCACCGGCAATCTCGGCCTCGCCACCGGCAATCTCGGCCTCACCACCAGCAATCTCGGCCTCGCCACCAGCAATCTCGGCCTGATTCCTCTCGAAGATTGCCGCGCGCTTGTCCGCCTCCTCCTTGAGGCGCGCCTGCTGCGCGGCTAGCGCTGGCGGCGATAGCGTCACTTCGGCGTGCTTGAATGGGCACAACTGCAGGTGCTTCGCCTTAGTGGTTGAGGAGGTCGATACGTAGAATTCCTTGCAGCCCTTGTTCTCGTGTGGACAGTACCATCGAGAGTGGTATGGGGTGTCCTACAACACAAGAGCACAACAGTAACGAGGCCGCATGAGTTGCCAATCTGATTGGTGACCGCGATGTTGCGCCCACGCCAGCTGATGTCCTCCCCACTCCGTCCCTCGACGTACATTCTTGTCTCTCTTCTGCTTGTGCTTGCGGAAGACAAAGCCCTTGAGCTGGTGGCTGGAAAATTGCTTGCACAGCTCCGTGCAAATCTCCTCTACACATATCATAAGACGCGAACACATCAAAGGCCAACAATCAGCGACAGCAACAGACAAAATATAGAAAGCCGTCTCTTCCCTCGCATATGCTGCGTTCTGACCGTATGACTTGTTTGTGAGAGCAGCATTTCTGTCCTTGGCGCACGCCATGACGTGCCTGCGGATAGTGTGGCGCGAGCACATGGAAAAGGAGGGGTGGATACATGGACGGTCCTTGTCGTACGCGAACGGACACGTGAATGTCTTCGATGTAGACGCGACACCAACACCAGCAGCAACACGCGGCAGCTTATTCTCTTTGTCGTGGGGCTCGGGGCTCTCATCGTCGATGGTGGGCGCCTCGCCGTTCTCGACTGACTCCGCGGCCGCCGCTGCCATTGCCGCGTCCAGAACGCGCGAAGTCAGTGGATTGATGCAGGTTGCCTTCTCTGCCGAGACGGACTTGGCCACGACAGGTTTGGTCGCAATGAGTTTGCGCTGCGAGTGAGTGCCCTCTTGTCTCACCGCGACGGTCGCGCCACCTGCAAGCAGCGGCGTGCCCAGGGGCGAACCGAGCAGAGTGCCACTAACATGCCTGCTATCCAGCTCGTGCTCGAAGCGTGCATTCGGCACGTGCAACTTGTCGAGTTGTAGACTCCACGCGGCCAGCTGTGCCTGCTCCGCTATCGAAATGGGAGAGGAGATCATCAGAAGCTGGCGCGGCAGGCGCTTGGATAGCGGCGTCCTGGGAGCCGAGCTCGGGCAAGGCAGCGAGGGCGACGAGGTGGCCCAACCAGCCCACATGGCCAGTGCCGGGGAGTGGAGCAGCATATCGCTGGTCTGAGGCCCTGATGTGTGTGATAGAAAGGCCGCGGCTTCAACCTGAGCGGACAGCAGGCTGGCTGAGTTGTCTCTACTAGCAGCAGTAGTGGATGGCACGAGTGCGAGCGTATGCGTCGCGCCGGCTTTCTGACTGAGGCGCGGCAAGGCAGGTAGAGCCGCCATCGCAGACGCTTTCGGCAGCCAGCACTAAATGCAAGCGCCGTGGCAGCACAGCAATGCGCACCGACGAGCCCAGCGCAGCCGGGGAGGACAGTGAACGGGCAGGCGTGTGCAGCGAACGCGGAGGTAGTGGGCGCACTGTGGCGCTGTGTTCTGCTTCTGTGGTGGGTGCGGGGGGCTGCGTGCAACATGGAGAACCCACAAACCAACACCCATGAGCGATCTGGGTCGAGTGGGGCCGTGCGGCTGCTGCTCTGCATTGGAGAGCCAAGCGCTGGACTGTGCGCTGTGTGCGGCACAGTGTTTGGTGTGTGACGTACTCGTGGCAGAGTGTGCATGCTGCTTCAGTTTGAGCAGTCGGCTCGCTGCCGCCGGCTGTGCTGACTGAGATTGCCCACTGCGCTGCGACGGGGCTGGCTGACTGGCGGCCAAGCCGGCCTCGCCTATCTCAGCCACCCGTTGGCAAAGGCCACGTCGACCCATTCAACCATCACACCCGACACATGTTCGCATGCACCCCACCCCCTCACCATGTCGCACCGCCGTCGTGCCACATCCAACCAGCAGATGCAGCGCACACCGGCAACGCGTTTCCAAGCCAGCGCCGGCGCGACGCTCAGCGCCCGGCCTCTCTCTGGGACCCCAGTAGCGCCCGCTGCGTCGCACGCCTCCAGCAACGGTGACAGCAGCAGCAGCAGCAGCAGCAGCAGCCCCAATCGAGTGGTGATCGTGGGCCTGCCCGACTCCGTGGGGTTGGGGACGCGTCGCCGCGAGATATGGCTGTTGGGCGCGCGTCTCTCATCGTCGCAGGCTGGTGGTGGGTATCGCCGCGTGCCCGGTGGAGCCCGACCGCCGATGCCGTTTCCGCGTGCGCGTGGGCAGTCGTCTCAAGTGCCCGGCCACCGGCTCGCTCGTACACTCCAGCCTCACCGCTCCACAGGGGACACACACGCGCCACCGCTGCCCTCCGTTGACGATGAGCTCAACAGTGTCAAGTGCGACCTCATCGACATGAAAATGCAGATGGCGGCCATGGCAGCTGCCAGCACGCAATCCGAACAGCGGGTTGCAGAGCTTATGCTGCAGGTCGTCCGTCTCAGCGCAATTATCACAGAGTTGGGGCAAGATGCGGCGGCGTCGGCGCCGGTGTCAGCGCCGAATGTGTCCCGGAACAGCCTTGTTGACAAGGGGACGGGAGCCGATGACGCGGGCGTCGCCAACGCCCATGCAGAGAGACCAACCGCATCCGACCTCGAGTGAGCAAGCAGCACCAAGGCCACAATCCGCCGTCATCAACCTCGCAGCAGCGACACAGGGAAGGACACAGCCACGGACGCGCACGCACACATGCCATGACTGCAATCAGACCCACTCGCTCATGTGCTGTCTGCACGTTTGCACTTCAACGTTGTCGCATCTTCTTCATCGTTCTTTACCGCTTCTCTCTCTCTCTCTCTCTCTCTCTCTCTCTGCGCAGGGCGGCGCGGCGGCAGCAAGCCACTTCTATATATTCCACTCCATCTCGGCCCTCTTCGCTTCTGGACGTTACTTAAAGTTCGATTCACGCAAGATACAGTGGCGCTCAGCTCCCTTTCGCAGGACTCTACAGCGGACGCCAAAAGTAAAGTACGCTTTGCCCAACGGCTGTAGCTCCTAACCATACAATCAGGACCTGCCTTTCACACCACGCACGCAGCATTTGCTGATCTGTTTGCATTGCAACAGCGCGGACAGATCGGTTCGCATGCGGGCGTGAGAGGGACGAGACTTGAATCCAGGCCAATCGCTGGGACAGCGCCGAGTGTGACCGACCGGTGCTACAGGCATTGCTGAGTGCACTAGCTGGTGACGTCCTGGGCGGCATCAGCAGCGCGAGCGACCCGATACCGGCCTCGGCGCCATCGTCCATGCGGACTACCGCTGCGCGGGTCGGCGTGCGCGGGCGGCGGCAGGCCGCCTAAGCCGACGCGGGCACGCTCGCTCGCTGCAGTCGCCCGCCACATGCATGCCAAGCTGCCTACTCCCATGCTGCCAGGCGCCGCGCCCGCAGCAGCCTGCGCCTCGCGCCGTTTGCAAACACTTGCACTCTACTGGAGCTGCTTAACCCTTTATTGGCGTCCGGCATAGAGCTGGTGACGAGTATGGTGATGCGCGCTCCACAGCGGAGCAGCTACTGCAGCGCAGGGCGGCCGAACGAGCCACGTGGCGCGGTCGCCGAGAATCGACGCACACAGTCGCGCAGGCGGAGGCATCGCCCGACGCCTCGATCGCCGCTGCAGCAGTGGCGACCGATGCAGCGGAGTACAACCCCGCCACCGGTAAAGCAGAGGTGTGCGCCGCGCCCAGTACAGCAGTCGCGGTCTCCGGGAGGTGCGCGAGGGTCACTGCCACTGCCGCCGCCGACAAAGGTGGACTGGACGGTGGCTGGGGCTCCTGGCTCTGTAGAGCACCACTGTGAGGCGCGGCAGCGGCAGCGGTTGCAGACGCAGCAGCGGCGAAGAGGCTGCCGCAGCAGCAGCAACCACGACAGGCGCCCCAGCAGAGGCGGTTGATGCAGCCAACGACGAGGCAGACACGGGCGAAGCAGCGGACAAGACTGGCACTGCTGGTGCGGCGCTGCTCGGTGAAGTCAGTGCGCGCGGCTCCAGCGCCGGCGCAGCTCGGCCGTTGCGGCGTTTGCGGAATCCACGCACCGCCTCCTTTTCCTCCTCGGTGCGCTCGTGCAAAGGCTTTGCCTCCAATGCTTGGAGCTCTGCAACGGTACGCTTGTGGCGGATCGCCTCGCCACGGTGCTTACGCTGGCGATGGCGGCGAGCGGCGAGGGCCGCGGCATGCTGCACTGCGGGCGCAGAGGGTAGTACAAGCGCGGCTGCCGTTGCACTCATGCCTGCGGGCAGGCGCAGTGAGGCCGTGAGGCTGCGGGGCAGTGGGGCAGTGGACGTGTGACGGGCGTATGCGCAGGCGTATAACGGGCGTATGATGGGCGTATGACGGGCGTATGACGTGCGCGTGTTGATCGGAGGAGGTCTCGAAGAGCTTGGGCACCGGGCGTCAAGGCTGCACCGTCTAGCCTGGCCCGAGCCAGTCCGGGAACTCTTTGTGGCAGGGTGTACACATCAGCCAGACGTGTGGGCTCCGACGGGAGACGCTCGTATGAACCGTCACGGATGAGGGAGGAGATCATCCGTCACTCTGTGCAGTTCCGTCGCTCCGAGCCAGCCTTGTGAGCCCGCTCGAAAAGATGCTTGGTCCACGTTCTCCCGCACTTCTGGCTGCAGGCACCGCGTGCCTCTATCTCCTCGAGCTCTTGCCTCATCGCCGTCTCCGCCGCCGATCTTGATGGGCCTCGTCCCTCTGGCTTGTGCCTCTTCGTGTTGGGATGTAGCACGCTCATAGCCGCCCTCTTCTTGACGATGGCAGCGCGCAGCTTGGAGGCCGAGGACATTGCGGCGACAGCGGCTGCAGAGGAAGATGCAGCAGCGGCGGCCGGGGGCGGCGAAGGAAAGCTCGGCAGGGCCTCACACGGCGAGTCGAAAAGCATGCTGGGCAGTGAGGCAGAAGCGGGCGGGGGAGAGCGGCAGTGATGGAGGCACATCGTTCGCAGCATGGGCTGCAGTAGCAGGTGCGACAGGGTGAGGGCTCAGCAGTCGGCCGAGAATGTCTTCCAAGTCAGCGCTGTTGAGCGGCATGGAGTCATCTCGGATGGGCGACACGGGTGCAGCGGGCGCTGGTGCGGGCGAGGGGCTGCGAGTGGGCGGTGGAGGCGGCGGAGCTGGCTGGCAAGGCGGCGGCAGCGACGGGAACGGGCAGTGCAGCGGCAAGCCGCGCCTGCTTGCGCTTCTCTCGCTTGCGGCGGTTGCGCACCGCTTCCTTCTCTGCAGCGGTGCGCTGTTCAAGTGGCTTCGCGAGTGCAGCCATTGCGGCGCGTGCCGACCCACCTCGCGCTTGCGCTGGCGGTACGCGGCGTAGCGGGAGGGGGCAGGGGCGGAAACAAAGAGGGCGTCGGACATGGTCGCGTGGCGTGTGTGCGTGCCGATCGTCTGCCTGCCGCGGGTGCAGCGCGGGCGCAGTGCGGGTTCAGTGCGCACAGGGCCCTCTGAACCCGCCCAGAACGCACACAGCCAAGAAAACTCGCAAGACGCCCCAGCTGCACCGCAACGGTGCACCTACGTGCACGGCGCGTCCGGCGCAAGGAAGGGGTCAACACTGCAGCCGGACCGCACCCAACATGACCGACGTGGCGCGCGAGGAGTTGGCGGGAATGGCGAGTTGTACACTTGCTGCTGCCTCCTCCGCTGCCTCCGCCTCCGCTCCTGCTTCCGCAGCCACCGCGCTGGGGCTCCACCAGGACACTGGCGCGCATGAGAGTCAGTCAGCTTCGAGCCTGTCCGACGTAGTGCCTCTTGTCCAGCGCAATGGCCTGTCCACTCTGCGCGGCGGTTCATTTGATGCGACGGCATTGGAGGCTCTGGCGCTGCAGGCCTTGCATAGCGAAGGCCGCATGCGGACCTTCTGTGTCCTGCTGCAGGCGGTGGCGCTCGTGCACGCATGGCATCTGCGCACCGGACGGGTGCCACAACAGTGTCCAGAGGTGGTCCAAGCACATGGTTAGCCGCAAGACAAACTGCCACGACGTGGTGCGATGTGTGTGCAGGCCGGAAAGCACTGACCCGACGTTGACCTTTGGCTGCGTGTGTGCTGCAGTGTGCTCGTTCTACATACGCGAAGCTCATGCCAGTGCCAAGTCGCTTCCTGCCGGGGCCTCGGATACGTCCGCCATCGTCCCGCGGCCGACGCGCGACATGCGGTGGCGCGCGTCCTTTGCTGTGCAGCTGTACGAAGCGCTGGGCAATCCTGGCTTCGGCGCGCTGCAGCCGTGGCTGTTCGACACGTCTCTGCAAAAACTGCAGCCGCTCGTGCAGCGCTTCTGGCATGTTGGCCACCTCGGTCTCATGGAGAAGCTGCTGCGCTTTGTCGTCGAACACAACGTGCGGCTGGTGGCGATCGAGGGTGCGCTCAAGGGCTGGCACAAGGCCAAGGCCAAGGCTGGCCAATCCGCCAGCATCATCGACGCGCACCAGCAGATGGCCCTGCTGCACGAATTTCAGCAGCGTGTCGAGCTGTACCACAAGGGCGTACGCCAGCTGACGGCGCTTCGCCGCGCAGAAGGACAGCCGTCCACGCCGACCGTCGCCAGCATGCCTACGCTTCCTGCTTCCGTGTTGGAGCTGTTTACGCAGAGCTCTGGCGCGCGCTCGGCTACACGCAGTCCCGACTCGCCTCCTCGCCCGGGTAGCAACCTCAAGTCGCTGGCCGACACCTCTGCTGGTGCGACTCCTGCTGCCACCGCTGCGGCTGCTACTGCTGCGGCATCCCCGGCCCAAGAGCTTGAAGAAGCGTCAGTTGAGAGCGTCAGTGAAGCGGAAGAGGAGGGTCCGAATGACCCCTTGCACGAGCTGGAGGCAGCCGCACACCTCGAATTTTGCGCGGGCGGTGCCACGGACGTGGCTGAGCCACCAGCCAACGCATCACCTCTGCGACCACGACGACCCGCTGTGTCTCGTCCTAACGCTTTTGCCACCGAGGACGCAAAGATTACACGCACCCGGGCAGCGGCAGGAAACGCGGCGCAGCGGTCCCCACGAGTGCGCGCCGATGCTGAGGTGGTTGCATCTGCAGCACGAGTCACCAAACGCAAGCGCGCACCCAGCCGGGACCACGGATTGAAAGAGGAGTCCAACACGCGAGCCGCACTGCAGTTGCCCGTGGCTCGGATTGGGCGATCCAAGGCGACGGCGAAGCCGCAGGAGGATGCAGACGATGGCACCAGCGACGTAATGCAGTCCGCGTTCCAGCCGTGGCGCGAGTCCTGTGCCGAGCAGTTTGTGCAGCTCCTGCAGCACTACCCGTATCAACTCACACGCGCACATCCGTTGGAGGTGGCGGCTGCAGACAACAGTCTTGAGTCAGCTGCACTGGTCGTCCGAGGCCTGGGCATGCTCGCTGCTTCCGTCTCGAGCTCGTCCATTGAAGCAGTGCAGCAAGAACTGGCCGCTGCGCTGGTGAACCCTGCGTCGCCGAAAGCCATCCTGCAGTTGTCCGATGACGGTGGCGCTGCTTCTCCAGAACCAGAGGTACGTTGGACACAAGCCACTGGACGGGATGAACGCGGAAAAGAAAACTTGTTGCTCAGGTTGTTCGCTGCCCTGACTCCTTTTGTGTGCCTGGGGCCCTTGTGTGACAGCTGGTGTATGACACGCTGAGTGCCGACCAGACCAGTGCTCCCTTTTTCTACCGGCCTGGCCAGCACTATTTTGTGTCCGACATGTGTCTGCCCAGCGCCAATGCCTGGATGGCCGCGCTGGCGCAGCGCATGCACGACGGAGCAGGCGCCACTCGCCTGGCGAGCGTGTTGCTCGGCGGCGCACTGTCCTACCTAAGCGACTTGCCCGACTCGAGCCTGCCGTATGGCGTCGCCGACTGGACCCTCTCGCATCATGTGTGGATCCGCCCACCGCGATCCGTCAGACGACGCGGTGCCGGGGCTGCCGCGGCTGCCACTGCGTCGGCCTCGGACACCGAGCACGATGCCGCTGCGCCGTTTCCGCTCTTCTTCCACTGCGAAAGCCATCGCGCGGGCGTCGTCAACTGGCGTATGGATGACGCACGGCCGGAGGCGGACCTGGCTGCAAAGACATTGGATGCCGCGCACGCCGCCGCGCCGGCCTTCTGGCTGTGCGTCGTACCCGAAGCGGAGAATCTCGCGCGATTCCAGCAGGCGATGGAGCGTCTGTCTAGCGGGCCATACTCGATGGACCAGCTACACACCGTGCCTCTGCGCAGCGTGGAACCGTTGCTGCGCGCCGGTGTGTGCATCACCTTGCTCGAGCAGCACGAGAGACAGCTGGTGGTGCTCGCACCGGGCACGCCACACTGCGTCTTTACTCCACCCGGCGCAACCAAGGTGAGCCGCAACTGGATGACGCCGTCGGCGCTACTGCTGGCAGCTTCGCGCGCCCTGCGTGGTGCGGCGGGTGAGCGCGCCGACTGGTTTCGCCACCTGCGAGACCATCCGCTCCACTGTGTCTTGCCTATGCTGCGCCGCCTGCATGTCGCGGAGCCAGAACACTTTAGCCGCCTCATCGCACAGCCAAGCACCCGCACCCAGATGCACTTTTTGCTGGGCCGTGCTCAACTTTCGGGTGACGACGAGCTGCAGACAATGACGCTGCAAGTCGCGGCTTGGATGCAGCACGACGCTCTACACGCTCCCGCGGCTCCGGCGGCTGCATCGCCTGTGTACGCGGGCCCCACTTCAATGGAGCTGGACGATGAAACAGGCGGCGCCGCTTCCTCTGCTGCTAATGCTGCTACGGCTGCGCCGGCTGCTGCCGCTGGTGGGTCAGCGGCCGCGATGGCTCGACCGGCTGCTGGTGCCGGTGCTGCTGCAGCAGTATCGTCGACAAAGGCCGCGGGCGCGCGTGACGCGTCATTGCTGCAAGCTGCTGCAGCTTGGTCTCCTCCGCATGATGTGAAGTGCGGCGTCGTCACAGCCTTCGCAGCGCGCTGCCATGAGTACCGCCAGAGCTTGCTTGCTCGTTTGCGTCGCGAGTGCCCGCTCGGACCTGCGCTGCATGTCGTGGAGGGCCTTTTGCTTTCCTCACTGCCTCCGGCCACCGCGCATGAGCTGTGCTCCGAACTCGACGCGCATGATGCAGACGCCGCCACGATGAGCGAGGCCACACACGCCGTCCATGCGGCGCAGCGGGAGCGTCACGGGCGTGAGGCGAAGCGGAAAAACCAGATTGCAAAGGAACCGGAGATCATTGCAGGGCTACAAGCTGAGCTCGAACGCGCCGGTGCCAAGCCACCCGACATGTGGAGCAAACTCTATCGCATGAAGGAGCTGCTGGAACACGCAATCCCTGCCGATCAGCGTACGCCGCTTGCGCTGGGGCGACGGATCATGCGGCCATTGCTCCCTTTTTCAGAGCCCTCACGTGTATATCTGCTCTTTTGTTTGGTCTTCTCGGCTCTTCTGTAGGGCCCTCACCGATGACGGCGCTCGGGTGGCGGTCAAATATGGCGACGTGGTCCGCTCAGCGCCTCAAGATGATGCGTCGGCTGATGCTGCATGAGCTTGCCCCGTTCCTACCATCCCTGGCTTCGGACGAAGCGGATACAAAGCACGTCTATGCAGCGCCCGAGGCAGGCGGTGAGCTGTCGCAGTGGCGCGCGATCATTTGTGGGTACGTCCCAGTGCATCTCTGCGTGACCACGCATACCGATGCGTTGTTCAGCACTCCATGTGCACTGTCGTCTGACCGTGACCCTGTGTGATGTGCTAGGCTTCCTGGTTCCAACTGGGAGCATGTGACGCTACAGCTGGACGTTCAGTACCCGCAGGACTTCCCAGCCAGCCCCATGGTGATTCGCTGCGTCACGCCTGTCTTTCATCCCAATGGTCCATGCATGTACAGCTCTGCGGGTGGCTCTGCGTGGCACAAAGAATACGTTGTTGTGGTAGGCTGACAGGTATTCCTCTGCGTGCTTGCTGTCCCACCCCAAGTCCACGGTGAGACCGGCGTGATCTGTGCCGATGCACTGCAGGGCAAGTGGTCTCCTACCCTCACGCTTCATTCGCTGCTGCCCAGGCTGTCCTCCCTCCTCGACGAGCCCAACACCGTCTCGATGCTCAATGCGCCCGCCGGCGACCTGTACAAGCTCTCCGCGCGGCGAGAGCAATACTGGGCGCATGTCTATCTCACGCACGAGAGGAACATGGACGAGCGGCTCGACGCTCACTGACAGCCAGCGCTACTCTTGTTACACAACGTCGCTGGGCATCCTGCTCGCCAGCTAACAACCGAGCTCCTGCTGCTACTGTCCCCTCGGCTGTTTCTGCCCCTGCACTGACACTGCCCACCTCTCCCTCGCCCCGCATCCGACCGTCGTCCTCACTCCCGTCCTGCAGAAGGACTTCGACGACATCTGGTGCCGGCATGCGAGGAGGCCGAGCTGCGCAAGACGGTGCCCGCCAAGGATGCCTTCACGGTGGCGAAGAAGCTGCAGCCCAACACCACCGAGCAGATCGAGCAGCTGCTGGCCGAGCGCCTGCAGGAGGCGTGTGCCCTTCCAGCGCACCATTCTGACCGAGCTCGACCACGCAGCGCAGAGCG
>Ga0157373_10002769_pt1 | contig 13257 bp, 10 predicted proteins | sample C65metaG_FD_113460 | JGI IMG/M metagenome (GOLD analysis project Ga0157373, IMG submission 113460) | Corn rhizosphere microbial communities from Kellogg Biological Station, Michigan, USA - C6-5 metaG | ecosystem: Host-associated > Plants > Roots > Rhizosphere > Soil | place: USA: Michigan... | reverse complement strand
TCCGGGGGCGGTGATAAACATTTCTTCTATGTCGCTGAAGGAAATCTTCCTCACCTTGGCCAGGAAATATCAGAAGAAAGGAGTCAGCGCATGAAACTGCTGCTTCATCTAATGCGAAAAGATTTTCGTTATATTCGCTTCTGGATGCTGGCCACGCTGGCTATCAGTGCAGTGGCGTTATGCTATCCATTAATTCCTTTGGAGGAGCGAGCCAGCGATATCCAGTGGTTGGTTCTTCCTCGTTATGCAGGTTGGGCCGCTTTTGTTCTTACCATCATCCGGCTATTTACTCCTGACGCACCTTTGAGTGGGACTTCTTTCCTGGGGGCGAAGCCGGTTCAACTCAGCAGCTTGATTACAGCCAAGGGGCTGCTGATCTTCTTGCTGGTCTTGCCTATGGCTTCATTGCAGTGCCTTGTGATCACACTGCTGGGGATACAGCCGGGTGCAGGAGCGCATCTGCTTGTTCTTACTGAGGAGATTCTCATCCTATCAGCGATTGGCGTTACCTCCATTCTCATCGCCCTCCAGAGGAATTCGTCAGGCAGGTATCCGGTATCTGTCTTTGGTTATTCATTTGCAGCGTTTGTATTGGCCTATGGAGTCAACCAGTATCGTCAATGGTTGCTACAGAGCGGCCAGATGGAATGGAGCCGTGCCATGGAATATCTGGAACTGAGCCGTGTCCTCGCAACGCAGATCGCCTTGGTAGTGGGAGGAATTCTGACGATGGCGTGGTTCTGCTGTGCAAGGAAACCGGGCCTTCTCATCTGGGGACTGGGGATACCCATCGGCTGTGCGATCGGCAGTTGGTTTTTCTGGCCTGTAAACTTCGTTTCCGCCTGTGTGCCGGAACCACGCCAGGCCCCACGGAATGAGTGGCCGGATCCATCACGGATCCAGTTCTCATTTCTTGACACCGGGGTAAGCGTTCCCAGTGGCCTACGTTTTAACAAGAGCGAGCGGGATGAATTCACCTATGTTGGAATTAGTCGCTACTATGAGGTCGCAGAATTACCCCCGGGATGGGTGGCAGGTCCGCAAAATACTTACACTTCCACACTGAAATTGTCCGATGGTACGCTGCTGAGCAGTGGGCAGACAGCATGGGCTCCGATCAACCCGGCATGGATACTCCCCTCGCTTGGCATCAAAAATGGATTGAAGCCAGCTGGATCATTTCTGAATGCGGATCTGGCGCAATACAATGTGGAGCATGCGGGAAGCTTGCGGACTGGGGTGACGTTGAAAGGTAAGATGCAGATTCCTCTGAAGCGCCCCGTCCTCCTGGCGAGAATACCGCTGGAAAAAGGAAGGTCTGCCCGGGTGGCGGGCCGTCTGATAGAAATTGCCGAGGTCCGGGTCCTTGCCGACGAAATCCAGTTCAGGGTCATTTCACAAAGCGCCATCGAGAACCTGAAGGGCGGGTGGCAGAATATCTGGACCGACCGGCTGGCTTATATTGCGATCAATGCTGCGAGAGGAGAATCTCTCCAGAGCAATGGCTACCGCCAGAACACCCCACAGGCAGCGCACTATGCCATTCAGGACAATGAATGCCGGGGAGTCCTTGACCCGGGTTCTAGTAAAATGATTCCGGCAGATTGGATCGATCATGCCGAACTCCTGATCATCGGTGAGGAAAATGGCGGCTACTTCACCCAGCCATTTGAATTCAATGATGTAACCCTTGGCGCTTCCCAATGAACATCCTCATTCTAATACTAAAAAAAGACCTTTCAGTCATGAAGGGGTGGGTTTTGGTCGGTTGGCTCACCCAACTGCTGTCCATTGCCTTCATCTATCGAATGAACTCCCAAATAGGTGTGCTGGAAACATTGACTGCTGTTCTGTATCCAATGGTGTTGTTCATTGTGGTGGTTCAAATCATCCAGGGGGATGCCTTTGCCGGCACAACTTCCTTCCTGATGTCGCGGCCTATTTCCCGGTTCCGCGTGTTGATTGCCAAGATCTTGTTCCTTGTCCTTTTTCTAGTGCTCCCCCATGTGCTGTTGCTCCTCCTCAAGGTGGAACTGATGGGAATAAGGCTATCTGTGATGGATGGAGCCTTGCTGCTTTTGGAGACAGCCCTGAATGATTTTCTCTTTATCGCATGGGCGATTCTGGCCGGCAGTTTCACGCGGCTCTGGAGTCTGAAGGCATTGATTGCCGTGGTTCTGATACTGGGATTTGCCGTCACCTCGAACTTTCTATCACAAATTCCAGGATCGTTCAGTCAAGCGGCTACCGGAAGGCATCTGGCGGACAGCCGAGTTTTAATCTGGATCGGGTGGATGATTTTTTGCGCACTTTCCGCTGCATACCTCTGGACACGTCACCGCAGCCTGGGGATCTCCGCTGCAGCCTTCCTCGTTCTGGTATTTGCCGGGTATTCGGGCATCCTCCGCTGGAGATGGAATTTCGTCGATGAGTTGAGTGGTAGATTGAATCCATCAGAGTTGCTGATGGGAACACCAAAGATCGAGTGGTTGGAGGAAACAACAAGCGGCTCAAACTCCACCAGAAATGGAGTGAGGTATTTTTCCGTAAAAAAACGAGGGCGCATTCAAGGTCTCAAGGCAGGTTGGGACGCGGATCTGAGCAGCCGTAGGGCCATCGCTGAGTTTTCGGATGGCAGTTGGCGGCAGAGCTTGATTCAGGTGGATCAGTTCAACGGCCTGACGCCACTGTCTGGTAGGTATGTCAAACGCCTGGGTATCCCACTGCCAGAAAGGCAGGTCAGTCGCCTTTCTCCCATGGAATTTGGATGGAATCTGTTTGAATGTGCGGCGGACAAACTGCCACACCCCAATGCCGCACCCATAAAGGTTCGTGGATCCGGGGAGTTCGATCTCTATCAGCCTGTTGCTCTGGCACAATTACCGTTGAAGAAAGACGCCAGAATCATCGCTGGCAGGATCATTTATGAAATTGCACGAGTGAGGATTTACGATTCTCAGATCCAAGTGACCCTCTCCGTTACAAGGCTGGTCATCCGCAGCCGTGGCGAACGCACCAATACTGGAACGATGGAATGCCTTTTACTGAATCCGGAAACCCAAGAGGTGGCCGAACCCGGCGGCGGCAGTGGTAGTGGTTCCTTTGGAAGAGACACTTCTGTTTATAGACGTAGTTTTTCCCTCAGCAGGGAGAATGGCAAACCAGCGACACCAGAGGAATTTGAACGTTTTCTAAAAGGAGCTCGCCTATATGTACTGGAGAGAAAGGAGGCGGGGACCATCAATCTTCCCTACGAGCTTAACGATATCTCGCCCAGCAATGAAGAATAGTCCGGACTTGCCCAAACATCCGACCACAGCCATTTCTGGGCATGGCTTTTTCGGCAGTGTTGTTTGATTTCGATGGGGTGCTTGTGGACACGGAGTGGGCGATTTATGATGCGTGGCACCGCACGTTTCAGCGTCACCACCATCCGCTGCCGCTGGAGGTTTACACGCAGTGCATCGGCTCGGATTTCGCCACGTGGTCGCCGAAGGCGCATCTGGAGGATTTGACGGGGCTTTCCTTTGATTGGCATGATCTGGATGCCCGGCGGCAGGAGGAAATTATGGCGGATCTCGCTCAGGAAGGTCCCATGCCGGGTGTGATCGCGCTGCTTTCACAACTGAAGGAGGCAGGCGTGAAATGCGCCGTCGTTTCCAGCTCATCCCACCAGTGGGTGGATACTTGGCTGGAAAAGCTGGGACTTACCGATTGGTTTCAGGAAGTCGTCTGTCGGGAGGATGCTCCGCAGATCAAGCCCGCACCGGATCTTTATCTGGAGGCAGTGAAACGCTTTGGGGAAAAGCCGGAAGACTGCCTCGTCATCGAGGATTCACTCAATGGCGTGAAGGCAGCAAACGCCGCTGGCTGCCCTGTCTGGGTGGTGCCGAACAGGGTGACTGCTGCGCTGGATTTTTCCTTGGCCACGCGGATTCTTTCCTCACTGGAGGAGGTGGCGCGGGAGCTGTGAGCCAGGCAAGGAGGCCTCTCTTGCTTTACTGACCTTGCTTTGTGAGGCGTCACCCGTTACCGCTGCGCCCATGTCAGACGTGATCCGCACCCAGTTCTTCAACATCGGAAGCCCCGCCGAGCCGGTGAGGCTGCGCGAGGGAAGCTTGCTGCCGGGTGTGACGATGGCCTACGAGACGTGGGGCACCCTCAATGAGGAGAAAACAAACGCCATTCTCCTTTTCCACGCGCTTTCCGGCTCCCACCACGCAGCGGGGACGAATCCTGCCATCGAGGGGGTGGACAGGCTCTGGCAGCCGGAACTGCACCAAGGGTGGTGGGAGGAAATCATCGGTCCCGGCCGGGCGATTGATACGGACAAGTACTTCGTCATCTGTGCGAATTACCTGGGTGGTTGCTATGGCAGCACCGGCCCTTCATCCATCGATCCTGAGACAGGCGCACCCTATGGCGCGAAATTCCCCAGCCTGGCTGCCGCAGATCAGACGGAGATGGCGGCGCATCTGCTGGACTCACTGGGTATCAATGTCCTGCATGCTGTGGTAGGCCCCTCCGTGGGTGGCCTGTTCGCGCTGACGTTTGCCACACGTTTTGCAGAGCGGGTGAGAAACGTAATTTCCATCGCCTCCGGGTATAAGACGACCGTTTACACCCGCCTCATCCTGTTTGAGCAGATCCTGGCGATTGAGAATGATCCGCATTTCAATGGTGGGGATTACTACGAGGGGGCAGGCCCGCTTTACGGACTGGCACTGGCCCGCATGATCTCTCACAAGACCTTCGTCCATCTGGATGCCATCGAAAAGCGCGCTCGTCAGGACGTGGTGCAGCCGGATGACGTGCTGGCCTGGTATCGCGTGCGGGATCAGTTCCAGAGCTATATGCTGCATCAGGGGAAAAAGTTCGTAGGACGCTTCGATGCGAATACCTACCTGCGCATCATCGATCTGTGGTCCCGCTACGATGCCACCCATGAGGGCGATGCGGAAACCCCTGCCGATCTGTTGGAACGCTGCCGCCTGGCTGGCCAGAAGTGGCTCGTCTTTTCCATCGATTCCGATTTTTGCTTCTACCCGGAGGAACAGACCGAATTGGTGGGCCACTTGGAACACGCCAAGGTGGACGTGATGCACATCACCGTCCATTCGGATAAAGGTCATGATTCCTTCCTGCTGGAGCCGGATCTCTACACCCCACACATCAGTTGGGTATTGGGAAAATGAGTCGCCAGCGTGGCTGATGGCTGCTTGCCGCTACCACAGGAAAGGCACCGGCTCCGGATGATGTTTACTTCAGATTGGAGATGGTCTGGAAGATGGCGGTGATCATCAGGTAGGCCATGGTGCCGATGAGGCCGGCCATGATGATGAGGACGATGGGCATGATGAGCGCCATGATGCGCTGGAGATCCTTGTCCAGTTGCTTGTCATAGCGCTCAGCGGCACGGCGCAGGGAGAGATCGATCTTTCCGGTCTGCTCACCCACGGTGATCATGTCCACCAGCAGGGGAGGGAAAGAGCCATTGCGGATCAGTGCCTTGGAAAGGGCGCGTCCATCCCCCACCTGATCGATCACGTGGTTCATCGCCGCTCGGAGGGAGAGATTCTGGGTGGCATCCCGGGAGAGTTCCAGAGAGCGGAGCAGCGGCAGGCCGTTGCCCACGAGGTTTGCCATGGTTTCCAGGAATTGGACGTAGAACCGGCTGGTGATGACCGGGCCGATGAGTGGCAGCCCCAGCTTCATGCGGTCCCATGTGGGCTTGTTCGCCTCATTGTCTTTCCATGCCTTGAAGAAGATGCCGCCAGCCAGTAGAGTGACGATGAGGACGATCCAGTATTTTTTGAGAAAACCGGAGAGGGAGATGAGAATCACGGCGCCCAGCGGCACCTTGGCTCCCGGTGTGCTGGCGATGAGCTGCGTGAGCTGCGGAATGAGGGTGGTGACGAAAACGATGGATACGCCGATGCCTGCCAGCACGAGGAAGGCCGGATAGATCATTGCCAGAATGAGACGGCTCTGGAGTTCCGCCAGGGTTTTCAGATAGTGGGCCTGCCGTTTGAGGATGGTATCCAGTGCGCCGGAAGCTTCGCCTGCCGCCGCCAGTGAGCAGTAAAGCGGGCCGAAGGATGGGCTCACTTTTTTCAGGGCCACGGAGAAATTCACGCCATCGCGCACGATCTGGCGGATGCGGGCGGAGACGGCCTTCAGGTTTCCCAACTCCTGACGGTTTTCCATGGATTTAAGGGCGGGTTCCAGTTGCAGGCCCGCCCCCAGCATGTCGGATAGCTCCTCGGTAAAGAGGATCACTTCCGTGCGCTTCAGCTTCAGCGGGCCAGCCGGCAGTTCCTCCTCCTGCGCCTCTTTTCGGGCCGGGTGTGCTACGAATTCGGGGCGTTGCTTCACCATGGGCGAGCTGGATTTCTTCTGCGCGGGAGCAGGCGTAGTGGTCGTGCTTTCGTGCAGATTTACCGGTTGCAGCCCTCTGCGGTCCAGTACCCGAAGCGCCTCCGGGCGGTCAACGGCGTCGATTTCCCCGGTAGTGACGGCTCCATTGGCGGAAAGGGCTTTGTAAGCGAAGACAGGCATGGGAATGAATCAGAAATGGGTTCAGTCAGCCCCGCCGATATCGGAGGAAGTGACGGAAATGACTTCCTCGATGGTGGTTTCTCCTTGTAGCACCTTGTGCCAGCCGTAGGTGCGCATCGGCACGTAGCCATCCCGCAGCGCCTGGGCACGCAGGTCATTGGACGGAGCGCTGTGGGCTACCAGCTCCTGCATGGGTTGGGTGATGAGGACCACCTCATAGATGGCCAGACGGCCGGAGAAGCCGGTATTTCGGCAGCGGTCACAGCCACGCGGGGAGTACGCCTGCCCTGTGATGTCCAGAGGGATGCCCAGTTCCATTCGGTCTTGGTCACTCACCTCGCGCGGGGCCTTGCAGTGCGGGCATAGGCGGCGCACCAGACGTTGGGCGAGGAAGGCGCGTACGGCGGCGGAGACGAGGAATGGTTCCACTCCCATATCCACCAAGCGGCTGATGCCTCCCATGGCGTCATTCGTGTGTAGAGTAGAAAAGACAAGGTGGCCGGTGAGGGAGGCGCGGATGGCGATTTCCGCCGTCTCCAGATCCCGGATTTCTCCGATCATCACAATGTTTGGGTCCGCCCGCAGAATAGAGCGCAGGGCGGTGGCAAAGGTAAGGCCGATCTCTGATTTCACGGCGATCTGCATCACGCCCGGCAGCTTGTTTTCCACCGGATCCTCCACGGTCACGATCCGTCGCTCCGGATGGTTCACTTCACTCAGGAAGGAATAAAGGCTCGTCGATTTACCGGAGCCGGTGGGACCGGTGATCAGGATGATGCCGTTTGGCAGGTGCAGCAGGGACTCGATTTTTTTCCTTACGAAAGGCTCCATGCCCAGCTTCTCCAGATTGAATTTCTGCTGGTTGAGCAGACGGAGGGAAACGCTCTCACCCTCCACGGTCGGCACGGTGGCCACCCGCACGTCGATGGTCTGCCCCTCGAACTGGAGGTTGATGCGGCCGTCCTGCGGCACCCGGCGCTCCGCGATGTCCAGGCGGGACATGATCTTGAGGCGGGCGATCACTGAGCTTTGCAGCGCCTTGATGTTTTCCGGCACGGCGATTTCCAGCAGCCGCCCGTCGATGCGGTAGCGGATGCGCAGATTGTTCGCCAAGGGTTCCACGTGGATGTCTGTCGCCCGTTGGTCCAGAGCCTCGCGGATGATTTGGTTCACGAATTTCACCACGCTGGCTTCCTCGTCATTGTCATCGTCAATGACGTTTGCTTCGTCCTCCCCGGAGTCCAGGTGATCGTAGTCCAGATCCCGTCCTTCCAGAATCTGCTCAAAGGTATCCGCTCCCACCCCGTAGAGGCGGCGCAGCGTTTCGTACAGGCGCTTGCGGGAGACCATGCACCACTCGATGGGCAGGCGGATTTCCTGCGCGGCAGCCTGCCGGGCGATGAGATTGAAGGGGTCGAAAGTCGCCAGTTTCAAGCGGCTGGTGACTCCTTCGCCCAGAATTTCAATGGGCAGCAGCCGGTGTTTCAGCGCGATCCGTGGGCCGCATGCCTCACGCAGGGGCAGAGGATTTTCTGGAATGGGAATCACATTCAGCCACTCCAGCCCCAGATCATGGGCCAGCTCTCGCATGTAGGGCTCCTCATCCACCAGTCCGGCATCCAGCACGTCATCGATGGGAGAGCGTTGGCGCTGGGTAGCACCCTTGAGCACCTCACTGAGGGCCGGGAGGTCATCGCAGCCGGTGCGGCGGGCGGGATCGATCAAAAGCTGGGTCATGCGTCCTTTTTCTTATCCCCTAAAAACTCCGCTGCGGCAACAATGTCTCTCTAAAATCCCTCCTTGTGTGAAACAGGCCGGATTTCCCGTGAGATCCGGCCTGTGCCTGCATTTTTCCCACCGTGTCTGAGGCTGACGACTGTTGGGTCCCATTCCCCGGCTGGATGATCCCTCATGAAGGGAGAGCGAGTTTCTCCAGAAGTTTGCCAACTTGAAGAAAATCCGGTAGCTGCATGGATCAACGATCTCCTCCTCATGCTTCCCGTGCGTCGACTGCTATTTCTTGCTGGTTTTGTTTGCCTGACTTCCACCCTGTTCGCGACGGAAGCGGAGGAGGCGCTCCTTAAGGCGGCGCGGGATGGTGATGCGGCGCGGATCGTTCTGGCTCTTTCTGAAGCGGGGCCGGATACGCGGGATGCCGAAGGGCGGACGGCTCTCATGCTGGCTGCTCAGGCAGGGGATTTCGAGTCCGTGCGCCGCCTCATTTGGGGTGGGGCCAGCGCCTCATTGAAAGATCCGAAAGGCAGGATTGCACGGGATTTCCTGAATCCGGAGGGCGAGGCATTTGCCCCACTCACGCTCATCCTGCGCTGCCACGCCTTTTGCCAGGAATACGGACGCCCGGGGGGCAAGGCGCGGATTCCGAATCTGGCGCTGGTGAATGACATGTGGGTGGATCCTTCCCACCCGAAGCTGAAGCCGCTCTATGCGGTGAACCTTGCGGAGCAAAATGGCCGCGCCGGAGTGGATGATGATAAAAACGGTTTTGTGGATGATGTCTTCGGCTGGAATTTTCCCAACAATGAGCCACTGAAGGCACCGCAACTCTCGCTGGACGATACCCCGCAGACGCGCCAGTTCCTCAGCCAACTGGTGGCGGATTTCCTAGCGGCCAATGAGGGGGACCAGAAGCTGGGAGCCATCCTGAAGGGGCGCTATCAGAATCCACTGGTCCGCCAGATCGGTTTCCAGAATCTGGCGGAAGCGCAGATCGACCTGAATGACCTGGCTTATGCAAGTATGCTCTACTCCGCTTCCCACGGCACCCACGTGGCCGGGATCATCGCGAAATACAGTGAGGGGAAGGCGAAAATTCTCGGCACGGCGATTGGCAGCGCCGTCCCCCCCACTGGTGGCACCTTTGCGGATATCGAGGCTGTTGCCCGGCTGGCCGAGGCCTCTCCGGATTACGCCACCTTCATCGTTTCCCTGTTGGACCGCTACCGGGGGGAGGCAATAGCGAAAGGCCGACGGGCCTCCGACTACCTGCGGGCCTGCGGGGCTGGGGTGGCGAACATGAGCTGGTGCCGGAACCGCAGCTTCCATGAAGGTCTCGCGAAGGAACTGGAGAAAATCTATCGGGAACATGGGAAGAACCCCACAAGTGTGGATGCGCCGCCGCCGGAAAAATACGCGCTGCTGCTGGCGAATCTGCCGCTGGAACTGACCATCGCGGATGCGGCGGCCTTTGCCCTCGCGTTTTATGAAAATCCAGACGTGCTGATCGTCATCGCGGCGGGGAATGCGAAGGAAAATAATGATGATCTGCTGCCTTCCCCGCAGTATCTCTCCCGTTTTTTCCCGAATGTGATCACGATCGCCTCCGTGGATGATCAGGGGAAACCCTCGCGCTTCACAAATTTCGGCACCCGCTCGGTGCAGCTTGCTGCCCCTGGCGAAAAAATCCAATCGACCATTCTCGCCGGGCTGGAGGCACCGATGACGGGCACCTCCATGGCGGCCCCGGTGGTGGCAGGTGTGGCAGCCGGCATTCGCGCGAATTTTCCGGAGCTTTCCGCGAAGGATATTCGCAGGCTGCTGGAGGCATCTGCCGCGCGATCCGCGGACTTGGCGAATATCTGCACATCCTCTGGAGTCTTGGATGCAAAGGCTGCGCGGCAGATGGCTGCCTCGTGGAGCCAAAACAACCTGGCGATGTTGGTGGAGGAGGTGCGCCATGCCAAAGCACCAGGCCGGGACGGCCCCCGATTGCGCGTGGGGAAGCTCTTGGCAAAGGCGACGCAGAAAATCGCAGGCAAGGCAGCAGCCAAAGGGCAGGGGCCTTTCAGAATCAGTGCCGTAAATGGCTTTGGAAAATCGTGGCGCGTCACCCTGGCAAAGGGCACCCCCTATACGGAGCAGATGCAGCTAGGGCTGGGACCATGGCCGGAAAAGGAGGTGAGCGATGGCTGGGATAAAGGCTTCCGCATTTCCTCCATCAGTGGGGACCAGGACACCTGGAACATCGTGATGAGCAAGGGCATGCCCGGCAATCAGTCCGTTTTTGGTTACGATCTGGACCAGCAGAAGATTTCCGCGGCATTTGAGGAGGGCTACAGCATTACTTCCGTTGCAGGTTGGAAAGACCGCTGGCTGGTGGTGATGAGCACGGAGACTGGCTACGGCCTGCAACGCTACACCCTTCCCTCTCCGCTCAATGACAGCCGCCGCCAATGGATCGCCCAGAGGTGGAACGAAGGCTTCCGCATCACTGCAGTGGCAGGGGATGATGATCCCGGCGTGGAGGATGATGGCTGGCTTTTCGTCATGACGAAAAACTCAGGCCTGGCGGATCAGCTATTCTCCGGGCCGAGTGCATGGCCTGCCCAGTGGATCGCGGAACGTCAACAGGAGGGCTACCGTATCACATCCACTGCGGGAGCGGCGGATCGTACGATCGTCATCATGTCGAAGGGAACTCAACTGGGAGAGGAAGTCTCCTCCGATGAAGGTGACTATCCTTCCGCATGGATGCAGGAACAATGGAGTAACTGAATGAAAAAACGTCTCATCTTCTATCCTCTGCTGCTTCTCACGCTCATGACATTTTTCGTCCAGCGCCAGTGCCGTGCCCAAGTGGCGGCTGCTGCTGTGCAACCGGCGGTGGAGGAGGATCTGGCTGCCAGGGGCCTCGTCATGGGTGATCCGGTTTACATCCGGGCATTCAAGGAGGAACGGCAATTGGAGCTTTTCATCCGGAATCGGGCAACGGGGAAATTTGATCTCTTCCGCACTTACCCCATTGTGGCCGCATCGGGGAAATTGGGCCCAAAGTTGGCCGAGGGTGATGGCCAGGTGCCGGAGGGATTTTATGCCGTGGGGCCTAAGGGGATGAATCCCAACAGCCAGTACCATCTTGCCTTCAATATCGGCTACCCGAATGCCTTTGATGTGGCGAATGGCCGGACGGGCAGCTTCATCATGATTCATGGCAGCAATGTCTCCATTGGCTGCCTTGCCATGACTGACGCGAAGATCGAGGAGATTTACTCCTTCTGCGATGCCGCGCATAAGAACGGCCAGGCGTTTTTTCGTGTCCATATCTTCCCGTTCCGCATGACGGATGAGCGGATGGCAAAAGAAGCAGGCCAGCCGTGGGAGGATTTCTGGAAAAATCTGAAGGAAGGTTACGATCGCTTCGAAACGGAACGCATCCCGCCGGAGGTTTTTGTAGAGGGGACGCGCTACGTCTTCACAGCGCATTGAATATGCCTGCATGAGGGGCTTGATCTTGCTGGGGAATGGAGAAAGGCTTTGCCGTCCGGGGCTTTTCCCTCCCGCTTTTTCCATGCCCCCACTCAGAGCACTACCTCACAAGGATGACATTGCCGCCATGGAGCCTTTCACCGGGCTGCTGCTTGAGAATATCTTTGTGGTCACAGATGAGCGGCAGGCCGCCCTGGCGGTGGAGGAATTGATGCAGGCGGGAGTGGTGGGTTTCGATACCGAATCCCGGCCCACTTTCCAGAAGGGCGAAAAATCCGAAGGACCGCATGTGCTCCAGTTTGCCACTGGGCAGAAGGCCTTCATTTTCCAATCCCATGTGGTGGAGGCACAGCCTGCCATCATCAGTCTGCTCCAGACGGACAAGCTGAACAAGATCGGCTTCGATATGCGGGGGGATCTCCGCCAGATCTCGGACCGCTTCGGCATTCGGCCCGCTGCGCTAGTGGATCTGGATCGTTCTTTCATGAAGTTGGGATACCGGAATTCGGTGGGGGCCAAGTCCGCCGTCGCCATGCTTTTCAATCGCAAGCTGGTGAAATCCAAGTCCATCACCACCTCGAACTGGGCGGAGAAACGACTGACGGATCGTCAGCTCATCTATGCTGCCAATGATGCGTATGCAGCGATCAAGGTGTATGAAGCACTCCAGACTCTCGCGAAAGGCGGCTGAGCCATGCTATTGACGCCCGGCAGGCAGACCGCCACGCTCCGCGCATGAGCGAAGCACCTAGCATTGGCATCATCATGGGAAGCACGTCGGACTGGCCGACGATGGAGCATGCGGCACGCACATTGCAGGACTTCGGCGTGGCGTGGGAGGCAGAGGTCGTGAGTGCTCACCGCACGCCGGATAAGCTGGTTTCCTATGCGGAGTCTGCCCGCGGTCGTGGGCTGAAATGCATCATCGCGGGTGCTGGCGGTGCCGCCCACCTGCCGGGCATGACGGCCGCCATCACAGATCTGCCGGTGCTGGGGGTGCCAGTGGAATCCAAGACCCTGCACGGGGTGGACTCCCTGCTCTCCATCGTCCAGATGCCGGCCGGCATCCCGACGGCTACGTTTGCCATTGGTAAGGCGGGTTCTGTAAATGCCGCTCTCTTCGCCATCGCCATGCTGGCCACTACGGATGAAGCACTCGCGCAGAAGCTCGCAGAGTTTCGCAAAAAGCAGACGGAAACCGTGAAAGCGGCTTCCCTTCCCGGCTTGGATTGATTTTCTCTGATTTCCCATGTCTCCCGCACTTCCACTTCATCCCCCGCACTGCATCGTTGGCGTCATCGGCGGGGGCCAGCTTGGCCGGATGATCGCACTGGCCGCCCGCCGCATGGGCATCCGGACCATGATCTGGACCGGTGGTCTGGAAGCTCCTGCCGTAGAAGTGGCGGATGAGGTGATCGACAAGCCCTTCGACGATTCACAGGCCCTTCAGGAATTTTGTGCAAAGGCCACCGTGGC
>Ga0157373_10002768_pt1 | contig 13267 bp, 15 predicted proteins | sample C65metaG_FD_113460 | JGI IMG/M metagenome (GOLD analysis project Ga0157373, IMG submission 113460) | Corn rhizosphere microbial communities from Kellogg Biological Station, Michigan, USA - C6-5 metaG | ecosystem: Host-associated > Plants > Roots > Rhizosphere > Soil | place: USA: Michigan... | reverse complement strand
CGCCGGCATCGCGGCGTACGTCAAATACTTGCGACCTGAAGTCCGCATCATCGGCGTCGAGTCAGAACATTCCGCGTGTTTGTCCGCGGCATTACAGGCCGGCGAGCGAGTTGTCCTGCCGAGCGTAGGTACTTTCGCCGACGGTGTCGCGGTCGCCCAGATTGGTGCTTATGGTTTCGAAGTCTGCCGGTTCTGTGTCGATGAGGTGTTGACGGTCAGCAACGACGAACTCTGCGCTGCTATCAAGAATATCTATGACGATACCCGCTCGATCACCGAACCTTCCGGTGCCTTGGCCGTGGCCGGAATCAAGAAGTACGTGGCGCAGACCGGTGCCCGTGGTCAGACACTGGTAGCGATCGACTCGGGCGCCAATATCAATTTCGACAGTTTGCGCCATGTGGCCGAGCGCGCCGCAATGAGCTGCGCCCCGGTGTGAGCGGTATCAGGCCAGCAGCGGGCGCAGAAAGGTCCGCTCGTAACTGACGATAAACTTCTTTTCGACCAGAGAAGCTACGAGCGCGGCGCTTTCGGCGTCAGTCATCGCGATATGCCGGTAGCTTTCGTAGTCCGCCAGTGACGGAAAGCTGAACAGGCAGTAGGCGATATTGCTCGCGCCCTCGGAAGGCAGGAAGTACCCGTGGTGCGTACCGCCCAAACGCTCGACGATGCCGAGCCAGGCTTTGGCGTAGGCTTCGAATTCGCTGAGTTGATACGGATCGATCACATATTTGACGTGGCAGGTAATCAAAATGGCGCTCCTGTAACGGGATAGAACGGTTATTGCTGGACGGCTTTCTCGACCTTGCTCGACGCCGACCAGATCCGGTAGCGGACTTCGACGTCTTTGGGCACGTAGAGCACGATCGGCAGTTTGCTGTTGTAGCGCAGCATGAAACCGTCACCGACCACCGGCACGAAGTCCTTTTTGCTCTTGCCGTCCGGGCAAGCCATCTGTGTACTCATCGGGCCGATGACTTTTTCCAGTCGGTAGAACGGGTAGCCCCAGCCTTCGAGGTTTTTCTCCTCGAGAATGCCGCCCAGGCGTTGGCGATTGCAGTCAACGGTCAGGGTTTTGCCGGCGAGGATTTCGACCTGGTAGCCGTCTTCCTGAGTCTGTGGGGCAAGGTGAATGACCTGGCGGGTGAAACCGCTCTCGGGTTTGGGGAACGGCGCGACTTCTTCGAGTTTCGCGGCGTGCGCTACGCACGACAGCCCAGCAACTATTAGCCCAACGGTATTGATTTGGATCAACGAACCCATGATGCCTCCTTGCGTGCGTGTGGGGTTGGCGGATAGTGATTTGACTGGCCGCATTCTTACTGGCGTCGTCGGCCAATGCAAACTTGTCGCGGGATGTATGCAGATTGCAGGGGCACCACAACGCCTTTCTTGCAGATTGCATGAGGCTATTTAGCAGTCGTTTGGCTAAATCGTTGATTTGCCGATGAGCTGCAGTGCGAAATCCCAGGCATGTTTTATGCTCTAGCTGGTCTTGAGCTGACCGGGGATTTCATTGCGTCAGTATCGATCGTTGATTGGCAGTCTCACATTAAGGAGAGGGTCGCCATGTTTCTTTCTGCCTTGGAGCTCCGCAATATCATTGAAAGCAGTTTTTTGCCGAAACGTTGTCAATGCACGCTGTCGCCGGACCTGTCGATGACCGTCAAGGTGTATTCCGATCGTGAAACCGATCACCTCGATCTAATAAAAACAGGAATAAATGCCAAACGGCTAAATGGTTGTCGAGAAATCAATGACCTGATCGCTGGACTGCGCTCTGACATGCAGCACCAAACCATTGCCCAGACGCTGCATCCAGACAGAAAAGCGCTTTAACCCACGGTTTCGAGTTCCATCGACACGCGCCTGGTCTGGAGAAACGCCAGACCCAGCGCCAGTTCGACCACCACCGCAAGCAAAATACCCGGACCGGCATGGCCATTGAGCCATTCGCCGAAGCCCAGTGCTGCCAGCCCCCAGCAGCCGACCATGAAACCCTTGCTCAGTGCATGGCGGGTGGTCGAAGGCGACTCGTTTCGAACCAGATAAAACATCACACCCAATGCCGCGAACAGCATTGCACTGCGCCGCGCGACAATGCCCACCGTCAACGAGTATTCAAGACCCCAGATTGACAGTAACCAGTCGGGCATCAACCCCCAGACCAGGGCCAACAGAAAACACAGCGCGGCGGTAAAAGTCGACAAGGCACGAAACGATAACTGCATGGCGAATCCTTGCGGCAGTGGGGGGAGGCGCTAGAGCATAGCGCCAGAACCCCTCACAGGAATACCGCAAAGCGTTGAATCAGACCTTTCCGTCAGTTTTGATAACTGCAAGCGTCAGAAAGTTTACGGTAGGAGATTTCCGCAGGTTTGCCCGAGGCGCTATCGATGTACTTCATGTCGGCTGTGACCACTTTGCAGTCCAGCGTCGACGGTTCGGTCAAGGTAATGACCTTGCCCACGTGCAGCGGCATACCGTAGTGGTATGGCACCGCCTGGGAGCTCGAAGTGTCATTGGCCTGGGCCAGACCGGCAAACGCGGTGCAGGTGAGGGCGGTGGTGATCAGCAAGGTGCGCATGTTCATGAACGATCTCCGGTGCGGGAGGGAAGTCAGCTCGACGTATTGGCGTCGAACCTGCCGCACTGGGCGTCAGAGAACTCTGAGGGCGTGCGGTCCAGTAAAGTTTTGGACCGCGGGGTTAAGCGATGGTTAACCCGACTGAATGCCGCCTGTCGTGAGGAGGTTTCTGACAGAGGTTTCATGTAGGTAAAAAAACTCAGGGAGGTTCGGCTTGGTCCTACACGCTCGGACTCTTTGTCGTCTTTCGTCGGCAAGGTACCAGCGTTTACTGTTTGACCTCGCTGCAAAATCAGCGAGCAGGTTTGGTCACCTGAGAACAGTGCACATATGTGTGCCATGATTCGCCCTACGGACATCTATGTCCTTATGGCGCATTGCTGTGGCGGCTGTGTGCAGGACGCCTTTGGGCGAGCTGAGTTACTGTTCTCGGTTGACCAAGCCTGTATACAGTCCGCCTCCCATCGTTTGGTCACGGTGCTGGCGGTTACTTCAAAACAGACGAGTAACTTACTATGCCAACGCTAAACCCATTCCCCGATCGCTACCGCTCAATCAAAAGCAGCGTTACCGAGACAAGCCCAATGGTCATCGACACCGAGGCCAATCCCCAAGACATACTCGAAGCCGCTTTACAGCGTGTCCGAGCCGCCAGCCAGTTGCTTGAAACGCTCCATTGCCAGTGTTTCAAGAACGGTGATGTCCAGGATATTCCACACATTACTCACGCGCTTTATCTGCTGACGCAGGATGGGTCCGATTTGCTGCTGGTTGCGCAGCAGCAGATGATGGGGTGGAAGGCACCGGTCTGACGCTATGCGGTAAGGGAGTGGAAGTAGCGAGACGTTAGGAAGAATAAACTCTTTCTATTTTGCTGCTTCCTATTCTTGCGGATTGGTAGCGTGCTTGTCAGGCGGCATCCAACTGGGCTTAGAGATTCAGCTTGTCAGGAAAGAATGACAGGGGAGCTTGAGTAGCCTTCCATTTTTTCGCAAACTCTTTAGCTTCTACTATCTGTTCAGATGTCATTTTTTCGGCAATTTTTTGGAGTTTACTTTCGGCCATCTCCCGCAGTCCACCACCGCCGTCTAACTCCCCTAGTAAATATATAAGTGCATATCCTTTAATAATGTCGAATGGGAAGCCATACAGGTCCGGTTCGTGGGCAAGGTCTGATCCATAACCATAGACAGTGGATGCATAGCCTACTAAAGCCGCTTGTTCATTCCAATACCGATAACCTTCAATGTCTCCTTGCTCAAACAAAATCGCGCCATATTCCATCATTGATCTTGGATTGCCACCTTCGGCAGATGCTTTAAACCATTTCTTAACCTCTTCCCCTCGCTTCCAAGGCAAGAAAAAGCCTTTTCCTTGTCTATAGATCACGCCCATCCAATATTGAGAAAGTGCATGGCCAGCTATAGCTGATTTTTCAAGCCATGATTCGTCAACGGTTAATTCGTACATAATATACATGGCCTCCGCGTCCCCCTGGATCGCTTTCGGCAAGGCTATTTTTTCAGCTTGATTTGACCACTCGACCGGCATTTTTTGATTAGGCGGGCAGTTATTTGAAAATGTACAAAGATCCTTCACGATACGCCCAAGTTGAATCATTGCGTATAGATCACCTTGGGCAGCGGACGCCTCATACCATTTCCGAGCTTCAGGATTCATATAGTGATTTTTCCTCCTGAGCGACTCTCCCAGATAATACTGTGCTTCGTGATCGCCGGCTTCCGCAGCAATGGTCAGGAAGGGGGTGGCAGAAACAGCCTTGTATTGATTGTAGAGAATTATTCCCCGCACTTTTGCTGATTGCTGCTCCGAGGAAAGTTCGGCGGATGCTGGATTTGCAAACGCAATAATCAACATGGCGGTAAATAGACTTTTCTTCATCAATATTAACGGCTCAGTTTTGCGGGGAAAAACGACAGTGGAGGATGGGTTGCCTGCCATGTTGCGGCAAGTTTTTTTGCCTCAATGATCTGTTCGGGAGTTATTTTTGAAGAGATTTTTTGCAGTTGATCTTTGACGTCTGCTTGCATTCCTCCGCCACCGTCCAGTTCTTTTAGTAGGTAAATTAGTGCGTAGCCTTTTACAATGTCGAGAGGATATCCATATATATCAGGTTCGTGAGCTAAATCCGAACCGTACTCAAATATTGAGGATGCATAACCAGTGAGGGCGGACTTTTCGTTCCATTGGCGGTAGCCCTTAATATCATTCTTTTCTCCAAGAAGTATTGCATACTCCTTCATCCCTTTAGGATATCCTCCTTCTGCAGATGCTTTAAACCATTTTTCAATAGACTCTTGACGCTGCCAGGGGAGAAAGAAACCTTCCCCTTGCTTTTCCGTTATACCCATCCAATATTGCGCAATTGGGTGCCCAGCCTCTGCCGCTCTCTTCAGCCAATTTTTATCAACTGTCAGTTCGTACATTATATACATTGATTCTGCATCACCATTTTCTGCTTTTGGCTTGGCGATGCTTTGCGCTTGTTTCAACCATTCAACGGGCTCTTTTTGCTCGGGCGCACAATTTTTTTATTTTTTGCATAGATCGTCGTCATTCCGCCCTAGTTGAATCATTGCGTACAGGTCTCCCTGTTCAGCAGCGGCCTCATACCACTTTCGAGCTTCAGGATTCATATAGTGATTTTTCCTCCTGAGCGATTCTCCCAGATAATACTGTGCTTCTTGATCGCCGGCTTCCGCAGCAATGGTCAGGAAGGAGGTGGCAGAAACAGCTTTGTGTTGATTATATAAAGTTATTCCTTGTGTTTTTGCTGCTTGTTGTTCCAAGGATGTTTGCGCGAATGCACTACTTGAAAGGAAAGAAATTAATAGCGCGCATACTAAGTTTGTGCTCATTGACGTTAGCGACTCAACTTGTCAGGAAAAAATGATAGGGGGGGATGGGTGGACTTCCATTTTTTGGAAAACTCCTTAGCTTCTATTATCTGTTCAGGTGTCATTTTTGCAGCGATTAGAGGAAGTTTGTATTCGACATTGACTTGCATTCCGCCACCACCATCAAGCTCGGAGAGTAAATATACAAGCGCATAGCCCTTTATGATATCGAACGGGAATCCATAGGTGTCGGGTTCATGCGCTATATAAGATCCGTATCCATAAACCGTATCCGCGTAACCGACCAGCGCTGCTTGTTCATTCCAATGCCGAAAACCTTCAACATCCCCACTTTCAAATAGTATTGCGGCGTATTCCATCATTGACTTTGGATAACCACCTTCGGCGGAAGCTTTAAACCATTTTGCCACGGCCTCTCCACGTTTCCATGGCAGGAAAAAACCTTCACCTTGTTGGTAACCTACCCCCATCCAGTATTGAGCAAGTGCATTACCTGCCATGGCAGCCTTTTCAAGCCAGGCGTCGTCTAAAGTTAACTCGTACAATATATACATAGCCTCCGCATCACCCTGAATTGCTTTGGGCATGGCTATATTTTTAGCTTGATTCAACCACTCAATGGGCTTTTTTTGATCAGGAGGGCAATCATTTGAAAACGTACATAGATCTTTTTCGCTACGCCCAAGCTGAATCATGGCGTAAAGATCCCCTTGTGCGGCAGAGGCCTCATACCATTTTCGTGCTTCAGGATTCATATAATGATTTTTCCTCCTGAGCGATTCACCCAGATAATACTGTGCTTCGTGATCGCCGGCTTCCGCAGCAATGGTCAGGAAGGGGGTGGCAGAAACAGATTTGTATTGATTGTAGAAAGTTATCCCTTGCGTTTTTGCTGATAGCTGTTCCGAGGAAAGTTCGGCGGATGCTGGATTTGCAAACGCAATAATCAACAGGGCGGTAAATAGACTTTTCTTTATCAACGTTAACGGCTCAATTTTTCCGGGAAAAACGACAGGGGGGGATGAGTGGCCTTCCAGTTCTTTGCAAAATCGTTAGCTTCTGAAATTTCATCCGGTGTCATTTTTTCGGCAATTTCCGGAAGGGTTTCATTTACGTAAACCTGTACATCTCCGCCACCGTCAAGTTCAGATAGTAGCGAGGTCAACGCATAACCTTTAACCCTATCTAATGGGAAGTCGTAAAGCGATGGTGAATGGGCTGAGTATGCGCCGTAACTGCTAACGCCTGACTCGTACCCTTTATTAGCTGCTTCGACAATCCAATGGCGAGCGACTGTTAAATCACCTTGGCCTTCATAAATAAACGCAGCGTATTCCATCATTGCAGGGGGGTATCCTCCTTCTGCAGATAGTTTCAGCCAATTTCCAATTGCCTCATGCCGCTTCCACGGCAAGAAGAAACCGTCTCCTTGCCTGGTTCCAATTGCCATCCAGTATTTAGCTAATGCATATCCAGAATTTGCAGATTTCTCCAGCCATTCATCCTTAAGCGTTAGTTCATACATTAAGTACATCGCTTCGGGATCACCACTTTCAGCAACTGGTTTCGTCAAATCTAGCGCGCCTTTCAACCATTGCGCCGGTGTTTTTGTACTTTCAGGACAGTTGCCCATGTTGACGCAGAGATTATCATCACTTCGTCCGAGCTGTATCATCGCATAAACGTTATTTTGGTTTGCTGATTCCTCGTACCACTTTTGAGCTTCGGCGGTCATAAACCGCTTTTCTTTGCGTAGTCTTTCGGCTAAATAAAACTGTGCTTCTGCATCTCCAGCTTCAGCTGCAATACGCAACTCAAGTTGCGCATTTTTATATTGATTGAATAGCAAGATTCCTCGCGATTTGGCAGCTTGCTCATCTGGAGTAAGGTGCGCGTTTGCGTTACCTGATAAAGCTAAAACGAATAATGCACCGATAATGAGTTTTTTCATTTAATACCGCGGTGATTCCAACAAGAAATATTGACCGTCCGGATCTCCTGATTCAGCAGCAATAAGCAAAAAAAGTATAGCAGAAACGGCCCTGTACTGATTGTAAAGGGCTAGGTCTTGCTTCTTAATCAGTCCTTACGGCTGTGTAAGCTAGGGCGTTAGCTGCAAGTATTAGGACTAACAGTCCGCATGCAAGAAATACTTTCCCCAAAGTTAACGACTCAATTTGTCAGGAAAAAATGATAGGGGAGGATGCGATGCTTTCCACGCAGCGGCTGTTTTTTTGGCGTTAACGATTTGCTCTGCCGTCATTTTTCCGGCAATTTCTTCATGTTTTTCTTGAACGTAGTCTTGTATTGCTCCACCACCATCCAACTCTTTCAATAAAGTGAATAACGCATACCCTTTTTCCAGGTCTAATGGGTAGCCTATTTTATCGGGGGTATGTGCGATGTAAGCGCCGTAGTTGCTTACCGCGCGTTGCTCCCCGGTATCGGCAGCTATCTGTAACCAGTGCCGAATACCTTCCATGTCGCCATCTTCGAACAAGATCTGCAGGTAGTCCATCATTGCAGTTGGGTAACCGCCTTCAGATGCACTTTTCAACCATTTTCGTACAGACTCTTGACGCTTGCCAGGAAGGATAAAAAAGCCCTCTCCTTGACGCTCTCCTACTGCCATCCAATACTGCGCCATCGAATAGCCGGCATTAGCGGATTTTTCTAGCCAGCTACGATCCGACGTTATCTCGTACATTAGATACATAGACTCGGCGTCGCCTTTTTGCGCGTTAAGCAGCGCTGATTTATTAGCCTGGATCAACCATTCTGCTGGAGTTTTCTGCGCTTCTGGGCAATTTTTCATTTGTTGGCAAAAGTCGCTGCTACGACGACCTAACTGAATCATTGCATATATATTTCCTTGCGCCGCTGCAGACTCGTACCAATGCTGTGCATCGGCTGTCATGTGGCGATTTTTTTTTCTCAATGTTTCAGCCAAATAATACTGTGCTTCATTGTCACCGGCATCGGCGCCCTTTTGTAGGTAAGGGATCGCAGCCTCTGCCTTAAGCTGGTTGTAATATATGATTCCTTGTTGTGTTGCGCTTAGCTTTTCAGAAGCGAGCGCTGCGGAAGCTCCGAAGCATAGGCTCAGAGAAAATATAATTATAAAAAAATTCGAAGTGCGACGGTTAATATTTTTAGTCATCGTTCTTGCTCATTAATAATTTTTTAGAAATGGTGCCGCACCGCTGGAGGAGTAATTTGGGCGGGGGGTATAGTTTTTTTGACAGAAATCAGCGAGATTTGATCCCAGTAAAGCTGCATATGTTTTGTATTTTTTACGTACGTCATTGCTGGTATCATCAAATAGATTAAGCACACCTTCAGCCATGAAAGCGTCCAATTCTGAACGATTTTTGCAGTAACTCTGCTCTGCGTTTTCTGGCTTAATACCGAACTTGTTCATTGACATACAAGCGCTTTCAAATTGACTTTGCGCTTTATCGATGGAGTTTGTTTTTTCAGCATTTTTTACTATCCAGCCCAATATGCGCTCGATTGCTTTCTGTTGGAGTAGATGCCCTTCGTTTTGGTTGTATGTACGTTTTCTCTCAGTGATCTGGTCTTTTTCTGAAACGCTTGAATTAATACTAAAAGCCTCAGGAGCGCTAATCAGCGTTCGCAGTAGCGGGCCTAATGCCTCCGGAATAGCGTTGATGCACCATTCCTCAAGTTCCGCTTGGTTTCCATACTGAATTATGGCATCCGCAATTGGACCACCCTTACCGCTACGGGTCATGGCTTCATAAAGGCTCATCACAATATCCCAGCCCATTAGATAGGCCATTTGTACATCTAGCCCTGCGGCACCCAGAAGGTTCAGTGTCGATGCATATTTAGCTGCATCCGGTGCCATCCATAGAATCCGTTTGCCTCGCGTCTTATGCAGTTCGCGACGATACAAGTTGAGGATATCCACGACGGCCTCATAGCCAATTTCTAACTTAAAACTGCCACTGGCCCCAGGCCCAAGCACAACCGCAGCCTTGAGGTTGAGGATAAACCGTCCTTTATCCAAGGAAATTTGGGCGTTCCCTTGAAAGCCTGCGCCGAACGCAGCGCCGACGGATCCATTCAGTTTGGCTAGTGTTAACCATTGGCTGGCACTCTTGGCATCTTTGCTGTTGTTGATTCCGGTCGTAGGCGCGGTGCGCAGCGCTGCGAGCTCTTTCGGAGGCGCCCAGTTCAGGGCGCCGGTGAGCTCGATTGCGGCTTGTATGCCGCCGAAGATGTTGAAACTGGCCTTGGCGCCATTTTCAATTTGTACGTTGGCAGCACGTCCACCGACCATTTGCCCTGAGGTTTTTGTCTCTGTGTAGGTGCCAGACTTGGATTTGTACTCGAGATCGGAGGTAGGGCTGGTATCCCCACTTTCGGCTTTGGCTTTTTTCATCTCTTCGTGATCTTTGCGCTCAGCTTTGGCTGAAGCATCTTCACGTTGTGCTGGTTTTACCGGGCTGAGTGTTGCGCCATATTTCATATTGCCCAGGATAGGGTTTAGCTCAACGCTACCGGCCAGCATCAATGACGCTCCCGCATACCCCCAGGCTCTTACGCCGAAATGGAAAGAGAAGCGTCCGAAATTCATGTTTTGAACTTGAGAATTGCCTTCCAGATAGTACTCAAGGGTGGTGTCTTTGGCTTTTTCTCGCGATGGCATGTCGATTTTCATCAACTCTACCTCGCCACGCGCCAGATCAAGGCTCAAGGCGACGCTTGCAGACACTTGAAAACCTTCTGCGGCAGTAAATTTGGGGCCTTCCAGTTTTACCTCACCATGAAGTTTGGACTGTGGTGGCGTCAAGCAACGAACAAATTGCGCTTGAGGACTTTTGTCGAACAACCTCACTTCACCACGAATGCTTTTCTTGAATACCAACTGCTTGAGGTGGTCGCCCCAATCGTTAAGCGTTGCACTGTCTTCAAGTTCGGTAACCGTCCAGCCCTGTTTTTTCAGAGAGTCGTGGAATCGTTTTACTTCGAACCAGCCTTTGGCATCAAACCAGTCACCTTGGTCATCGACACAACGAGCGCCTTGAGCGATCAGCCACTGGCGAAACACTCCGCGGGCGGAATTTTTGTCGGCACCGTCGGCGCCGTTTTTGGGAAGGCTTTCGAGAACTTTTTTCGGTTGTCCCTTAGCTTTATCCAGATCCTCTTTCATGATTGTTGGTGCATCTTTGAGGTTCATCAAACTGAACCAACCTAAAGGGGTGCCTTTAGTGTCAGAGCGACTGATCTCGCGCAGGGGAAAGCCTGCGTTGACCAAACGGTCTACTGGTTGCGGTTGAAACTGCTCCGGATCCCAAAGTAAATGGCGTCGAACAGGCGCAGCTGCGACGTTACTTTGGGCTTGCTCTCGCAACTTATCCTTAACAGTCTGCAAGCGGTCCCATTCTGCGCGCTCTGTGTCCACCAGACCTGCCGGTGCCTGTGCGTTCTGGCCTGTTGCTTCGATCCAGTTTTTATATTTTTCCTGCAGTCGAGAGGTGACTTCCGTTTGTTTCTTTTCTGTCTCTACGTACAGCTTGAATTGCGAAATGCCTGACGGAAGATCATCCGAAATCAACGCGAACTCTGGGAGGGCGATCCCATATTCGGAAGCTTTGATAATGGCATTAGTGTATTCGTGGTAATCAAGCTTATCGGCGTTCTGATAGTACTCGACGACATAGCCGACGAGATCCGCCGAGCAGGTGAGCATGCAACTGCGCAGGTTTTCAATTTGTTGCTTATGTGCGGTAAGCGCTTTTTCGACCTCATCCACCGGGAACTGTGTGAAATCCTTATTGCTGAATAACGCCTTGCGAGCTTTCAGGTAGCTCTGTACGCGAGAGCGTGCCTCAATGGCACTTTCCGAAAACAAGGTGCCACTTTCGTAGGTGTAGCCTTGGAGCTCCGCTTCGGTAATAGCAACTCGCTTGAGTGCTGACCATTCGGCTCGCAACTTATGAAAGGCGTTCACTTCATCGTTGATGTGATCTTGGGCGTCGACATCAGCGATAAGTCTTTCCATGCGCGAGTTCGCCGTTTCTTCCTGGGGAATCGCTTTAGGTGCAGCCTTTTGTGATTTGGCATTGGCCTCGGGCTTGCTGCGCCGAGCCATCCCAGGATCCATCTCGATGTTCTGAGCTTCTATTTCCTCCATCCGTTGGCGCTGCTCGCCCTTGAGGAAGTTACTCAGCTTTGGTTCGAGGAAGTACTCAAGCAGTCCTGTGTCCTGAAGACCCTTGATCCGCTCTTCACGGGACTTGGTCGGTGCAATTTGCTTTTCCAGCGCATGCATGGCCTCTTTCATTGACGCAGCCGCGCGCTCGGGCAACAACCAAAACTGTTGTTCATCTGTTGCATAGATAGCACTGGCGTAGGTATCGGAACAAGGCTTTGGATGTGGCTTGAAAGTCGTTGTGCAGGACTCCGAAAAGTCCTTGGGCGGGTTCAGTGTGGTGACTTCTTTTGTTGAAGTTGGAGCGTCGGCCTTCGCGGTTGGTGTCGCAGACGCCGCTGGAGCCGCTGTCGATTGCGCGGCAGAACCCACCTGAGCACTCTTGGGAACACTAAGATTCCAACCCGGTTTAATCGCACCCGGGTTGGTAATGAAAGGATTCATCTGACGCAGTTGCGCAACATTGGTGTTGTAGCGAGTAGCAATCTGGCTGAGTGTTTCACCAGGATTGACTAAATGATTGGTAATTTCCATGGTGCTTCCATTCTGTTGTTGCGTCGGGTTCATTGGGGATTGGCGGATGCTGTTTGCATCAGCTGTTCAACCTTGATGAACGACTCTTCCCTGGATTGCAGGATGGCCATTGCTTCTGGCCGGGTTTCAAGCAGCGGTCCGTCGACGACGGAGGCGAGCTTGAGCAAGTGATCACCTTCGTAGATGTTGTTGTTGAGCAAAAGGTCCAGGTTCTCGGTAATTTCATTGATCCGATCATCACCGGGCTCACCGAACGCTGCATATTGCTCATCGACCCAGTACAACCAACCCAGCCGCGCTTGAATCTTTGCTGCGTTGTCGGGAAGGTTGAACGCCGGGCCATCGCCACGCCACTTCAGTTCCGACTTCGCCGTCCACGACAGCCATGCGCCGCGTTCTTTGCCGAAGTGGCTCGGAGCGGGGCTGTACACCGCTTGCCAAGGACCGAACAATTGAATGGACGTGTCACCCGCGGTGTAGGCCAACGCAGCCCACAGGCTAGGTTTGTGATAACTCAACAGGCTTTGGCCGCCGGAACCGTCGTTGGCTCGTAGCAACCAGCGCGCGTGTGCGAGGGCCTGAGTGGCATCTTCTGCGACCAGGGCAATGCCCGAGTGGTTTTCTTCGCACAGTCGCGTGGCTTCGACTGCCAATCGGCTGCCCCAAGGCGCCGTGAGCCAGAGCGGACCTTCGTTGGCGATCTCGGCAAAGTCAGTGCTGCTGAACAAGGCCTGAGCATTCATCGGTTCACCGATGCGATACAGACGAGACATAGCCTCGGGCTGGCGTCCGCGATCGATGATGAAACACAGGACCTGACTGGACTGTTGCCTGGGTAGCGACTCGAATCCGTAACGAGGTGCGGCCAGCAGGGTGTTCATGGCGTTTACATGCATGTGCAATCCTTACGGCTGCAGGCGCCGTTGCTTTGCTTGCCGCATAACGGAGTGATGCCCGATTCGTTGAGGCGGCTGGGGAGAGGGGCCTTGCCTGCTACATCCGCATCCGCCACCTTCATCGGCCCCGGCAACAACGGCGCAGCAGGCGTCCCCGAGCCCGGCCCACCGCCCGAGTTAACCTTCACCT
>Ga0157373_10002767_pt1 | contig 13268 bp, 13 predicted proteins | sample C65metaG_FD_113460 | JGI IMG/M metagenome (GOLD analysis project Ga0157373, IMG submission 113460) | Corn rhizosphere microbial communities from Kellogg Biological Station, Michigan, USA - C6-5 metaG | ecosystem: Host-associated > Plants > Roots > Rhizosphere > Soil | place: USA: Michigan... | reverse complement strand
TTCAAGGGGCGAAGCACGGACATGGCCCACGGCGCCGTCAAGCACGACTACCACCTGGTCAACCCGAGCCCCTGGCCTCTGGTCGGCTCCATCGCCGCGACGGTGATGATGATGGGCATCGTGGTTGGGATGAAAGGCCTGTTCGGCCTTCCGAAAGGCAACTGGCTGGTCGCGGCCGCGGGCCTGGCTGGCGTGCTCTACACCATGGTCGGCTGGTGGGCGGACGTGGTGAAGGAAGCCAACCAGGGCGACCACACCCCGGTCGTCTCTATCGGCCTGCGCTACGGCATGATCCTGTTCATCGTCTCCGAGGTGATGTTCTTCGTCGCCTGGTTCTGGATGTTCTTCGACATGGCGCTGTTCCCGGGGATGCGGGCCGCTTCGCCTATCCCGGAAGTCGCGCAAGCCTGGGCCGCCTGGCCGCCCAAGGGCGTCGAGCTGGTGCCGGCCTTCCACCTGCCGCTGGTCAATACGCTGACACTGCTGCTGTCGGGGACCACGGTCACCTGGGCCCACCACGCGCTGCAACAGGGCGACCGGCGCGGCGCCAAGATCGGCCTGGCGCTGACCATCCTGCTCGGCATCCTGTTCACCTCGATCCAGGCCTACGAGTACCACCACATCCTGACCGAGAAGCTGTTCTACTCCGACGCCGCCTCGAACTCGGGCCTCTACGGCTCGGCCTTCTTCATGGCGACCGGCTTCCACGGCTTCCACGTGATCATCGGGACCATCTTCCTGATCGTTTGTATGATCCGGCTGCTGGCCGGCGGCTTCACCCCGCAGAAGCACTTCGGCTTCGAGGCGGCCGCCTGGTACTGGCACTTCGTCGACGTGGTGTGGCTGTTCCTGTTCGCCTTCATCTACGTGATCTTCGGCCACGTCTAAGCTGACCCCGTGGCGGTGAACCCCTTCATCGCCGGTCTGCGAGGCCGCTGTCCCAACTGCGGCGAAGGTCATCTGTTCGAGGGCTTCCTGAAGGTTTCGCCGGCCTGCGAGGCCTGCGGCTTCGACCTCGCCAGGGCCGACAGCGGCGACGGGCCGGCCGTCTTCATCATCATGATTGCGGGTTTCCTCGCCGCCTTTGGGGCGCTGTTCACCGAGGTCGCGGTCCATCCGCCGGTGTGGGTGCACCTGATCGTCTGGCTGCCGCTGACACTGATCCTTTGCCTTGTCGTGCTGCGTCCCATGAAGGGCCTGATGATCGCCGCCCAGTTCCGCAACAAGGCGTCCGAGGCGCGCTGGGATGAGTAGCGCCGTAAAGCGCTTTCCCGTCGGCGCGACCATCGCCACCGCGATCGCCCTCGCCATCCTGATCGGGCTGGGCGTCTGGCAGCTTAAGCGGCTGGCGTGGAAGGAAGACCTGCTGGCCCGCGTCGCCGCCGCCCAGACCGCGCCGGCCGTGCCGATCGCCGGGGTGCTGCAGGCCGCCGCCAAAGGCGAAAACGTCAGCTACCGGCGCGTGACGGCGATCTGTCCGGGGCTCTCGGATGCGCCCTTCGTCGAGCTCTATGCGCTGACCGAAGGCCAGATGGGCTCGCGCCTGATCTCGGCGTGCAGGCTCGACGGCGGCGTTTACAGTTCCATCCTCGTGGACCGGGGCTTCGTGGCCGCCACCATTTCCGCGCGTCCGCCGGTCGACGGCGCCGACAACCGCCCTGTCGGCATCCGCGGCGTGCTGAGGACGCCCGAGCGCCGGAGCCCCTTCGCGCCCGCCAACGACCCCGCCCACCACCGCTTCTACGGCCGCCAGATCGCCCCGCTGGCGCAAGCGCTCGCCGCGCCCAACCCCGCGCCGCTGTTCCTGATGGCGGAGACCTCGTCCAACCCGGAGTGGCGGGCGCTGAAGCCCGCGCCGCTGCCGGTGGACATCCCCAACGACCACCTGCAGTACGCGCTCACTTGGTTCGGCCTTGCGGGCGTCCTGCTCGCCGTCTATGGCGCCATGCTCTGGGGCAGGTTCAAGAGCTGATGCGTTACATTTCCACCCGGGCGGGCTCGGCGGGCGAGGCTCCGCCGATCGGCTTCCTCGACGCCGTGCTGGCGGGCCTGGCGCCCGATGGCGGTCTATACGTGCCCGAGAGCTGGCCGACGTTCACGAAGGCGGAGATCGCCGCGTTCGCGGGACGGCCGTATGCCGAAGTCGCCGCCGCCGTGCTTGGCAAGTTCGCGGGCGACGAGATCGCGGCCGCCGATCTTCTGGCCATGTGTGGAGCCGCCTACGCCACCTTCGACCACGCGGCGGTGACGCCGGTGAAGCAGCTGTCGCCCAGCCTCTTCCTGCTCGAGCTGTTCCACGGGCCGACGCTGGCCTTCAAGGACGTGGCGATGCAGCTGCTGGGGCGGCTCTACGACTACGCGCTCTCGAAGCAGGGCCGCACCATGACCATCGTCGCGGCAACCTCCGGCGACACCGGCGGGGCCGCCGTGGAAGCCTTCCGGGGCCGCAAGAACGCTCGCATCGTCGTGCTCTTCCCGTACGGCCGCATCAGCGAGGCGCAGCGCCGGTTCATGACCTGCGCGGCCGACGACAACGTCCGCTGTGTGGCCGTCGAGGGGACCTTCGACGACTGCCAGGCCATCGTGAAGGCCGCCTTCCAGGACGACCAGTTTCGCCGCGCCGTCGACCTCTCCGGCGTCAACTCGATCAACTTCGCCCGCATCGCCGCGCAGGTGGTCTATTACTTCACGGCCGCCGTGGCGCTGGGCGCCCCGCACCGGCCCGTGTCGTTCGCCGTGCCGACCGGCAACTTCGGCGACGCGTTCGCGGGCTATGTGGCGAGCCGCATGGGCCTCCCCATCGAGCGCATTCTGGTCGCCACCAACTCGAACGACATCATGGCGCGCGCGTTCGAGGAAGGCCGCTACGCTCGCGGCGAGGTCGCCTTCACCCAGTCCCCCGCCATGGACATCCAGATCGCCTCCAACTTCGAGCGGCTCTACTTCGAGGCCGTCGGCCGTGACGGCGCCGAAACCGCCCGCGCGTTCGCTGCCTTCGCTCGTGACGGTACACTGGAGATACCCACGCAGGCCCGCTCGGCGATGGCCGCGCTGTTCTCCGGCGCCTCCGTCAGCGAGGCCGACACAGCCGCCACGATCCGCGCCGTGCTGGACGAGACCGGCGAGATCATCGACCCTCACACCGCCGTCGCCGTCTGCGCCGCGCGTCGGGCCGGCACGCCGATGATCGCGCTGTCCACCGCTCACCCGGCCAAGTTTCCAGAAGCGGTCGAGGCCGCCTGCGGCCGTACGCCATCGATCCCCGACCGCTCCGCCGCGCTGGCCGACCAGCCCGAACGCTTCGACCGCCTGCCCGCCGATGAGGGCGCCGTGAAGGCCTACATTCGCGAGTTCGCCCGGGCGTGAGCGTGCGCCTGCATACCCTTTCCAACGGTGTGCGCGTGCTGTGCGACCCAATGCCGGGGTTGCAGACCATCGCGCTGTCGGTCGTGGCCGGGCGCGGAGCACGCTACGAGGACGCCGCCCGCTCCGGCTGGTCGCACCTCTTGGAACACATGGTCTTCAAGGGCGCGGGCGAGCGCTCGGCCCGCGAGATCGCCGAGGTCATCGAGGCCGAGGGCGGCCAGATCAACGCCGCCACGGCTTACGAGCGCACCAGCTTCCATGTCCGCGCGCTGAAGGGCGGCCTGCCGCTGGCGACGGAGGTGATCGCCGACCTGATCCTGCGCCCGACGCTGACCGAGGCCGACCTCGTGCGCGAAAAACAGGTGGTGGGGCAGGAGATTGCCGAGGCCGCCGACACCCCGGACGACCTCGTTTTCGAACTGGCCCAGGCCGCCGCGTTTGCCGGCCAGCCGCTCGGCCGCTCGATCCTTGGCACCGTGGACAGCCTCGCGCCCGTGACGCCTGAGAGCCTGGGCGCCTGGCGGGCGGATCTCTACGCGCCCGACCGGCTGATCGTCAGCGCCGCCGGGGCCGTCGACGAGGACGAACTGCTGGCGCTGTCGGAGCGCGCGTTCGGGGCCGAGCGCGGGGAGGGCGCGCCGAACTCCGCTGCCAACACCTTCACCGGCGGCCGCGCGCCGACGCCCCGCGCGCTGGAGCAGGCCCACCTCGTCATCCTGCTGCCCGCGCCGGGCGCCATGGACGACGACTACTTCGCGCTGCGCCTGTTCGCCGAGGCGCTCGGCGGCGGCATGTCCTCGCGGCTGTTCCAGGAGGCGCGGGAAAAGCGCGGGCTGGCCTACTCCATCGACGCCTACGCCGAGGCCTATTCCGACACCGGCGTGCTGGGCGTTTACGCCGGATGCCAGGCGAAGGACGCCGCCGAACTGGCCCGCGTCACGGCCGGTGAGATCGCCGCTCTGAGCGCGAAGATCGAAGACGCCGAACTCGCCCGCTGCAAGGCCCAGCTCAAGGCCCACCTGTTCATGGCCGCTGAACGCCCGCTCGCCCGCGCCGAACAGAGCGCCGGCCAGACCCTGATGTTCGGCGAGCCCTTCAGCCCCGAACACCTCGCCGCCAGCATCGACGCCGTCGCCGCCACCGACATCGCCCGCGTGGCCGAGCGGATCGTCGCGCCTCGCAAGGCGGCCGGTGCGGTGCTCGGGCCAAAGGGAGCCATGGCCGCGCCGGAAGCGTTCGAACAGGCGCTGTTCGCCTGAGCCCTTTTCCTGCCGCGGGCGACGGGAGATGATGCGCCCATGGCCCTCCTCGACTTCATCGCGCCGGAAAGCGGTCTGAAGCTGACCGGCGAGGGTGTGCGGCTGCGGTCGCCGAAGTGGGCGGACTATGGCGAGTGGTCGGCCCTGCGCAGCGCCTCGCGGGCTTTCCTGCAGCCGTGGGAGCCGACCTGGGCCGAGGACGACCTGAGCCGCGCGGCTTTCAGGCGGCGCCTCGCCACCTACCAGCGTGACATCGACGCGGGTCTGGCCTTTCCCTTCTTCGTCTTCCGCGAGGAGGATGGGCAACTGGTCGGCGCCATCACCCTGTCCAACGTGCGGCGCGGCGTCGCCCAGATGGCGTCGGTCGGCTACTGGGTCGGCCAGCCTTATGCGCGGCGCGGCTATACGGTCGCGGCGGTGAGGGCCGTCTGCCGCTTCGCCTTCGAGCAGCTCGGCCTGCACCGGGTAGAGGCCGCCTGCATCCCGACCAACGAGGCCTCCGCCGGCGTACTGCTGAAGGCCGGGTTCGAGGAAGAGGGCTTCGCGAAAGCCTATCTGAAGATCGACGGCGACTGGCGTGACCACCGCCTGTTTGGCCTGCTGGCGCCGGAACTACTCGCCAAGCGCGGCTAGCAGGCGCTCCAGCTCGGCCATGTCCGGCGGCAGCGGCGTTTCGAACCGCAGCTTCTCGCCGGTGATCGGGTGGACGAACCCCAGCACCGCCGCGTGCAGCGCCTGCCTCACCAGCCCCGCCGCCTTGATCGCCTCGCGCACCGCAGGCGCGGGCGGCCCGGAGCCGTAGGTGGGATCGCCCAGGCACGGCGTTCCCTTCGAGGCCAGATGCACCCGGATCTGGTGCGTGCGGCCGGTCTGCAGACGGCAGGCGACGCGGGCGGCCAGCGGCTTTTCCTGCGGGCCGAAGGCGCGCTCCACCTCGTAGTGGGTGACCGCCTCGCGGCCTCCGCTCTTCAGCACCGCCATCTTCTTGCGATCGGCGGATGAGCGGCCGATCTGCGTCGTGATCGTCCCCTTGCGCGGATAGGGCGCCCCCCGCGTGAGCGCTACATAGACCCGCTCGATGTCGTGGGCGGAGAACAGCGACGAGAGGCCCTGATGGGCCGCATCTGTCTTGGCCGCGACCATGACGCCGGAGGTGTCCTTGTCGAGCCGATGTACGATCCCCGGCCGCGCCACGCCGCCGATGCCGGACAGGCTCGTTCCGCAATGGAGGAGCAGCGCATTGACCAGCGTGTGGCTGGGGGCGCCGGGCCCGGGGTGCGCCGCCATGCCGGCGGGCTTGTTGACGACGATCAGGTGCTCGTCCTCGAACAGCACGTCGAGCGGGATGTTCTCGGGCAGCGGCTCGGCCGGTTCCGGTGGCGGGATCAGCAGCGTGTAGAGGCCGGGCGCCGCCTTGGCCGAGGCGTCGGTCAGCGGCCGGTCCGCCAGGCTCACCTGCCCGGCCGCAATCAGCGCCTGCACCCGCGCCCGCGACAGCTCCGGGAGTTTGCTCGCCAGCGTCTTGTCCAGCCGCTCGCCCGCCTCGTCGACGCCGATCTCGACAGTGCGCACGCCCGGATCGCCGGGTTCGAAGTCGTCGTCTGTCTCGGGGTCCCCCGTGGTGGGGAACTTAGCCGTGTCGGCGCAGAAGCGCACTTTCCTTTCCGGTTAGAAGGTTGAGTATGTAACCAACGGCAGAGGGGCTTCGGGAGGGATGGGTATGCGGATAGATCGGCGACGGGCGCTGGCTCTGCTCGGGCTCGGCGCGGCGAGCGCGACGGCTACCGGCGCAAACGCGGCGGCCAAGGTCAGCTTCAACCACGGCGTCGCTTCCGGCGATCCTTCGCAGGACGGCGTCGTGATCTGGACGCGGTTGACGCCCGCCGATCCGGGCGCCGAGCGGGCGAGCGCCAACTATGTGGTGACGACCGCCAGCGGCAAGCGGGTGCAGGCGGGCCGGGTTTTCACCGGCCCTGGCCGCGACTTCACCGCCAAGGTGGAGATTTCCGGCCTCGAGCCCGGCCGCGACTACCGCTACTGGTTCGAATCCGGCGGCGTGAAATCGCCTGTCGGGCGCATGCGGACCCTGCCGAATGGCCACATCGACGATCTGGTGCTGGCCGTAGCGACATGCGCGCTTTGGCCCGGCGGCTACTTCAACGCCTATCAGGCCATCGCCGACCAGCCGCGCGTGGACGCCGTCATCCACCTCGGCGACTATATCTACGAGTACGGCATGGACGGCTTCGGCGGCGAGATCGGCGCCAAGATCGGCCGCGTCGTCGATCCGCCGACCGAGATCCTGACGCTCGCCGATTACCGCCGTCGTCACGCGCAGGCCAAGTCCGACCCGATGCTGCAGGCCGCGCACGCCAGGGTGCCGTGGATCGTGGTCTGGGACGACCACGAGGTCGCCAACGACGACTGGATGGGCGGCGCGGAAAACCACCAGCCCGCCACCGAAGGCCCTTGGTCCAACCGCAAGGCGGCCGCCCTTCGCGCCTGGTACGAGTGGATGCCGATCCGCGATCCAAAGCCCGGCCAGCCGTTCGAGGCGATCAACCGCAGCTTCCAGTTCGGCGACCTCGCCAGCCTGATCATGCTGGAGACGCGACTGACCGCGCGCGACCACCAGCTCGACTACGCCACCGACCTCGTCGTCGACGGCAAGCCCGACCCGCAGGGGTTCATGGCCAAGTACATGAACCCGGCGCGCACCATGATGGGCCCGAAGCAGGAGGCTTGGCTGGCGAGCGAACTGGCGGCTTCCGTCCACTCCGGCCGCCGCTGGCAGGTGCTCGGCAATCAGGTGGTGATGGCGCGGGTCGTCATGCCGGACGTGAGCAAGAAGATGACGCCGGAGGCCTACGCTCAACTGATGACAAGCCTGCCGCCGGATGTCCGCGCCATCGCGGCGCAAGCCCCTGCGGTCTCGGCCGCGAACCTGCCCTATGACCTCGACGCGTGGGACGGCTACCCCGCCGCGCGCGAGCGGGTCTATGAGGCGTTCAAGGCCGCGCACGCCACGCCCATCGTCGTCTCCGGCGACAGCCACGCCTTCTGGGCCAACGAGCTCTACGACGCCTCCGGCGCAAACCGCGTCGCCGCCGAGTTCGGCGCGGCGGGGATCACCAGCCCCGGGATCTCGGACATCTTCGTGGGCGCGCCGATCAACGAGGCCTTCATGGAGCGCAACGCCAGGGAGGTCCGCTTCACCGACCATGGCGCCAAGGGGTTCGTGCTGCTGACCCTGACCCGCGAGGCCGCCACCGTCGACCTGATCGCCGTCTCCACCGTCTATGCGCCCAAGGCCGAGGCCCGCGTGCTCAAGCGCTTCCGCGTCGAACCGGCGACGGCCGGGGTAGGCGCGGTGACGGAGATTTCGTAAGGGGCGTTCAGCCAACCTTAAGGCGACGCTACGAGGCTCCGCGCCGATGCCGCTACCGATCCGCCGCGTCCCGACTCTCAGCCTCGTCGTGCCCGTGCACAACGAGACCGGCTCCATTGAGCCGTTCCTGGCCCGCACCGTCCCGATCCTGAAAGGGCTGGGGAAGGCCTTCGAGTACGAGGTCCTCTTCGTCGACGACGGCTCGACCGACGCGACGCTGCAGGAGTTGCTGGCGGCCCGGGAGGCCAACCCGCGCATCCGCATTGTCGCCCTGTCGCGTAACTTCGGGAAGGACACGGCGCTGGCCGCCGGTCTAGCGCATGCCACGGGGCACGCGGTGGTGCCCATCGATGTCGACCTGCAGGACCCGCCCGAGGTCATCCCGCAGATGGTCGAGAAGTGGCGCGAGGGCTTCGATGTGGTCAACGCGCGCCGCTCGGACCGCTCCTCGGACACCTGGCTGAAGCGCACCACGGCCAGGCTCTTCTACCGTATCTTCAACCAGATGGCCGACCGGCCGATCCTGGAGAACGTCGGCGACTTCCGCCTGCTCGACCGCCGCGTCGTGGACGTGCTGAACCGCTTCCCCGAGCGGGCGCGGTTCATGAAGGGGCTGTTCTCGTGGGTGGGGTTTTCCCACTGCACCATCGACTATCAGCGCGCTGTGCGCCACGCGGGCGAGTCGAAGTGGAAGTACTGGAAGCTGTGGAATTTCGCCGTCGACGGCATCGCCAGCTTCACGACCGTCCCGTTGCGCATCTGGACCTACTTCGGGGCGCTCATCGCGTTGCTGGCCTTCATCTATGCGGCGGTGCTGATCGTCCGCACGCTGGCCTTCGGGATCGACACGCCGGGTTACGCCTCACTGATGGTGGCGGTGCTGTTCATGGGCGGCATCAACCTGCTCTCGCTCGGCGTCATCGGCGAGTACCTGGGCCGCACCTACACCGAGGTGAAGGGCCGGCCGCTCTACATCGTCGACCGCACCTGGGGGTTCGAGCCTACTCCGCGAGCGCCCAAACGCGCGCCAGCACGAAAGTAAACGGCGGCACGCTCAGCAGGACGACCACCAGGCTGGCGGCGTAGCTCCAGTGGAACTGCTTGGTCAGCACGCCCACGATGGTCTGGTTGACGCCGTAGGCCGCCAGCGACAGCACGGCGAACTTCGCGAACGCATGCGCCCGCCACGGCGCGACCTTGAAGGTCAGGATGGCGTTGCCGAGGTAGGACACGCTCAGCGCACAGCAGAACGCCAGCGTGTTGGCTTTCAGGGGCGACAGGCCCAGCCATCGCGCGCTGGAGAGACCGATGGCGAAGTGGGTGGCGCTTGCCGCCAGCCCCACCACCACAAACCACGGCAACTGCCGCCGAACGCTCACGCCTTCTTCCCGATGATGACGATGGAAAGCCCGAACGGCAGCGACCCGCGCCGCAGCCACGCCGCCTCGGAGGCGAACAACCGCTCCAGGATGCGGTTCACCGGCAACGACGGCATGGCGTCGTCCTCGCCCTTCAGCCCCAGCAGCTTCTTGGTCACCCGCACCGCAGCGGCCACCGGGAAGAGCAGGGCGTTGAAGTAGCTGGCGCGCTCGACCTTCAGGCCGGCGTCGGCGAACAGCCGCTTCATCTTGCGAAGCGTGTAGCGGCGCTTGTGGTGATGCAGTTCGTCGTGGTGGCTCCACATCCACTGATAGGCCGGCACGGTAGCGACCAGATACCCGCCGGGGACCAGCAGCGAGGCCAGCGCGGCCACCGCCTCCCTGTCCTGATCCACGTGCTCGATCACATCGAAGCAGCAGACGGCGTCGAAGCTGGCGGGCGGGTAGGGAAGCTTGTCGGGCAGGAAGCCCGGATCGACCTGCACGCCCCAGTGCTCGGCCACGTACTGGCGCGACGGCTCGTCCGGCTCCATCGCCCGCACCGCGCCGAAGCGGCTCAGCAGCTTCAGGTTACCCCCCGCGCCGCACCCGGCCTCGAGGATTCTGGCGTCCTTCGGCAGGTCCAGGTCGCCGATCAGGCGGGCCAGGATCGCCCGGCGCCCGGCGAACCACCAGTGGTCCTGCTCCAGGGCCTGAAGGCGCTCATAGATCACGCGTTCCATGCTGGGCCTCCTAGCACCAAAGCTGTTACCAGCCCACGAACGCCATTAACCGTGAACCATTTGGTGAGACTTGAGGCCCGATAGCGCAACCATGACTGAGAACGATCCGGTCTCCCGCTACGTCCCGCCGCTGGCCGTGCCGCTGGTCGTGGCGCTGTTCATGTACGCCATCGTCCTGTTCGCGCCGCGCGTGCTCTACGACGGCGACACCTTCTGGCAGATCGCGGCGGGCCAGAAGATGCTGGAGCTGGGCCGGGTCCTGAAGACCGATCCGTTCTCCTACACCATGCCCGGCGCGCCCTGGCACACCCACGAGTGGCTGTCGGAGATCTTCCTGGCGCTGGCCTACCGCCTCGGCGGCTGGGGCGGCGTGGTGGTGCTGGGCGGGCTGACGACGGGCCTGGCCACCTTCATCGTCGGGCGCTGGCTGGCGCGGTTCGTGCCGCCGCTGACGACGTTGGGGGCGCTGGCGCTGGTCTTCTACGCCATGGCGCCGAGCATCCTGGTGCGTCCACACTTGCTGGCGCTGCCGATCCTCGCCTTCTGGACGGTCTCGCTCTTGAAGGCGCGGGAGGAGAACCGCGCGCCGTCCTTGTGGCTGCTGCCGCTGATGACCCTGTGGGCCAACATGCACGGCGGCTACATCTTCGGCCTCGCCCTCATCGCCCCGTTCGCGCTTGAGGCGCTGGTCACGGCGCCGCGCGAGAAGTGGCTGGACGTGACCTGGCGCTGGGGCCTGTTCGCGGTGCTGGCGCTGGGCGCGGCGCTCGTCACCCCGCACGGCATCGAGGGCCTGATCTTCCCCTTCAAGGTCATGTCCATGAAGAGCCTGAAGGACATTATCGAGTGGCGCGCCGCCGACTTCTCGCAGCCGACGCCGTTCGAAGAGGCGATCATGGCCGTGCTGCTGGTCTGCTTCGTGCGGGGGGTGAAGATCCCCTGGGTGCGGACGCTGATCCTGCTCGGCCTCTTCGCCATGGCGCTGCAGCACATCCGCCAGATCGTGGTGCTCGCCCTTGTGGCCCCGCTGCTGCTGGCCGAACCGCTTGGCGAGGCCCTGGAGCCGGGACATCGCTCGGACTTCGACAACTATGCGAAACCCACCCTGATCGTGGCCCTGATCGCCTTTCTCGGCATGACGGCCGTGCGCTTCATCGACCCGCTGGTGCGCAAGGACGATATCCATTCGCCGGTGTCCGCCTTCAACTCGGTGCCGCCGCAGGTGCGCGCCACCCGGGTGTTCAACAGCTATGCGCTGGGCGGCTACATGATCTTCAAGGGCGTGCCAGTGTTCATCGACGGCCGCGCCGACATGTACGGCGACGACTTCACCGGCCAGTACCTGAAGATCGCCCGCTCGACCGATCCGGCGGTCGTGGGGGCCGCGCTGAAGAAGTGGAACGTCGGCTGGGTGATCCTCGAGCCCGACACCGGAGCCATCAAGGCGATGGAGAAACTTCCCGGGTGGAAGAAGACCTGGTCGGACAAGGCCGCCACGGTCTTCCTGCCGGTCGATCAGGTCCGCTCGACCAGCTTGCCGCCCTCGACCACCCGGTAGAAGCACGACCGGAAGCCCACGTGGCAGGCGCCGCCATCGCCCTGCGGCAGCACCTTCAGGAGCACCGCGTCCTGGTCGCAGTCGACGCGGACCTCGACCACCTTCTGGACCTGTCCGGAGGTCTCGCCCTTCCTCCACAGCGAATTGCGCGAGCGGCTGAAATAGTGCGCCTCGCCGGTGTCCAACGTCAGCCGCAGCGCCTGCGCGTTCATCCACGCCAGCATCAGCACCTCGCCGGTTTGCGCGTGCGTCGTCACCGCGGCGATCAGGCCGTTTGCGTCGAAGCGCGGCGCCAGCACGGTCCCGAGCTCGAGGTCTTCGGTGGAGGCGGTGGTGGGGAATGTCGCGTCGGTCATCGCCCCATATGGCGCCGAGCGGGCCGGTCGAGCTAGATGCTTGTTCAGCCGGCAGGGGAAGCATGAGCGTCAACGACAGGATCAAGGGCCTCGTCGCCGACCTCGACCGCCGCCTCGCGCCCTGGGCGGCGCAGTCGAAATGGCGCAGTTTCGCCTACGAATTCCTGCTGTTCGGGCTCAAGCAGGCTTGGGCCTGTCTGTTCGGCGCCCTGATGCTGGGCCTGTTGCTCGCGACGCGGCTGTGGTGGCCGGAGCACGCGCCTGTAGCCCGCTACGACTTCATGGTCATTGCCGCGCTGGCCATCCAGAGCGGCCTCATCGCGCTGCGGCTGGAGCGCTGGAACGAGGCCTTGGTGATCCTGATCTTCCACCTGGTCGGCACGGCCATGGAGCTGTTCAAGACCTCGCACGGCTCCTGGAGCTATCCCGAGGCCAGCGTGCTGAGGATCGGCGGCGTGCCGCTGTTCTCGGGCTTCATGTACGGCTGCGTCGGCAGCTACATGGCCCGCGCCATCCGCCTGTTCGACATCCGCTTCGAGCGTTATCCGCCGCAGTGGACGACCTGGGTGCTGGCCATCGGCGCCTACTTGAACTTCTTCACCCACCACTATGTCTGGGATTTCCGCTGGCTGCTCTACGGCTGGTCGGTGCTGATCTTCGGCCGCGCCTGGTTCCAGTTCACGCCGTGGCTGAAGGCCAGACGCATGCCGATGCTGCTGGGTTTCGTGCTGGTCGCCCTGTTCATCTGGTTCGCCGAGAACCTCGGCACCTTCGCCAACGCTTGGATCTATCCCGCCCAGCGCGACGGCTGGCGGCTGGTCCCGCCAGCCAAGCTCGGGTCTTGGTACCTGCTGATGATGCTCAGCTACGTGCTGGTCATGCTCGTCCACCCGCCGCGCAAGGCGTCGCCGCCCGGGACGGTCCGGGCGGTCACGCCGGGTCTGGACGAAGCGCCCTAGCGGTTCACGAAGTCCAGGAACCGCTGCTGCAGGACCCGGTCGGTCTTGAAGACCCCAGTGAACTGCGTGGTGATCGTCGAAACGTGGCGGTGGTGGACGCCGCGCGTGGTCATGCACTGGTGGGCCGCGTCGATCAGGACGGCCACGCCGGCGGGCTTGAGGCTATCGGTGATCGCGTCGGCGATCTGCTGGGTCATGGTCTCCTGGGTCTGGAGACGCCGCGCGAAGATCTCGACCACCTTGGCGAGCTTGGAGATGCCCACCACCCGGTTGGTCGGCAT
>Ga0157373_10002764_pt1 | contig 13273 bp, 11 predicted proteins | sample C65metaG_FD_113460 | JGI IMG/M metagenome (GOLD analysis project Ga0157373, IMG submission 113460) | Corn rhizosphere microbial communities from Kellogg Biological Station, Michigan, USA - C6-5 metaG | ecosystem: Host-associated > Plants > Roots > Rhizosphere > Soil | place: USA: Michigan... | reverse complement strand
TGGAGTGCATCTATGAACTGCCGTGGGTGCGCCGCACCGCTGAGCCTGCCGCTGATCGACCTCGGCACCTCGCCACCGTCCAACGCCTACGTCCACGCTGATCGCCTGGAGCAGGCCGAGCAATGGGTGCCGCTGAAGGTCGCGGTGTGTCAGCAATGCTGGCTGGTGCAGACCGAGGATTACACCCGCGCCGATAGCCTGTTCGACGCCGAGTACGCCTATTTCAGTTCGTTCTCCAGCACCTGGCTGGCCCATGCCGAGCGCTATGTCGCCGAGATGGTCGAGCGTTTCGGCCTGACCGCCGACAGCCGTGTGGTTGAAGTCGCCGCCAACGACGGTTACCTGCTGCAATACGTCGCCGCTCGCGGCATTGCCTGCCTGGGCGTTGAACCGACGCGCAGCACTGCACAAGCGGCACGCGAAAAAGGCCTGGAGATCCGCGAACTGTTCTTCGGTTGCGACACTGCTGCGCAACTGAAAAGCGAAGGTTGGGGCGCTGACCTGATGGCGGCCAACAACGTGCTCGCCCATGTGCCGGACATCAACGATTTCCTCGGTGGCTTCGCGACGCTGCTCAAGCCGACCGGCGTCGCCACCTTCGAATTCCCGCAACTGCTGACGCTGATGGCTGGCGCGCAGTTCGACACGCTGTATCACGAACACTATTCCTACCTGTCGCTGACCGCCGTGCAGTCCCTGTGCGAGCGCAACGGTCTGGAAGTGTTTGACGTCAGTCAGTTGACCACCCATGGCGGATCGCTGCGGGTGTTCGTCCAGCGCAAGGATGGCCAACGCCGCGCCGTGCAGCCGGCCGTGCAACAACAGCTGCAAGCCGAGTTGGAGGCCGGGGTAAAAACCGTCGAGTACTACGCAACCCTCGCGCCTGCCGCTGAACGCATCAAGCATGACTTGCTGCGCTTTCTGTTGCAGGCCAAGGCCGATGGCAAACGTGTGGTCGGCTACGGCGCTGCCGCCAAGGGCAACACCTTGCTCAACTACGCCGGGGTCAAACCGGATCTGCTGGCCTGGGTCGCCGATGCCAACCCGCACAAGCAAGGCAAGTTCCTGCCGGGCAGCCGCATTCCGATCGTCGCGCCGGCACAGATCGCTATCGAGCAACCGGACTACGTGCTGGTGCTGCCGTGGAACCTGCTGCACGAAGTCAGTCAGCAACTGGCGCAAGTGCGTCAGTGGGACGGCCGCTTTGTGATCGCCGTGCCCGAGTTGAAAGTGCTGTGAAGGTACTGGTTACCGGCGCTACCGGTTTTGTCGGCCGCCATCTGGTTGCGGCGTTGCTGGCCCGTGGCTGCGAGATCCGCGCCGTGGCGCGCAACGCAGAAACCGCGCAAGGCATGCCGTGGATCAACGACGTCGAGTTTGTGAGCGCGGATATTCACGCCGCCGATCTCGATGTCGCTGCGTTGACCGTTGGTATCGATGCGCTGGCGCATCTGGCCTGGCCGGGCTTGCCGAACTATCGGGCGCTGTTCCATTTCGAGCACAACCTGATGGCCGATTACCGCTTTATCAAAAGCGCGGTCGAGGCGGGCGTGCAGCAGGTGCTGGTCACCGGCACCTGTTTCGAATACGGCATGCAAAGCGGTCCGCTCAGCGAAAGCTCCGCGCCGCAGCCGAGCAACCCTTACGGTCTGGCCAAGCACACGCTGCACCTGTTTTTGCAAAACCTGCAGCAGGAACTGCCGTTCACGTTGCAGTGGGCGCGCTTGTTCTATCTGCATGGCGAAGGGCAGAACCCCAACAGCCTGTTGGCGGCACTGGACCGGGCGATCGATACCGGTGAGGCGTCGTTCAACATGTCGGCCGGCGATCAGTTGCGTGATTTTCTGCCGATTGAAAACGCTGCCGGTTACCTCGCCGCGATCCTGCAACGACACGACTTCGACGGCGTGATCAATTGCGCCAGCGGCCAACCGGTGTCGGTGCGTTCATTGGTTGAACAGCGCCTGCGCGAACGTGGCGCGACACTGAATCTGAACCTCGGCCACTACCCGTATCCGACCCACGAGCCCTTGGCGTTCTGGGCGGTGACCGAGCGCTTGCAACAGTTATTGGGAGAGCCGCAATGAGGCACGAGTTGTACCGGGTCACCGACCTGCCGGTGCTGCAGAATCGCACCTTTGCCGATCCCGCGTCGGCGCAGGCCTCGGCCAGTGCCGACATGCTGTTGGTGCAGGACGAGCGCAGCGGTCTGATCTTCAACGCGGCGTTCGACGCCGACAAGCTCAGCTACGACGCCGATTACCAGAACGAGCAGGCGCATTCCGGCCAGTTCCAGAAGCACTTGAGTGACGTCGAAGGCATCATCGCCAAGCACTTCAAGGGCCAGGAGCTGATCGAAGTCGGCTGTGGCAAAGGCTATTTCCTGGAATTGCTCAAGGGCCTCGGCTATTCGATCACCGGCATTGATCCGGCGTACGAAGGCGAGAATGCCGACGTGATCAAGGCACCTTTCACACGGGGCCTGGGTCTGGCAGCGGACGCCATCGTCCTGCGCCATGTGCTGGAGCACATTCAGGATCCGGTCAGTTTCCTCGCGGAAATGGCCAACGCCAATCAGGGCGGACAGATCTACATCGAAGTGCCGTGCTTTGACTGGATCCTCGAGCACAAAGCCTGGTTCGACCTGTTCTACGAACACGTCAATTATTTCCGTCTCGATGACCTGCGCCGGATGTTCGGCACTGTGCACGAGGCCGGTCACCTGTTCGGTGGCCAATACCTGTACATCGTCGCCGACCTGTCGACCTTGCGCCTGACTCCGGATCAACCGGTGCCGCGCCTGAGCCTGCCTGACGGTTTCACCGCCAGCCTCGATCGCGCCGTGCAGATCATTCAGTCCGCCCCCGAGCAGGGTTCGGCGATCTGGGGCGCTTCGTCCAAAGGCGTGATCTATTCGCTGTTCCTGCAACGTGCCGGTGTGGCGGTGGATCGTGTGGTGGATATCAATCCGGCCAAGCAGGGGCGTTATCTGCCGTTGAGCGGCGCGCGGGTGTCCTCGCCGCAAGAGGCCATGGACGCGCTGCCCGAGGGCGCCAACCTGTTTGTGATGAATTCCAATTACCTCGAAGAGATCAAGCGGATGACCGGTGGACGCTACGTCTATCACGCCGTCGACAGCGCTTCGTTTCAGTGACCCTTGAGATTATTAAAATGACCGACAACAGCATCAACCAAGCCTTCGAAGCCGAGTGCCGGGAACAGATTGCCCAGCAGGGTGACGACCAGAAACTGACCGGTCTGGCCCGCGATTTCTTCAACGAATCGGCCAAGCACAAATACAGTTACCACTTCTCGTGGATGGGCCGTCCGATCATCCAGTTGCCACAAGACATGATGGCCATGCAGGAGATCATCTGGCAGGTCAAACCGGATCTGGTCATCGAGTGCGGCATCGCCCACGGCGGTTCGATCATCTACTACGCCTCGTTGCTGGAGTTGCAGGGCCACGGCGAAGTGCTGGGCATCGACCTCGACATTCGCCCGCACAACCGCGAAGCGATCGAAAGCCACCCGATGGCCAAGCGCATCAAGATGATCGAAGGCTCGAGCATCGACGCCGGCATTGCTGCCCAGGTGCAGGCGGCGGCCAAAGGCAAGAAAGTCATTCTGGTTCTGGACTCCAACCACACCCACGATCACGTACTGGAGGAGCTGCGTCTGTACGCACCGCTGGTGTCGGTCGACAGCTACTGCGTGGTCATGGACACCGTGGTTGAAGACATGCCGGCCGATTTCTTCCCGGATCGTCCGTGGGGCCCGGGCGACAACCCGAAAACCGCCGTGTGGAAATACCTGGAAGAGAACCAGGATTTCGAGATCGACCAGCAGTTGCAGAACAAGCTGTTGATCACCGTGGCGCCGGACGGCTATCTGCGTCGCGTCCGTTAATTCGCAACATCACCAAGCGTTGTTTCGGCGAGTCGCCGGTTGTGGAGAGAAGTTATGCAAGGCAAGTACAGTTCTGAACTGGCGGTACCGCTCGAAGAGCTATTGACCGTCGTCCTGATTACTCACAATCGGCCGGCGTTTTTGCGCCGGGCGGTGAAGTATTACAGCAGCTTGCCCTGCAGAATCATGGTGCTCGATTCGACACTCGAACGACCTGAAGGCGACTTTGACGCCGTCGATTACCACCATGTGCCGCAGTTCGCCTACTGGGGCATGCAGGCCAAACTGGCGTATGGCGTGGAGAAACTGACCACGCCATACATGGTGCTGGCGGCCGACGACGATTTCATCCTGCATGATTCGCTGGCAGAATCCGTCGGTTTCCTGCATGCCAACCCTGATTACGGGATGTGCCACGGCTATTGCCTGATGTACCTGTCATTGGCTCATGGCGTGAACTACTATCGCCGCGACAAGAAAGTCCAGGAAGACTATGCGTCCGAGCGGGCGCAGGAGCGCGTCCTCGATTACATGAACCAGTACATCCCGCCGTTCTACGCGGTAACCCGTACTGATCTGATGAAAAACTGGCACTCGGCGTTGCCGCCGGGAACCAATTTCCAGTGGCAGGAAATCGGCCACGTCTACTACCTGCTGGCCAGTGCCAAGGCCCGCATCCTGCCGATTCCGTACGTAGTGCGCGAGATCAACTACGGTGTCTCCGAGCACAATACCGATGTGTATCACTCGCTGACCTACGTCGACGCCAAATCGGTCGCCGAACGAGAGGCGTTTGCCGAGTTTCTCGTCACGCTGCCTACCGCTATCGAAGGGCTGGATGCCGGGCAGGCCAAGGCCTTTGCCCTGGAGAGTTTCGAGGCAATGGCCGACAGCCTGAAGTCCGGGCGGGCGCTGACTGCCGAGCTGATTATCGAATCGACCTGGAACCAGGAACTGAAGGCGCCGGATCGTCGTTTTGGCCCGCTGCAGTACGTTGAAATGCCGTTCTACAACCAGGCATTCTTTGAGCGTCTGGAGCAGTTCGAATTCATGTTGCACACCCTGCCGGCCGGTCGCATGCAACTGGAAGGACTGGAAGGCGTGTGGGCCCGGCAAGCGCACCTGTTGCAGGCGCGCAATAACGACACGGCGGAAAGTGTGGTTGACCGGTTATGGCAGGCCCATGATCTGAATGCGTTCAACCTGACCGTGGTCAAACGTCTGGCGACCCAACTGGACATCGTCGGCGACGAAAACGCTGCGCAAGCCATGCGCGAGTGGATCGCCCGTCTCGAAGCGCTATTGGTCGAAGATCATCAGCCAGTGTTCGGCAAAATGAAGTCCGGTCGCCTGTTGCAGTGGCTGGCGGCTCGCGCGCCGGCGATCGAACAACTCGAGTCGATAGGCCAACATCTGGCGACTGAGGGCGGTGGCCCGCAATTCGGCATTTTCCTGCTCGATCTGGACAACGACATCGACAAGTTGCAGGTGTCGCTCGACAGCCTGCTGGAAGGTCACTGCAAAGCGTTCAGGATTGTCGTGTTCACCACCGGCGAAGCACCGGCGGCGACGACGGCACAAAACACCCTGCACTTTGTTCGTGTCACCCAAAGCAACTTTGTCGACAAGCTCAACCAGAGCGCTCAGCAGTCGCCAAGCGATTGGTTGCTGCTGGGTGAGGCGGGTGACCAGTTCACCGCCAGCGGCCTGTTGCGCGCCAGTCTGGAGCTGATGTCGGCCGAAGGTGTGCGTGCGGTGGCCACCGATGAAATCCAGCGCAAGGACAATGGCGCGCTGGTTGACGTGTTCCGTCCGGGTTTCAACCTGGATCTGCTGCAAAGCGTGCCGGCACTGATGGCGCGCCATTGGTTGATCCGCCGCGAAGTGTTGCTTGAAGCCGGCGGATATCAGGCTGACTTCAGCAAAGCGCTGGAATTCGACCTGCTGTTGCGCATCATCGAGCAGGGTGGCCTCGACGGTCTGGCGCATCTCGACGAGCCGTTGCTGATCACTCAGGCGGCAGAGCTTGAAGAAAACGCCCACGAACGTCAGGCGTTGCTGCGTCATCTGGGCAATCGCGGCTACAAGGCCAAGGTCACGTCGACGGCGCCGGGCACCTGGCAAATCGATTACCGTCACACGGAACAGCCGCTGGTTTCGATCATTGTGCCGGTCATCGATGATCTGCCAGTGCTGCGCCGCTGCCTGGAAGGCGTGCTGCTCAGAACCCGTTACAGTCGTTATGAAGTGTTGCTGGCGGCAAACGCCAATCAGTCGGCAGCGGTCAACGACTGGCTGGGCACGCTGCGCCACGCCAAAGTCAATGTGTTGCGTGCCGATCACCCGCTGAGCGAAGTCGCGCTGTACAACGCCGCCAGCGAGCAGGCTCAAGGTGAGTATCTGGTGCTGTTGGCCGCAGACAGTGAAGTCGTCAACCCGAACTGGATCGATTCGCTGCTCAACCACGCCCAGCGTCCGGAAGTGGGCATCGTCGGTGCGAAATTGGTCGACCGTGACGGCAAGGTGGCCCAGGCCGGCTTGATTCTTGGCCTGAACGACGGCGTGGGTTCGGCCTTCATCGGCGAAAGTCACGCAGCAGACGGCTACATGCATCGCTTGGCCGTCGAGCAGAATTACTCGGCCGTGTCGAAGGTCTGCCTGATGGTGCGCAAAGAGCTGTTCAACGCGCTTGGCGGGCTGGATGAAGTGACGTTCGTCGAGGGTTATGCCGATGTCGATCTGTGCCTCAAGGCGAGTCAGGCCGGCTACCTCACCGTGTGGACGCCGTTGGTGCAGGTGCTGCATACCGGCGAGTTGCCGCAGGCGCCAGAAGCACTGGCGGCACTGCGTGAGAAATGGAGCGCCGTCTTCGCGCAGGATCCGGCTTACAACGCCAACCTGGCGCTGAGCGGCAAAGGTTTCACCCTGGGTGAAAATGCCTCGGTCAACTGGGCACAGTTGCTCGCTTAAGCGCGCCGGACAGGAATCAGCATATGTTCAACGGAAAATCGATTTTCATCTCCGGCGGCACCGGTTCGTTCGGGCGCAAATTCATCACGCGCCTGCTCGAGCAATACCAGCCCAAGCGCGTGGTGGTGTTTTCCCGTGACGAGTTGAAGCAGTACGAAATGCAGCAGACGTTCAACGCGCCGTGCATGCGTTATTTCATTGGTGACGTGCGCGACGCCGATCGTCTGCGTCAGGCCATGCGCGGCATCGATTACGTGGTGCATGCCGCGGCGTTGAAGCAAGTGCCGGCGGCGGAATACAACCCCACCGAATGCATTCGCACCAACGTCAATGGCGCGGAAAACATCATTGCCGCCGCCATCGACAACGGGGTGAAAAAAGTTGTCGCGCTGTCCACCGACAAAGCCGCCAGCCCGATCAACCTGTACGGCGCGACCAAGTTGCTCTCGGACAAATTGTTCGTCGCTGCCAACAATATTGCCGGCGAGCAGGAAACGCGGTTTGCCGTGGTGCGCTACGGCAACGTGGCCGGTTCCCGTGGTTCGGTGGTGCCGTTCTTCAGCAAACTGATCGCCGATGGCGCACAGGAACTGCCGATCACTGACGAGCGCATGACGCGGTTCTGGATCACCCTCGACCACGGCGTGCAATTCGTCCTCGACAGCTTTGCGCGGATGCACGGCGGTGAAGTGTTTGTGCCGAAGATTCCATCGATCCGCATTGTCGATCTGGCGCGCGGCATGGCTGAACACCTGCCGCACAAGAACGTCGGCATTCGTCCCGGCGAGAAGCTCCATGAATTGATGGTGCCGCTGGACGATGCGCGGATGACCCTGGAGTTTGCGGATCACTACACCATCCAGCCGTCGATTCGCTTTACCAGCGTCGATGTTGATTTTGCCGTCGACAAACTCGGCGAGCAGGGGCGTGCCGTGAGCGAGGATTTCGAGTACCGCTCCGACACCAATCCGCATTTCCTTTCGGTCGGGCAGATCGCTGATCTGCACGCGAAGCTCTCGGCATGATTCCCTACGGTCGGCAGAGCCTCGATCAGGCAGACATCGATGCCGTCGTCCAAGTGCTGCAGTCGGACTGGCTGACCCAAGGGCCGAGCATCGAGCGTTTCGAGCAGGCAATGGCCGAGCGTTGCCAGGCTGACTTCGCCGTCGCGGTGTGCAACGCCACAGCGGCGCTGCACATTGCCTGTCTGGCCGCAGGCCTGGGGCCGGGTGATCGTTTGTGGACAACGCCAAACACCTTTCTTGCCTCGGCCAACTGTGGACGGTATTGCGGTGCCGAGGTTGATTTCGTCGACATCGATCCGCTGACCTGGAACCTTGATGCGTTCGCTCTCGAAGCGAAACTCGATCAGGCTGAGCAGGACGGCACTTTGCCCAAAGTGCTAGTAGCGGTGGCGTTCTCCGGGCAGAGCTGTGACATGCGCAAGATTGCCGAACTGGCCGAGCGCTACAACTTCACCGTGATCGAAGATGCGTCTCACGCGGTCGGTGCCTCCTACGCCGGGCGGCCGGTCGGCTGCGGTGAGTTCGCAGCGATGACGGTGTTCAGCTTTCATCCGGTGAAAATCATCACCAGCGCCGAGGGCGGCATGGTGCTGACCAATCGGCCGCAACTGGCTGAGCGCTTGCAGCGTTTGCGCAGCCACGGCATGACCCGCGATGCGCAGCAGATGAGCGAACCGAGCCACGGCCCGTGGTACTACCAGCAGATCGAGCTGGGTTTCAATTACCGCATGACCGATCTGCAAGCCGCGCTGGGTTTGTCGCAACTGAGCAAACTCGACGACTTCATCGCCCGACGTCGTGAACTCGCGGCGCGATACGATCGCTTGCTGGCGTATCTGCCGGTGACGTTGCCCAGCTCTCAGCCCGAGGCGGAGTCGGCTTGGCACCTGTATGTGATTCGGCTGCAGACCGACCGCATCGGCCTCAGTCATCGTCAGGTGTTTGAAGGCTTGCGTGCTGCCGGTGTTGGCGTGAATCTGCACTACATTCCTGTGCACCTGCAGCCGTACTATCGCGACCTGGGTTTCGCCGAGGGCGATTTCCCCGAGGCCGAGCGTTATTACGCCGAGGCGATCAGCTTGCCGCTGTTTCCGCTGTTGAGCGATGCGCAACAGGATTACGTGGTCGAGCAATTGCGTCGGCTGACCGAATAATTGCCGCTGAGGCAATGGATGAGTATCTGCAATGCGTCATTTGAGTGAGCAGGAAAAGTTCTGGCAGGGCGACTTCGGCAACCAGTACGTCGCGCGCAATGTCGGTCAGCCGCTAGTGGCGGCGAACCTGGCGTTGTTTGCCAAAGCGCTGAGCCGGGCTGCAGGTATCGAGAGTCTGGTTGAGCTGGGCACCAATGCCGGCAACAATTTGCAGGCGTTGCATCAACTGTTGCCGCGTTGTGAACTGTTCGGCGTCGAGATCAACGACAGCGCCTGTGCTCAGGCTCGGGCGTTGGACATTGCCCAGATCTGGCATGGCTCGCTGTTCGATTTCCCGCGCGAGCGCCGCTACGACCTGACACTGAGTAAAGGCGTGCTGATTCACTTGGCCCCGGAGCTGTTGCCGACCGCTTATGCGCAGTTGTACGCGTTGAGCCAGCGCTACATCCTGATCGCCGAGTATTACAATCCGGCGCCGGTAGAAGTGTCTTATCGTGGCAACAGCGGCAAACTGTTCAAGCGCGATTTTGCCGGTGAGATGCTCGATCGCTATGCCGATTTGCACTTGCTGGATTATGGTTTCGTCTATCACCGCGATCCGCAGTTTCCTGTGGACGACATCACCTGGTTCCTGTTGGAAAAACGTCCTTGAGCAACGTCGCAATCATCCCGGCCCGTGGCGGTAGCAAACGCATCCCGCGCAAGAACCTTTTGCCGTTCGACGGCGTGCCGATGATTGTCCGTTCGATCCGCACCGCGCTCGAGTCCGGCTTGTTCGACCTGGTGGTGGTCAGCACGGACGATGCCGAGATTGCCGAGGTGGCGCGAGCGCACGGTGCACAGGTGCCGTTCATGCGTCCGGCGGCGTTGGCCGATGATTTCACCGGCACGGCGGCAGTGATCGTGCATGCGCTGGAGCAACTGCCATCCTTCGATTTCGCTTGCTGCATTTACGCTACGGCACCGCTGTTGCAGGTGCGTTATCTACGTGAAGGCCTGGAGTTGCTGGAACGGCATGCAGACAAGTCGTTTGCGTTCTCCGTTTGCGATTTCGGCTTTCCGGTGCAACGGGCATTGACGCTGGACGAGCAGGGCGCCTTGCGCGCGTTGTATCCCGAGTTCCGCAACACCCGCTCGCAGGACCTGCCCAAAGCTTTTCAGGATGCCGGTCAGTTTTATTGGGGCCGTTGTGAGGCGTGGTTGCGCGGCGAGGTGCTCTATTCGCCAGCCAGCCTGCCGGTGATTCTGCCCCGGCATCTGGTCCAGGACATCGATACCGCCGAAGACTGGAAACGCGCCGAATACCTTTACGCCGCGCTCAAGGCTGGTGGAGAGCTGCAATGAGAGTGCTGATTCGCGCCGACGCCTCGCCGACCATCGGCAGCGGCCACATCGCCCGCTGCCTGCCGCTGGCGCGAGTGCTGCGTGCGCAGGGCAGTCATGTCGCCTTCGCCTGTCGACGGTTGCCGGGACATCGTCTGGAGGCATTGCGCGCCGAGGGTTTCGAAACGTTCGCGCTGCCTGAGCGCTACGCCAATGAAGATCCACAGCAAGCCATCGAATCGATGCTGCCGTGGCAGGCCGACATTGATGCGCTGGGCTCGCAGCTTGAAGGTCAGGCCGAGTTTGACTGGATCATCGTCGACCACTACGGTCTCGATCATCATTGGCAAACCGCTGCACGGCGCTGGGCGCATCGAATTGCAGCGGTGGATGATCTTGCCACCCGGCGCTACAGCGTCGATTTGTTGCTCAATCAGAATCTTTCCGGCCTCAGTGAAAACTATGCGCCGTTGCTGCCCGAAGGTTGTCGCACGTTGCTCGGGCCGCGTTATGCGCTGTTGCGCGAAGAATTCAACTGCCCTGCCATCGAGATCAAGCCCAAGGCGCGCCGGGTACTGGTGAACTTCGGCGGATTCGATGCCGCAATGCAAACCCACCACGCGATGCTGGCCCTGGCGGATTTCACCGAGCTGCAGGTGGACTTCGTCGCTGGCGCCGATAATCCGGCGTGGGCGCAGATGCAGGCATTGGCCGAGACACGGCCGAACTGGCGTCTGCACAGTTTTGTCAGCGATTTCTACCAGCGCATGAGCGAAGCCGACCTGTTTGTCGGCGCCGGTGGCGGCACCAGTTGGGAGCGCGCGGCGTTGGGCTTGCCGACAATTTGCATTGCCGTGTCGAACAACCAGCAGGCCAACGGCGAAGTCATGGCCGTAACGGGGGCACATGTTTTCATGGGCGCCCGTGAGCAGGTCAGTGTCGAGCAGTTGCGCGACGCCATCGGCTTCGTCGCCGACAATTATTATTTGCGACAGGGCCTGGCCGAACGCTCGCGGCAACTGGTCGATGGACGCGGAGCGCTGCGCGTTGCTGCCGCTCTGGCCGGCGCAGTGCTGGCCATCCGTCCCGTCACGTTAGAGGATGCACGGCTGTTGTTCGATGGTCGCAATGCCGAACCGGTGCGGCGTTGGTCGCTGGCGAGCGCTGAAATCGACTGGTCGCAGCACGTCAACTGGCTGACCGCCAGTCTGCGTAATCCGCAGCGTTTACTGTTGATCGCCGAAGCCGATGACGGCCCGGTCGGTGTGTTGCGTTACGACCTGCGCGGGTTTGCTGCCGAAGTATCGATCTATCTGCTTGAGGGACGTTTCGGCCTGGGTTGGGGCAAGGCGCTGCTGGCGCGGGGCGAAGCGTTCGTCACCCGCCACTGGCCGCAAGTGACCGGCATTACTGCTCAGGTACTGCCGGGCAATCGTGCCTCGTTGAATGTGTTTCATGACGCCGGGTTCACTCAGAGTGCCTGTACGTTCACCCGTGTTTTGAAGGATCACCCCGATGACTAGTTTCAAGATTGGTAACCGCTTGATCGGTGCCGATGCGCCGCCCTTCATCATCGCCGAGATGAGCGGCAACCATAACCAGTCGCTGGACGTGGCCCTGCAAATCGTCGACGCGGCGGCCAAGGCCGGGGCACATGCCTTGAAACTGCAAACCTACACCGCCGAAACCATGACCCTGGATTTGTCTGAAGGTGAGTTCTTCATCAAGGATCCGGGCAGTCTGTGGGCGGGTACTTCGCTCTACGATTTGTATGAAAAGGCCCATACGCCGTGGGAATGGCACGCGCCGATTTTTGCTCGTGCCAAGGAACTGGGGATGCTCGCGTTCTCGACACCGTTCGATGACAGCGCCGTTGACTTTCTCGAAAGCCTTGATGTGCCGGCCTACAAGATCGCCAGTTTCGAAAACACTGACTTGCCGTTGATCCGCCGCGTGGCCGCCACCGGCAAACCGCTGATCATCTCCACGGGCATGGCCAGCATCGCTGAACTGGATGAAACCGTGCGCGCCGCGCGTGAAGCCGGCTGCAAGGATCTGGTCTTGCTCAAATGCACCAGCACCTACCCGGCGACACCGCTCAACAGCAACGTGCGCACGATCCCTCATCTGCGGGAACTGTTCGGTTGCGAGGTGGGGCTGTCCGACCACTCGATGGGCGTAGGCGTGTCGGTGGCTGCGGTGGCGCTGGGGGCGACGGTGGTGGAAAAACACTTCACCCTCGACCGTTCAGCAGGTGGCGTCGATGCGAGTTTCTCGCTGGAACCGGCGGAAATGGCCAGCCTGGTGGTGGAAACCGAGCGCGCCTGGCAAGCCATGGGCCAGGTGCATTACGGCGTTACCGAGGCCGAGCGCAAGTCGCTGGTCTATCGCCGCTCGCTGTACGTCACGGCCGACATGGCCGCCGGTGACACCTTTAGCGGGGACAATCTGCGCGCCATTCGCCCCGGTCTCGGCTTGCCGCCCAAGCACGCCGAAGCCGTACTCGGCCGCCGCGCGCGCGCGCCAATCAAGCGCGGCACGCCGCTGGACTGGTCGTTGGTCGAATAACCCGATCTGCACCGATTCGGCAAAATAGCGTGACCTGCGAGTCATAACGCGCATCTTCACTGTATTGTATTGATCGGGGAGATGGCGCCTGGCTCGTTTTCGATTCCAGTGATAGCCCTTTGCGCTCCCCGTGGCTGCCCGTTGTGGCGGCCGTTTTCTGTTTGTCGGCGCCCCTCGAAATCCTTGCGAGCGGTGGTCTTGGGCTGTTTTTTATTGGGAAGCCGTAATGATTGGCATAAAAAGCATTGCGAGCTACGTTCCTGTAGCCGGCGTGGACAATTACGCACAAGGTGCAAAATTCGAGAAGGATGAAGAATTCATCCT
>Ga0157373_10002760_pt1 | contig 13286 bp, 13 predicted proteins | sample C65metaG_FD_113460 | JGI IMG/M metagenome (GOLD analysis project Ga0157373, IMG submission 113460) | Corn rhizosphere microbial communities from Kellogg Biological Station, Michigan, USA - C6-5 metaG | ecosystem: Host-associated > Plants > Roots > Rhizosphere > Soil | place: USA: Michigan... | reverse complement strand
TTGGCGCGTACTTTCGAATGCCCGGCGTCGGCCCCGATGAAGTCCCCGGACAGTAACGTGTCGATCCCGGAAATGCCGCCGGCGCCGATGCGCGGCCGGACCACCCAGAACACCGAGTCTTCGTGGGTGAACGTATCGGCGTTCTTGGCCAGCTTGACCGTGGCGGTGACGTTTTTCTGGTCGTCGCTCAACTGCACGTCCGTGACCTGGCCGATCACCACGTTGCGGTATTTCACCGCGGTCTTGTTGGCGGTCAGGCCTTCGCCAGTCTTGAAGGTAATGGTGATGGTCGGGCCTTCCTGCAGCCAGTTGTGGATCACCAGGGACAGGCCCACCAGCACTGCGATGATCGGCACGATCCACACCAGCGACACCGACCAGCGGCGGCTGGTGACGTGGGCGCGACCCGGCGCGGGTTGCTGCCCGTCAGTGGCTTGCGACTTCATCCATGGCCTCCTCCGAGGGTGGGGTATCCCAGATCAGCCGTGGGTCGAAACTCATGGCCGACAGCATGGTGAACAGCACGACGAGGCCGAAGAACAGGATCCCCGGTCGCGGTTCGATATCGCTCAGTGCCTGGAACTTCACCAGCGCCGCCACCAGGGCCACCACCAGCACGTCGAGCATCGACCAATAGCCGATGACCTCCACCAGCCGGTACAGCTTGGCCCGCTGGAGCTGGGCCCAATTGCTGCGGCGTTGCACGGTGAGCAGCAGCAGCGTCAGTACCACGAACTTGATGCCGGGCACGGCGATGCTGGCGATGAAGATGATCAGGGCGATGTCCCAGGCGCCGCTGCGCCAGAATTCGATCACGCCGCTGATGATGGTGCTGTCGGCGCCGTCCCCGAGCATCCGGGTGTTCATCACCGGCAGCAGGTTGGCCGGGATATAGAACACCAGCGCGGCCAGCATGTAGGCCCAGGTGCGGGTGAGGGCATCGGGTTTGCGTCGGTGCAGGGCCGCGTCGCAGCGCGGGCAGGTCTCGGGCTCGTCGGTCATGTCGCAGGCCAGGCCGCAGCCGTGGCACAGGCACAGGTTCAGCTCACCGGCCAGCGGCGGGGTATCCAGCGGTTCGCCGTTCACAGGCTGCTCCACAGGTCGCGCACGTCGCGCCCGGCAATCCGGATCATCAGCAGGCTCAAGGCCGCCAGGGCGAACAGGCCGATACCCGGCAGTACGTCCAGCATCCCGGCGAGTTTGATCACCGCCACCAGTGCGCCCAGCAGGCAGACCTCCAGCATGCTCCACGGTCGCAGCGTTTCCAGGCTACGCATGCACAGGTTGAACCCCGGCGCACGGCGGTTGGCGTAGGCATGGCCGAGCACCCAGAGCAGCAGCACCAGTTGAAGGACCGGGGCGATGATAATCGCCACCGCTGCCACCAGAGCGATGAAAGCAATCGGCCCCTGGCTCAGGGCCACGATGGAGTACCACAGCGTGGCGCTGTTGCTCAGGCCTTGGAAACGGATGCTCATCACCGGGTAGACGTTGGCGAAGGCCCATAACACCGCCGCCGTCACGCTCAAGGCCAGGCGTTTTTCGATGGTCAGCCCGTTATAGCGCTGGATCACCGCGCCACATCGCACGCACGAGGCTTTCTGATGCGGGACGAGCTCCACCGGCTCGTACACCGCATCGCAATGTTCGCAAATGATCAGTCGCTCGGCGTCGGCCATCGGGGAGCTCGGGCAGGGACAACCCCTTCAATATAGAAGTGAGTTGGGAATGAGCAACCTGACGCGCCGATCATTCGCCCCGAATGTACTGCTCCAGTTGTTGGATCAGGTCCGCCTGTTCGGCAATGGCTTCCTTGACCAGGTCACCGATGGACAGCAGGCCGACGAGTTTGCCGTCATCCACCACCGGCAAATGCCGCAGGTGCTTTTCGGTCATGATGCTCAGGCAGGTCTCGACGGTCTGGTGCGGATCGATGGTGATCACGGGAGATACCATGATGTCGCTGACTTTCGTGCCCACCGATGAGCGGCCGTGCAAGACCATTTTGCGCGCATAATCGCGCTCGCTGATGATTCCCAGCACTTCATCGTTCTTCACCACCAACAAGGCGCCGACGTTTTTCTCGGCCATGCGCATCAAGGCCTGCAACACCATGTCGTCCGGTGAGATGGTGTGCACATGCTGGTTCTTCTCGTCCTTCATCCGGAGCAACTGCGCGACGGTTTTCATTGGGAGGGGCCTCGGGGGTGTTTTTGCAGGTGTTGTTAAAGAATCGTAGACCCAGCGGCGCAGGGCAAGCGGTAAAACGGCGGCCAGTCGTCCAAAAACGCCATCGGCGGTGAATTTATCATTGTGGCGAGGGGATAAATCCCCTCGCCACACAGGTTCACTGTTTCCCTGAGAGATGGCGGGTAGAATCACCCCTTACCCAAGATTCGAGGTCACCGCGGTGGATTTACAGCAGGGCTTCGTCCTGACCCGGCATTGGCGCGATACCCCGGCGGGCACCGAAGTCGAATTCTGGTTGGCAACAGACGCCGGGCCCCGGCGTGTGCGGCTGGCGGTACAGCCATCGGTGGCGTTCGTGCCGCAGCTCCAGCGGGGACAGGTCGAAGCCTTGCTGCAAGGGGAGAAGGACATTGAGCTACGGCCCCTCGACCTGCTGGATTTCGAGCATCGACCGGTGCTGGGCCTGTATTGCCGCCAACACGCCCAGCTGATGCGTCTGGACACGACCCTGCGGCGTGCGGGCGTGGACGTATTCGAAGCCGATATCCGGCCGCCCGAGCGCTACCTGATGGAGCGTTTCATCACCGCGCCGGTCTGGTTCAGTGGTACGCCGGGCGCCGATGGCCTGTTGCTGGACGCGCAGATGAAACCGGCCCCCGATTACCGTCCGGCGTTGCGCCTGGTGTCCCTGGATATCGAGACCACGGCCCAGGGTGAACTGTATTCCATTGCCCTGGAAGGCTGCGGCGAGCGCCAGGTGTACATGCTCGGCCCACCCAATGGCGACGACGGCGGCGTGGATTTCCAGCTCGAATACTGTGATTCCCGCACGGTCCTGCTGAAGAAACTCAACGACTGGTTCGCCCGTTTCGACCCCGACGCGATCATCGGCTGGAACCTGGTGCAGTTCGATCTGCGCGTGCTGCACGAACATGCCCGGCGGCTGGCCGTGCCGTTGCGCCTGGGGCGAGGCGGGGAAGAGATGCAGTGGCGCGAGCACGGTGCGCGCGACAACCATTTTTTTGCCTCGGCAGCCGGTCGGTTGATCATCGACGGCATCGAGTCCCTGCGCTCGGCAACCTGGAGCTTCCCTTCGTTCAGCCTGGAAAACGTCGCCCAGACGCTGTTGGGAGAAGGCAAGGCCATCGGCACCCCTTACCAGCGCATGGACGAGATCAATCGCATGTTCGCCGAGGACAAGCCGGCCCTGGCCCGCTACAACCTCAAGGACTGCGAGCTGGTGACGCGGATCTTCGCCAAGACCGAGCTGCTCAAGTTCCTGTTGGAGCGGGCCAGCGTCACCGGCTTGCCGGCGGACCGCAGCGGCGGTTCGGTGGCGGCCTTTACGCATCTGTATATGCCACTGATGCACCGCCAGGGGTTCGTTGCACCGAATCTTGGCCAGCGTCCGCCCCAGGCCAGCCCGGGCGGCTTTGTCATGGACTCCCAGCCCGGGCTCTACGAATCGGTCCTGGTACTGGACTACAAGAGCCTGTATCCGTCGATCATCCGCACGTTTCTCATCGACCCGGTGGGCTTGATCGAAGGACTGCGCCACCCCGACGACCGCGAGTCCGTGCCGGGTTTCCGCGGCGCACGGTTCTCACGCACCCGCCATTGCCTGCCATCCATCGTGGCGCGCGTCGCCGAAGGCCGGGAAACCGCCAAGCGCGAACATAACGCGCCGTTGTCCCAGGCCTTGAAGATCATCATGAACGCGTTTTACGGCGTCCTCGGTTCCAGCGGTTGCCGCTTCTTCGATCCACGGTTGGCCTCATCCATTACCTTGCGCGGCCACCAGATCATGCAGCAGACCCGGCAGTTGATCGAAGCCCGGGGGCATGTGGTGATCTATGGCGATACCGACTCTACCTTCGTCTGGCTGCGCCGGGCCCATGGCCAGGACGAGGCCGCCCGGATCGGTCGTGAGCTGGTGGCGCACGTCAACCCGTGGTGGCGCGAATACGTGCATGAGACGTTCGGGTTGCAGAGTGCGTTGGAACTGCAGTTCGAAACCCACTTCAAGCGTTTCCTGATGCCGACGATTCGTGGCGCCGAGGAAGGCAGCAAGAAGCGCTACGCCGGGCTGGTGACCCGTGCCGACGGTAGCGACGAAATTGTCTACAAGGGGCTGGAGGCCGTGCGCACCGACTGGTCACCGCTGGCCCGGCAGTTCCAGCAGGAACTGTACGAGCGAATCTTCCACCGCAAGCCTTACCAGGATTACGTGCGCGATTACGTCCAACAGACCCTCGCCGGAGCGTTCGATGACCGACTGGTCTACCGCAAGCGCCTGCGTCGACCGCTGGATGACTACGAGCGCAATGTTCCGCCCCACGTGCGAGCGGCGCGGATTGCCGACGAGTTCAACCAGCGCCATGGGCGCCCGCGGCAATACCAGAGCGGTGGCTGGATCAGCTACGTCATCACCGTCGCCGGTCCCGAGCCGCTGGAAACCCGCAGCGCCTCCATCGACTATGACCACTACGTGAGCAAGCAGCTGCAGCCGGTGGCGGATGCGATCCTGCCCTTCGTGGGGGATGATTTCCAGACCTTGGTGGGCGGGCAGATGGGGTTGTTCTGAGGATGCCCGTCATACCCACGATGAAAGTGTGATCACGGCGACTGGAAGGGCAAGCGCGGCGAGCAGCGTCTGGCCCGCGATGATGCCGGCCATCAGCGGGGCATCACCGCCCATCTGCCGGGCCATGAAGTAGGACGACGATGCCGTCGGCAGGGATTGGAAAAGCAGGACTGCAATCGCTGCATCGCCCTGCAGGCCGATCAGGCGGCAGGCGATCAAGGTCACGGCCGGCATGATCACGAATTTGGTGATCGAGGACATGCCAATCGGCTTCAACCAGCTGCGCGCCGTTTTCAGGTCCAGGGCCGCCCCGACACACAGCAGGCCCAGGGGCAATGACGCCTGGCCCAGCGCCTTGAGCACGGCTTCCGGTCCGCGGGGTATCCCGATCCCTGTCCCTTGCAAGATGATGCCGGCCAGGCACGCCAGGATCAGTGGGTTCGTTGCCAATTGCCTGGCGATGAGTTTTACCGGCAACCGTCCACCAGGACCAAAACGGGCGAACACCAGCACGCAAAGGATATTGACCGTCGGCACGATCGCCGCATTGGCCACCGCTGCCAACGTAATGCCGGATGCACCGAACAGTCCGGCGGCCGCCGACACACCCACATATTTATTGAAGCGCACGCCCCCCTGGAAGACCGAGGTGAAGGCTGCGTCATTACCTGGAAAAATACCTCGCGAACCCACCAGCAATATCGCCACCGTGACGGTCGACAACACCAGCGCCAGGATCATCCCGCCCACCGGGACATCACCGAGGTGGGCGGTTGCCAGGCCATGGACGAACAGCGACGGCAGCAGCACGTAGTAGCCCAGTCGCTCGGCCTGGGGCCAGAAACTGTCGGCCAGGAAATTCGATTGCCTGAGCCAGGCGCCCAGGGCGATCAACAAGGCAATGGGAAAGAGGGCAAGCAGCAACGCCAGGGTCATCTTGCATTCACCGATCAGTTCAGAGGAATAAAGGCGGCTGTGCAGCCTGCGGGGGTCCATCCCTCGGTCCCACAGGGTAAAGCAGATGCGGCGTTCCCTGCACACCCATAAAGTTTTTCTTGTCCTGCGCTAAAAGTAATCTGCTTTGTCCGGCAAGCGGCATCTGCACACACTCGACCCCAGGTTTTGAGCACAGAGGCGAGAGAAAATGGCAAAGAACACGTACAAGGCTATGCAGGTGACCCGGCCGGGCCTGCTGGAGCTGGTCGAGCGGCAAATACCCGAGCCAGACGCCGGTGATGTACTGATCGAAGTGCACGCCTGCGGAGTCTGTGGCGCGGACGCCGGGGCTATCGAAGGGCTGGAGGGCGGTCTGCAATTGCCCCGCGTGCCTGGTCATGAGGTAGTGTGGCGGATCGTGGCCCTCGGCGCGGCTATCCAGGGTAACTGGCGGGTGGGTCAACGGGTTGGCATCGGACGTTTGGGAGGGCATTGCAACGCTTGTGAGCAGTGCCGTCGCGGGCACTTCAACCTGTGCAGCAACCAGCCCATGGTGGGCAGCTCCCGGGATGGCGGCTACGCAGAGATGATGACCGCACGCGCCACCGGGCTGGTGGCGATCCCGGATCAGTTGGATGCCGTGGAAGCGGCGCCACTTCTGTGCGCGGGCATCGCCACGTTCAATGCCCTGCGCAAGTCTGGCGCCCAAGCGGGGGATCTGGTGGCGATCCAGGGCATCGGCGGCCTCGGTCACCTGGCCATCCAGTACGCGAGGCGGATGGGTTATAAGGTCGTGGCCGTCGGGCGTGGCGCCGACATTGCGCAAGATGTCCTGGCGCTGGGCGCTCATCACTACCTCGATACCCATGTCGACGATCCGGTCGCTCGGCTCAAGGAGATGGGTGGGGCCCAGGTGATCCTGACCACCATCACCGACAGCGCCGCGGTATCCTCGCTGATGCCTGCCCTTGCGCCACAGGGTTGTTTGCTGGTGGTGGGCGTGGGGCAACAGCCGCTGACGATCATGCCCGGTGCGCTGGTGGGCGGCGAACGCAGCGTCCAAGGTGCGATCACCGGCACCCCCTACGAATCCGAGAAAACCCTGGATTTCAGCGTCATGACCGACGTGCGCGCCATGATCGAAACCCAACCCCTGGAGAATGCCTGGGAGGCTTACCAGAAGGTGAAGTCGGGTGAGGTGAGATTTCGCATGGTGCTGACAATGAGATCGTGTGTCGTCTGAGCCTCAATGAGTGGGCGGTTGTTCCCGGGCAATGTCGAGGAAACCGACGTGATTTGCCCGGGCTTTCGTCGTTGCCGATTTCCCGCGCATATATGCCTGCGGGCTGCTGCCCAATTCCTGGCGAAACGCGTAGATGAACGCGGAGGTGGAACCATAGCCCAGCTCCAGGGCGGTGCGGGTCACGTCCAGGCCGTCGCCCAGAAGTTCGATGGCCCTGAACAGGCGTAGCCGTCTTCGCCAGGTCCGCAAGCTCATGCCTGTTTCACTGACAAAGTGCCGCGCCAGCGTCCGCTCGGACATGCCCAGTCTCCGAGCCCAGGTGTCCATTTCCGTCGGGTCTGCCGGGTCGGCATAAAGGGCTTCGCACAGCGTTGCCAATGCCTGGTTACGAGGCCAGGGCAGGGCGGTGGAAAGAGGTGTGGTGCGATGCAGTTGGTCGAGGATCAATTGTGTGATGCGGCGGGTGTAGCCGTCGGTGTCTGCTTCATCTTCCACCCGTGCCGCTTCGATGATCAGCGCCTTGAGCAGGGGCGACACCTCGAACAGTGTGGGACGGTCGCCAGGCAGCACGGAAGGAATGCGATCGCTGATCCACAGGCTGCGAAACTCCGCACCGAACGTCGAGCCGACCTGGTGACTGAGACCGGTTGGCAGCCAGGCGGCCTGTTCCGAAGAGATCATGAAGGAGCCGGCCTGCGTATTGACCGTCAGCACGCCGGAAATCGCATAGACCATCTGGTGCCAGTCATGAGCGTGTTCGGGGTAGCTGTGTCGCGCAGGAATGGACTGGGCACGTACCTTCAAAGGCGCGGGGGGTGTGAGGCCATGAGGGGCTTCGAGGATGCCCCATTTCAGGATCGATCTCGGGCAGAAGGTCCTTGAGTGATGGACGTCGACACTGCCTGTACGCCCCTTTCAGCCGCATCGACTGCCCCGGCGACATAGCCGGGAAACTGCGGCGACCATTCACTGGCGATACCGGCAAGGCAACCGCTCCAGGGCCCAGAGGCCGCCATGGCCGAGGGCGCCGCGGCATGTTGGCTCGCACCGGTGAGATCCGCGTCGGTGGCGGTGAAGGGCTCCGCTGCCCAGTCTTTCAGGAACTCGGCTTTTGGAGCGCCCGCCTGAGGTCCAAACATCCGGACCAACTGAGCGCGGCAAACTGATCGCAATTCGCTTTCGGGCACGCTCTTGCGAAATGTCGCGGGTACGCCAATGAAGCCGAACAGCGCAGCGCTGCCTTGTGGAATCGAGGCGTCATGGATTTCCACCAGCGGACCGACGCTGCTTCGACCTTCGCCGGAAAGCCCTTGCTCGCGCCAGAAAGGCGTGTCGAAGATAGCGAAATACTTGGCATGGGGGGCCATCCATGTAGCGGTCGCTGCCCAGCTTCGTGCGAGTTCTAGCGGCAGGGCCGGCGAAAACTCAATGGTGGCCTGCACCAGTCGCGGTGGCATGGCCAGGAGCACCTGCTCCACGTCCCACGTCGTGATCTGGCCCGAGGCGTCGATGCTATCCAGCTCAATGCCCTGTGCTGTGCGGCGCATGCTGCGCACGGCGTGTCCGGTGAAGATTCGCGCCGGGTCCAGAGGGGCGAGCAGGGCCTCGACAAGGGCGCCCATGCCCCCCTCGAGACGCATCGAAGGCGGTGAGTTCACGTAGCCACGCATACGTGCAGGCGGTGTGTCACGTGAGCGCTCCACCATCATGTCGCCGATCTCATACTGCTCGTAACGACGCAGCTCCAGCGCCTGGATGAGCCGATCCAGCTGCCGTTGATAGCCAGGCCAGAACCACGAGGGGCCCAGGTCGAAGCGGTCCAGGGTATCCGGCTGGTCCGGCCCCGTGGTGCAGGACGTGGGAACGGAGACGATGCGTCCCCCGGGAATGTCCCGGGCTTCGAGTACCACATAGTCCGTGATGCCCTTTTGCTGCAGTGCATAGGCGGCATACAGGCCACTCAAGCCTGCCCCGACGATTGCAATTCGAGTTTTTTGCATGCCTAAGCCTCCGTGGGCATATCGAGCAGATGCCCGGTCTTGAGGTACACCGTGGCGCCTTGGCTGCCGGCGGCAATGTCCGGGTAGGTGCCTGGCGGCAAGCGCATCCAGCTACCGCGCTCGAAGGATTGCCCTGCGGTTTCGATCTGGCCCGAGAGCACCAGCAATTCAGCGCTGTCGATGCCTTGGGTGAAGAGGGGATCATCGGGCCGCAGGCGTAGCAGGCAGACCTGTTCGTTCTTGGCCGAGAACAACGGACAGATTTCCCGACGGTCCTGCTGCTGCCAGGCCAGGGGATCGCTTGTATCGATACGCACTGGATCTCTTTCGTCAGGTCTCATCTGCCAGAGCTTGACGAAGATGATCGCACCTTCGCGGCTGGAAGGCTGATGGGCCGATCCTGGAGGGTTGCGTAGATAAGTGCCCGCAGGGTGATGTTCATCGCCTTCGGAGAATGTCCCTGACAGGACCAGGATCTCCTCGCCCCCAGGATGGGGATGCGGCGGAAAAATGGACTTTGGCGCATAGCGCACAATACTGGTCGCTCGGGCTTTTTCACCTCCGAGCCGATCCAGCATGACGCGTTCGACGCCACTCTGCGGCGAGGCGACCCATTGGTAGTCGCGGGACGCAACGGTGGCGGGAAGGGAAAAGTCTGCATTGACGAGCATGGGCGAATGTCCTGGAGCTGGCGAAAGGGGACCGGCAAGCCGGCCCCCTTGTCAGGGCTCAAGCGTTGGGGAGTTGGGCGTGCGCCTCGAGGACGCGTGCCGAGTAAGTCAGGGCCGCCCCTGCGTTCAGAGCAATGGCAACACCCAGTGCTTCGGTGATTTCCGCCTTGGTCGCACCCAGTTCGACGGCCTTCTTGGTGTGCACCGTGATGCAACCGTCGCAGCGGGTGGTGACGGCCACGGCCAGTGCGATCAACTCATGGATCTTGGGTTCCAGGTGGCCGGTCTTGGCGGCCGCGCCGTCAATCGTGTTCAAACCGCGGAGAATGTCGGGGCTTTGCGTCGCGAGATCGCCGACGCGTTCCAACAGTGCGGTGCGGTAAGTGTTCCAGTCATTCATCATGGGGATAGGTCCTTTCAGATTTGAGGCCGAGTGTCGCAATGACACCCGGCGCAGAGCGTGCGTCGTGAATCAGTTGCGGCCGGCCATCACACCGCCGTCCACGTCCCAGATGGCGCCGGTGACCCAGCTGGCTTTGTCGGACAGCAGGAAGGTCACGACTTCGGCGACGTCCTGCGGGGTGCCGACACGCCCGATCGGGTGGAAGCTGTTGAAGCCTTGCAGAGCGCTATGGACGTCGGCCTTGGGGATGAAGCCTTCGTAGATCGGGGTCTGTACAACGGCTGGCGAAACGGCGTTGACGCGGATGTGTTTCGGCGCCAGCTCCATGGCCAGATGCTGGGTCAGCGAGTGCAGGCCGGCCTTGGCCATGGAATAGGCCGAGGAGGGCGTTGCAGCAATCGCCTGCTTGGCCCACATCGAACCGATGTTGACGATGGCGCCCGGACGTTCGTTGGCAACCAGGTTGGCGGCGACCTTCTGGGTGATGAAGAAGAAAGCCTTGTTCAGCTTCATGTACTGGTCGTAATCCGCACCTTCGTATTCCAGGAACGGTTTCGGGAAAAACACACCGGCCGCATTGACCAGCAGGTCGATGTTCCAGTGCTGTTCATCGATGGTTCGGGTCAGTTGGGCCAGGCCTTCTTCGCTGGTCAGGTCAGCGGTCAGCGCGACGACCTCGCCCAGGGCGGACAGCTCCTTGCGGGCTTCTTCGGTTTTTTGTGGACGGTTGCCCACGATGACTGCACTGCCACCTTCGGCGAGTACCATCCGGGCCACTTCCAGGCCCATCCCACTGGTGCCACCGACGACCAGCAGCTTTTTACCCTTGAATTGATTGCTCATACCGCACCTCTCTGGACTTCATGGTTGGCAGTGACCGCCACGCGGCGCTGTTCTGCCTTGGAGCCCATTATTCGAGGCTTCCCTTCCAGGCGACAAACCACATAAAGTGTCCTTCCGAGAAAGAAAAAGTTTATCGACATGAAGATGCCAGTCCACCTCAATGCCTTGCGTGCCTTCGAGGCCAGTGCCCGTCATCAGAGTTTTTCGGCTGCTGCCGCCGAGCTCAACGTCACCCCTGCCGCTGTCGGTCAGTTGGTGCGCTCCCTGGAAGATTGGCTGGGCACGCCGCTCTTTCACCGGGCGTCCAGCGGGCGGGTCAGGCTCGTGGCGACGGAAGCGGCCGAACATGCGCTGCCTGATATTCGGGCCGGCTTCGACAGGCTCTCGCTAGGCCTGGAAAGGCTCAAGGAAGAATCGAATGGCGGCGTGCTCACGGTCACGGTCAGCCCCGCGTTCGCCGCAAAATGGCTGTTGCCGCGCATCGAAAGTTTTCATGCCGCCTGGCCCGACATGGATGTGCGCCTGGACACGAATCTGCGGACCGTGGATTTCCTCGCCCAACGGATCGACATCGGTGTGCGATACGGACCGGGAAGCTGGCCAGGCCTGGTCGCGGAAAAGTTGATGGATGAGGAGGTCTATCCGGTCTGTTCGCCCAAATTGCTGATGGATACTGCGCGCCTGCAGACGCCAGACGACCTTGCCCGGGAAACCCTCATTCATGACCTGTCCATGGACAGTCATATGGACTTCCCGACGTGGGCGGCGTGGGTCGGGAAAATGGGCCTTGCCGGTGTGGCGACTTCACGTGGGATGAAGATCAATAACTCGGCGGCAGTCTTGCAGGCGGCCATCGATGGGCAGGGAGTGGCCCTGGCTCGCAGTGTCATGGCACGCGATGACCTGGCGGCGGGGCGACTGGTCAGGCTGTTCCCGCAGATAAGGTTCGAGTCGCCCCTGGCCTATTACGTGGTCTATCGACCAGGGTGTTCGAGCCTGCCCAGGTTGAAGGCTTTTCGCGATTGGTTGTTCGAAACCGCTGCCAAATAGCGGTCGACGGCATGGTTGGCTGCTGTTCTACATCACGTGGCGGTTCGTCGAAAGTCTGCCGGCAGTGTTTGAAGTCTAATGTTGCTCATTCTTGAACCGGAACAATCAGGAGCCTCGTATCTGCCATGCGATGCAGACGTTCTGCCCCAGGACGCTATGCTGACTGTGCGAAGCTCCACGAGCCGGTGGCCCGTGATGTCGTGCGCATCGGTGGCAGCGGAGCCCAACGGGAAATCGTCCAGGACACGTTGCTGGTGGCGCTGATACGCGCCGGCGAGGTGAAGAAGGCCAGTGGGCTGCTGGACCAGCGGTTGCATCGCCGGCCATCGCCACGGGACAGCCGCTGGCTGGCCGGGCTTGCCGTGGGCTGAACGACTGCAATCCCTGTGGGAGCGAGCCTGCTCGCGATGGCGCTCATTCAGTCGGTACAAACGTGACTGACAGAGCGCCATCGCGAGCAGGCTCGCTCCCACAAGGGATGCAGTGTGAACCTTTCATTCATCCATTGTGCGGCCTGGTGACTTGAACATGAATCTCTCCGTAGCCACCACGCCTTCAGGTTTGCGCGGTCTGCTCATCCGTTCGATGGGGCCTGTGGCGACGATTGCCATCGCCCAGCTGTTCGGCACTTCGCTGTGGTTCAGTGCCAACAGCACCGCTGAAGAGCTGATGAGCGCCTGGAGCGCGACGTCCACCGACATCGGCTGGCTGACCAACGCCGTGCAACTGGGCTTCATCCTCGGCACATTGAGCCTGTCGCTCAGTGGCGCTGCCGACCGTTTTCGCGCGAGCACGTTGTTCGTCTGCAGCGCCATCGCCGGTGCGTTGTTCAATCTTGGCTGCGCCTGGTTGGCGGAGGGGTTGCTGAGCGGTGGCGTATTGCGTTTCGGTGTGGGGATCACGTTGGCTGGGATCTATCCCATGGGCATGAAGCTGATCGTGGGATGGGCGCCGGAGCGCACCGGCCTGGCCCTGGCTCAATTGGTGGCGATGCTGACCCTGGGCACTGCGTTGCCCCACGCCTTGCGGATGGTGGGTGCGGATTGGCCGTGGCAGGCGATCATCACCGCTTCCTCGGTGCTGGCGCTCGCCGGTGCGGTCCTGATCGGCGTATTGGGCGAGGGGCCTCACGCCCGTGCCGGCTCCGTTCCTGAAGCCGCCAAGACCCAGCGAGCAGGGGCGATCCTCGGTGCCTTCAGGATCAGCCGCTTTCGGGCGGCGACCCTGGGTTACTTCGGCCACATGTGGGAGCTCTATGCGTTCTGGACGCTGGTGCCGTTGATCGTGAGCCGTACCGGGTTGGCATCGTCCTTCCCTGCCTTGGGGGTGGCGGGCCTGTCGTTCTGCATCATGGCGCTGGGGGCGG
>Ga0157373_10002759_pt1 | contig 13287 bp, 10 predicted proteins | sample C65metaG_FD_113460 | JGI IMG/M metagenome (GOLD analysis project Ga0157373, IMG submission 113460) | Corn rhizosphere microbial communities from Kellogg Biological Station, Michigan, USA - C6-5 metaG | ecosystem: Host-associated > Plants > Roots > Rhizosphere > Soil | place: USA: Michigan... | reverse complement strand
CGCGACCGGCACGCTCGCGATCCGAACGCGCTTTCCGAATCCCGAAAACCTGCTCCGGCCGGGCATGAACGTACGGCTGCGCGTGCTCGTGGCCCAGGTGGCGGACGCGCTGATGGTCCCGCAGCGTGCGGTCACGGAGCTTCTCGGCCGCCAATTCGTGACGGTTGTCGGTCCTGACAACAAGGCGGAGCAGCGGCCCGTCGTGTTGGGCGAGCGCATCGGTGCGCTGTGGATCGTCGTGTCGGGGTTGCAGCCCGGCGAGCGCATCGTCGTCGACGGCACGCAGAAGGCACCGCCCGGCGCAACCGTCGCACCCACGCTCGTCACCGAGGCGGAGCTCGATGCGCCGGCACCCCGAGCGCCCGGCGCATCGGCCACCGCGCCTGCCACTGCGGCTTCCAGCCAGCGCGCCGGCTCGCCGGGCACGGCGCCCGCGGCATCCCCAGCCAAGCAATAGCAGAGTCGGCGACGCGTGGCCCAGTTCTTCATCACGCGCCCGGTTTTCGCGATCGTCACGGCGCTCGTCATCCTGCTCGCCGGCACGATTGGCGGCATGCAGCTTCCGATCGCGCAATATCCGCGCATCACGCTGCCCACGATCGTCGTCGCCGCGACGTATCCGGGTGCGAACGCCGAAACCGTCGTCCAATCGGTCGCGCAGCCGATCGAGGCGCAGGTCAACGGCGTCGAGGGCATGCTGTACATGGAGTCGACGTCGTCGAGCGCGGGCACGTACCGGCTGAGCGTGACGTTCGGCCTCGAGCGCGACGCCGACACGGCGTCGGTGCAGGTGCAAAACCGCGTCGCCCAGGCCAACGCCAGCCTGCCGTCCGAAGCCCTCGCGGCCGGCGTCACGACGCGCAAGAGCACGCCGGACACGCTGATGTTCGTGACGCTCTATTCGCCGAAAGGCACGTACGACTCGCTGTTCCTCAGCAACTACATGAACATCAACCTCGTCGAGGCGATCAAGCGCGTCGACGGCGTCGGCGACGTGCAGGCGTTCGGCAGCGACTTCGGCATGCGCATCTGGCTCAAGCCGGACCGCATGGCGGAGCTCGGCATCACGACGTCCGACGTCGCGAGCGCGATCCGCGAGCAGAACGTGCAGGCGCCGGCGGGCCAGGTCGGCCAGTATCCGTCACCGCCGAACCAGGCGTTCCAGTACGGCGTCGAGGTTCGCGGCCGGCTGGTGACCGCGAACGAGTTCGGGGACATCATCGTTCGCGCGCGTCCCGACGGCTCGCTCGTGAAGGTGCGCGACATCGCGCGCGTCGAGCTCGGGGCGAAGGACTATTCGGTGCAGGCGCGCTTCAACGGCCGGCCGTCGGCGGCGTTCGGCGTGAGCCTAACGCCGGACGCGAGCGCACTTTCCGTGTCGGACGGCGTGCGCGCGTCGCTCGAGCAGCTCTCCCGCAATTTCCCGCCCGATCTTTCCTACCAGGTCGTCATCGACCAGACGGTGTTCGTCCGCGCGTCGCTGCAGGAAGTGCTGAAGACGCTCTTCGAGGCGACGGCGCTCGTCGCGCTCGTTGTATTCCTGTTCCTGCAAAGCGTGCGCGCGACGCTGATCCCCCTCTTTGCCATCCCGGTTTCGCTCGTCGGCACGCTGGCGGCGTTCTACGCGCTCGGCTTCACGCTCAACACGCTCACGCTGTTCGGCATGGTGCTCGCGATCGGCATCGTCGTCGACGACGCGATCGTCGTGGTCGAGGCGGTGCAGCATCACATCGACGAAGGCATGACGCCGCACGACGCGACCGTGCAGGCGATGAAGGAAGTTTCCGGGCCGGTCGTCGCCATCGCGCTCGTGCTCGCGGCGGTATTCGTGCCGGTGGCGTTCCTGGGCGGCATTGCGGGCGCACTGTACCGGCAGTTCGCGATCACCGTCGCCGTGTCCACGCTGCTGTCGGCGTTCGTCGCGCTGTCGCTGACGCCCGCGCTCTGCGCGATGCTGCTGAAGCCGGCGCCGGCCGACACCCACGGACGCCGCCGGACGAGCCGCTTCTTCGCGTGGTTCAACCGCAGCTTCGAACGGATGCTCGGCGGGTACGGGCGCGTCGTCGCGCTCGCGATCCGCCGGATGCTTTTGTCGCTTGGCCTCCTCGTCGCGTTCGGCGCAGGCGCGGTGTTCCTGTTCGGAGCGGTGCCGAACGAATTCGTCCCGCCGGAGGACCAGGGCTTTCTGATCGGCGCCGTAGCGCTGCCGGAGGCCGCGGCGCTCGAGCGCACGATGAGCGCCACCGAGCGCTTCGACGCCGAGCTTGCACGGACGCCGGGGGTCGTGCGCCGGATGATCGTCAACGGCTACAACATCCTGACGGGCAGCCAGCAGCCGAACGGCGCGCTGTTCGTCACCGCGCTCGCGCCGTGGGACGAGCGCACGACGCCGCAGACGAGCGTTAGCGGCATCATCGCGCACATTTTCGGCATCGGCGCCGGCATCCCCGAGGCGACCGTCGTTCCGCTCAATCCGCCCGCGCTGCCGGGGCTCGGCGCGTTCGGCGGCTTCTCGTTCAAGCTGCAGGACACGCGCGGCGGAACGCCGCTCGAGCTCGCGCGCGTCGCCGACGACCTCCTCGCGGCGGCGCGGCAGCGCCCCGAGATCGGGTCGATCCGCAGCAGCTTCAATCCGCGCACGCCGTCGTACCAGGTCGACATCGACCGCGAGAAGGCCAAGAAACTCGGCGTGCCGATCACCGACGTCTTCGCGGCGTTGCAGACGTACCTTGGCGGGCTGCAGGTCAACGACTTCAACCGCTTCGGCCGCAGCTACAAGGTCACGATGCAGGCCGAGCCGCAGTTCCGTGCGGACATCGATTCGATCCGGCTGTTCCACGTACGCAGCGCCGAAGGCGACATGGTGCCGCTGTCGACGCTCGTCACCGCGAACGCGACGAGCACCGCGTCGACGCTCAAGCGCTACAACCAGTTTCTCGAGGCCGACATCTCCGGCGACGCCGCATCCGGCTACAGCGCCAGCGCCGCCACCGCCGCGCTCGAGGCCGTTGCCGCGGAGACCCTGCCTGACGGCTACACGTACGAATGGTCCGGGCTTTCACTGCAGGAGAAGCAGTCGGCCGGGCAGACGCCGATCGTGTTCGGGCTTTCGATCGTCTTCGTGTTCCTGTTCCTCGCGGCGCTCTACGAGAGCTGGTCGGTGCCGTTCGCCGTGCTGCTCGCCGTGCCGATCGGCGTGTTCGGCGCGTTGCTTGCGCTGTTCGGCATCCACCTCACCAGCAACGTCTACGCGCAGATCGGCATCATCCTGCTGATCGGGCTGTCGGCGAAGAACGCGATCCTGATCGTCGAGTTCGCGAAAGTGCGCGTCGACGAAGGCGGCGACCCGGTAAATGCAGCCATCGCCGCGGCGAAGCTGCGGCTGCGGCCGATCCTGATGACGTCGTTCGCGTTCATCCTCGGCGTGCTGCCGCTTGCTCTCGCGACCGGCGCCGGCGCGGGGGCACGCGTGTCGATGGGCGTCGCCGTGTGCGCCGGCATGACGATCGCGACGCTGTTCGGCGTGTTCATCATTCCGGTTCTGTTCGTCGCGGTGGAGAGGCTCGCCATGCGGTTCTCGCGCTCGCCGAAGAAGGCGCCCGCCGCTGCACCGCCCCCGGCGCCGGCGAAACCAGTCCAGGAGCCTGGCGAGTGATGAGCGCGCGTCACAATGCGGCGGTTATCGTCGCGCTCGTCGCGGCAGGATGTGCAGTCGGCCCCGAGTACCGGCGCCCGGATGTCGATCTTCCGTCCGTGTATTTCCGGGCGGCCTCGCCGGCGGAAGCGGAATCCATCGCCGACGTAGGCTGGTGGCAGGTCTTCGACGCCCCGGCGTTGTCGGCGCTTATTCGCGAAGCGCTGGCCGACAACCTCGACCTGCGCATCACGGCCGCGCAAATCGCCGAGGCGCAGGCACAGGTCGCGGCGGCGCGCTCGCCGATCTTCCCGCAGGTAAGCGGCCAGTTGGTTGCCTCGCGCGGCAACAACAACACGGCGTTCGTCAACGCCAGCAGCTTCGTCGCCGCGCTGGCGCTCTCCTGGGAGATCGACCTGTGGGGCCGCTACCGCTACGCAACAGAGGCTGCGCGCGCCCAGTTCCTCGCCACCGAGGAAGGCCGCCACGGTGTCATCGTGTCGCTCGTCGCCGGCGTGGCCCAGCAGTACCTCACGCTGAACGGGCTGCGCCAGCGGCTCGGCATCGTGGAGCAGACGGCCAGGATCCAGCGCGATTCGCTGAATCTCGTGAAGTTGCTTGCGGAGCACGGCGTGCAATCGGCCACCGAAGTCCGCCAGGCCGAGACGCAGCTGCTCACCACCGAGAACCAGATCCCGGCGATCGAGCTTTCGCTCGCGCAGAACGAGGATGCGCTCGCCACGCTGCTCGGCAAGCCGCCCCGGTCGTTCGACATTGGTCCGGACTTGCCGGCCGGTACGCTGCCGCCGCGCGTGCCGCCGGGCATCCCGTCCGGGTTGATCGAGCGGCGGCCCGACATCCGGCAGTCGGAGCAGCAGCTCGTGGCCGCCCATGCGAACATCGGCGTCGCGCGTGCGCTCTTCTTCCCGACGATCTCGCTCACCGGCTCGCTCGGCCGCGCGAGCGACGTGCTGGTGGGGCTCGTCGATCGCGGCGGTGTTACGACCCACGCGGTCGGCGCCGCGGTCGGCATCCCGATCTTTCAGGGCGGCGCGCTCGTCGCCAACTACGACATCGCGGTTGCCCGCGCCGAGCAGGCGGCGGAACAATACCGGCGCACGATCGTTGTCGCGCTGCGCGAGGTGTCGGACGCGCTCGTCGCCTACGATCGTGACGGCGCGGAGGTCGAGGGGAACCGCGCCCGCGTGATGGTGGCTGCCGAATATCTGAAACTCGCCAACTTGCGCTTTCGCGCGGGCGTCATCAGCTATCTCGAGGTGCTCGACGCGCAGCGCCAGCTGTTCGCGGCGCAGCTCGATCTCAACGCCAGCGAGGTGAACCAGCGGCTCGCGGCCGTGCTGCTCTACCGGGCGCTCGGAGGCGGGTGGAATCCGTCCGGTTGACGCCGCGCACGCCGCCGCGCGACGAGACCGAGCAGCGCGTGGAAGAGCCCGAGCACGAGCGCTACGATCGCCATGATGCACACCGAAAAGGCGGCCGCCTGGTTCTGATTGCCGGAATCGTCCAGCAGGAGCACCGACACCGCAGCGAGCTGCGTCGACGGCGTCACGATGAAGATCACCGCCGACAGCGTGACCATGCTGCGAACGAAGAAGAACACCGCGATGCTCGCGATCGCCGGCGCGATCAGCGGCAGGATGACGGCGCGCAGCGTGCGCATCGCCGTCGCGCCGAGGCACGTCGACGTCTCGTCGAACACGCGGCTTACCTGGCCGGACGCGGTGGCGGCGACCAGGTACCCCTGCGCGTGATAGTGATAGACGTTGCAGAGCGCGAGGATCAGCAGGCCGCCGTACAGCCATTCGAGCGGATTGCCAGGCGCATTGAAGGCGAAGATGTAGCCCAGGCCGAGCACCATGCCGGGCACCGCCGCCGGCAATACCGACAGGAAGTAAAGGACCTGCGCCAGCACGGGGCGCAGCCAGCGCGTCGCACTCGCTGCGGCCACCGTCACCGCGACGCCGATCACCGCCGCGAGCAGCGATACGACGACGCTCGTCCACAGCGGCGCGATGCCGTTCTGCACCTCGAACCGGTAGTGGCGCAGCGACATCCGCATGTTGTAGGGCCATAGCGTCACGAAGCTCGCCACGACGACGACGATGACGACCGCCGCGATGGCAGCGCACACGGCGAGCGCATAAGCGAGCGCGACACGATCGCGTGTTCTCGACGACACGATCGAAAGCGGAACCGCCCGCTCGGTGATTGCCGCGTGCTGCCGTCGCGTGACCATCTTCTCGACGATCACCGCGACCGCCGCCGGAACCAGCAGCACGACGCCGATCACCGCCCCGAGCTCCATCCGCCCCTGCCCGGACACCTGGTTGTAGATCTCCGTCGCAAGGACCGTGTAGTCGCCGCCGATCACCATCGGATTGCCGAAGTCGGTGATGACGATCGTGAACACGACGAATGCCGCCGAGGCGATGCCGTAGCGAGTGGAAGGCAGCGTGATCGTGCGGAACATCCGCGCGGGCGCGGCGCCAAGCATCCGTGCCGATTCGTACAGCCGCGCATCGCCGACCGCGAGCGCCGCCGAGAGGATCAGGAACGCGTGCGGGAAGCTGTAAAGGACGTCCGCGATGACGATGCCCCAGAAGCCGTAGATGTCGATGCCGAGGTCGAACGTGCGGTTGACGATTCCGTTGCGGCCGAACAGGAACAGGATGCCGAGCGCCTGCACGAGCGACGGCGCATACAGCGGCAACAGCGCGATGGCGCCGCACGTGCGGCGCAGCGGCATTGCCGTGCGCCGCAGCGCAAAGGCGAAGCCGTAGGCGAGCACCAGCGTGATCAGCGTCGTGGTGATCGAAACCGCAAAGCTCGCGCCGACGATCCGAGTGAACTTCGGATTCGCGAACGCGCGCGCGTAGTTGGCGAGGCCGATGCCTTCGGGCGTGACGAACGACAGCCGCAGGATCGCGCCGAGCGGCACGACGACGAACACGGCGAGGAGAACGGCGACCGCCAGCGCGAGCGCGCCGAGCGCTGCGCGATCCGCGTCGATGCCGAAGCGGCGAATCCGCGCAGCGGAGACAGTGGCCGTCATGCCGGTGCGTCGTCCAGCCGCAGCAGCGCCTCGCCCGGAATGCGGATCGTCACCTCGGACCCCGGGGAGAGGTCCTCGCGCCGGCCGCGCAGCTCGACGACGACGGCGTCGTCGCCCACACGCAGCGTGACGCGGGTGACGCTGCCCAGGAACGCGCAGCGCTCGACGCGCCCGCGCCGGTGCTCGGGCCCGTTCGCCACTTCGTCGACGATCTCGATGTGCTCGGGCCGCACCCCGGCGATCCGGTTGCCTTGCGCGTCGCGCACGACGTTCATGCGGCCGATGAACTGGGCGACGAAGCGGCTCGTGGGACGCTCGTAGAGGTCGACGGCGCGCCCGATCTGCTCGATGCGGCCGCGATTCATCACGACAATCCTGTCGGCAACCTCCATCGCCTCGTGCTGGTCGTGAGTGACCATGATCGTGGTGATCGAAAGCCGCGATTGCAGGTCCTTGATCTCGGCGCGCAGGTCCTCGCGCACCTTGGCGTCGAGCGCCGACAGCGGCTCGTCGAGCAGCAGGATCGACGGCTCCGGCGCGAGCGCGCGCGCGAGCGCGACACGCTGCTGCTGGCCGCCGGACAGCTGGTGCGGATACTTGCCGGCCTGGTCGGCGAGATTGACGAGCGCGAGCATCGCGTCGATCCGCCCCCGCCGCCCGGCCCTCGGCCAGCCGCGGCATTCGAGACCGTACGCAATGTTGCGCGCGACCGACATGTTGGGAAACAGCGAATAGGACTGGAAGACGATGCCGAAATTGCGCTCGCGCGCCGGCACGTCCTGCAGATTCGCGCCGCCGAGCCGGATGTCGGCGGTGTCAGGCGTCTCGAGACCCGCGATGACGCGCAACAGCGTCGTCTTGCCGCAGCCCGATGGCCCCAGGAAGCAGACGAATTCGCCTTCGTCGATGTCGATGCTTACGCCATCGAGCGCGGTGACGCCCGCGAACGCCTTCGAGATTCCGCGCAGCGAAAGGAAGGCGGCACGCCGCGCGGCATCGCGGCGTGCCAGTGGGTCGGCGCTACCGCTCGATCTTCTGCTTCCATTCCGCAAGGATGCGGTCCTTGTTCTTCGCCGACGCGGTGAAGTCCATGTCCTTGTAGAGCACGGTCGAGACGTCCGCAGGCAGGCCGGCCTTCAGGACTTCGGGCGTCGGCTTGGCACCCGGCACCGACGACATCTCGGCGCGCTCGCCGTAGAGCTTCGCCGCGTCGAGCGTCAGCAGCCAGTCGAGGAACTGCTTCGCGTCGGCCTTGTTCTTCGCCGTCTTCATCAGCATGCTGACTTCGATCTCGTAGCCCGCGCCCTCGGACGGAATCACGAGCTTGATCGGATAACCCTCCATGATCTGCTTCACGCCCGAGAACGCGAACGAAAGGCCGATCGCATACTCGCCGGCGGCCGCCATCTTGCACGGCCGGGAGCCGGACTTGATGTATTGCGCCATGTTGGCGTCGAGGTCCTTCAGGAACTGCCAGCCTTTCTCCTCGCCCTTCATCTGCAACAGGCTCACGATCTGCAGGTAGCCGGTACCCGAGCTCGCCGCGTTCGGCATCACGATCTGGCCCTTGTACACCGGATTCAGCAAGTCCTGCCACGACGTGGGCATCGGCAGGTTGCGCTTCTTCAGCACCTCGGTGTTCACGCAAAACCCGGCGAAGTAGCCGGTGGTCGCGAACCAGAGGTTCTGCGGATCCTTGAACTGCGTCTTGACCGAGTCGATGCCGGCCGGCTTGTACGCCTCGGCCATCTCGAGGATGCGCGGGTCGTTGACCTGCGTGAGCGCCGTGCCCCAGATGACGTCGTGGCGCGGATTTGCCTTCTCGGCGAGGATGCGGGCGACGAGGTCACCGGTCGAAAGGCGCAGCACGCTGACCTTGATTTCGGGCTGGGCCTTCGCGAACGACGCGAGGTAGACGCGAACGTCGTCCTCCTCGAGCGCCGTGTAGACGGTGATTTCCCCCGCACGCACGCCGCCGCACGCCATGAACAGCGCGGCCGCGGCGAGCGCCTTTGCAAGCGCACTCCGAATCGTCATGGCGATGCTCCCCGGGTTGACCGGCAATGCGCCGAAAGCCGCCAGAGGCGTGCTTCCCCGCCCGCCGCGCGCCGACGATACCACGCCAGGTTGGCGGTCACAATAAGAAATGTTGGGATGCCAACAAGCCTCCCGCTCATGGCGCGAGCGTCACCTCGACGCCCGCCTGGCGCAGCGCCGCCGCAAGCCGCCGCGGCGGCCTGGCCTCGGTAACGACGTCGTCGATGGCGGCCAGCGGCGCGACCGCCTCGAACTGCACGACGTCGAACTTGGAGCTGTCGACGAGCAGCAGTGCACGCTCGGCTCGCTCGATCATCGCCCGCTTCACGGCGCAGCCAGCCGAGACGGCGTCGCTGACCGCGGAGGCGGTGACGCCGCCCGCGCCGACGAAGGCCTTGTTCGCGTGGAAACGGCCAATGAACGCGACCGTCTCCGCGCCGAACACGCCCGCCTCGTGCGCGACATAGTCGCCGGGGCAGAGGACGACGCGGCAGCGGTCGCTCACGGCGAGCGCGCTCGCCACCGGCAGGCAATTGGTGACGACGGTCAGGGTCAGATTGCGCGCGGCGAGTGCGCTCGCGAAGAGGCTCGTCGTCGAGCCCGCGTCGATCATCAGCGCGTCGCCGGGCTCGACGAGTTCCGCCGCCGCGGCTGCGATGCGTGTTCGCTCGGGCGTGCGCACGAGCCCGCGCAATCCGATGCCCGGCTCGTCGGTCAGCGAGCGGATCGCGGCGCCGCCGTAGGTGCGCTGCAACGCCCCGCTCTGCGCAAGCTCGTCCAGGTCGCGCCGCGCGGTCTCCGTCGTGACGCCAAAGGCCCGGGCGAGCGAAGCGATGCGCACGATGCCGTCGCGGCGCAACAGCGCGAGGATCTGCGCATGCCGCTCCTGCTGTCGCAGGCGATCGCGGGGGCCGTACCTGCGCTTCGCCATCGTCAGGCCGCCAGGTGGCCGTCGAGCACGCCGGCGTCGGCCGCGAGATCGAGGAATGTGTAGCGGTTGCGCAGGAACCGGGCATGGCGCACGGCGTTCGCGTAAAACGGCGCCTCGAGACCGATGTCGCTCGCGCGGCTCGGCCCATCGATGCGACGCATGATGTCGGCGAGTCGATCGGCGGCCACGCGCGCTGTGGCGGCCTCCTGGCGCAACCGCTGCCACGACGAGCCCAGGCGCGCGGTGAGCTGCGCGGCGCCTTCGCTCGTCAGCCGCTTGGGCGCGAACTCCTGCCAGCATTGCGCGCCGACGTCCGCGCCGAAGTGTGTGCACAGCGCATCCGCATCGACCACGGACGCGCGCACGACCGGCGGCGGCGCGTCGAGCAGCGCTTCCTGCAAACGCGCCATCGTGAGCGTCGCCACGGCCACCTGCTCGCCGTGCAGGCAGGGCGCTCGCCCGGCCGGGCTGCGCATGTCGACGTAATGACTGATCAGGTGCTCGCCCTGGCTTGCCGGCGCGCTGCTTCCGCACAGCGTCATCCCGATGCCGGACAGCACGAGCGTTCGCGCGAGCGCACCCAGGGCCTCGAGGTCGCCAGTCAGCAACGCCTCCGGCGCCGCGAAGAGCAGCGGCTCGTCGGCGGCGAGCAGCGCGAACGGAGCGCTGCGATACGGCGTCCCGAGCGCGTGGTGCGACAAAAGCCAGTCGACCTGTGCCGTCGGTCGGCAGAGCGAATCGCCGAGCCCGGCCCGGATCATCCGCGACGGGGCCGCCGCGAAGATCGCGAGATCCACGTACACGGCTCGCGCCAGCGTCGCCGGCAATGTCTTCTTGTGACCGTCGACCGTGATCGCGGCGTTCGCGGACGTATAGCCGTTCATCGACGGCGCGGTCGCGAAAACTGCATAAGGCTTGCCGTTCCGCGCTGCCGCGAACTTGGCGAGATCGTTGATCGTGCCCGATCCGACCGCGATCAGCGCATCGGCACTCGCGCTGCCCGCCTGGACGGCTTCGACGGTCCGCACGTCGGCGTGCGGATGCGCAGGCAGCACGATAGAGTCGACGTGCGCGATCGTCCGCAGCGCGCGCTCGATTCGCGCACCGAGCACGTCGTGCGTCACCGCGTCGCTCACGACCGCGAGGCGGCGTCCGAGACGGAGCGCCGCGACGCGGCCGGCCTCCTCCCCCGCGAGCGAGCGCTCGATGACGATGGCGTCGATGGGAACGCCGATCGCCGCACCGTCGTCAGGATCGATCCATTCCCCCCGCAGCAGCGCGTCGATCGTGCATTCGGGCGGGGCGGTACGTTCCGCGCCGCCCGCCCGGGAGAGCCCGCGTCCGCGCGCGCCGGAGTCGCCCGGCACGTGCATCAGCCCGCCGGCATCGGTGCGGTACGGCAGGCCTCGAGGATGTCGAGAATCTGGCCGCGAAGCGACCCCTTCGTCGGCGAAAAGGAGCCGTCGAAGACTGCCGATCCAATCGTGAATGCGTCCGCCCCCGCGACCGCAAGCGCATGGATCTGCCGCACCGATTTCACGCTGCCCGCGACGATCAACCGCCCGCCGTCGACGCCGCGGCGCGCCGCTCGCACGAGCGCGAGCGGGTCCGCGTCGGTCGCCCGGAACGCGAGGAGGTCGACGCCGCCGCAACCGCGCGCTCGCGCGTAGCGGGTGTCGGCCTCGACGTCCGCCACCGTTCCCTCGAGGCGCGTCGGATGTCCGATCGGGCGCCCCGGGAATGGGAAATAGCGGGCAAGTCCGCCGAGCGCGTGCCGCGCGGCGTCGAGATCCTTGCCGCCGAGTATGCAGTCGACGCCGAGCGCCGCCCCGGTGGCAACCGAGGACGCGACCGCCGCGGGCGTCGTGCTGACCACCTCGAGATAGCACAGCGCATGGTGCGCGTGAATGCGCCCGACGACGCGCTCCATCGTCGCCGGCGGGACGCCGACATCCTTGAATCCGACGTGGCGCACGCCAAGATCGCAAACGGCCTCGACGAGGTCCTCCGCGTCGTCGACGGTCCGGTCGCGCCGAGTCAGCATGAAGATGAAGTCCATCGGCAACTCCTGCTGGGCGGCCGCCGGACCTGCCGCCGCCGTCTCCGGACGAATGTTGGCACTCTAGCATGAAACGTTGGGAGTGCAACATTGGGGGCGCGGGGGCGGCCGGCCATGACAAAAGCGGAACGGAAGACGATGATGACGGCAGCGGTTCCCGCGCCGCCACAAGGGCGCGTGTTCCCGACCCCGCCACCGATTTCTTTCACCAGGAGATCTCCATGAGCACGTTCAAGGTCGGCTACCTGGTCGGCAGCCTCGCCACGGCCTCCATCAACCGCAAGCTCGCCAAGGCGCTCGTGCGGCTCGCGCCGCCGAAACTCGACATGGTTGAAGTGCCGTTTCGCGACCTGCCCATCTACAGCTACGACTACGACGCCGACTACCCGCCGCCGGCCCGCGCGTTCAAAAGCGCGCTCGCGGCGGTCGAGGCGGTGCTCTTCGTCACGCCCGAATACAACCGGTCGATACCGGGCGGATTGAAGAACGCGATCGACTGGGCAAGCCGTCCGTACGGCCAGAACTCGTTCTCGCGCAAGCCGTCGGCGGTCATCGGCACGTCGCCCGGCGCGATCGGCACGGCGATCGCGCAGCAGCAGCTGCGCAGCGTGCTGTCCTTCTGCAATTCGCCGCAGATGAACGCGCCCGAGGCCTACATCCAGTTCAAGCCGGGACTGATCGACGACGACGGAAACGTCAGCGTCGAAGAGACCGAGCAGTTCCTGCGCAAGTACATGGAGGACCTGCACGCGTTCATCGTCCGCGTGTACACGGTGCTGCCGCGCAGCGCCCTGACATGAGCGCGGACGACGGGCGGCCCTTTCTCGCGGTCGCCCGCGCGCACCTCACCGACGAGCGTCTCTTCGCCGCGCAGATCGCTGCGTTGCGCGGCGATCACGAATGCGCGGCGTTCGCGTTTCGCGACCACGACTCGCTCGGCGCGATGGCAGAAGACCTGCTCGCGCGCGCACCCGCGCGGTTCACGCTGATCGGGCTGTCGCTCGGCGGCCATCTCGCGTTCGAGATCATGCGCCGCGCGCCCGCGCGTATTGCACGCCTGGCGCTGTTCGACACGACCGCGGCAGCGGATACCGCGGCGCGCCGTGCCGGCCGCCTCGCCGACATCGAAAAAGTGCGAGGCGGCGGCATCAGGCCGCGATGTCGGCGTTGCGCCGTGCCCAGAACGTGACCTTGCCCTCGATGAACGCGAAGACGGCGTACATCGCCACACCCAGCACGGCAAGCAGGAACACGCCCGCGAACACGAGCGGCACATCGAACGTCGAGCCGGCGAGGATCATCATGCTGCCGATGCCGATGTTGGCCGCGACTGTCTCGGCGACGACGGTGCCGACGAATGCGAGCGAGACGGCGATCTTGAGCGACGCGAAGAAATAGGGCATCGAGCGCGGCAGGCCGACGCGGCGCAGGATGTCGAGCTTGCTCGCGCCGAGCGCCCGAAGCACGTCCTCGAGCTCGGGCTCCGTCGTGGCGAGCCCGGTCGCGACGTTAACGACCACGGGAAACAGGCACATGATCGCCGCGGTCAGAAT
>Ga0157373_10002758_pt1 | contig 13289 bp, 16 predicted proteins | sample C65metaG_FD_113460 | JGI IMG/M metagenome (GOLD analysis project Ga0157373, IMG submission 113460) | Corn rhizosphere microbial communities from Kellogg Biological Station, Michigan, USA - C6-5 metaG | ecosystem: Host-associated > Plants > Roots > Rhizosphere > Soil | place: USA: Michigan... | reverse complement strand
TCAGCAGGGTCCAGGAGAAGATCGAGGCCAGGACCAGGCCGATCATCACCACCTTCACGACCCATTCGGCGTCCATGAACATGGTGATCGGCGTCATGCGCCCGCCGTGACTTTGCTTGGTCATGGTGGGGGGAGCGCCGGGGGCGGAAGCGGCGGCGTCTTCAGGCGTCGCGGCCACGGGAGTGGCGGCGGCGGCGTCAGCGGCCGGAGCGGTTGCGGCCGCGGGGGCCGCTGCGTTGTCGGCGGTCTGAGCGAACGCCGGCGCGCTGGTCATCAACGCAATGGCGCCGAGAGCAGCGATAATGGGAGTGAATCGTTTGTTGTCGAGCATCTGTCGCCAGTTCCTGAGTTTGGTCTAGCACGTTTGGACCGAGGGTCGTCGCGCGAGAGCGTCTCCACCCTTATGATTGTTCCCGCAATGCGTCCGGACGAGCGTCCTTTCGTACTGCAGACCGCTTTCGCTGCGCCCGACCCGCAACGCACATTCCCAACCCTTCGGTACAAAGAATGGCGTTTCGAAGGCGCATGGGAAGCCCGGCTTTCGCGGACGAGAACCGGGTTTCGCCTCAAGTTGAACTTGCGGCCGACGTCCTTTGGCGAACCCTTACCTCTCCGTCAAGAGGAGTTTAACCCGGCGGACAAACAACAGTTTTCTACAGCTACGCTCTATACTGCACTGCACAATAGAAGCGCAGCCCTAGCGAGGCCGTTTTATAGGCGTAAAGGGATAGAAGCATGCTGCGCCGCAGCAAATATGCGGGCGAGCGTATATTAGGGGAAATGGTGCCTGGGGGCGGAATCGAACCACCGACACGCGGATTTTCAATCCGCTGCTCTACCAACTGAGCTACCCAGGCCCTGCCCTGGTCGGGCCGCCGCATTCGCGGGAGCCGCGTCTATAGAAGAGGGCCGGGGCCAAGTCCAGCGGCCCTATTCGTCCTCGAAACCCTCTTGCGGCTGCTCCTCGTTCTCTACCGCGGGGATGGCGTAGGAGCCCTTGAACCAGCGCTGCAGATCGACGTCCGCGCAGCGCTTGGAGCAGAACGGCCGGAACTTGGGATCGGCCGGCTTGTCGCAAATCGGACAGCCCTTGCTCATTGAGCGCGAACCTCCAGACGCTCGACCGGCCAGTCTTCGCGGCCCACGATCTCGAATCGCCGCCCCAGCCTGTCCGCCAGCGCCGATTCGTAAGGACGAGCGGCCTCGGCCACCGCCGGCGCGCACGTTCCGGTCAGCCGGGCGCCGGGCGAGGCCCTGCCTTCCCGCTCCAGCGCACGTAATAAAGAGAGCGCGAAGGTCAACGCCGGCGCCTCACGCAACACCTCCAGCACCGGCCGTCGGCGACGCGGCACGGTCAGCTCCATGGTCCCGAAGCGGCTGATCGGACTGATGGCGACGCCGGGGTTGTCCGGTCCGAACGCGGCGCGCGCGGCGGCCAGCAGCGCGGCGCCGTCATGCCCCCTCCCCGCCAGGTCGAACACCACCAGTCCGCCGAGCCCCTTGAGCCGCAGCAGCCGCGCGCTGGCGCCCAGGGCCGCCAGGTTGGCCTGCCGGGTCACTCGCTTGGAGTCGGAGCCAGGCCGCTCGCCGACGTCCACGTCGATGGCGACCAGCGCGCGGGTCTCCTCGATGGCGACGGAGCCGCCGCCGGGCAGCGGATGGATGGTCTCCAGCGCCTCGGCCACGGCCTCGTCCGCCGCCTCGCGTGCGCGCGCGTCATCTATAAGGGGCGCATCCTTGGCCAGCGCGCGCAGCTCGGCCTCGAGATCGAGCGCGGCCTCCAGCAGCCTGGGCGCGCCTTCGGCCGGGCCGACCAGGCGCACGACGGCCGACTTACCCTTGCGCGCCTCGCTGCGCACCTCGATCTCGACCGCCTGGCCCTCCTTCACACGCTCCATGTCGGGTTTGAGCGGCAGCACCGCGGGCGCGCCGCCGGCCAGTTCAAGGAACGCCGTCCCCAGCGCCCGATCCACCTTGCGGATCCGCGCCACGCTGCGGGCGCCGACGCCCGCGGCCCGGTCCTCGCCATCGCGCGCGATCAGCAGCCGCTCGGGCCGACCGTCGAGCGTGACCACGCCCCGTGTCTCGCCGATGCCGCGATCGAGGTAGAAGCGCCGCTCACTCATGCGCGCCAGCCGAGCCCCTGTAATAAAGAGAGAGTCTCATAGAGCGGCAGGCCAACGACGGCCGAGTAACTGCCTGATAGGTCGGTCACGAACGCGCCCGCCCTGCCCTGTACGCCATAGCCGCCGGCCTTGCCGCGCCACTCGTCGCTTTCGAGATAGGCTTCCATCTCCCGCGCCGTCAGCCGCTTGAAGCGCACCCGTGTCTCCACCAGCCTCGATCCGCATCGTCCATCGGGCGCGATGACCGCCACCGCTGTCAGCACCTTGTGCGCTCGGCCCGACAGTAGCTCGAAACAGTCGCGCGCGTCCTTCTGGGTCTCGGTCTTGGGCAGCACGCGGCGTCCCACCGCCACCACCGTGTCGGCCGCCACGACGAAGGCGCCTGGGGCGGCCGCGGCTCCCGCCTGCGCCTTCGCCAGCGCAAGCCGCAGCGTGTGGATGCGCGGCGTCTCGTCCTTCAGAAGGCCTTCGTCGACGTCGGTGGCGACGACGCGGTCGGGCTCGATGCCCACCTGCCGCAAAAGGTCGAGCCGTCTGGGACTCGCGCTCGCCAGGACCAGAGACGCGCTCACCGGGCCGGCTGCAGTCCAAGCAGCTTCGCAATCGCGCCGTCCACCGTGCGCTTGGGCAGGAACTTGGGCAGCGTGATCTGCACGAACTCGCCGCGCAGGATGCGGTAGCGGGTCTTGGGCTTGGGCTTGCTCAACGCCCGCCAGATCAGGTCGCCGACCCTCGACGGCGGCAGGCCCTTGGCGCCGTTGGTCAGCATGAAGTCGCGCACGCGCTCCAGGATTGGGCCGTAGCGCGTCTCGCGGTAGGCCTCGATCGAGCCGTCGTCCGACTTGTCCCAGATGGGCGTCGCGATGGCGCCCGGCGCGATGATGACCACGTCGACGCCGAACAGCATCAGCTCGCGGCGCAGCGCTTCGGAATAGCCCTCCATCGCGTACTTCGAGGCCGAATAGGCGCCCAGGAACGGGAAGGCCGCCTCGCCGCCCACCGAGCTGATCATCACGATCCGCCCGGCCGGGCCGGTGCGCTCGGTGTCGGCCCCCAACAGCGGCAGAAAGGCCTGGGTCACGATATGCGCGCCGATGAAGTTGACCTCCATCTGGCGGCGCAGGTCCTCGGTCGTCAGATGCAGCAGCGGCCCCGCCACCGCCATGCCGGCGTTGTTGACGAGCCCGAACAGCTTTCGCTTGCCCAGCGCCTTGCCGACCTTGGCCGCGGCCGAGGCGACGGCGGCTTTGTCGGTGACGTCGAAGATCAGCGGCGTGACGGTCTTGCCGAACTCGGCGGTCAGGCTCTTGGCGTCGGCCTGCTTGCGCACGCCCGCAAAGACATGCGAGCCACCCTTGACCGCGCTGGCGACGGCCGCGCGGCCTATGCCCGTGGATGCCCCGGTGACGACGACCGCCCGCTCGAGTCCGTCCGTCATCTGGGTTCCAGTTCTATTTGAAGCGATAGGTGATACGGCCCTTGGTGAGGTCGTAGGGTGTCATCTCGACGAGGACCTTGTCGCCGGCCAGCACGCGGATGCGGTTCTTGCGCATCTTGCCGGCGGTGTGGGCAATGATCTCGTGATCGTTCTCGAGCTTCACGCGAAAGGTCGCGTTGGGCAGCAGTTCGCTCACGGTGCCCGGAAACTCCAGCAGTTCCTCTTTCGCCATACAGCCTCTCAGCCAAACGGGGATAAGCAAACGGCCCGCGCTTACCACGCGAGCCGGGAATCTGCTTCACAATATATGCCACTCAGCCGCCGAAGGTCGATGGCCGACCGAAGCGCTCTTCGATACGCCGGGCGAGCTCGTCACGAACCTCGCGATAGGCGTCGAGGATCTGCTCGCGCGAGCCGGTGACGAGCGTCGGATCGTGGGTCGGCCAGTATTCGATGTCGACCGCGTGCTCCCGGGCAATCTCGACGGCGCGGTGCTGGGCCTCCGGCGTCAGCGAGATGACGACGTCGAAGGATTCGTCCTCCAGTTCGGCGAAGGTCTTGGGGTGGAAGCCGGTCAGATCGCCGCCCGCCTCGTCGATGACAGCGGCGGCGAAGGGATCGACCTCGTCCTGCCCTTCCTCGTGCTTGAGGCCCACGCTGTCGACGAACACCGCGTCGCCGTAGGCCAGCTTCATCAGCGCCTGCGCCATCGGCGATCGGACGCGGTTGAAGTTGCAAGCAAACAGCACAGCGCCGGGGAGCTCGGCCACCCTACCCCCGCCAGTGAAGCGCGCAGATCAGTGTGAAGAGCCGCCGCGAGGTGTCGGTGTCGGTCTCGACCTTGCCGGCCAGCCGCTCCTTGAGCAGCTGCGAGCCTTCGTTGTGCAGGCCCCGCCGGCCCATATCCAGCGCCTCGATCTGCTGGGGCGTGGCGTTGCGGATGGCGTGGTAATAGCTCTCGCAGACCATGAAGTAGTCCTTGATCACGCTCTTGAAGGGCGAGAGCGAGAGCAGGTGGCGCTTCTCGTAGCCGGGCCCGGCGATGTCGAGCGCCAGCCGGTTCTCCACCAGTCCGATCTTCAGGTCATAGGGGCCCCCCTCGGCGCCCTCCGGATGGAAATAGTTGTCCTCCAGCAGGTCGAAGATGGCGATCTGCCGCTCCTGCTCCTGATCGCGCGAGGCCGAGCCCAGCGAGCTCTCGTCAATGACGATGCTCTGGAGACGGTGCCTGGCGCGGTCGTCGGTGTCGGTCATCGATCCGATGGGAGCCTTATCGAGGCCGATCTGGCGTGGGCGGGCAGCCCCTCCGCTTCGGCCAGCGCGACGGTGTGAGGGCCCAGCCGCCCGAACGCGGCCTCGTCGCACTTCACGATCGAGGTGCGCTTGAGGAAGTCGTAAAGCGACAGCCCCGACGAGAACCGCGCCGCGCGGCTGGTCGGCAACACGTGGTTTGAGCCGGCCACGTAGTCGCCGATGGCCTCCGGCGTCAGACGGCCGAGGAAGATGGCGCCAGCGTGTCGGACGCGGTCGGCCAGTCGCTCGGGCTCATCCACGGCAAACTCGACGTGCTCGGGGGCGATCAGGTCGACCAGCGCCGGACTGTCGGGCAGCGGCGTAATCACCACCGCCCCGTGATCGCGCCAGGACAGCGCGGCGTCCTCGCCGGTGGCCAGCGACTGGAGTTGGGTCTGCACGGCCCGTTCGACCGCATCGGCGAACGCTGCATCGTCGGTGATCAGGATCGACTGTGCCGCCGGATCATGTTCGGCTTGCGAGAGCAGGTCGGCGGCAATCCAGTCGGGATCGTTGGCCGCGTCCGCCACCACCACGATCTCGGACGGCCCAGCCAGCGAGTCGATGCCCACCACCCCATAGACCCGCCGCTTGGCCGCCGTGACGTAGGCGTTGCCCGGCCCGACGATCTTGTCCACCGGCGCAATCGGCCCGGCGCCATAGGCCAGCGCCGCCACCGCCTGAGCGCCGCCGACGCGCCAGATCTCCGTGACGCCCGCCTCCTTGGCCGCCGCCAGCACCGCCGGCTGCAGTCTTCCGGGCGGGGTGACCATGGCGATGCGCTCGACGCCCGCCGCCCGCGCCGGAACCGCGTTCATCAGCACTGTCGAGGGATAGGCCGCCCGGCCACCGGGTACATAGATCCCCACCGACTCCAGCGGCGTCCACCGCCAGCCCAATTCCACGCCAGCCTCATCCGTGAAGCGCTCGTCCTTCGGCCGCTGGCGCTCGTGATAGGCGCGGATGCGAGCGGCGGCGAAGGCGATGGCCTCGCGCACCGTCGGATCGCACTCAGCCGCGCCCGCCTCGATCTCCTCGGCCGAGACGCGAATTGTCTGTTCAGTCAGGTCCGCGCCGTCGAACTCGCGCGAGAAGCGCAGCACCGCCGCCAGCCCCTCGGCCTTCACGGCCTCGATCACCCTGGCCACCGCCGCATCCACGTCAGCGGGCGCGCCGCGACGCTCGTCGAGGAAGGCTCGGAAGGCGGTCTGGAAATCCGCGTCGGAGGCGACGAAGCGGCGCATAGTGGGCCTTCATCCAGCTTTCGGGGATGAACTCAAGCGTTTCATCACCTCACCCCCGTCATCCTCGGGCTCGTCCCGAGGACCCATAATCGGGGCGACGGGTGAATAACGCTGGTCGGTCGCCGCGCGTTACCCTCTTTGCGCCTCGATTATGGGTCCCAGGCACAAGGCCTGGGATGACGATTTTATATGGAATGCTCCGGCTTCCTCGGCGTCGGCCAGGGCGCCGAGAGGTCCGCCAGCGCCGCGTCGATGCACTCGACCTCGGCGCGCAGGTCGCCGCCGCCCGCAAACGCGAAGGTCACCACGCCGCCCGGCGCCTCGCCCGGCTGAAAGCTCAGAGCCAGCAGCTCCACCACCGCGGTCTTCGCGTCACGCCGCAGGTTGCGCGACTTCACGCCCAGCACGCCGCCCAGCTGCACCGCCGAACGCACCCGCTCGCCCCGGCCCTCCTCCCAGCGGAAGCGGTTGAAGGCGATCGTCAGCTGCTTGCCGGCGGGCTCGAAGGCGATGTCGCCGATCTTGGCCACCGCGTCCTGCAGGGCGGCCGAGATGACCTTCAGATCTTCCTCGTCCTGGGCGATCAGGCGCAGCGGCGTGGTCACTCCTCGTCGCCTCCGTCACCCTTGATACGCCGCACATTGGCGCCGCAGGCGGTGAGCTTTTCCTCCAGCCGCTCAAAGCCGCGATCGAGGTGATAGACGCGGCCCACCACCGTCTCGCCCTTTGCCGCAAGCCCGGCGATCACCAGGCTGACCGAGGCCCGCAGGTCCGTCGCCATCACCTGGGCGCCCTGCAGCTGATCCACCCCCCTCACCCGCGCCTCGCCGCCGGAGACGGAGATGTCGGCGCCCAGCCGCATCAGCTCGGGCGCGTGCATGAAGCGGTTTTCGAAGATGGTCTCGCGGATAACGCTTTCGCCCTCGGCCATGGTCATCAGCGCCATGAACTGCGCCTGCAGGTCGGTCGCGAAACCGGGATAAGGGTCGGTCTCGACATCCACAGCCTTCAGCCGCGCGCCGTTACGGCGGATGATCATGCCGTCGTTCAGCCGCTCCACCTCCGCGCCCGCCTCCTCGATTTTCACGAGCAGGCTTTCGATGAAGTCCGATCGTGTCTTGGTCAGTCGCACTTCGCCGCCGGCCATCGCGGCGGCCACCGCATAGGTGCCGGTCTCGATGCGATCAGGGATGACGGAGTGTTCGGCGCCGTGCAGCTTGTCGACGCCCACGATACGGATCACCGGCGTGCCCGCGCCCTCCACACGCGCGCCCATCTTGTTGAGGCAGTCGGCGAGATCCTCAATCTCCGGCTCGCAGGCGGCGTTCGACAGCACCGTCTCGCCGCTCGCCAGCACCGCGGCCAGCATGGCGTGCTCGGTCGCGCCGACAGAGACGAACGGGAAGTCGATGGCCGAGCCCTTCAGGCCTCGCGGAGCCTGCGCATAGACATAACCCTCGTGCAGATCGATCTGGGCGCCCAGCGCCTCCAGCGCCTTCAGGTGCAGGTCGACCGGCCGCGCGCCGATGGTGCAGCCCCCGGGCAGAGACACCTTCGCCTGCCCCGTCCGCGCCAGCAGCGGCCCCAGCACGTTGAAGCTCGCCCGCATCTGACGGACCAGGTCGTAGGGCGCAAAGCCGCTGAGGATTTCCGGCGTGTGCAGGATGGTCTCGGCGTCGCCGTTCTCGCCGCGCTCTTCGACATACGTGCCCAGCCGCTGCAGCAGCTTTCCGAGAAAGCGCGTGTCGGCCAGGCGCGGCATGTTGGTCAGCCGCAGCGGCTCGTCGGTGAGGAGGCTGGCCGCCATCAGCTTGATGGCGGAGTTCTTGGCGCCGCTGATGGGGATTTCCCCTTCCAGGCGGGCGCCGCCGGTGATGGCGATGCGGTCCATGCGGCATGTGTGAGGGCGCGGTTACGACGGCGCAAGAGCCAAATTAGGGGCGAGGGGCAAGGGGTTAGGGGCGAGTGAAGAAACGCGCCTCAAGCGGGGCCCTACTCGTCCCTCGTCCCCCGCCCCTCGTCTCTCTTCACCGGCGCGGGAACCGCGGCCTTGCGACGACGCAGGTTGGCGCGCAGGGCGACGGCCAGCTTGTCCTCCCGCGAGCCCCTTGGCGGAGCGGGCTTGTCTCCATCCTTCTTCATAAGGTCTTGGGTGCGGCGAGGCGCCTTGCCGGTCAAGACCGATTTCGCTTCACCCGGGCGCCGACATTCGCTATCAGGCGCGCCTTCGCCTTTCGCCGCCGTAGCTCAGTGGTAGAGCGCATCCTTGGTAAGGCTGAGGTCGGCAGTTCAATCCTGCCCGGCGGCACCACTACCCGCGGCCCGGAAGGCGGTTCAGTCCCGCCCGAAGAGTCGTAAATCCTCGCGGCAGGCGACCCTCCCGTTTCCCCGATGGCGTTGTTTAGGCTGGGTTTCCCGGAGCGTGTGCGTCAGAACGCCGCACCCCTCACGCGATTCGAAGCGTGACTGTTGGTGAACATAAAGTAAAATATCTGACTTAGTCTGTTTGGGGGATACCCGCGTGCTGGACGTGGTTCGTGAGGAGACGTCGCTCGAGGCGAAGCGCCGGGAGCTGATGTCGAAAATCGCCGAAGGCCGCGAGGTCATCAAGGCGCTGACCGACCGTCAGCGCGCCCTGAGCAGCAAGATGGAAGAGGCCGGCGAGGCGCTCGAGCGGCTCCAGGGCCAACTCCAGGCGGTCGACGTGGTTTTGAATCTCCTGCCGGCCGACGAGATCCGCTTCCAGCCGCCGCGGCCCATCGCGCCTGTTCTTGAGGTTGTCGAGGCGCGAAAGCCGCACACGGTCCCCGCCGCGCCCGCAGCCCCGAAGAAGCCCGAGCGTTTCAAGCTGAGGGCTTTCTTCCACTGCGTCACCGGCGATGGACATGACATGGTCATGAGCCGGGCAATGGCGGGCTACACGACCTGCCGCAACTGCCGGCTCCGTCGCCGCGTCTAGGCGCGAACCGCTCCTCGCTTGCGACCCAATCACAATGGGCGGATTGTGATCTGAGCCGCCGTACCTCGCGGCGGTTCGGAGGTACGCCATGACACGTTTCGCCAAACTTCCCCCGTTGGCGGCGACGCTTTCCCTCGCGATGGCCGCTTGCGCCGCCTATCCCCCGCCCCCGGGAGCCCCGCCGGTCAACTACGCCTCGATGCCGGGCGGCGACTGCTTCTCGACCAGCCAGTGGCGGGGCTGGGCCTCGCCATCGGACGACGTGCTGTTCCTGAGGGTCGACAACAACCGCTACTACCGCGTCGACCTGCTGCCGGGGTCGGGCTCGATCGACCGGGGCGGTCAGTTCCTGATCAACACGGTGCGCGGCTCAAACCGGGTCTGCTCGGCCAACGACCTCGACCTGAAGGTCGCCTCGGCGGCCGGGTTCACGACGCCGCTCTTCCCGCGCGCGATCCGCAGGCTGACCCCCGCCGAGGTCGCGGCCCTGCCGCCGAACGCGAGGCCCTGATCCGTTGATCGGACCGGCGCTGCTTTGCGGTGCGCGCGCACCCTAAGGGGTTCGCCGAGGCGCGCGGTCGCCAAACCACCAGGCAAGGGCGGTCGCCGCCGAGAAGCTGATCGTATCGACCGCGTTGGCGATCACGCTCTCGGCGGCCTCGCGCCGCAATTCACCCGAAGCGGCCAGCAGCAGGACGCCGCCGTAGAGCAGCCACAACATCACCGTGAGCGCGGGTCGCGTGAGCGTGCGCACCGCCGCCACCCACGGCCAACTCGCCGGCAGTGCGGCCTCCGCATCCACCGACGCCTTCAGGCCCGCCCAAGACCCCTGGTCCTGCGCAAGCGCCAGCGCTTGCTTCGCCTCGTCAGCCCGCGCCACGCGCGACTGTTCGCCAAGCTCGGTCTCGTGTTCCCACCGCTCCTTCTCGTGCGTCAGCTCGAGCTGGCGGTCCTTGCGCCGCTCGCGCATCTCGAAGAGCCCGAAACCGCGGTTGACCACCGAGCCCAGCGCGCCGAACGCCGCGCCCAGGGCTCCGCCCGAGAGACCGCCGGCGGCGGTTGTTAAGACGCTCATGCCTGTTCCTCGCTAGAGATTGCCGTTCAGGTAGCCGAGCAGCAGCGTCGCCTCGCCGGCCGTCAGGGTGTCCGTGATGACCACCTGGCGCACCGCGCCCTGCCACGTCGCGCCCGCAAGGGAGGCGGCGATCCCGAGCGCCAGCCGCGTCGTGCCCGTGGCGTGCGTGGCCGCGCCGCTGGCCGGGCCCGCCGCGCCGTCCACATCGGCCCGCACCGTCGAGGCGAACACGCCCCGCATCACGTGTGCGCCGCTCAGGTCGGCGGTGTTGTCGGACAGGTAGGTGTTGGCGCTGACCGCCCGCAGCTGATTGACGCCGCCGCTGACCAGCCGCACCATCTGCAGGCGCGTCGCGGTCGACGACCCGCCGATCGACAGCAGGAAGCGCGTGCTCGTGTCGGCGACCAGCGCGCTCTGCGAGCCGACGATCCACGCCTCGCTATAGGCCGCGCCGGTCGGAATCCCGGCCGGAACGGGGGCGAGCGCCAGGTAGTCGTTGGAGCCGTCGAACACCGCGCAGGCCCGGCCGCCATAGCCCGTTGCGCTGTAGGCCGGCTGGTTCGCCGCCGTCGACTGGCTCAGCACATAGCCGCCGACCTCGTCCGTCCAGGACGCGACGGCCGAGCCGTTTAGCGTGTAGTTGGAGCCCTCCAGCGGCGCCCACCAGGCCTTCAGCTTCGAGCCGAGATCCCGTGGCGACCACGTCGAACTCATCATTCCCAGGAAGAGAGCCGGACCCACGTCAGACGCCCTTGCGCAGGGCCGCGTCGATGACCGGCGTGGCGGCGTCCACCACCACGCAATAGAGCATGTCCGACGCACCCGCCGTCGTCGTCAGCGCGGGCGCCACGCCGCTCGGGAATTTGTAGGCCGAGTTGAAGGTGATGGTGCGCCCGCCGGTCCCGTCCTGGGTCAGCCTGATCCAGAACCCGGCGCCCGCAACCGGGTTCGAGGGCGCGTTCAGCGTCATGGCGCCGGTCAGCGTCACCAGAAAGGCGCGGCTGTTGCTCAGGTTGGGCGTCAGGGAGGAGGCGTACGTCAGGGTCGAGGGCGCATTCTCGGTGACCGTCGGCGCCTTGGCGAAGGTCATGCGCCCGCTCGAACGGTCGATGGTGAGCGCGGTGTTCCAGCTCGACCCGTTGGCCGATACCTTGACGGTGAAGTCGTCGCTGCCGGTCAGCCCGAACTCGGCGCGGCCGGAGAAGCCGGTCTGGAACAGGTGGCTCGCCGTGTCGCCGGAGGCGTTCTTGTTGACCTTCAGCTGGGCGCCGGCGCCGACGTGGTTCAACAGCACGGCTGAGGAGGAGACCGACAGCTTGTTGGTCGCGTCCGCCGTCGCGTTGACGCCCAGCATCGACAGGTTCTGCAGCGCATCGATGAGACTGGCGAGATCGACCCAAGCTGACCCGTCGAAGAAGACGGCCACGTCCTCGTCCTTCACCCAGGCGATGCATCCCTCGCTGACCGGCAGCTCAGCCCAGGCGCCGGCCTCGTAGCGCATCACCGTACCGGCGGACTTGCCGCTCCAGTCCGCGCCGGTGGGGCTGGCCGGCAGGATGTAGAGGTCGCCGTCGGTGGGTGAACCCGGCTGGGCCGCGGTCGCGCGGCTCTCCACAGCGGTCTGCACAAGGCCGTCCAGCAACGCGAGGCTCTCGTTGAGCGTCACATGCTTCTGCGCCTGACCGGCGGCGAGATACGGCAGCGAAAGTCGGGGTGTGGCGTCGTCTGACATGACGCCGATAGTGAGGGAGCCGAAAGCTCAGTGGATAAGTCGCCGCTTATCCGCACCAACAAAACCCGTCATCCTCGGGCTTGTCCCGAGGACCCCTCTATCGGCCGCATGATTAGTTCTCGTTTTGCAAACAGCGAGGCAACTTCGCGAGGGGTCCTAGGCACAGGGCCTAAGATGACGAGGATTTTGATTGCGAGGCGCGAGTTATTCCGCCGCCAACGCCAACTTGCCCCCGCTTGTCAGCGCGGTCTTGGCCGCCAGCGCGGCCTTGGCGTTCTCGTATTCCTCGGCGAGCTTGGCGACGAACTCCGCCACCGACGGCGCGGACTTCACCGCCCCGATGCCCTGGCCGCAGCCCCAGATGTCGCGCCAGGCCTTGGCCTCGGTGTTGCCGCCCGAGCCGAAGTTCATGGCCGACGGATCGCTGACCGGCAGGTTCTCCGGGTCCATCCCCGCCGCCACGATCGACGGCTTCAGGTAGTTGCCGTGGATGCCGGTGAAAAGATTCGAATAGACGATGTCGTCGGCGCGGCTCTCGACGATCATGTCCTTGTAGCCCTGCGGTGCGTTGGCCTCGGCCGTCGCGATGAAGGCCGAGCCGATGTAGGCGAGATCCGCGCCCATCGCCTGCGCCGCCAGCACCGCCGCGCCGTTGGCGATCGAGCCCGACAACGCCAGCGGCCCGTCGAACCACTCGCGAATCTCCTGCACCAGCGCGAACGGCGACAGCGTGCCGGCGTGTCCGCCAGCGCCCGCAGCCACCGCGATAAGGCCGTCGGCGCCCTTCTCAATGGCCTTGCGGGCGAAGCGGTCGGTGATGATGTCGTGCAGCGTGACGCCGCCGTAGCTATGGATCGCCGCGTTCAGGTCCTCGCGCGCGCCCAGCGAGGTGATGACAATCGGCGCCTTCCACTTCACGCAGAGCTCGAGGTCCTCCTCCAGCCGGTTGTTGGTGCGGTGGACGATCTGGTTGACGGCGAAGGGCGCGGACGGCGCCTCCGGATGCTCGCGGTCCCAGGCGGCCAGCTCCTCGGTGATGCGGTGGAACCACTCGTCCAGCATCGAGATCGGCCGCGCGTTCAGCGACGGGAACGAGCCGACCACGCCCGCCTTGCACTGGGCGATCACCAGGTCCGGCCCCGAGACGATGAACAACGGCGAGCCGATCACGGGCAGGCGAAGGCGGTCGCGAAGGATCGGCGGCAGGCTCATCGGGCGCTCCTTGAATGTACGTCGTAAGTAAAACAGCTGTTTGAGAGTGGCAAGCCGGGGAAGCTTGACGCCCCTAGCGGCAACGCGGCATTTGCAGGGCTCTTTTTTGCACCGCAGCGAGGCTTCCCTCTTGGACGGCACGATTGTTCCTCTCGCCGAAGATTTCCCGGCGCCGAGCCAGGCCGACTGGCTGGCGCTGGTCGAGAAGAC
>Ga0157373_10002757_pt1 | contig 13289 bp, 6 predicted proteins | sample C65metaG_FD_113460 | JGI IMG/M metagenome (GOLD analysis project Ga0157373, IMG submission 113460) | Corn rhizosphere microbial communities from Kellogg Biological Station, Michigan, USA - C6-5 metaG | ecosystem: Host-associated > Plants > Roots > Rhizosphere > Soil | place: USA: Michigan... | reverse complement strand
AGTTCTCGTCGATAGAAAACGCGCGGGCGTTGCACACTTCGTTTCTCACCTTCGACAAAAACTATTTCCATCCCGACACCACGGCCCTGGCTCATCTTTTCCTCCTGCATCTGCGGCACGCGTTCGGTGGCGAAGTCGAGCCACTCGCGCGCGATCACCACGCCATCTTTTGGAGAACTGTCAGCCACAGGTGTCTTCAGTCCTTCTTCCACAAGCGCGTACGTCAGGTATCCGTGCCCAAGCTGCGCAGCCTCCAGCGCTGCTTGAAAACTCTGCGCCGCCGTCAGGATGTACATTCCTTTTTCATACGCGAGTTGGGCCAGGCCTTTGGAGTTCATTGGACCACGCCGCTTCTCCTCAGCTTCGAGCGCCTGCCCGGAATTGCACGCGTCAATAATCAGTAGCAGGTGCCCCGCATCCAGCCCCTCGACCGCAGTCTGCAACTCGATATCCGAAATGCTGTGCGCGAGCACCGTTTTCAAACCCTGCTCAGTGAGCTTCGTGCGTTCGCCGGTGTAACCAAGATCGTGTGGGATGAGATAGAAGCGTTGCGCCTGCGCGGTGCCGTGGCCCGCGAAATAGATCACGACTGTGTCTTCCGGCTCGGCGGGTTTCAACGCATCGAGCGGACCTGACTTCAGCGTTGGTGGTCCAGTTTCACCTGCAAGCCGTTTGATGGCAGCGAGAATGTTGGCTTTAGTCGCATCCTGGTCGAGTAACTGAATCACCTCGACGCGCTCGAACCCACCCAACTGCGTTTGCCGCCGGCGCATCTCCTCACCAAAATCACGCGCGTCAGCCGCTGCATACTTCAAGTTGTACTGATTGTTCTCGTACTCATTTACGCCGACGGCGATGATGTAAGCCGTGCCTTTGCGCTTCAAACTGTCAGCGCCTGTGAACACGAGCGGCGCATCCTTGCTCTTCACGTTATCGCGATTGAACGCGTACGCCACGAGCCGGTTTGGACCAGCCGTCACCCTTATCTCTTCCTCGAGCGCAACGGCCCCTTGCCCTTTCAAAACGTCCCCGTGCCACACCTTCACCAGCGATCCATTGCGAAACAGTCGCACGTCCTGCGCGCCCGCGCCTTGTGGATTGTTTTTGTCGGCAGGCGCATCGGTCACGTCGATCTTTACTTTGATCGTGCGCGTCGCAACAGATGATTCCGCCGGCTGTCCCACCAGCGACAGCTTCACAACCGGTTGTCGTCGATCTTTTTTCGACACGTCCTGCGCGACCTTCGGCCGTTTCCCGTTGAAGATGTCAGCCAGCAAACCCGGATAGTAAAACTCGTTGAAGAACCACTCGATCGGAGCGACGTTGAAAGTTTCCTGATTGTAGCGCCAGAGGATCTGGTTCCACGAAACAGGCGTGCCGTCGAACAGACCTTGCGGTGTGACGACCATCCACTCGCTACCGTCGTCCAGCGAGATCAACGTCAACAGATGCTCGCCGGTTTTTGTGTCCCATAGAAACGTGCTGCCATCTTCGCTCGCAGAAGCAAGCAGTCGGCCATCGGGAGTGAAGTCCATCGATTCGATACTCGCCGTGTGCCCAGTCAACGTCCGGAGCTCCGTTTGATTAGCAACATCCCAAATTTTGATCGTGTTGTCCGTGGCGCCGGAAGCAAGTAGTTTTCCGTCACGACTAAACGCGACTTTGCTGACGCCACGACCGTGTCCCTTCACGGTTCCGAGTTCGCGCCCTGACGCAACGTCCCACAACTTGACCTGGCCCACAGACTCGATCTTCAGATCCTTGAACACGTCGTTGGGATCAGAGGTCTTTGAACCTTTCTTTGGTTTCTGACCACTCATCATCCCACTCATCGCCGCTGCGATATCGATATTCGCTTTCGACTCAACTCCGCCAGTCGCGACCATTCGTCCATCAGAGCTGAAAGCGAGCGACGTCACATTCTGATTCATTGTGCCTGCCGACATCGTGCCGATCATGTTCGTCATCATCGCTGCAAGATCGGCAGCGTTCGGCATCTGACCGGGTTTGATCATTTGCGTGACACCAACGGCCTGCGAGGGGCCCAGGTCGCGAACTTTGCTTCCTGTCTGCACGTCCCAAAGCGAAACCTGGCCCATCGACGCGATGGTCCCGACAAGACGGCTGTCGGGCGTGAACTCCACTGCCATCGGAATCTGGTTTGAGGCGATCGAACGCAGTTCGCGGCCGCTCTTTACGTCCCAGATCTTGACCTGGCTGCCTTGTGCAAAATTGACCCCAGGTGTCGGATGCATAACGTCACGCACGCTATAAATGACCGCGAGCATCGTCGCGTCCGGGCTGAAGCGCATGCGTTGAACTGACCCGGCATCGGACGCTGTGAGTGTGTGCAACTGTCGACCACCCGGACTTTCGAGAACGGTAACCTCGCTACTGTTTGGTTTCATCAGCGCGAGCAAGCGACCATCAGGGCTGGTGAATCCATAACTTCTTTCACTTGTCGCGGGAATCGTCCGCACACCTCGACCGGTGCGCAGATCCCATCGAGTCGAACCGCCGGCAGCGAGCTCGTTGCCGTCGGCGCTGAACGCAACGCTGTAAGCCATGTTTGTGCGCCCGCTCATCGTCGACAGTCGTTTACCTGTTTCAACTTCCCAAACGATTATGTCGGTATCAAATCCGCCGGTAGCGATTCGCTTGCCGTCATCACTGAAGCTGAAAAATGCAAAGGGGCTGGCTTGCGCTTGCGATGTGAAAGCGCCACTGTTCGGCACTTTCAATGCCGGCAGCTCACGCAACGTTGCGACATCCCAGAGCTTGACTGTGTAGTTGTCAGCAACTCCGAGCAAACGTCCGTCGCGGCTGAACTTCACCGGACTGAAACCTTGGGCGACTGGTCCAAGGTCCTGATCTTTTTTCGTCGTCAGGTTCCAGAGTTTTAACTGCTTCTTGTGCAAACCTGCGGCAAGCAGCTGCCCATCTGCATTCTGTACAAACTGCAAAGTGTCGACCTGATCCACTGGAACTTTCACTCGCCGAACTTCACGACCCGAAGCGATATCGACAATTCTCACTTCCGGATCAGAATGATCTGCCAGCAGCATTAATTGAGTGCCGTCGGGCGAAACTGATATTCCGCCCTCCGTGCCGACGAATCCGGCTAGCTCCGCCATGTCCTGCGCGATTGTGCGCAGTTCGCGTCCCGTCGAAAGATCCCAAATGCGGATTGCATCACTGATGGTTACGAGCCGGTTGTCCGACGCGAAGCCGATGAAGTAGACGCCGAGCGAAGCCATCATCGAACCTTGTATTCCGGTGGCTTGAACGGTCGAGAGCGACTGCAGCTCACGCCCGGTCATCACGTCCCACACTTTTACTGAACTGTCGCCGCCCGACGTCGCAATCAGACGACTGTCGCGACTAAACGCGACGGCCGGAGCGATTGAGAGCGAGCCTTGCCCGCTGCTCGAGAAGTCGCGCAGTTTGCGATTGGTCGCAGTTTCCCAGAGTTTGATGGTGTTGCTGCGATAGGTGCCGGTGGCGAGCAGGCGCCCATCGGGACTGAAGAGAAGTCGAGTTGCGCCGAAGACGTTGTTGTAGCCCGTTTGCAGAACGAGCTCCGGCTTGGCTTCTCTCGATTGCTGATCGGTTGTTGTGGTTGTTGTTTGCCCAGTGCTTTGGATGCCCAGGCCGCGTTTATCAGGTGGCGTTGGCGAAGGAGTTTGCGCGATCACAGTGCTCGCGCAGAAAACGGCGAAGATGAAAACAAATAACTTACTCATAAAACACCCATGAAGCGTCCGTATGTTCGAGTATCAGTAACCCAATCGCGATCAAAGCGAGGACGAACATAACGGGATGAATTTCTTTGCGACGACCCACCACTAGATAAAGGCCAACGTGCGAGATGAATCCCCAGAGAATTCCCTGGGTGATTGAGAAGGTAAGGGGGATGAGGATTATAGTCAAAAACGCCGGCAAACCCTCTTCGATTTTTCTGAAGTCGATTTGACTGACGCTTCCGAACATCGCCGCGCCGACGAGAACCAGCACGGGCGCGGTCGCATAAACCGGAACCATTCCGGCGAGTGGCGCGAGGAAGAAGCACGGAAGGAAGCAAAGAGCCGTGAAGACCGAAGTCAAACCCGTGCGCCCGCCGCTGTTGATGCCGGCGATGCTTTCGATGTAAGCGGTTCCTGACGACGTACCGGCGAGTCCCGCGCCAAACGTCGCAACCGAATCGACGATCAAGCCTTGTCTGAGATTGCGCGGGTTTCCAGCCTCGTCGAGCAGGTTCGCCGCGTGGGCGACGCCGATGAACGTCGAGATCGAGTCGAACAGGTCGGTGAAAAGGATCGCGATGATCGCGGGCAGCAGCGAGAGATGCAACGCACCCCAAATGTCCAACTTCAAAAACACCGTATGAAAGTCAGGAGCACTCAAGAAACTCGCCGGGGCTTTGACGTCCCCGTACGCCCACGCAATGAGAGTGACGAAGAAGATACCAGCGAGAAACGCGAGCGAGCTGCGACGAATCATCAACACAACTGTGACGATGAAACCGAGGATCGCAAACCATGTTTGACTGCCGAGATGTCCGAGCTTCACGAATGTCACCGGATCGGAAACAACGAGGCCCGCGTTTTTTAAACCGATGAAAGTCAGGAAGATGCCGATGCCTGCGGCGGTTGCGATTCTCAACTCCGCTGGAATCGCTTTCGCGATCGTTTCACGAATCGGAGTGACAGAGATCAGCAGAAACAGGACGCCGGCCCAGAAGACAATTCCGAGTGCAACCTGCCACCAGACTTTCTGCGTGAGAATGATTGTGAACGTGAAGAACGCGTTGATGCCCATGCCGGGCGCGACTGCGAACGGGAGTTTCGCGTAGAGGCCCATCAGCAGCGTCATCGAAAAACAGATCAGCACCGTAGCGGTCAGCACGCCACTGAAAGCCATTCCTGTGCCTGGTGTTGAGAGAATCGTTGGATTCACCACGACGATGTAAGACATTGTGAAGAAGGTGGTGATGCCGGCGATTGCTTCGGTGCGAAGACTGACGTTTGGGGCTGTGCTCATCCGGAAGCACAGGATAGAGCCTGAAACGAAAAAGGGCCACAGAAAATCTGTGGCCCCCGTACAGCCTGCAAGGAGTTCCCCAACTTCTGCAAGCCGATGCGAACTACTCGGCGACGACGACGATCACACTCTGCTTTCCTGCGGCCACGAGCATCTTCTGCGCGCGCTCTGCGTGCGACTTTAACGCGGCGAAACTCGTCAAGTCGCCTGCCATCTGCGCCTCGGCGAAGAAATACCGATCGCCGTAGCGTTTGAAGGTGAGTCTTGCGTCGTCAGATACGATTCCTGCAATGGCATTCGTCGAAACGATCGCGCTGGCACGGCCGTTGACATTTCGGATCTGCAGGATCTTTCGATCTGAAGATGGGTTAATAACGGTAATCGTGTATTTCCCAGCCGGGAGATTTGTGTTTCCGACGTTGAATGCGAACGGGACGTTGGCGACCACTTTTTGAGCGCCTGCGGTTTGCGCGTTGGCGCTGACGGTGAAAGCACCCGTGAGAATTACGATCGCTAGTAGCGTGATTAGATGTCTGTTCATGTTGGGCCTCCGTAATCTTGGATTGGCCTCTTTCGGCCTACACTTACTAACGCGGAGGTTTGGTCCGGATTCCCTCACGACCCCGAAACATTTGTTGTAAACTTCCCGCCACGGCGCTAACGAGCGGTTGGGAACTTTAGTTTGAAACGGCGCTAACGAGCGGTTGGGAATGCTTTAGTTTGAAATGGAAATAGGCCGACGGTGTTGGTTAATTACGCCGAAGGCGTTCGCTAATTTGAGCCCAGGGTTGGAGCGCAAGCGACGACCCTGGGTGGGCCATCACGTTTTTTTCAAACCCTGAAAGGGTTATCCCCGCCATGCCTAACGCTTTCAGCGTTGATCCGTCGTTTCTAAGCATTCCCACGGTTGTCGCTGCGCTCCGACCCTGGGCTGAAATTAGCCTACGCCTTCGGCGTAATTCGCGAACACTGCGGCATATTTTGTTCATTTCAAACTGAGGCGCTAACGAGCGGTTCTGTCCACACGTATGCAACCTCCCGAAGGCATAACTCAGCTTCTGATCGACTGGGGCAAAGGCGACCAGGCGGCACTCGAAAAACTGATGCCGCTGGTCTATAGCGAACTGCGACGACTCGCCAGCAATTACCTGCGCCGGGAACGCGCCGAACATACGCTCCAACCCACGGCGCTCGTAAACGAGGCGTATCTGAAACTGGTCGATCAACGAAATGCGAAATGGCAGAATCGCGCCCATTTTTTTGGAATATCCGCGCAGTTGATGCGGCGGATACTCGTCGATCACGCGCGCCAGCGTCAGGCTGTGAAGCGCGGCGGCGTCGAGCAGCAGCGGCTTTCGATCACGAGCGCACAAGCCGTGATGAGGCAGCCGGAGACAGATTTGCTGGCCTTGAATGAGGCGCTGGAGGAGCTCACGAAAATGGACCCGCTGCATGGCCGGATTGTCGAGCTCAAGTTCTTCGGTGGCCTTTCTATAGAAGAGACTGCGGAAGTGTTGGGAATATCACACGCGACGGTTGAGCGCGACTGGAAACTGGCCCGCGCGTGGCTGCGACGGCAGCTCGAATAACTTTTGAGGGACTTTGAAAAATTACTTCGCGTCTTAATTAGCGGCTCTTTATTGCCACGGATTACACGGAGAAAAATCGATCTCTATTCCGTGTTATCCGTGGCTAAAAATGATTGGCAATTGAGCTAACTATGACACCCGAGCGCTGGCAACAAATTAAGGATGTTTTCAACCTGGCTCTTGAATACGAGCCGGGGCAGCGCTCGTCGTTTCTCTCGCAAGCATGCGACCACGATACCGCGTTGCAGAAAGAGGTCGAATCACTGCTGGCTGCGCACGACAAGGATGGCAGCTTCATCGACTCACCCGCGTACAAGGCGGCGTCCGAGTTGATGCTCGAGTTACAACCGGGACAAGTGCTGGGCTCTTATGAGATCACCTCGTTCATCGGCCGTGGTGGAATGGGCGAAGTTTATCTCGCAGAAGACAAGCGACTGCGACGGAAAGTCGCGCTGAAGCTGTTGCCTTCGTCAGTCACAAAAGATATCAGTCGCCTCCACCGGTTCGAGCAGGAAGCGCGTGCCGCGTCGGCGCTGAACCATCCAAACATCATCGCGATCTACGAAGTGATCGAGACGAACGGTACGTTGATCATGGCGACGGAGCTCGTCGAAGGTGAAACTCTCCGGCAACGTCTCAACTCCGGCGCTCTGAGTCTGAACGAAGTTTTGAATATCGCGATTCAGATTGCCGGCGCACTCTCCGCCGCGCACAAAGCTGGAATCATTCATCGCGACATCAAGCCCGAAAACATCATGATCCGGCCCGATGGTTACGTGAAGGTTCTGGATTTCGGTTTAGCAAAACTGACCGAACCATCTTCACCGCAATTGTTCACAGAAGCGTCGACTCAAAAGGTCAGAACGGGATCGGGCGTCGTCATCGGAACCATCGGCTACATGTCGCCCGAGCAAGCGCGCGGACAGAGTGTCGATGCGCGTTCCGACATTTTTAATCTCGGCGCCGTGATCTACGAGATGGTTACGGGCCAAAAACCGTTTCCTGGTGAAACTCCAAGCGACACGCTCGCCGCGATTCTGAAGAGCGAACCACCAGCGCTTTCTCAAGTCGATCCGCAAACACCCGCTGAACTCGAGCGCATCGTCACTAAAGCTCTTCGCAAAGATCGTGAGGAGCGTTATCAGGTTGTCAAAGATCTCCTGCTCGATTTGAAGAGTTTGAAAGAGGAGATCGACTTTCAAGCAAAGCTGCATCGCTCAGCCAGAAGAGATACTCAAAAAATAGAACAAGTCAGGAAGGGGAGCTTGCCCCCGCTGCTCGAGCTCAACGAGCGGGGGCAAGCCCCCCTTCCTGACTTGGCCTTAACACACGAGATCAAACCAGCCGCGTCCTCAGTCAGCGACTCTGTGAGTATCGAAATCAAGTTGACCAGGACACGAGGACTGGTTCTTGTAGTCGCGCTCGTTTTGATTTTGACTGCGGGAGGCATCGCGCTCTACAAATTTCTCAATCGCACTCAGCCGCAAGCTGCTGAAGCGCCCCGCGTGGTTAAGATCGGTCAACTCACTTTTTCCTCAGGACTCGATGTTTTTCCGGCTTTTTCTCCCGACGGAAAATCTGTCGCTTACGGTTCAGATCAAAACGGAAAGTTTGAGATTTACGTTCGACAACTCTCCTCCGGCGGCGGCGAGTTGCAGTTAACAAATGACGGCCAGGAGAACCTTCATCCTGCGTGGTCTCCGGATGGTCAGCGCATTGCCTATCATTCGAAAAATCGCGGCGGCATTTGGATGGTGTCGGCGCTTGGCGGCTCGCCAAAACAGGTCACCGAGTTTGGCGCACGACCGGCGTGGTCACCGGATGGTTCGCTGATCGCGTTTCAATCGGCGGTTCCGGGAGAAATGTTCACGGCACGCGCGATACCGCCCTCGACTATTTGGCTGGCGCCATCACAAGGCGGCACGCCTAAACAGATCACTCAGCCGGGTAATCCGTCCGGGGGACATGCGTCTCCATCGTGGTCGCCGGACGGAAAGCGAATCGCATTTGAAGTTTCCGACTTTATCTCTGTCGAAGCGTGGTCCGTCACGGTAGATGGCGCCGACCCAAAAAAAATCGCGATCGGCGGCGATCCGACATACGCCGGAGATGGCTTTGTTTACTTCAGTGGTGGACATAGTGGCGGTGGCCAGCTTTCGAGAATACGCATTTCGCCATCGGGAGATCCGGTTGGTGAGCCACAGGTCGTATTGCAACCTGGACCAGGCACGGCTCTTCGCAGCCCTTCGATTTCGCGAGACGGGAAGAGGATCGTGTACAGCGCCGGTAGAACGGTGAGTAACCTGTGGACAGTTCCGCTGCTGCCAAACGGCGACGCGGCTGGTCCACCCGCTCCATTTTCACCCGATACGAGTCAGCGAAATAACCTTCCGCGTTTTTCCCCCGACGGCCGCAAGATCGCGCTGAACAGATGGCGGCCGGGAATGAGCGCCGACATCTGGGTTGCGGACGCAGATGGCAAGAATCTGACCCAGGTCACCAACAACCCCGCGACTGATTCACAGGCGAGTTGGCTACCGGGCGGTGATAAACTTGCTTTCCTCTCGAACCGCGATAATACGTATCTGAAGTTCTGGTCCATCTCGCTTTCGACGGGCAAGGAAGAGCCTCTGTTGGACCTCGGCGAGGGAGTGCAGTTTGCGACCGTCTCACCTGACGGTACTCAGGTGGCGTACAACTTTATTCACAACGGAGTGATGAATGTTTGGGTCGCGAACGTGCGCGATGGGCAGCGTCGACAACTGACTTTTGAAAACGAAATGGGCGGATTTCCGTGCTGGTCGCCGGATGGCACGTGGATCTCTTACGAACAGAAACGCGGCCAAAACGATTACCTCATGCTGATTCCCAGCAGCGGAGGACAGCCAACACAACTGACTTTCGACGAGGGAAAGAGCTGGCCGCATAGTTTTTCACCCGCGGGTGACAGGATTGTGTTTGCAGGTCAACGAAATGGAGTTTGGAACATCTACTGGATCTCGATCGCTTCCAGGCTTCAGAAGCAGCTCACGAACTACACAAACGAGAGCGCTTTCGTTCGATATCCGGCGTGGTCACGCAATGAGATCGTATACGAGTATGCAGAGCACACGGGGAACATCTGGATGTTTGAGCTGAAATAAAGCCACAAAAGGCACAAATCATGAGCCCAGAACGCTGGCAACAAGTGAAAGAGATCTTCAACTCGGCACTGTCCTATCGTGCCGAAGAACGCGATTCGTTTCTTTCGCAGGCGTGTTCCGGAGACATGAATTTGCGAAAAGAAGTCGAATCGTTGATTGCGTCACACGAACAGAGCGGGGGCTTCATTGACAAGCCTGCGTTCGTCGCCGCCGCGTCGTTGCTGACCGACGAGAAGTTAGAGCTCCGAGTTGGCGATACGATTGGTTCTTACGAGGTACGTTCGTTCATCAGTCGCGGTGGGATGGGTGAAGTTTATCTCGCCGAGGACAAACGACTTGGCCGCAAGGTCGCTTTGAAACTGTTGCCGTCGTCGTTCACGACGAACGACGATCGACTGCGCCGTTTCGAACAGGAAGCGCGCGCGGCTTCAGCGCTCAATCATCCCAACATCATCACCATCTACGAGATTCGCGAGGCTGCGGGCTCTCACGTCATCGCCACGGAATTCGTCGAAGGTGAAACGCTGCGGCTGCGTCTCAATCGTTCAGCGCTCACGCTTTCTGAAGTGCTCAACATTTCGATCCAGATTGCCGATGCTCTCTCCGCTGCGCACAAAGCGGGAATCATTCATCGCGACATCAAGCCCGAAAACATCATGCTGCGGCCTGACGGCTACGTGAAAGTGCTCGACTTCGGTTTGGCGAAGCTGAGTGAACAAGCGGCGCCGGCGGTTGCGGCTGAAGCACCGACGATCCAGGTGCGCACAGGTTCAGGCATCGTGATTGGAACGGCCGGGTACATGTCGCCCGAACAGGCTCGCGGGCTCGGCGTGGACCATCGTTCAGACATCTTCAGTCTGGGCGCGGTGATTTACGAAATGCTCGCGCGCCGTAAACCATTTGAAGGCGAGACGCCGAGCGACACGCTTGCTTCGATCCTCAAGACGGAACCACCGCCACTCTCGCGCGTCGCGCCGGGGGTTCCTGCGGAGCTTGCGCGCATCGTGACGAAGACGCTGCGTAAAGATCGTGAAGAGCGTTACCAGGTCATCAAAGATCTCTGGCTCGATCTGAAAGCGCTGAAACAGGAGCTCGAGTTCCAGGACAAGCTCGATCGTTCGGGCGCCGCGGAAGCCGATGCAACCGGGATCATGCTTCCAGGTGAACCGACGGCCAATATCACTGGGCCACGCCCGACGGTGACGCGCAGTGCGATCAGTAACATCAGTGAGTCGATCAGCATCGAGATCAAGAGGCACAAAGTCGGCGCTGTGCTCACTGTGGTCGCGCTCTTTCTGATCGTTGCCGCGGGCGGTTTCGGGATTTACAAGTGGCTCAACAAAACAACGCCGGTCGCACATTTTTCCGACGTCAGGCTTACGCGCATTACAAACTCCGGCAACGCAATCGACGCGACGATCTCGCCTGACGGGAAGTACATCGTCTACGCGTTGAGCGATCGAAACCGGCAGAGTCTCTACATTCGTCAGGTCAGCACCGCAAACGACAAGGAGATCGTTTCTCCGGCGCCGCTCGGATTTTTCGGAGTGACTTTTTCACCCGATGGCAGTGATCTCTATTACGCAACAAAACAAATGGACAGCGGTGCGCTGTATCGGGTGCCGATTCTGGGTGGAACTGCCGTCAAGATTTTGGACCACATTGATGGACCCATAAGTTTTTCGCCGGATGGCAAGCAGTTTGTACTGGTACGTGGCCACTATCCAGAGATAGGTCAAAGCGCGCTAGTGATTGCGAATATCGACGGGAGTGGTCAACGTGATCTGGCAGTAATCACGAGCCCACGCCGCTTGGCGCCGTCGTTTTTTACCGGTCCAGCGTGGTCTCCGGACGGCAAGATCGTTGCTTCCAGCGTAGCGATGCAAGGCGGCCCGAGTAAAGTGGTCGGGTTTTCAGTTGCAGATGGCACTGAGAAGGATCTGTCATCTCAAACGTGGCCATTCTCCGCGAGAGTTCAATGGCTTCCGGACATGTCGGGTTTGTTGGTGATCGCTGGAGACAATCCGGCTGTGGCCCAGCTTTGGGTGATCAACTATCCAGAAGGGTCTGTCAGACGTGTTACTAACGATCTGAACCAGTATCGCGCGATCGGATTGACGCAGGACGGAAAGAAGTTAAGCACTATCCAGGCGCAGGGATTAGTAAATCTCTGGGTCGCGCCCGAAGGAAATGCTTCGAAAGCGGCCAGATTGCCGACGGGAAATGTCAGTTTTTATTCTTCGACCGGTAACAGCGTCGCGTGGACTCGAAGCGGACGAATTGTTTTTGTCACCAACGAAGGTGGAAACGCCGACATTTGGATTGCGGATCCTGATGGCGGTAATCGAAAACAGTTAACAGCTAACGGCGCGATGAATTTTGCGCCCGCGGTTTCCGCGGATGATCGCTATATCGCGTTTGTGTCATGGCGTGAAGGCAAAAAACAAGTGTGGCGGATGAACCTCGACGGTAGTAATCCGGTCCGTTTGACGTCAGGTTTATCTGATGGCGTTCCATCTTTCACGCCCGATGGTCGTTGGATTGTTTACACCGCGTACGATGGCGTAAAGCCCGAGCTTTGGAAGATATCGAGCGATGGTGGTGTGCCGGTAAAGATTGCAGACCGCCCCGCCACGGTAGCCTCCGTTTCCCCTGATGGTAAATGGATCGCGTACAGCTACCCTGAATCAACTGATCCTTCTGCTCCACCGAACCGCATTGCAATTATCGCGTTCGATGGTGGTCCAAGCGTCCAAACTTTTAGCTTTCGCGAGAGCGGGACTGTATTGAGTCTGCTTCAATGGGCGCCGGATGGAAAATCTGTCCTCTACACGACCAACATAAACAACGTGAGTAACATTTGGAGCCAGCCTGTCGACGGTGGTTCAGCGAAGCAGATCACTGACTTCACAGACATGTTGATGACCGGATTTGCATTCTCGCACGATGGCAAACAACTGGCATGCACTCGCGGCACTCTCATGCGTGATGCAATTCTGATAAGCGATTTAAAGTAACTGTGATGGAGACACCATGGACCTTCGCGTATTGCTGACGACGTTTGGAATCATTTTTCTGGCGGAGATGGGAGACAAGACGCAGCTTGCGGCGATGACGATGTCGGCGCAAACGAAGAGACCGTGGGCCGTGTTCCTCGGCGCTAGCCTCGCGCTGACTGCGGTGTCGGCGATCGGCGTGCTGTTGGGGAGTGTGATTGGAGATTATGTGCCACTCATCTGGGTGAAACGAGTTGCGGCCGTGGCGTTCATTCTAATCGGCGCGCTAATGCTCGCCGGCAAGTTTTAGACAGGATTTACAAGATTTTCAGGATGTGCAGGATTTAATCCTGAACATCCTGAAAATCTTGTAAATCCTGTCTATTATTAATTCTTCGCCAACACGACCGGCGCATTCTCAGCGGCGCGGATGCTCTCGTAAAATTTCCTCACCACTTCGTAATCAGCCGGCGCGATCGTCGTCGCCTGCTGCGACAACTGCCGCTTGAAAATGAGTTCGT